>Ga0075425_100007212_pt1 | contig 11733 bp, 8 predicted proteins | sample SoiMethybrSBSTD4_FD_75300 | JGI IMG/M metagenome (GOLD analysis project Ga0075425, IMG submission 75300) | Bulk soil microbial communities from a Populus tree surrounding site in Tennessee, USA - Soil MetaG P. TD hybrid SBSTD4 | ecosystem: Environmental > Terrestrial > Soil > Tree plantation...
TGCCGACGACGACGATCTCTGGAGAGCGGCGTATCATGCATCCGGGTACGCCGGCCTACATGTCGCCGGAACAGATGTTCGGCCGCGAAATCGATCAGCGGTCGGACATCTACAGCCTCGGCGTCATCGTGTACGAGATGGCGACCGGTCACCGGCCGTACGCGACCGACAACCCCGTGGACGTCGTGCTCACGTTGAGCAAGAACTTCCTGACGACTGGAGAAGCGGGCCGAACACTCCCAGCGCAATTGACGGATGTCGTCGGGCGAATGCTTGCCGTCAAGCCAGAGGACCGGTTTCAGTCGGCGGGTGAGCTCGAAAACGCGTTGTTCGCGATCGCGGCGCAGCCGGCCGTGCCAGCGATCGTGCCGGCCCGATCCACCACAGCGCTGCGTACAGCAGGACGCGTCGCGCTCGCCGTCGTCGTCGGCGTCGCGAGCCTCACGTTTCTCGGATACATGGTGACGCTCGCGTTCAATTCGACACTCGAGCGTGTCGCGCCATTCAATCGCGAGTCGCCGCTGACGTGGCTGGAGTTCGGATTGCGGGCGCTCGTCGTGCCGGCGGTTTACACCGTGCTGGCATTCATCGCGATCGCCGCGATTCGATTCGTTGTCCGTGTGCTCAGCCTCTCGCGCGGCATCGAGCACCTGTTGACGACGAGCATCACGCACACGTCACGGCTGTCATCGAGGCTTGGCCTCGACGATTCGGCCGTTCTCGCTCAGGCTGTCGCGGGGATCGGCATCGTCGCCATGACGTTCGTCTTGCGCCATTTCTGGCCGTTCATCTCGGCATTCGGGACGACCTCGATCAGTACGCTGCCGTCCGCTCGTTTCCTGGCGCTGCAGCCGACGGGGCCGAGCCGTCTCGACGCGCAACTCTATCGGCTGGTTCTGACGCTGCTCGCGTTCGGATTCGGGATGGCGCTCGTGCGCATCCAGCGACTACGTTCGACACGCGGTGTTCGGGAAGGCGCCGTGGCGTCCGGCCTCGTCGGCGTGATGTTCGTGATCGCGCTGCTGCTGTGCGTGCTGCCGTACCGGATCGTCTGGAAGAACGAAGCGCCGCGGTATGACGTTGCCGGCGAACGTTGCTTTGCGATCGGCGAGAACGGCGACGAGCTGCTGTTGCATTGTCCGGATCGGCTGCCGCCACGCAATCGCGTGGTGAAGCGCGACGATCCGGCGCTTCACGCGACGGGTATCCGGCAGAACATCTTCACGCCGCCGGACACCTCGCATTAGACGAAAGGGCAGACATGAAACGAGCGGTGTTGCTTGTCGCGGCTCTGGTGTGCGTTCTCGTGCATCCAGCACGCGTGTACGCGCAGTCGGACTTCATCGACTGGCTTGAAAGCTTCAGCGGACCCGGTCCGTTTTCGAGCTACATGCGGTCGGTGGGTGTGCGCGTGTTCTGCACGTTCGACGAGGGGAAGGGCAACGGCCACCGCGTCGACACGTGCCTGAACGACACCGATCCGAAGATCCGGACCGTGCTGACGGCAGAGTACGCGTGGGCGTCGAGCGGCGACGACCACCCCAGGTTTGCGACAGTCGACCCGAACAACAAGACGCCAGTCAACACGAGCCGCATCACGGTCAACTACTACTATCGGTTCTCGCCGATGCTCGACGTCGGCGTCGGCGCTGGGACCTTCGTATTCACCGGCAACGGCTTCGACAACCAGTGGCACGCGCTGGTGACGCCGTTGACGCTGACGTTCACGCCTCTCGGCTTTCTGCACGGCGAGAAGTCGGCGAAATGGGGCCGCGTGCTGCGCGTGAAATTCGACGAGAAGTACGTGATGGGCGACATCAACTCGCTCGATTTCCGGTCGCCCGGCGGTTATCTGAAGAGTGGCGAGCTAAACCGCGGCCTGAGCCTCGCGATCGATTTCTGGTCGTTCATCTCGCGAGCACACTGATTACATGACCAGCGCTCTGGACGGATAGTTGAAGCTGCGCTCCGCCTCGAGCGTCGTTTCGTAGACGTCGAAGACGGTCAGCAGCTTCGTGAGCGCGAGCAGCGAGCGGTTTCTGCCGAAGACGTGGACGAGGACGATGCGAATGCCGCGTGTCCTCGCCCACGTATACGCGTCGGCCAGGGCGCCCAGGCCGGCGCTATCCAGATACTCGATGTTCTGAAAGTCGATGATCAGCCGGTTCCAGCCGCGCTCGATGCGGTGGGCCACTGCGTTGCGAAACGCCTGGCTGGTTTCCAAAGTGAGCCGCCCATTCGGCTCGATGATGACGATGTCGTTCCCGACGTACTCCGCGATTCTCATTGTGGAGCGTTCTCCCCGTCTCTATACGCGGAGGAGAGCGCCCCAGCGGGTCACTGTCCACTGTCCCGCCTTACTTTCCATCCACCGAAAACGCGAGCAGCACGTTGCCGGGCTGCCCTCCAGCCGTGTGGTATCCAGAATTGAAAAACACCATCCGACCAGCGATCGCCGGACCGGGACCGTCAATGGATCCCCCGCGGGCTTCGACGCCGTTGACCGTCTCGTACGGCCGCTCGGTGTCGTAATCCCACACGACCTTGCCGTCCGTGGTCGAATACGCGCGCATATGCCCGTCGACGGAGCCGGAAAACGCGATGCCGGGAAAGGCCGACACGGCCGCCGACTGCGCAGGGCTGCAGCGTAGCCGTGTGCCGCAATCGAACGGCGGCGTGTACCAGACTTTTTCGCCCGTCTGCAGATTCAGCGCGTACATCCCGCCTCCGCGCTTCGTGTCGGCGTCGGTGAAGTTGGAGTACGTGAGCATGATGCGTCCGATGTCCGAGTTGGCGACGTAGACGTTCTGCGTGTCCGCCGCCGAGCCCCACTGCACGCCGCCCATCGTTCCACCCTGTCCAACACGTGTCTGCCACAGGATCTCGCCGTTGTTGTCGGGATCGAGTGCGTGGACGATACCGGATTTCTGTCCGGCTACGAGCGCGCGTTTGCCGTTCGGGAGGTTGACGAGGATCGGCGACGCGCCGAAATCGAAGTCGGGTCCGTTCACGCTGGGACAATTGGTCTTGTCCGGCAGCCGGCACGCGGATACGTACGCGTCGTTTTTCGTCATCTGCCGGTGCCACAGGATTCTGCCCGTCACCATGTCGAGGGCCATGAACGCGTCGCTCGTGTCGGTGGCGGGCTCGCTGTAGTTGTCGCCGGTCGTGACGTACAGCGCGTTGCGTCTGGCATCGACGGCGGGACTTGCCCACACCGGCGCACCGGACGGCCCCCACAGCTGTGTGCCGACCTTGTTCTTCGTCGTCGGCTTCGGCTCTTCCGCGATGGTGTAGGTTTTCCAGATGCGCTTGCCTGTCGCGGCGTCGAAGGCGCTCACGCTGCCGCGAAAGTGACAGCATTCGTACGTCGGCACGGAGCCCGCACCTTCTTCACCGGACGCGGCCGGCACGTACAAGCGTCCGTTGTAATACGTCGGCGAGCCGCTAATGCGCGTAATCGGCATGTCGTCGACACGCGCCTTCCACACAACGGTTCCGTTCGTCGCATCGAGCGCGTAGACGTTCCCCGTTTGATCGCCGAAGAACGCGAGCGCCTTGCCATCGACGCGCGCGACGCTGATGGCGGATCGGACGCCTGCGGGCGCCTGATAGAACCAGTGAATGCAGCCGCTGTCGGCATTCAGCGCGTAGACAACGCCGCCGGGGCTGCCGACGAATACGCGTCCGCCGACGATCGTGGCCTGCGCGTTCGATTGCAAATCGCCAGGGAATCCGAACGCCCATTTCAGCTTCAGCTTCGGGAGATCCGCCGCGGTGAGCCCTGCGCTTTTCGCGTCCTGGAATCGTGTGTTGGATATATCCGCGCCGCCCCAGCCGTTCCACGTTGGCCCCGCGGTGAGGTTGAACGCCGCGTTTCCCTTCGCGTCGCACATCGCTTTTGGCAACGGCGTTATCTCGAGCGTGTTCCGCAGTTTCTTGCCGGTGACGGCCTCGGCGATGGCCCGGCGTTCGGCGGCGCTCCGCGCGGTGGCCATGGAAATCATCGGCCCGGTTTCCATTGCGGCGAGCACGCGATCCGCCGACATCGCGCGCAGCACGTCGATGTCGGGCGCGCGATTGACGCCGCCCATATGACACTGCGCGCACGTCCGCTGAAACAGCTCTGAGCCGTTCGGTGCCTCCGGCGATTGCGCGTGCGCGAGGGCAGAAGCCACAATGAAGACGAAGAGCGCGAAGAAGATGCGTCGTTTCATGCGGCGGAGCGTAGCATAAGAGCGCCGCACCGCTGAGGGGCTGAGGGCTGACGCAACATACCTATATCCACGGCACCGAGCCGAGCGAGCAAGAGCGACTCGCCGGGCTCAACCGCATGACCAACGCCGCGTTCATTCGATTCTTGGACGTGGCGCAAGGGTCACGCGTCCTCGAGGTCGGCAGTGGACTGGGAATTCTCGCGAATGAAGTGGCCGCGTTCGCGTCCGACGTCGACGTGGTCGGCGTCGAGCTGTCCGCGGCGCAACTCGCTGCCGCGCGTCCTGCACCGCGCGTCACATTCGGTCAGGGAGACGCGCACGCGCTCGATTTTCCCGATGCGAGTTTCGACGTCGTGTACGCGCGTTATCTGCTGGAGCATGTCGCCGATCCCGATCGCGTGCTTCGCGAAATGCGGCGCGTGACGAGGCCCGGCGGACGCGTGGCGGTCTGCGAAAACGACATCAGCCTTTTGCGTTTCGATCCGCCCTGTCCGGCGTTCGAGCGGGCATGGGACACGTTCATCCAGTTTCAGGCATCGCTTGGAGGCGACGGCTTGATCGGGCGGCGACTGTTCCGATTGTTTCGCCAAGCAGGGTTCAGGGAAATCGAGCTGTCGGTCCAGCCCGAAATCCACTGGTACGGCTCGCCCGGATACGTCGCATGTCTGCACAACATCATCGGAAACCTCGAAAGCGCACGGCGCGGCATGCTGGAGGCTGGCGTCATCAGCGAGCGCGATCTGGACGCCGGCATCGACGACCTCGAGCGCCTCAAGGCGCGAGACGACGGCAGCAGCGTATTCGCGTGGAATCGAGCGATGGCGCGACGCTAGCGCGTACGGAACTGCACAAACCGGCGCGGACAACACATGCGTATTTCAGTGTTCCGCAAAATAGCAGATCAAATCCGTAATCAGCGGATTTAGGCCAACAACAGGCCCGTAAAACGGTGGCCCTGCAATTGCCCCACAGTCGAGCTGGAGGAGCCGATGCGACTTCACTTTCGCGCGTCAGGACTGTGCGCGTTGGGGCTTGTGCTGTTGGGTGCGCCGGTGTTCGCAGCTGACAGCGCCATTTACGCCTGCGTTAACAAAGAAGGCGAAGTGCGACTCGTGAATCCGACCGAGCAGTGTCGGAGGCATGAAGTCCGCGTGCGCTGGAACGTCGTGGGACCACAAGGACCGGCGGGACCACAAGGACCGGTAGGGCCGCAAGGACCCGCAGGACCGCAGGGCGTTGCTGGACCACAGGGGCCGCAAGGGGTCGCAGGATCGCAGGGCCCACAAGGCGCGGCTGGAGCGCCTGGTGCTGCGGGTCAAGCAGGTGCAACGGGCGCGCAGGGTCCGCAAGGCGTTGTCGGCCCGCAGGGCCCAAAGGGTGATGGCTTCGCCTATCGCGGCGAGTACGATCCGGCTCAAACGTACGCAACCAACGACGTCATCGTCTTCGGCGGCAGCGCGTTCGTGGCGACGGCGCCGACTGTCGGCGCGCCGAACGCGGATCCGTCGTGGACGCTGATCGTCGAGAAGGGCGATCCCGGCCAGCAAGGTGCGGCCGGAGCAACCGGACCCGCGGGACCACAAGGCGTCAAGGGTGATAAAGGGGACAAGGGCGACAAAGGGGACAAAGGCGACACCGGAGCGACCGGAGCGCCTGGAACGAACGGTGGCAGCGTGACGGTATCGGACGCGTCACCCACGTGCCCAGCGGGCGGTGCCGCGATCACCGACGCTTTTCAGCACACGCAATTCGTCTGCGACGGAAAAACCGGAGCACAAGGCCCTCAGGGCGCCACAGGAAGCGTGGTGATCCTCGCTGAGTCGTGGGTGAACACTTCAAGTTCGCCTCTTCCCGCCGTTACCTCTGGCAGCCCGACGAACCTGGCGGCCCCGTCGCCAATCGTGCCGAACAGCTCGTTCACCAAGACGACTGGCAACGGGCGGCTGCTGATCGAAGCGACGATTCCTGTCGTCACGAGTTCCGGCGCTCGCCTGGAGTGCCAGCCCAACATCGACGGCGTCTGGGCGGGTTCGTCACTGCCACTGAACGGCACGCCGTCGTACGACTACGTCTTCCAGTTCAGCGGGAGCAACGTAATGAACGTCACGATCTCGCGCGTGTATCCGGCGGCGGGCACCGGCACGCATACGTTTACTTTGGCGTGCGGATCGCAGAGCGGAACCTTCTGGCTTCTGCAGGGCGGAGTAGCTTCCTTCACCGTGCTCGAGCTTCGCTAGCATCACGAAGATCACGAAGAACCAACGTGTTCTTCGTGATCTTTCGCGCCTGTCGCTCCATGCGATAATCGAATCGGATGGATTCGAAGAAATCGCTGAGTCTCGTCGGCGTGCTCGCAGTGGCAGCGCTTGTGGCGGCTGTCTGGATGGTGGCGCGGCCGGCGACCTTCTCTCTCGGCAGTAACACCAGCGGCGACAGAATCGCCCCGGCTGCGTCGCACGACGAGAAGATCGCACTCCAGTTCTACAAGAACGCGCCGGCGATTGCAGACATCGCGATGACCGATGTCGACGGCCGCTCCATCTCGACGGCATCGCTCAAGGGAAAAGTCGTCATCGTGAATTTCTGGGCGACCTGGTGTCCGCCCTGCCGAGCCGAAATCCCGGATCTCATCGCTCTCCAGAACAAATACCGCGATCAGCTGCAGATCATCGGCATTTCCGACGACGACGATCCGCCGGCGGTGGTGAAGAAGTGGGCCGACGATCACAAGATGAACTATCCGATCGTGATGTCCACGCCGGAGCTGCGGAAGACCTTCACGGGAGTCAGCGCGCTGCCGACGTCGTTCATTGTGAATCGCGACTCACGTCTGGTGATGCGGCACGTCGGCATGTTGATGGCGGCGACGACCGAGGCCGAAACGCGTCATCTGGCCGGACTGCCCGTGAACGCGACGATCGAGGAAATTGAAAAAGACGACAAGCCGGCCAAGCTCGCGAACGCACTGCAAGTGACGACGATTCCAGGCATTGATCTATCGAAGATGACGAAAGAACAGCGCATTGCCGCCATCACGAAGTTGAACGACGAACCGTGCACCTGCGGCTGCAATCAGACGCTCGCGCGCTGCCGCGTCGACGACCCCACCTGTCCTGTCAGCCTTCCTCGCGCCAAAGAGGTTGTCGCGGGGATCACCGGAAACTGAACTCCGCGTTCGAATTACGGCTGAGTTTCGCCGCCTGACGAAAACTGTGATCGATCTGCTCCGTCTTGGATCACTCACGCGGGCGATACCGGTTGAGCATGCCGATAACCCCCTTGAAATCAGTGACTAACCCCGTGTATCAGTAGGGCACATCCGTTGCTAGCGGGGCAGCTATGCAATATCGGGAATTGTGTCGCAGAGCGACTCCACTCCTTCTCGTTCTTCTCTTACTCGCCACGCCGTCGTCCGCGCAATCGCCAGACGCGAACGGCCCTGACCGGCTGGACAAACTCGACTCCATCCTGAAAAAACGCGCGTCGAATGGCAACGGGCAGTCGCCCGTGATCATTCGCTTCGTTGACAACACCTCCGACGACGACATCGCGGCTCTCATCGGACAGGCCGGGGGTTCACGCAGGAAGTCGCTGCGATCCATCGTCGGCGGCACCGCGGTGCTGTCGAACGGCGCCATCAAGAACCTCGCGAAGAATCCGCTCGTCGCGAGCATTTCCGTCGATCGCGTGATCGCGGGCTCGATGGAGCGCACAGGCGCAACGGTCGGCGCGACTGCTGTTCGTCAGGAACTTGGCGTCGACGGCACAGGCGTTGGTGTCGCGATCATCGACTCGGGCGCGTTCGCATCGCACGACGATCTGGCCAGCACGGGCCGCGTCGTGCAGTTCGTCGACTTCGTAAACGGGCAAAGCGCGGCGTACGACGACTACGGCCACGGCACGCACGTGGCCGGGATCATCGCCGGCAGCGGCGCCGATTCGAACGGCGCTCGAACCGGCATCGCACCCGGCGCACAGTTGACCGTGCTCAAGGTGCTCGACGCGAACGGACAGGGACGCATCAGCGACGTCATCGCGGCCATCGAATACGCGATCGCGAATCGCGACGCGCTCAACATCCGCGTGATCAATCTATCGGTTGCCGCCGGTGTCTACGAGTCGTACAACACCGACCCACTGACGCTTGCGGCGCTGTCCGCGGTGAGGGCTGGCATCGTGGTCGTCGCGTCGGCCGGCAACTTCGGACGCAGTGCCGAAGGTCACGGACAGTACGGAGGCATCACCGCGCCCGGCAATGCACCGTGGGTACTCACAGTCGGCGCGTCCAGTCACATGGGCACGATCGACCGAAGCGACGACACCGTCGCCGCGTTCAGTTCGCGCGGTCCCTCGGCCGTCGACGCGCTCGCGAAGCCGGACGTGCTGGCGCCGGGTGTCGGCATCGAATCGCTCATTGGCCCCCACAGCGCGATGTATACCTCGATGTCGGCGTATCTGCTGCCGGGCACTGTTCCGACCTATTACATGCCGTACTTGAGTTCCAGTGGCACGAGCATGTCGGCGCCGGTCGTCAGCGGCACCGTCGCGCTCATGCTCCAAGCGAATCCGTGGTTGTCGCCGAACGCTGTCAAAGCGATCTTGCAGTACACGTCGCAGTCGTACGCGCAGTGGGATCCGCTGACGCAGGGAACCGGCTTCCTGAACGCTCAAGGCGCCGTCGAACTGGCGCGCGCATTCGTCGACGGATCAAGTCCCACTACATCGTCTCCGTCATGGAGCGCACGCATTCTCTGGGGAAACCACCTGTATCAGGGAGGTGTGCTGTCGCCGTCCGCCAGCGCGTGGTCGACCGACATGACGTGGGGCATGTCGCAAACGCCGTTCGGCGATTCGATCGGCTGGGGCGCCGTCTGCGCATCCACTTGCGACGACCCCGGCAGTTGGTCTCCGTGGACGACGATGTCACCTTCGGGAAATGTCGTCTGGGGCTCGCGCTGCGGTGGAGATGACTGCACCGTTCCGTGGCTTGCCGCCGACGCTACGAGCGACGACGGCGACACCGTCGTGTGGGGGACGGAGGACGGGGACACCGTCGTGTGGGGCACGAGTGATGACGGCGATACTGTCGTCTGGGGCACGAGCTGCAGCGATCCCAGCTGCGTGCCCGTGATGTGGAGCCGTCCGTAACGTGACGTCTTCCTGGAAGTCGACGCTTCCGTCGTGGGCGGCGCGCGTGTACGTTGCCGCGGTCGTCATTGCCGGCGCGACCGCGCTGATCATGCAGTTTCCAAATCAGCTGCCGAACCCTCCGTTGTTCGGCGGCCTGCTTCTCCTCTCGTGCGTGACATCGATTTGGAAGGTGAACCTTCCCATCCCGCTCGCGAGCAGCTCGACGCTGTCGGTGTCGTACGCCGCGAATCTGATGTCGCTGCTTCTGCTCGGGCCGAGACAAGCGACGCTCATCGCCGTTTTCGGCGTGTGGACGCAGTGCACGGTCAACGTGAAGCGTCCATATCCGCTCTATCGCACGGCATTCAGCGCGGCCGACGAGGCGCTGACGATGCTGGCGATGGGATTTGTGTACCAGCGGTTGAGCGGGCCTCCAGGCCCGTTCGATCTGGCGGCGATGCCTCGCCCTATTGTCGGAGCGATTCTCACCTACTTCGTCGTCAACACCGGGTTGATAGCTGGCGCGATCGCAGTGACAACCGGCCGATCGCTGCTCGAGGTGTGGCGGACCGATTTTCTCTGGAGCGCGGCGAGCTTCTTCGTGGCGGGCAGCGCTGGTGCCATTGGCGCCGTCCTCATCGATCGAGGACAGGTGTGGGCCGCAGTGCTGATGGTCGCGCCGGTGTATCTGACTTATTCGACGTACCGGACCTTCATCGGTCGCCTTGACGATCAGCGACGGCATCGAGAACGGCTCGCCGCTGCTCTGGAAGAAATGACACAGCTCGAGCACCAGCGGAACGAGCTGCTCGTGCGCGAACAGGCGGCCCGGACAAGCGCCGAGGAAGCGAACAGATTGAAGGATCAGTTCCTGGCCATCGTGTCGCACGAACTGCGGACGCCGCTCAACGCGATTCTCGGATGGTCGGACATTCTGCGGCGTGGACGACTCGACAAAACGAAGAAGGAACGGGCGGTGCGCGCTATCTACGACAGCGCCCGTCGGCAGGCCCGCCTTATCGACGAGCTGCTCGATGTGTCCCGCATTATCTCGGGAAAGCTGCGACTCGAACGAACCGTCGTCGATTGGACCGAAGTGATCGCGGCAGCCGTCGACACGACGAGGCCGGCTGCAGAGAGTAAAGGTGTCGACGTCGAGGTGCACCTCGATCCGATTGCGGGTGCGTTTGTCGGTGATGCCGAACGCCTGCAGCAGGTGGTCTGGAACCTGGTCACCAATGCCGTGAAGTTCACGCCCGCAGGCGGCCAGGTCAGCGTTCGCCTACACCGCACGAACGACGCCATCGAGTTGTCGGTCGCCGACAACGGAGAAGGCATCTCGCCGCAGTTCCTGCCGTCGGTGTTCGAGCCGTTCCGTCAGGCGGAGGGATCGAACACGCGCCGCCACGGTGGGCTGGGCCTCGGTCTGTCGATCGTGCGGCATCTGGTCGAAGCGCACGGCGGAACTATTTCAGTGGAGAGCCCCGGGCGAGGCCAGGGGTCGACGTTCGTGATCAGACTGCCGATGGCCGAGAGCGTGACACTGGGCGCTCCCGATGTCACCCTGCGGACGGCAGCGAGCCATGTCGAAGCGACGACGTCGCTAACCGGCGCGCGTGTTCTCGTAGTCGACGATGACGACGCCGGGCGAGATGTGGTAGCGGCACAGCTCGAGGCGCGGGATGCGAAAGTGATCGGAGCTGCATCCGTCGGCGAGGCGCTCGCGATCCTCGAACGCGAGCAGTTCGATGTCCTGCTGGTGGATATCGCGATGCCGGACAGGGACGGTTACGAGTTCATTCGCTGCGTCCGCGGCATGTCGCCCGCCGCCTGCTCGACGACGCCGGCTGCGGCGCTGACAGCGTTCGCGCGCGCGGAAGATCGCCGCAAATCGCTCGAATCCGGATTCCAGATGCATCTGACGAAGCCGATCGAAGCCGGCGCGCTCATCGAAGCCATCGTGACGTTGCGGACGGATCGCGCGATGGCTGAACTCGGTAGTGTCCGGCTTTAGCCGGACTTATTTCGCTTCGATATGAATCCCGCACTCGAGTTTCTGTCCCTGCCAGCGGCCTGAGCGCGGGTCGTTCGGGTCGGGCGGCAGCGTCGTGCAGGGTTCGCAGCCGATGCTCGTGTAGCCGAGCTCGTACAGCGACAGCAGCGGAATCTCGTGGTCCTTCGCGTAGCGCCAGACGTCGCGCGCAGTCCATGCGGCAAGCGGTGCGATTTTCCGGATCGAGTTCCCGCTCGGCAGACGGAACGGTTCGACCTCTTGGAGGTTTGCGCGGCTTGGCGATTGGTCGCGGCGGAGGGCTGTGAACCAGACGTCGTGGTTCTCGAGCGCCGAAAACAGCGGCCCAACTTTGTGGCGATCGCAGCAGGCCTT
>Ga0075425_100007213_pt1 | contig 11731 bp, 7 predicted proteins | sample SoiMethybrSBSTD4_FD_75300 | JGI IMG/M metagenome (GOLD analysis project Ga0075425, IMG submission 75300) | Bulk soil microbial communities from a Populus tree surrounding site in Tennessee, USA - Soil MetaG P. TD hybrid SBSTD4 | ecosystem: Environmental > Terrestrial > Soil > Tree plantation...
GCAGATGGAGAAGGCGCAGAAGGAGTACTACCTCAACGAGAAGATGAAGGCGATCCAGAAGGAACTGGGCCGCAAGGACGAGAAGGGCAACGAAGTCGACGATCTGAAGAAGAAGATCGAACAGGCGAAGATGCCCGCGGAAGTGGCCGAGAAGGCCATTCAGGAACTGAAGCGGCTCGAGGCGATGCCGCCGATGTCGGCTGAAGCGACCGTATCGCGTAACTATCTCGACTGGCTGATCGCGGTGCCGTGGTTCAAGAAGACCAAGGAAAGCCGTGATTTGAAGCGCGCCGAGCAGATCCTCAACGAGGATCACTACGGGCTCGAGAAGATCAAGGACCGGATCCTCGAGTTCCTCGCGGTTCGCGCGCTGATCAAGAAGCCGAAGGCAACCATCCTCACGTTCTCCGGCCCTCCGGGCGTCGGCAAGACTTCGCTCGCCAAGTCGATCGCGCGCGCGATGAATCGCAAGTTCGTGCGGCTCTCGCTCGGCGGCGTCCGCGATGAAGCGGAGATCCGCGGCCATCGCCGCACCTACATCGGCGCGTTCCCCGGGCAGATCATCCAGATGATGAAGAAGGCCGGGACGATGAACCCGGTGTTCCTGCTCGACGAAGTCGACAAGATGTCGATGGACTTCCGCGGCGATCCATCGGCGGCGCTGCTCGAAGTGCTCGATCCCGAGCAGAACAGCACCTTTCTCGATCATTACCTCGATGTCGAGTACGACCTGTCGAACGTGATGTTCATCTGCACGGCCAACGTGCTGCACACGATCCCGCAGGCGCTGCGCGATCGAATGGAAGTGCTGCAGCTCGCCGGCTACACCGAGCAGGAAAAGATCGAAATCGCGAAGAAGTTCCTGGCGCCGAAAGCGATCGAAGGCGCAGGGCTGACGAAAGCGAACATTAGCTTCCTCGACGAAGCGTTCCAGGCGATTATTCAGCGCTACACGCGTGAGGCTGGCGTCCGGAACCTCGAGCGTGAGATTTCATCCATCTGCAGGAAGATCGCGCGCAAGGTCGTCGTCGAAGGACGGACGTTCAGCGAAGAGATCACAGCAACCAAGGTCACCGAGTACCTTGGCGTGCCGCGGTTCCGGCCGACGCTCGCGGAAGAGTCCAACGAGATCGGCGTCGCGACCGGTCTGGCGTGGACGGAAGTCGGCGGCGAGATCCTCGTCATCGAAGCGACGCTGATGCCGGGCAAAGGCCGGCTGACGCTGACCGGGAAGCTCGGCGACGTGATGCAGGAATCGGCGCAAGCCGCGATGAGCTACGTCAGGTCGAAGGCGAACGAATATCACATCCCGAAGAACTTCACGCGAACGACCGATGTGCACGTGCACATTCCCGAGGGAGCGATTCCGAAGGACGGTCCGTCGGCGGGAATTACGCTGGCGACGGCGCTGGTTTCGGCGCTGTCGCAGGTGCCGGTGAGGAAAGACGTCGCGATGACGGGCGAGATCACGCTGCGCGGCAAAGTGCTGCCGATCGGCGGCGTGAAAGAAAAGGTGCTCGGCGCCCACCGGGCGGGCCTGAAGACCATCCTGCTGCCGCGCGATAACGAGAAAGACCTCGCGGACATTCCCAAGAACGTTCTCGACACGCTCGACATCTATATGGTCGACACGATGGACGAGGTGCTGAAGATAGCGCTCGCCGGCCCGCTGCCCGCGATCGCACCGGCCGCGCCCGGACCCGACGTTCAGCCGGCCATTTCGGACGATACCATCACGCATTAGGGTGCTTCCGCCTGAAGGCGGAAGCCACGCTGTGTTCTGCTTCACACGTGTGGCTTCCACCTTTAGGTGGAAGATCATGAAAGTTCTAAAGACTGAGTTCGTCACCAGCGCGGCGGCGGGCGGCCGTGCCGACGATATCCCAGCGGACGGCTTCGCCCAGATTGCCTTCGCCGGACGCTCGAACGTCGGCAAATCGACGCTGTTGAACGCGTTGACGCGGACGAAGCTCGCGCGCACCAGTGCGGCTCCGGGCAAGACCAGGCTCGCCAACATCTACCGGGTCACGGTCGAGGGAGGAGCCGGCGGACCAGGCCGCTGGAGTGCGTACTTCGTCGATCTGCCCGGATACGGATATGCGCGCGGGGGATCGGACTCGGCTGCGGAGCTGGCCGCTGTCGCGGCCGCGTATTACGACGCCGGCGGTTGGCGGTTGGTTGGCGGCTCGCAAACCAGCATCAATCGGAAATCGCGAGAAGCCAGCAGCCAATCGCTAGCAGCCAATCGCGGCGCGCAGCGCCCAAAGGGCGCGACATTGCATTTGATCGACGCGCGCCACCCTGCGCTCGAATCGGATATCGACGCCGCTCGATGGTTTGACGCGCTCGGCGTCGAGCGTCACGTCGTGGCGACGAAGGTTGACAAGCTGAATCGGTCGGAACGACATCGGAACCTCAAAGAGGTCGAGCGGATTTTTGAAAGAACCCCGCTGCCAGTTTCGGCGGCGAGCGGCGAAGGATTGGACGAACTGTGGAGACTGATAGCAAGAGTGGCGAGGGAGCAGCGCCCGTGAATGCGGGCAGGCCTGCGCACGATCGGCAGGCGCGCGGACGTGGACGGCCGGAGCAAGCGGCCGTGGCGGTGGAAGGCCAAGCGGCCGCACCGGTGGTCGAGTTGTCGACGCTCAAGGACATGGGCGTGACCGAACTCACGAAGATCGCGAAGCAGTTGGACGTGCCGGGATCGTCCGGCATGCGAAAACAGGAGTTGATCTTCGAAATTCTCCGTTCCCGCGCCGAGAAGAGCGGGCTGCTGTTCTCGGAAGGTGTTCTCGAAACCCTGCCCGACGGCTTCGGCTTTCTTCGCGCCCCCGATTACAACTACCTGCCCGGCCCCGACGACATCTACGTTTCGCCATCACAGATACGAAAGTTCGACCTTCACACCGGGGATACCGTCTCCGGACAGATTCGCCCGCCGAAGGAAGGGGAACGATATTTCGCGCTGATCAAAGTCGAAGCGGTGAACTTCGAGCCGCCCGAGAAGGCGCGCGAAAAGATCTTCTTCGAAAACCTGACGCCGCTCTACCCGCAGAACCGGATTAGTCTCGAGACCGCATCCGATAACCTGTCGGCGCGGGTGATGGATCTGATGGTGCCGATCGGCAAGGGACAACGCGGATTGATTGTCGCGCCGCCGCGGACCGGAAAGACGATGCTGCTGCAGAACATTGCCAACAGCATCACGACGAACCATCCCGAGGTCTACTTGATCGTGTTGCTCATCGACGAGCGCCCGGAAGAAGTCACCGACATGCAGCGCTCGGTCAAAGGAGAGGTCATTTCGTCAACCTTCGACGAGCCGGCCACCAGGCACGTGCAAGTGGCAGAGATGGTGATCGAGAAGGCGAAGCGGCTGGTCGAACACAGGAAAGACGTGGTCATCCTCCTCGATTCCATCACCCGGCTCGCGCGCGCGTATAACACCATCGTCCCGCCATCGGGAAAAGTCCTTTCCGGCGGTGTGGACAGCAACGCACTCCAGCGGCCGAAGCGATTCTTCGGCGCCGCCCGAAACATCGAAGAAGGCGGATCGATGACGATCATCGCGACCGCGCTCGTCGACACCGGTTCGCGGATGGACGAAGTCATCTTCGAAGAGTTCAAGGGCACGGGCAATCTCGAAATTCATCTCGACCGGAAGCTCACGGACCGGCGCGTGTTCCCATCGATCGACATCCAGAAGAGCGGCACGCGCAAGGAAGAAATGCTCATTCCCCGCGAGGATCTCAATCGCGTGTGGGTGCTTCGCAAAGTGCTCACGCCCTTGTCACCGACCGAAGCGATGGAGTTGCTCCTGTCGAAGATGGCAAAGACAAAGAACAACGCGGAGTTCCTCGGGTCGATGGCCAACGGCCGGTAGCGGGGCCGCGTGTCAACGCATGGTGAAGGCCTGATGGTGGTGTCAAAGCCCCGTACGCGGCCCACTTCTCCCCTCACAAAACCGTCTGCGGCTGCTCCGTTACAGAACACATAACTAAGCCCATCCCGGTCAACGAGATAGTTCGGTTTTCGTGGCCATTCACGGATTTTCCCTGTTTCAGGAACAGAACACGGCGCGAAAACCGTGATCGTCCGCCAAACTTGTGAGTTTCGTAACACACTGAAAAGCAAGCCCTTGCTGATTTCGAGGTGACCCGGAAAACGGATCTGTCCTTGCTATAGAAGGGTTTCACACAAAATTGTGCGCGGAGGCTTTTTGAGAAACCCGTCGAGCAAAGCGGTGTGGGGAGCTGTCCTGGCGCTGGCGATCTGGTTGCCGTCGCCGGCATCGGCCGGACCCCGCCAGTCTGCGAAGCTGGATAAAGCGCTGCAAGCCTCGTCGACATCAGGCGAATCGTTTGATGTCATCGTTCGCGCCAAGCCGGGACGTGAAGCGAGCGTCAAGGGCAAGGTCGGACGCCATACCAGCGACGTCCATGTCCACGATCTGATCCGTGCGGTGAGCGCAACACTCAGCGCGCGCGAAATCGCGGAACTCGCCAACGATCCGGACGTCGACGGCGTGTCGCTGAATGCGGACGTCTCGGCACTTGCGTCCGGACCGTCAGGAAACCCAAAGAAGCCCAGCGACGGATCCGACTGGTCGGCGCAGAGCAGCTCGAATTTCGCGAGCACGGTCGTCGCCGACCTCAAGCAGGCGCTCGGACTCGACAATCGCTTTACCGGCGCGAACACGACGGTTGCGATCATCGACTCCGGAATTGCGACGAACATCGACTTCGGCACGCGGATCCTTGGGCAATACGTTTTCTGGAAGGGACGGCAGTACTACACGCTGCCGTATGACAACTACGGCCACGGAACGCACGTCGCTGGCCTGATTGGGTCGAGCGGTGCGACATCCAATAACAAGTACGCCGGCATCGCGCCAGCAACCAAGCTGCTGTCATTGAAGGTTCTCGACAGCAAAGGTACCGGCAAAACGTCGGACGTCATCGATGCGCTCGAATTTGCCATTGCGAACAAGACACGCTTTGGCATCAACGTCATCAACCTGTCGCTCGGACATCCCATTTACGAGTCTGCGGCCACCGATCCACTGGTGCAGGCGGTGGAGACCGCCGTTCGCGCCGGAATCGTTGTCGTGGTAGCGGCGGGCAACTACGGATTCAACCCGGTCACCGGACAGACCGGCTATGCCGGGATCGCATCGCCAGGCAACTCGCCGTCCGCGATCACTGTTGGCGCCGGCGTGACCAACAACACGGTGACCCGAACCGATGATCGTCTCGCCGACTACAGCTCGCGCGGACCCACGTGGTACGACGGTTTCGCGAAGCCCGACATTCTCGCGCCGGGACAGTCGCTGGTCTCGACCGATGCCGTCGGCAGCACACTCGACCTCACGTATCCGGGACTCGTACTGAAGGATGGCTCGGCGAAGTTCCTGCGATTGAGTGGATCGAGCATGGCGACCGGCGTCGTCTCCGGCCTCATCGCGGTCATGCTCGACGCCAACCGCGCGGGCGCGGAACAGCGTTGGCAGGACTATCAGAACCTGCTCAAAAGGAACCAGCGCGATCCGTTCCCTGGGGCGCCGCTCCTCACACCCAATGCGGTGAAGGCGCTCCTCGAATACTCGGCGACGCCGCTGCACAACGCGAATGGAGTGGCTTACGGCGTGCTCGAGCAAGGGGCTGGACTCGTGAACGGCGTCGGCGCCGTTACCCTGGCTTACCACATCGATACCAATCGCCCCGCCGGTCAGTACTGGCTGATGGGTGCCGCGACCCCGTGGAACGACTTCGGGGGCGTGATGGAACCGTGGTCGCAAACCGTGATTTGGGGTACGGCGCTGCTGCGCGGGACCAGCGTCGTCGATCTCCGGCAGGCGGCCTGGGAAGACAACATCGTCTGGGGCACGGGCGCCTTCGCGAAAGTCGTCTCCGGGATGTTCTCGGACGATGAAGACAACATTGTGTGGGGCACCCTGGCTCTCGACGAGGACAACATCGTCTGGGGCACGAGCGTGCCGCTGTCGACGGTGCTGATGTGGTCCGGCAACGCAACGCTGGCAACCAACATCGTCTGGGGCACTGCCACGTGGGCTCAAAACATTGTCTGGGGCAGTTCGCTGGTGGGCTACTTCAACGGACAGGCGATCGTCTGGGGCACGCTCGCGGATGGCGAGGACAACATCGTCTGGGGCACGCTCGATGAAGACAACATCGTCTGGGGCACGCTCGACGACGAAGACAACATCGTCTGGGGCACCTCTCAAAGTCGAGTGAGCGCGCTCGCGCTGGTGGGAGGTTCGCTGTGATTCACACGAATACGGCCCCTTCCATCGTCAGTCCCCTGACGTCCGATCGTCGAGAGGCGACAAGCTGGCGCGCCGGACTGCCGGTTCTGAACGCCAAGGGCGTTACGCTCCGCGAGCTGCGCTTGTCGGATGCGCCTTCACTGCTCGCGTTTCTGAACACCGACGAAGTGACGCGATTCATTTCGCCGCCGCCCACCACCATCGCCGGGTTCGAGCGGTTCATCGAGTGGACCCACCGCGAGCGCGCCGCCGGTCATTACGTCTGCTTCGGAATCGTGCCCGACGGATACGATCAGGCCGTCGGCCTCTTCCAGGTGCGGCAACTGAACGCCTCGTTCCAGACCGCCGAATGGGGATTCGCGATGGGCTCCAATTTCTGGGGCAGCGGTATCTTCATCGAATCGGCACGTGCCGTGGTCGCATTCACCTTCGGCACGATCGGCGCCGAACGGCTGGAGGCGCGCTCGTGCGTTGAGAACGGCCGCGGTAATGGAGCGCTGCAGAAACTCGGCGCCACGCGTGAAGGGGTGCTGCGTCAATCGTTCCTTCGTAACGGCGACTATCACGATCAAGTGCTGTGGGCGATTGTCGGCGCGGACTGGCGTGAATGGATTTCAATCACTAATCACTGATCACTCATCCTGAATCGCTAATCCTCGAATCCCGAATCCGCGAATCCCGAATCCTCGAATCATTTCAGGCGGTCGCCGATTCGAGGATTCGGCGATTCAGGGATTGGCGATTCAGGGATTGGGGATTCAGGATTAGCGACTAGTGATTAGGGATTCATTGTCGTTTGAGCACGCGGCCGAAATCGAGGCCAACCTTCGGGTCACTCCGCGTTCCGCGGATGGTAATCGGCAAGATGGCACCAGCGCCGTCGCGTTTGAACAGCGGATCGACGACCTTCAACAGCACCGACTTCATGCCGCCGCCTGATGCCTCCGAGATCGTCGCCTTCATGCGCACCGTGCCGTCGAACTGCAGCGCTTCGCTCTCGAGACCATAGGTTCCAGCGACCTGGACGGACGCGCCCGGCACACTGAACGCGCCCTCTCGAAGACTCAGGACACCGCCGGCGACCTTGAATTGCCCCTGGAAATGGGAGGCGACGTGAGTCGCGTGCTCCTCGGGATCGAGGCCGCGGGCGCGCTCGCTCAGATCCGACAGCTTCTTCTGGATCTCTGCGTTCGTGAAACGCGAGTCGTTCACCTCGAACGTCCCCGCCAGTCCCAGCCGATCAATCACATCCTGAGGACCTGCCGGAAGATTCATGTCGGCGTCCAGGGCGAGGGCGCCGGTCATGGCAGGACTGTCGCCTTTGACGCCCAGCCGGAGGACGTCCTCGATCCGCCCCTCGCTAATCTTGACGTGCAGCTTGATCGTTCGCCCCTTGACCCCTTCTGCACCGACGACCGCACCACGTGCCGTAAGCGCGGTCCGCAGGAACTTCCCCTCGACGGTGTTCAAGTACGTATCGCCGTCCGTGCCGTCGACAACCGCTTCGAACCGGGTATCGAGCGGAACCGGGTTGCCGCTGACGTTCACTCGAAAGTCCGGGGTGTGAGTGGTTCCTTTCACGCCGATCCGGTTCAGTTGTCCATCGAATCTACCCGTCGACGTGAGATCGCCGCCGATGCCCTTGATGGTTGAAAGGACAACCTTGTCAAAGGTGTATTGACCGCCGACCGGAGTCGCCCCAGGATCCTCGCGATCCCACGGCCCAAACGTCCCCGTCGCATGAATCGCGCCCTTCGGGATTGGATTGGTCAGCGTCGCCTCGAACGACATGGTCTCTGCTCGACCCAGCGGCTTCATCGTCAGCGAGTGAATCGCGAAGACACGGGGCTCCTTTCCTGCGCGTTTCGGAACGAGCGTGAGCGATGCATCTGTCGCTTCGAGCCGGTCGACGACGATTGCTGCTGGACCGTCGTGATCGTCCTTGGCGGCCGGGTGCGGGTTGTCGTTGTCCACGTCTTTCTTGAACCCGGGAGGAATGTTGATTTGAAGGCGCGTCAACGAAACCGTTCGAAATCGGCGCGGTCTGCTGAAGAGTCCCATCAGGCCGCCGTCGAGCTCGAACGCGGCGACCGACACTAAGGGAGGCACATCGTTTCGGCCCCTGTGACGAATGATGAGGTTGGTGCCGGTAACGTGGACAGTGGGAAACGTGTCGACACTGAAGGACTCGAGTTGAACCTCACTGTCCAGCCGCTCGGCGAGCGTGTCGATGACGAGCTGCCGCAGCGCGACGGTCCGCGAGCCCCCGCCGGCAATAATCGCCAGCAAAACCAGCAGGCCGCCCACGATCGCAATCGTCCAACGTGTAACGCGAATCGACACAGCGAGGGGACTTATCCAAACGGCGTTCCACCCGCTCAAGGTTCTACGGAACCCTGCAGAACCCACGAGAACCAGCTACTGCGCAGGAGTCGGCAGCTGTTTCCTCGGCAGTTTCTCTTCTCGCATGGCGGCGTTGTAGGCGAACACCGCAATAACCGTTGCTTGCTGAATCATGTCGTCGCGCTGCACGCGATCGTAGACGTCCATGTTCGAGTGATGAGTTCGCGAGTTGTATTCCAATCGATCGACCATGAACTGAAACCCAGGAAGTCCGATGGCATCAAAGGCGACGTGATCGGTCGAGGCAACCGAACGGGGTCCGGTCGCGACGACCCCAAGATCTGCTAACGGCTTCATCCACCCCTCGAAGATCGACCGAACAGCAGGATTTCCCTGCAACCAGATGCCGCGAATCCGCCCGGTTCCGTTGTCCGAGTTGAAGTACACGGCGAGGCTTGCGTGTTCCGGCTTCAGCGTCATCGTGGCCGGATTGCCGAAATGCTCGCGCACGTACGCACGCGATCCGAGCAGCCCCTGCTCTTCTCCGCCCCACAGTGCGATGCGGATCGTGCGGCGCGGTCTCGCGGCCACGGCCTGGAGAATGCGCATCGCTTCCATCATGGCGCTCGACCCGGCAGCGTTATCGGTGGCTCCGGTCGCAGCCGCGACCGAATCGAAGTGCGCGCCCAGCATCACCACTTCGTCTTTCAACTTTGGATCGGTTCCCGGAATCTCCGCGATCGTATTGAAGCCGTTCGGTGTGGTTTCATCGTAAAACTTTGTCTCCACGTTCAACTCGACTTTGGCGGGAATCCCCTTCGCAAGGACGCGCACCAGGCGGTTGTAGTGTTCGACCGCGAGGGTCACCGTCGGCAGTCCCGTGCCGGCATCGGCGCCGCGCGAAGCGTTGCCGGTTGGAAAGATCGTCCCGCCATCCGGGCGCTGTTGCACGGCCGAGAGGTCGCTGCCGATCGAATAGAAGACGTTATCGCTGCCGCGGTTGAAGACCGCCACGACGCCCTCTGTCTTCAGGAACTGCGCGACCTTTGCCGCAAAGGCTTGGGCAGCGCCGCGACCGTTGCCGGTGTTGTCGTCATCAGTCGAGGTCGAGCCGTCCGATCCCCGGCCGCGTCCACCGCGGGCGCCACCTCCGCGGGGAGGAGGAACGGTCTCTGCTTCGGCGAAGTCCTTCTCCCCCATGCGGTGCACGATGACGCCGTCGAGCATCGGAACGGGACGTTCGGGCTGCGTCAGCACGATCGTCCCCGCCAGCTTTCCTCGATACTTCTCGAAGTCCGTGTCGGAATCGATCTGCACGCGGACGACATCGGCCCTGATCGTGCCGTTCGTCCCTGGTGTCCACGAACCAGGAAATCCGATGAGTGGCTGCACCTGCGGCTCGATCATGTGCGCGCTGAACCTGACGAGCGTCCATCCCTTTCCGAAGGCCCACGTCTCGCGATGTGCGTTGACAAGCCCCCACTCGCTGAACTTCTTCAATGCCCAATCGCTCGCCTGCAGAATCGCGGGACTGCCGGTGAGTCGCGGTCCATACACATCGCTCAACCAGCTGATGTGATCCATGACCTGCGAGCGGTTCAATCCTTCGTCGCGGATCCTGGCGATGGCCGGGTAGTCGAGGTGTTCGGAAGGCGGTTGCGCAATAAGTGCAGCGATGTGGAACGCAAGCAAAAGGCAGAGAGCTGGAATTGCGCGTCGCATCCGGGCATTATCCATGAACCTCGTAGAACGCAGAAGAAGCCTGCGAGAACTCGGTAGAACCCTGTAGAACCTAGTAATATTTCGAGATGCGCTATCGACGTTTTGGCAGGACTGGATGGGAAGTATCGGAAATCGGGTACGGCATGTGGGGCATGGCCGGGTGGACTGGGAGCGAAGATCAGGAATCGCTCGCGTCGCTCGATCGCGCCGTCGAACTTGGGTGCAACTTCTTCGACACGGCGTGGGCGTACGGTGACGGGCATAGCGAGCAACTGCTCGCGAAGTTGTTGAAGCGTCACCCCGGCAAGCGGCTCTATTCAGCGACCAAGATTCCGCCGAGGAATCGGCGATGGCCGGCTCGACCGGACTACACGCTCGACGACGTGTATCCGCCGGAGTACATTCGCGAGTACACCGAAAAGAGCCTCGCCAACATCGGCGTCTCTACAATCGACCTTCAGCAGTTCCACGTCTGGAGCGATACGTGGGCACACGATGATCGATGGCAGAAAGCCGCGTCGAGGCTGAAGGAAGACGGATTGGTTCGCGCGATCGGCATCAGCATCAACCGCTGGCAGCCAACGAACGTGCTGCGCGCGCTCGACACGGGGATCATCGATGCCGTGCAAGTGGTGTACAACGTTCTCGATCAGAATCCGGAAGACGAGTTGTTTCCAATCTGCCGGGAGAAGGACGTCGGCATCATCGCACGCGTCCCGTTCGATGAAGGCAGCCTCACCGGCACGCTGACCGCGAAATCGGTCTGGCCGCAAGGAGACTTCCGGAACATTTACTTCCGACCGGAAAACCTGATTCCGACGCTGGAACGGATCGAGAAACTTCGTCCGTTTGTTCCCCGCAACATGACAATGCCGGAGCTGGCGCTGCGGCATATTCTGCAGAGTCAAGACGTGAGCACGGTGATCCCGGGGATGCGAAAGTTGAAACACGTCGAGCAGAACATCGAGACAAGTGACGGCCACGGACTGTCGGCGTCGCTGATGGATGAGCTCAAAAGGCACCGATGGGATCGGACGGTGGACTACATCGAATAACGCTCTGATTGCCTTCGCGAAGGACGCGCCGTCAGACGCCGGGCCGGCGCTGAAGCCCGGCCCTACACCAGCGTTTCATGCGCACGATGTAGCCGGAAGCAGCCCAGCCGTTTAATGCCCAGTGGTTGCAGTAGGTTACGGGGTCCCTGCCATCTGCTATAATGATCTTTTCCCCGGAAGGGCAAGGAGCCTGCAGTGAAGCAAGGGATTCATCCTAAGTACCACGAAATCGAGGCGCGCTGTGCGTGCGGCGCCACCTGGAAGACCCGGTCGACCAAACCGGAGCTCCACCTCGAAATCTGCAACAACTGCCACCCGTTCTTCA
>Ga0075425_100007214_pt1 | contig 11731 bp, 10 predicted proteins | sample SoiMethybrSBSTD4_FD_75300 | JGI IMG/M metagenome (GOLD analysis project Ga0075425, IMG submission 75300) | Bulk soil microbial communities from a Populus tree surrounding site in Tennessee, USA - Soil MetaG P. TD hybrid SBSTD4 | ecosystem: Environmental > Terrestrial > Soil > Tree plantation...
AAGCACAGCCGCCAGCGAGGCAGCCACCGGCACGGCGAACATGATCAAGGTGGCGAGCAAGCCCCCCCGCACTCGCATTCCAAAGTTCATGCGCAACGCGCCCTTGTCATTCCAGCCGGTTCGCACCCCAAACACGAACCAACAGATTCTGATTTCTGTGCTGTTTTAGCCAATTCCAGGCAGGCGGCAAACCTGGCATTGCAGGCCAATTCCAATTTCACTCCAAGACGTTGCCGATGAGCAACGCCACAAAAAAGCCTTTTCACGATGCAGCCAGGTGCAAAATGTCGTTGTAGGTCGCAAACACCATCAACATCAGGACCAGCCCTAGTCCGATTCGGAACCCCATCTCCTGGGCCCGCTCGGATAGCGGTTTGCCACGCACTGCTTCCACCGCATAGAACAAAAGGTGACCACCATCGAGCAAGGGGATCGGAAACAGGTTCAAAAGCCCGATCGAGACGGAAAGCACCGCGCAGAGCTGCACCACGAACTGAAAGCCGAGGCTCGCAGCTTGCCCGGAGAGCTGTGCAATACGCAGAACGCCGCCAACGTCACCCGAGTTGCCCGTTCCGACAAACAATGAGGCCACAAACCTGAGCGTGTTGGAGATGATGTACCAAACCTGCTCGCCGCCAATCTGGACGGCTTCGAAAAAGCCGACCGGGGTGGTGTTGGCCTCGCCGGGTTTCGCGTTGTATTGAATACCGAGCACACCGATCCGATGGCTGTTGCCGAAAAGATCCTTCCTCTCCATGAGCGCTGGCGTTGCCGTAAGCGTCACCATCGCGTCATCTCTCTTCACGCGAAAAACCAGCGGATAGCCAGCGTGCGTCGATACGACCCGCTGCATGTCATTGAAACTCTCGATGGGACTGCCATCGATGGAAATCACCACGTCGCCTACCTTGAATCCAGTAGAGGCAGCAACACTGTCAGGTTGGATTCCGTCGACACGGGCAATGAGGCTCGGCTTGCCAAAATACAGCGCCATGCCCGCGAAGATCACGGCAGCCAGCAGGAAATTTGCAATCGGTCCGGCGGCCACGATCGCCGCCCGCGGTCCGACCTTCTTGTGATGAAAGCTGGAGGCGCGCTCCTCCTCGGTCATGTTCTTGAGGACATCGGCCGATGGCGCCGACGCCTCGGTATCGTCGCCGAAGAATTTCACGTAACCACCGAGCGGGATTGCCGAAACACGCCAGCGCGTGCCGTGACGGTCGCTGAAGCCGAAGAGTTCTGGTCCAAACCCAAGCGAGAAAATCAACACCCTCACGCCAGCCCAACGCGCGACCAGAAAATGGCCGAGTTCGTGAAAAAAAACGACGATTGCGAGGACGAACAGGAAGGGGATCGTATAGCCAACAAGCCAATGGCTCAACGTATTGAAACTATGAAGAAAAATCTCGTACATCCGACTTCCCTCGAGGCCCCGCATTCAACCCACTAAGATGCCTTTAAGGCAATTTGAGGCAATAGGGCGGCAGCCCTATTTCGGGCGCTATGGTCAACGGCTATGGCGTCGTCGGCAGAGTTCAACGGCGACAAATTGCCCGAACGGATCCAGGTTTCAATAGTTGCCTCCACCAGCCGTGCGATGGCGCCAAACCTGATCTTGCCCGCGATGAACGCTGCCACTGCGACCTCGTTGGCGGCATTGAACACCGTGGTCGCCCCGCGGCCGGTTCGCAGCGCCTCATAGGCGAGACGAAGCGCAGGGAACCGCTCGAAATCCGGCGCCTCGAATGTAAGCTGGCCGATGCTGGCCAGATCGAGCTTCGCCGCGGGACCCTTGATCCGATCCGGCCAACCCAGGCAATGAGCGATCGGGGTCCGCATGTCCGGTGCGCCCAATTGGGCGACGACTGATCGATCGGAAAATTCGACCATGCCGTGAATGATGGACTGCGGATGCACCAGAACGTCAATTTCCTCGGGCGCGAGCGCGAACAGGTAGGAGGCCTCGATCACTTCAAGCCCTTTGTTCATCATCGACGCGGAATCGATCGTTATCTTTTGCCCCATGCTCCAGTTCGGGTGCTTGAGCGCCTGAGCCAACGTCGCCTGTTCGATATCCGCTACAGCCCAGGTGCGGAAGGGTCCGCCGGAAGCAGTGATAATGACGCGAACCAACTCTTCCCGGTTGCCGGAGCCGAGCGCCTGGAACAGCGCATTGTGCTCTGAGTCCGCGGGCAGGATGCAGGCACCGGCCTTCGATGCGCGCTGCATGAAGAAATCCCCAGCACAAACCAGACATTCCTTGTTGGCAAGCGCAACCATCGCACCGCGATCGACAGCCGCGAGCGCGGGTTTCAGACCCGCCGCTCCGCTCACGGCAGCCATCACCCAATCCGCCGGACGCGCCGCTGCTTCGATAATGGCGCTATCGCCCGCTCCGCATTCAGTCCGCGTGCCGGCCAGCGCGTCCTTCAACTCGGCAAGCCTGCTCGGATCAGCGACCGCCACAAAGCGCGCGTCGAATTCGCGCGCAAGCTTCGCCAAGGCCTGCACATTGTTGTTTCCGGTCAAAGCTTCGACGCGGTAGCGGTCGCGTGCGCCGCGTATCAAATCCATCGTGCTGTCGCCGATCGAACCGGTGGCGCCGAGCACCGAAACGCTTCGTACCGTCTTGGAGATCGCGGTCTTGTTACGCAATGGGACAGAGCTCATAGTCTCACCAAACCATAAGAGCGCGGCCGGCGCCATCCACGCCGTGCCGCCAAAGTTCAAAAATTGCAGCCACCACAACGGCCGCAACATAGCCATCGAGCCGATCCATCAGCCCGCCATGTCCGGGGATGAGATGGCTGGAATCCTTCACCCCAAATCGGCGCTTGACGGCGGACTCCATGAGGTCGCCGAGTTGCGAGGCAACCGACAAGGCTGCACTCGCCAAAAGCATCGGTCCGATCTTGCCAAACCCGAAGAAACCAAACCCGGCGCCGATCAATAGGCTCGCCAAGAATCCGCCGATGGCGCCTGCCCAGGTCTTGTTCGGGCTGACCCGCGGCCAAAGCCTGGGTCCACCGAGCGCGCGGCCTGCAAAGAAGCCACCGATGTCACTGGCCCAAACCACGAGGAGCACCAGCATCAACGCGGTCAGTCCTTCAAAGCTGTCCTGCCGCACCAGTATCGACGCCACTTGCGCCGCCGCCGCGTAAAGAAATCCGCCGAGCACCCAACGGCGCGGCACAGGCGATAGCGCCGCGACCGCAGCAAACGCAGCGGCCACGATTGCAAGCGGCGCAACGATTCCCGCCACCATCAGACAGGTGCCTCCAAGCGCGAGCGCGACCGAGCCGGCCACCGCAATCGACAGTTGCACCTCGTGCGCTGGACTCACGACCGTCAACCACTCGATAAAAAGGCCGATCGCGGTAAGCGTCACCAGCGTGGCCCACCACCAGCCGCCAGCGTATACCGCCAGCACTGCCAGCGGTGCGAGCACCAGCGCCGCGGCTACGCGCGTCAGAAGATTGCGTGAATCCCGGGGGGTAGCCGGCGACGGCGCGGCTTTGAGATCGCTCACGATGCGGTTTTCGCCGCGAGCCCGCCGAAACGGCGTTCGCGCCTTGCATATTCGGCAATCGCGCTTTCGAGCGCGGCCCTGTCAAAATCCGGCCAGTGCATCGGTACGAAAACGAGTTCGCTGTAGGCCGCCTGCCACAAGAGAAAATTCGACAGACGCTGTTCGCCGCTGGTGCGGATGATCAGGTCGGGATCTGGAAGATCTGGCGCGTCGAGATATTGTCCGAGCACTTCTGCATCGATGGATTCCGGATCGCGCTTGGCTTCGGCCACCTCGCGGGCAAGACGCCGAGCGGCGCGCGCGATTTCCCGTCTCGAACCATAGTTGAAGGCAACTACCAGATTGAGCCGTGTGTTGTTCCGCGTCAGCTCCTCGGCCTCGCTCAGGAGCGCGCAGATGTCAGGCTCGAGTCCCGTTCGCTCGCCGATCACCCGAACCCGCACCCCATCGCGATGCAGGAGCTTGAGGTCGTTGCGGATGAACCTTCGGAGCAGGCCAAAGAGATCGCCAATCTCGCTGGCCGGACGCGACCAGTTCTCCGAGCTGAAGGAGAAGATCGTCAGATATGCAACGCCGAGTTCGCAGGCCGCACGAACGACCGCACGCAACGCTTCGACGCCCCGGCGATGACCCTCGGCGCGCGGAAGCCCTCGCGCAGCCGCCCAGCGTCCGTTTCCGTCCATGATAACCGCAACATGCAACGGACTCTCGGACCGATCCGATGCGCGCGTAGCGGAGACGGCGGCGTTGGACATAGGCCGATCCCTTCAAACGGTCAGGATTTCTTTTTCCTTGACCGCGAGCATCTGGTCGATCTCGGAAATGACGCCATCGGTCGCCTTCTGCACGTCGGCTGCCATCCGGTCCTGATCGTCTTCGGAGATTTCGTGGTTCTTCTCGAGCTTCTTGACGGTGTCGAGGCCATCGCGGCGGACATGACGGACAGCGACGCGCGCCGCTTCTGCGTATTTGTGCGCGACCTTTACCAGTTCCTTGCGGCGCTCCTGGTTGAGTTCGGGAATGCGCAGCCGCAGCACCTGCCCCTCCGTCGCGGGCGACAGTCCCAGGTTGGAATCGATGATCGCCTTTTCCACTGGCTTGACCATCGCCTTGTCCCAGACCTGGACCGAGATCAGACGCGGCTCCGGCACGCTGACCGTCGCAAGCTGGTTCAGCGGCATGTGCGTGCCATAGGCTTCGACCTGCACCGGTTCCAGCATCGAGGCCGACGCGCGTCCTGTGCGTAAGCCGCCAAGCTCATGCTTGAGCGTCTGAGTCGCGCCCTGCATGCGGCGCTTCAACTCGTTGATGTCGAACTTGCCCGTGGACATACGCTCTCCTCCTCTGCAAGTTTTTCGTCGCGGCGCTCGATTGCGATATTTTCAGCCGGCGACGACAGTCCCGCGGCCTGTGCCGCGCAGGATCGCGCCCATGGAGCCGGGCTCGGCGATCGAGAACACGATGATAGGCAGCGATGTTTCGCGGGCAAGCGCGAATGCGGTCGCGTCCATCACCTTGTAGCCACCTTCGATCGCCTGCGCGTGCGTAAGACGCTCGAACCGCTTGGCCGAGGGGTCCTTCTTCGGATCGTCTGTGTAGACGCCATCGACATTGGTCGCCTTCAGCACGGCCTGCGCATCGATTTCGGCGGCGCGCAGCACCGCCGTGGTGTCGGTGGTGAAGAAAGGATTGCCGGTCCCGCCGCCAAGCAACACGATGCGCCCCTGAGCCAGATAATTGTGCGTTGCAGCGCGCGTAAAGAGCTCACAGATCTCCGGCATCACGAACGCCGAGAGCGTGCGGGCGGGAACGCCTTTCCGCTCGATTGCGGCCTCGAGCGCCAGGCAATTGATCACCGTCGCAAGCATCCCCATCGTATCGCCGGTCGGTCGGGACATTCCACGAAGTGTCGCTTCCACGCCCCGAACGATGTTGCCGCCCCCAACAACCACGGCGATCTCAGTGCCAAGCCTTTGCGCCGCGATCAGATCGCCAGCGATCCGGTCCACCGTCGCCTGGTCGACGCCGAATGCCTGGCTTCCGGCAAGATATTCGCCGGACAGCTTGATCACGACACGACGATAGACCGGCTCAACCATGTGATCGATTTGTCCCTCGCAGGCCTCTCTGGCGAACCGCCGGAGAAGATCGTGCGGCGGTTACTTTTTGCCGCTGGCAGCTGCAACTTCGGCGGCAAAATCACTCTCCTGCCGCTCGATTCCCTCGCCGAGAGCATAGCGCACAAACCCGGTGATCTTCACACCCGCGCCGATCCTGCCCTCAGCCTCCTTCACGGCTTGGGCGACGGATTTGCCACTATCGTGGATGAAGGCCTGCTCCAGCAGGCAGACTTCCTTGTAATAGGTTTTCAGGCCGGACTCGACGATCTTCTCAATGACATTCTCGGGCTTGCCCTGCTGGCGATACTTGTCGGCGAGCACGTCTTTCTCTCGCCTGACGAGATGGGGATCAAGGCCTGCCGGATCCAATGCAAGCGGATTGGCCGCCGCAACATGCATGGCAATCTGGCGGCCAAGCTGAGCAAGCTCGTCCGCCTTGCCTGTGGACTCCAGGGCCACGATCACGCCGATCTTGCCAGCGCCCTCGATCACCGCGTTGTGGACGTAGCTCGATACCACGCCCTTGCCGACCCCAAGCGAGGCTGCGCGACGTAACGTCATGTTCTCGCCGATGGTGGCAATCGCATCGGCAATGGCGGTTTCGACCGTCGCGCTGCCGACTTTTGCCGCCTTGATCTTGTCGATGTCGGCCCCGACGTCGAGCGCGACCTGCGCGATCATCTTGACGAGTCCCTGGAATTGCTCGTTGCGCGCGACGAAGTCGGTCTCTGAGTTGACTTCGACCACGACCCCCTTTGTTGCTGCCGTAATGGCGCCGATCAGGCCTTCGGCGGCTACGCGTCCAGCCTTCTTCGCAGCTTTGGACAATCCTTTTTTCCGCAGCCAATCCTGGGCCGCCTGCATATCGCCCGCAGTCTCAGTGAGGGCAGCTTTGCAATCCATCATTCCTGCGCCGGTCGATTCGCGCAGGTCCTTGACCATTGACGCGGTGATTGTCGTCATTGCTGAACGTCCTGTTGCCTGTCCGGTCCGAGGGGCGGCGCGGCCAACATGCAGCACCGTCCGCCTTCAGGTTATTTTTGAGAGTAGAACGCTGGCTGGATGGTCCGGCCACCGTAGGCTCATCACTCCGCTTCCGCCGTGAGTGTCTTGGCCTGGGCGACCCAGGCGTCGGCGCGGCTGGGCAGACCGACCTCTTCGCCAATCTGATGCGCCGTATCGCGGTCGAGCTCGGCCAGCTGCCAATAATGGAAGATGCCGAGATCATTGAGCTTCTTCTCGATTGCACCAGAGACGCCGGTGAGCTTCTTGAGATCATCGGCAGTACCGCGCGGACCGGCGAGGCCCTGAAACCCTGTCGGCTGCGATGCGGACGGAATCTCCTCTGCGACAGGTTGAGCTGCGGCACCGATGTCGACGCCAGCCTCGCCCTGCGCACGCGAAATCCCGTCAATCGCCGCGCGCGCAACCAGCTCGCAATAGAGCGAGATGGCCCGCCCGGCATCGTCATTGCCGGGCACGACGTAAGTGATGCCCTTCGGGTCGGAATTGGTATCGACGATCGCGGCGACCGGGATGTTGAGCCGCTGCGCTTCCGCGATCGCGATGTCTTCCTTGTTTGTGTCGATCACGAAGATCATGTCGGGCAAGCCGCCCATGTCCTTGATGCCGCCGAGCGAACGGTCGAGCTTGTCGCGTTCTCGCTGTAGCGTCAGCCGCTCCTTCTTGGTGTAGGAGCTGGCTTCGCCGGACGAAAGAACTTCATCCAGATGCCGCAGCCGCTTGATCGAGGCCGAGATCGTCTTCCAATTCGTCAGCGTGCCGCCGAGCCAGCGCGAATTGACAAAATATTGCGCGCAGCGCTTGGCGGCATCCGAAACCCCATCCTGGGCCTGACGCTTGGTGCCGACAAACAGGATGCGCCCGCCCTTGGCAACGGTGTCGCTAACGGCCTGCAGCGCCCGATGCAGCATCGGCACGGTCTGGGCAAGATCGATGATGTGGATATTGTTGCGAGTTCCGAAAATGAACGGCTCCATTTTCGGATTCCAGCGGTGGGATTGGTGACCAAAATGCACGCCAGCCTCGAGCAGCTGACGCATCGTAAAGTCGGGTAGCGCCATATCGAATTTTCTCCGGTTGGTTCCTCCGGAAACGTGTGAGCAAACGAGCCTAACGGCCCGGCTGCCACCGGACGGCCTTTTCAGCCATGTTTCCGTGTGAGATGGCGCGCTATATAGCCTTTTTTTGCTTCGAAGCAAGGAAATAAGGCCAGTTTCCGGCCCGAAAACCAGAGGCCACGCCCGCGTTCAGGCGATCAAGCGACCATTTCCACCTTGCCATCCTTCAACCGGTAGATGCCGCCGACGACACTCAGCTTGTTCTGCTCCACCGCCGCACTCAGGATCGGGCCGGCGGATTTCAACTTGGCAACGGTGTCGATGACGTTCTGCCGGATGGCATTGGCTAGACGATCACCCCCCTGTTGCGAAACAGCCTTTACGGCGGGCGCAATGCCAGCCACCAATGAGGGCATGTGGCCGGGCAGCGCCTTGTCATCCTGCAACGATTTGATGGTTGCATCGACGGCGCCACAGCTGTCATGACCAAGCACGAAGATCAACGGCGTTGCCAACACGGCAACCGCGTATTCAAAGCTGGCAATGCTGTCGTCATTGGCGAAATTGCCGGCGACGCGGCAGACGAACAGATCGCCTCGCCCGCTGTCGAAGGCGTATTCGGGTGCAATTCGCGAGTCCGCACAACTGAGGACGGCTGCATAGGGGTTTTGTCCGCCGACCAGTGCTTCGCGCTCGTGTTTGAAGTCGTGGCGTCGGGTCGTGCCTTCCACGTAACGCTCGTTCCCCTCGCGAAGGCGCTTCAGCGCAGCATCTGGCGATAAGACGTTTTGAGGCTTCGGGGGTGCTTTCGTTTCCTTGGCCAGAGCAGGGCCAGCGAGCCAGATGCCCATCGACGAAGCCGCGAGAAGAAAACGCCGCCGAGTTGGCATGACACAAGAGGTTTCTCGTAGGCACATCCGGCACATAGATTCCCTCCTCCCCAAATCGAGCCGCTGCGCTTCAGACCCGATACGGCTCAGCGGTGCTCAGCACTTCGGCGCGTTCGGCGGACACTTCTTCGCCGCTGCCGCAGGAGCCGCTACGCGCGGTGGTGGCGGGGCTGCTGCGCGCGGAGGAGGCGCCGGTGCTGCCACGCGCGGCGGTGGCGGCGGAGCCGCCACATGCGGTGGTGGAGGCGGAGCCGCCACATGCGGTGGTGGGGGCGGGGGAGCAGCCGCCGCTCGCGCCGGCGGGGGCGCCGGTGTAGCTGCCCGCGCTGGGGGCGCCGATGGTGCCGCCGCATGCGGCGGCGGTGTCGCAGCGCGCTGCGGCGGTTGCGATGGCGTGGCCTGCCTGATCTCCGGTTTTTGCGGAGTTGGAGGTGCAGACGACGGCGGCTTGGACGTACCGGTCTCAAGCTTGCTCTGCGCCGGCGCTGAAGAAGGCGTTGTTGACGGAGACGGCGTTGTTGACGGGGAAGCCGTCAACTTTGATCCAGCAGGCCCGGTCGTCGGAGTTTGAGCCACAGGAGGTTGGGCCGGGGTTGGGCTTGGAGATGAGCCGACATGCGTCGGCGGCGCAGTGTTCGACTGTGAAGACGACGGAGACGGTGTCGCAGGCGGCGCCGCCAGCTTTGCGGTAGGCGCAGACGTGCCGGGAGCTGTTGCGGTAGGCGCGGAGCCCTTGCCCGTGGGCGAAGGCAGCGGCGCGCCGCCCGTCCCCGGCAAAGCATTCTGCCTGGGTAGCGTCTGCTGGGGCGCAGTCGTGGTCGTTGGAGAGGCGAGATTGGCAGGCACGGCCGCCGGTGTCCCCGGCTTGGCTGTGGGACTGATCGAGGCGCTCGGCGGTGGTGGCAACTTGCCCTGCTGTATCAGCGAAGCGCGCTGAGCGACTGCGGGCGGCAATGTCGGGCCGACCGCAGCGCTGCCGCGCGCGCTCCCTGCCGCTACCTGACCGCCCGGTGCAGCGGCTGCAGGCGCGGGGTTGTTGATGACCGTATTGATAACAGTCGTATTGTGGATGTTGTTGAAGATGACATTGTTCGGTGGTGGCGCGACATAGACCGGCGGGCGGTAATACGCTGGCATTGGGACGAATAGCGGTCGCGGCAGGACAAACAGTCCCACGGCGACGATCGGCGGCGCCAACACCACGAAATCTGGCGGCGGTGGCGGCAGGTAGTACAGGGGTGGCGGTGGCGGCGGCACGAAGGCGAACTCGGGATCGCCGAAATACAGCACCGGGCGATCGACATAGGCGATCTCATCAGGCGGCGGCGGAGGCAGGCCATAGTCCATCATCGCAAAAGCTGATGGCGGTTCGGGCGGAGCAGTCAGGATCGCCAGGCGCCGTCGAGCATCCCATGCATGTGGCCCACGTCGGTAAAGCCGCAGATAGGACCAATAGGCATCCGGCGTGTCTGCCAGATAGGTACGACGCCAAGTGATTGCTTCGCGGCGCGCGGCCAGAATCACCGTCACCCGTTTTGCCAAGGGATCGCTGGCATAAGCGGAAAGAAAATCCTCGTACCCCTGCATCGTGTCGCGTGCGAGCGCGGCAGTAAAGGCATCCTGCACGGACAGCTCCCGCATGGGCCGCTCCCGGATCGCCGAAACCTGATCGGGAGGCCCCTGCAACGGCGGTGCATCCGGCGCACGCTCGAAAAAGCTGAATTGTGCCTGGATCTTCTGGGCGTCCCAAGGCACCAGCGCACCTTGGCTAGTCTCGCTGACGCGCAGCCGCAGGCGATCGAAGACGTCGGGCAGCGACAGACCGCCGGTGCGGATCATTTCAGCCAGCGCCTGCGCGTACACCCCGTAATTCCCGGATTCTGGCGGCGCAACCGTGCCTGGCGCCGCATTGAATGCGATCAACATGTTCGGCGAGGGATCAACCAGGGCAAGCCCACTGGCAATCGGATTTCCGCCTTCGACGAAGGGTTGCTTTCGAGCGGCATCGAGAACGACGACACTCGCCTTCAACGGGACGGCTGCAAGCTCACGCGTGTAGTCGCTGATCCGCAATCCCTCGATCGGAATGTCGGTATCGTGGTTGATCGTGGAATCGACGGGAATAAAATAATTCTCGCCTGCGAGTTGCACCCCGTAACCCGCGAGATAGACCATCGCTATCGTGTCGGCGGGAGAGGCCTGTGCCTTCTGCAGAAAATCGCGAAAACTCTTCCGCAAGCTGTCCCCATCGAGGTCTCGCGCGCCGACAACGTCGAATCCGGCGGCCTGCAAAGTTTGCGCGATCAAGCCGGCATCGTTAGCCGCTGTCGCCAGCGGTGCCTTGGCATAGCCTCCGTCCCCGACCACCAGCGCGATGCGCTTCTCCTGTTGTTGGGCAGCGACTGGATCGGGAAATCCAGCCAGCATGAGCACCAACAACAGGGGGAGTGAGAAGAAGGAAAATGTTCTGGCGACTGGCATCGGATTCCCACCCATCTCTGAAGAAGTTCCGGCACATCATTCAGCCCAGTGCGAGCTGAACACCGCTTGAACGAACTTCGTTGCAAACATGGCGCGGCCCACGAGAGCCGTACCGCGATCCGGTCATAGCGTCTGCACGTCCACTACGCCGGCGACAGCCTTGATAGCGCCTGCAATCTGCGGCGATACCTTGAAGCGGCCCGGTAATTTCATTTCGACCTCGGTTTCGAGATCGAGCATCATTACGAGCGAGACGTCGCCATCTGCCGCGCCCGAGGGCGGCACCGCCGGCTTGGCCTGGTTCGTCCTGACGGAACCGTTTTGTGTTGCTTCAGGCATCTGAAGCCGCTTCGCAATAGATTCCAACGGTTTTGTGTCACGCAAGAAAATCCGCAAGCCCTTTTGCGTTTTGGCGGCCGCGTCGTCCAGGGGCTCGGCATGCAGGATGCGGGCGCGGACATCTTCGCCTTGCAATTCTGCCCCCAACTGCAGCAGAACTGCGGCCCCCGGTTCCAGGATGTCGCGGTATTGCGCAAGCCCCTCCGAGAACAATACGGCTTCAAAATGACCGGTCGGGTCCGACAAACCCAAGATCCCCATCTTGTTGCCGGTCTTGGTCCGCCGTTCCAT
>Ga0075425_100007215_pt1 | contig 11730 bp, 9 predicted proteins | sample SoiMethybrSBSTD4_FD_75300 | JGI IMG/M metagenome (GOLD analysis project Ga0075425, IMG submission 75300) | Bulk soil microbial communities from a Populus tree surrounding site in Tennessee, USA - Soil MetaG P. TD hybrid SBSTD4 | ecosystem: Environmental > Terrestrial > Soil > Tree plantation...
TGGACGCATTGAGCGGCAACCCACTTTCGAACGTTCCGGTTCCACCCACTTGAATGCCATACATGAAGTCGGGAGCGTAGTGGAAACTGCCGACGAAACGGTGCCGGCGATCGAATGCCGACGGGCCCTTCTCGGCATCGTTGTCGAACGGGTTCACCATGGTCGCGAAGTTCGAGATGAAGGTCGTCGAGTTCTGGCCTGTATCCTCGGACTTCGACAAGGTGTAGTTCGCATTGAACAGCAACCCTTTGTTGAAGCGCTTGTTCGCCTGCAGCACGAGTGCGTTGTAGGTCGAATCGACGATGTCGGCGACTTCGATGGCGTTGTTGATGTTCCCGTCTGGCCGCCCGCCGCGGAAGAACGGGAACGTGCCCCGGCTCGTGGCCCCGACCAAGTACTCGACGGTGGCATTGGGCGGATTCAGGTTCGTATCGAGGAACGTCGGGAGGTGCGAGCCGCTGCTGTGCAGGTAGGAAGCTGAAAGTGTAATGTCCGTGCCAACCGCCCGGTCGACCGTGATCTCCGACATCTGGATTTCCGGGCGCTCCAGCGACGGCGACAAGTACTGAATCGAAGGACGCGCTGTCGACGCCGGTGGTGGAGCAGCGAAGACGTCCGGATACGCCGGACCACCGGTGGTTGGAGTGAGGTTATACGAAACGAACGTGAGTGCGTTGTTCGTCAATGCGCTCGAGATCACGCTGTTGCTCGAGCGACCGTAGTACAGGCCCCAGCCGCCGCGAATCACCGTCGTGTGCGATCCGTTGATGTCGTAGGTGAAGCCGGCGCGCGGTCCAAAGTTGTTCTTGTCCTGGGGGAATGTGACGGTCGCCGGATACAGCGGGTTTCCGGTGAACTGCACGCCTTTGACCGAAGTCTTCGTTGGTTGCGGAAACTGTTGATACTCCCAACGCAGCCCAAGATTCAGGGTGATCTGGTTGTTCACGCGCCAGTTGTCCTGCGCGAACCAGTTGTAGTCGGTCGTCGTGAAGAAGACGTCGCCGTTCAGGCCATGGCCGCGCTGATCGAACTGCTGGTTGTAACTGCTGTAGTGGCGCTGGTCGGAGCCGGTGCCAGTCGACTTCGTGCAACCGACTGTGCCGATCGGGCAGTCCTGCGCGACAGCATTCAGATTCGGATACGCGTAAATGCCGCCCCCCTGGAACAGGTTGATCAGATTCTCGCGAACGTAGTTGATGTCCGCACCGGTCTTCAGGCTATGAGCGCCCGCATACCACGTGACGTTATCGACGAATTGGTACCGCTTCTCGTCCGGATACTTCGGGCGCGGAAGGAAGTTGGGCATGCCGAGATCGATGCCGCCGGTCACAGTCGTGCCCGGTCCAGGTGAGTTGGGTTCCTGCGCCTCAAAGTCGCGTCCGATCTGGACGCGCGCTTCGTTCAGCCATCGGGCCGACACCACGGAGTTGAACGTCACCAACCCGAAGTCGGTCTTGACCACGTCCTTTCCATTCGTCCCTGGCGAGACGTTGACGATGGGCTGGGTCTGAATGCCGTTCGGCGAGTCCCACCGGTGCATGTTGTACTGCACGGTCAGGTTGTTTTTGTTGCTCATGACGTAGTCAACCTTGCCGAGCAGGATCTTGTTATTGCCCTCACGCGGGAAGAACTGATTCAAACTCGCATAGAGCGCCGCTGTTGAGGCGCAGCCGACTGCGGTGCACGTTGCGGGTGCCGAGCCATCGCTGTTGAGGAATGTCTGCGGCTGATTCGGACGCACGAAGTACGGGAAGTTGCGCAGCTGCTGGTCGCCATTGACGAAAAAGAAGACCTTGTCCGGCTTGATCGCACCGCCGAGGCTCGCGCCGAACTGCTGCCGCTTCTCGTTTGGCTTGAACGGAACGAAGGGATCTTTCGACTGCAGTTCGTCGACGCGGATGAAATAGAACCCTTCGCCCGAGAACTGATTCGTGCCCGACTTGGTGATCGCGTTGACCGTTCCGCCCGCGGCGCGACCAAACTCCGCCGAGAAGTTGCTCACACCAACCTGGAATTCCTTGATCGCGGCCTGGCTGATTGAATACGAGGTGCGCGTGCGTCCGCGCGCTTCAGAGAAGAACGCCTGGTTGTTATCGGCGCCGTCGACTGTATTGTTGTTGTAAAGACCGGAAATGCCGCGGTAGCTGACGAGGCCGAAGTTGCCGTCGTTGGTCACGCCTGGGCCGAGCAGCACGAAGTTCTCCCAGCGGCGGCCGTTGATCGGCAGATTCTCGATCGCGGTTTCGCCGACCACGTTGCTGACGTCGGTGCGGCGGGTGTCGATGAGTGGCGATTCAGCGGTAACGGTGACTGTTTCAGTGACTCCCGCTGCGCGCATTCGGATGTCGGCGGCCAACGTCTGGCCCACGTTGACCTCGAGATTTCCAAACGTCGCACTCTGAAAACCACCGAGGGTTGCGGTGACTTCATACGGGCCGGGCTGCAGCGCGTTCGCGCGATAGCGGCCCGCGTCATCCGTCACCAGCTCGCGGGTGACGTTCGTTCCCATGTTCTTCACGACTACCGTTACCCCCGGCAGCACTGCGCCGGTCGTATCGGTCACGATTCCTTCGATATTGCCGGTAGCCGCGGTCTGCGCGAACGCGACACCGGAGAGCGAGACGACCGCAAAGACCGCTGCGGTCAACAACCGAAACACCTTGTTCATCGATACTCCTTGAGACGGACGAACCATACTGCTGCGCGAAGGAAAGGAAAAAAACGGCAAATCACAGGAAAACCGGAATGAAAGGATGTCGAATAGGGTAACACAGCTGCCCGCATCGAGGCGTGGGATCAGGGCTTTCGTGACGGCTTTGTAAACTCCTGATCGCCTCGCGGATCGCCGATCTGCGCTTCGAATCGCGCGAGCTCCTCGGCAGGCATTCCGTAGGTGTGCGTGTCGTCGGGAAACGCCGCCGATCTGACATCGGCCGCGTAGCGCTGCAACGCGTCGAGGATCGTTTGATTCAGGTCGGCATATCGCTTCACGAAACGCGGCACGTGACCGCGTGTGAGCCCGAGCAGGTCGTGCCACACGAGTACCTGCCCATCGCACGAGGGTCCGGCGCCGATACCTATCGTCGGAATCTTCAGCGCCTCGGTGATACGCGCCGCAACCTGGGCGGGGATCGCTTCGAGCACGACGGCGAAACAGCCGGCGCGTTCGAGCGCGCGCGCTTCATCGAATATTCGTCGCGCCTCCGCCGCCGTGCGGCCGCGCGCCTTATAACTGCCGGCAAGGCTCGCCGACTGTGGCGTCAACCCGACGTGACCCATGACCGGGATGCCGGCATCAAGAATGGCGCTGATCCGCGTCAGTGTGCGGCCGGCGCCTTCGAGCTTGACCGCGTCCGCCCCGGCATCCTTGACGAATCGAATCGCGTTTCTCAGCGCTTCGTCCTCGCCAATCTGGTACGCGCCAAACGGCATGTCGGCGACGACAAACGCTCTTCGCACCCCGCGCCTCACGGCACGCGTCAGCAACAGCATCTCGTCCATCGTCACCGGCAACGTCGACTGATGACCGAGGATCGTCATCGCCGCGGAATCGCCGACGAGGACGATGTCGAGGCCAGCCGCATCCGCGAGCGCGGCACTTGCCGCGTCGTAGGCGGTAACCATGGCGATCCGCTTCCCGTGCCGTGCCAGGTCCGTGAGGTCGGCCAGGGTCAAACGGTCATTGTCGCCCATATGCTGATCTTCTCACGTTATACCAGCCCGGCAAGCTCCGGGTGGTTCAAGGGAACGTTATCGATCAGTCGCGTCGATCCCGCCCTCGCTGCGACGACGAGGGTTGGCTCGCCATCGAAGACCGCGACATTCGCGTAGTCGACCTCCAGGCCTTCGAGCTCGCTTCGCGCCGCTGCTTCGGGATCCTGGCCCGCCCGGTAGGCGCTGATAGAGGCCGCGAGCGCTCGTGGAATCGCCAGGGCACGCAGGCGATCCGCGGCCGACAGTCGGGCGTTCCGCGACGAGAGTGCCAGCCCGTCAGCTTCACGGACGGTCGGAACGACGGTGATCTTCAGGTCAAGGCGCAGGTCGCGAACTATCTGACGAATGACGGCGACCTGCTGAGCGTCCTTCTGCCCGAAGAAAGCGACGTCTGGTTCGACGATGTTGAAAAGCTTGAGGCAGATCGTGGCGACGCTGTCGAAGTGGCCGGGCCTGAAGGCCGCCTCGAAGCCAATCGCAGCGCCCCCGAGGACCAGTGAGGTCGCTTCGCCGGCCGCATACATCTCTTCAACCGGCGGGACGAAGATCGCATCGACGGCGGCGGCGCGGGCGATTTCAGCGTCGCGTGTTTCCTGGCGTGGATACGCGGCCAGGTCCGCGGGGTCGTTGAATTGACCGGGATTGACGAAGATCGTCGCCACCACATGTTTACACGCTCGGCGTGCCGCACGGAACAGTGCGACATGGCCGTCGTGCAACGCGCCCATCGTCGGGACGATCGCCACCGGCCCGCGTTGCGCGCGCAAGTGCTCGCGCACGTCCGCGACGGTCCGCAGGGTTTTCACGGCCGCTCGACCCGATCGCTTATGTGTAGGGCAGGGGTCTTCAGACTGCGGCCGAGCGCATCTGCCAGCCCCCGATAGAGCGGCTCGAGATCCGGGGCGTATTGGCGCAGGGCCGCGAGGTGAGCCTCAACTGTCGTCCAGTCCCCGCGGGCGATCGGTCCGGTCAATTCGAAGCCGTTGTCGATGACGCGTTGCATCAAGGGCAGTAGAGCTTCCGGCGGCGCGCCGGAGAGCTCGAACATGCGAACGGCGGCGCGATGGAGCGCGACGAGGTAGTTCGACGCCGTTGCCGCCCCCGCATGATAGAGAGCGCGAAACTCCTCGCGAATGTGAAAGGGGATCAGCTTCAGTTCGCGTGCGAGCCAGGTCCCGCGGATCACCCCATCTTCATCGTCCGCGGTCACGGCCGCCCACGCGCCATCAAGCTGCTCCGGACCTCGACCGCGCACGATCGTCTGCAATGGATGAAGGCCGAAGCGTTTCTGGTGGGGCGCCAGCGCCGCGAGCGGGGTGGCGCCGCTTGTGTGCGCGATCCACGGTCCCGGCGCAATCGACCGCGCGACTTCGCCGATCGCGCTGTCAGGCACGCACAACACAACTAGCTCCGCCTCATCGTCGTCGAGCTGATGACCACGTTCGGCGAGCCGAGACGCGAGTGCAGTCCCAACGCGCCCGCTGCCGATGATGCGGATGGACGTGAACATTGGCTGCTTGGAGGCATTGTACAGGGCTGCAACAGTCTTCACTGTCGAACTGAAACTACCCACGGTAACGTCGAAGATACGAAGAATCGAAGATACGAAGCTGCAGTTACGGTCCGCCGCGGCCGGCCGTCGGCCGGCCACAGGGGAGTCCGAGAATCGCAAAAACAAGCAGCACCCGATCATGAGCTGTTTGTTTTTGCGGTTCTCGGACTCCCTGACGCGCGAAGCGCGTCGCGGCGGACACGCTGTTGGTGTCCGGCTGGCGCGCTGAGCGCCAGCCGGATCTCTTAAGTACTTCCTTCGTTCCTTCGTTTCTTCGTTTCTTCGGGCTTAGCCGTGGCCCGTCGCACCGCGACAGTGGACCAATTCGAATTACTCTGCCGCCTTCCGCGTGCGTTCGATCGCCTCTGCAAGGTAATGCTCATCCATCTCGATCCCTATGAAGTTCAGCCCAAGCTGCGCCGCCGCGACAGCCGTACTGCCGAGGCCGAGGAATGGATCCATCGTGATCTGCAACCGCGAAATGCCGTGGAGCTTGAAGCAGAAATCCGGCACTCGGGGAGGGAAGGTCGCCGGATGCGGTCGATCCTTATCGCGGCTTTGAATTGTGTCGTACGGAATGAACCAGGTATTCCCGCGGCAGCGACGGTTGTGGCCGCCCGTCTGCCATCGGGCGATGTTTGAGGCATCCTGGTACCTGACACCGATCGCCCGCCGATCGAGCGGCGTTCGGCCGCGCGGCGTGAAATGGAAAATGAACTCGTGACAGTCGTTGATGAAACGCGAACTGTTGATCGGCTTGTAGTGGCCCACGGCGATGTCGCGATCGAGATCGGTGGCCACCCCCGCCGCGTCGCGGTCGATCGCAATCGACTTGATCCAGTGGATGGTGTTCTGAAGTTCCAGGTAGGGACGCGCCGCCTGCGCGACATCCATCGCCGTCCATGGATCGGTTGGCTTCGCGCCGACGTTCAGAAACAATGAACCGTCGGGTTCCAAAACACGCTGTACAGCTCGAATCCACTGGGCCGTCCACTCCAGATAGTGCTCGCGAGGCAACGCGTCGTGATAGCTGCGGTAGCGGACACCAAGATTGTAAGGAGGAGAGGTGACAACCGCCGACACGGATTCGGCCGCGATATTCGAAAGGACATCGAGACAGTCTCCGAGATAGAACCGAAGCGTGCCGTGACGAGCTTTAATGATGGTGTGGGGTTTCGGAAGCTGGCCTGGCTTCCCCGCGTGCGGCATCGGGCGTTCAGTGTAGCGCGCCCGATGTGGTTTTCGGCACCCGTGTGTGCCGCGTTCGGACAGCTATGACGCTTTTGCGGTGAGCGTGTGAACGGCCGCGCGTGCCGGCGCGAGCGTGTGATTGCGACGATGCGACTGCTGCGTGCAGCTCGCGCCTTTCTCTTCGACGTAGATGATCTCGCGGTTCGTCGCCACTTCCCGATAGCGGCCGGTGACGCAACCGCAGCCTAGCGTCGTGAATCCCAGAAGACGGACTAGACTCATCATGCTGACCCCCAACCGACATTGAGCAATTCCTGTACCGCAGAGTTCCACGACAACTTGCATTTCTGATCGGTGGACGCGTGTGCCGGTATCAACGCATTTGCGCCGGTTTTCGTACAAGTCGCGATCGTCTGACGATTTCCTTTCTCGAATGACAGCCCACGATCGGTGTCAAAAACAGTCACCGTTTGAATCAAAGCCCCCAACATATTGGATTTCACACGGTGTTTGCTTTCGGCTGCTTTCGGCGCTTTTGTCTGCTTTTCTCACTGCGCGCGGGGCCCCACCCCCGCGCGCTCTCGCTCGGCGGCTTCGCGCCTCGCTCGGGCCGCAGGCGCTGCCGCGTGTCCATGCCAAGAGTATTAGGATAGCGACCATGGTTCGTGTCGTGATGATTGTCGTCGCCGTTTTCACTCTCTTCGGCACCTCTGACAGGGCGGGCGTTCCTGTGCAGGGCCCTGCTGCGGATATCGGAAGCCAGCTGCTGCGCGAGCCGTCGGTGAAATCCGTGATCGATCGACTGAAGAGCAATGAGCCGCAGCTCCTCGAGGAACAGGTTCGGCTGTGCGACATACCGGCCCCGCCGTTCAAGGAAGGCCGCCGCGCGGACGCGCTCCGTCAGGCGTTCCTGTCGCTTGGGCTGAACAACGTCCGCATCGATCGTGCGGGCAACGTCCTGGGAGAGCGGGCGGGGACCGCCGCCGGACCACACCTCGTGTTCAGCGCTCATCTCGATACCGTTTTTGGTGAGGAAGTCCCTATCCGGATGACTCGTGCCGGCGCAGTCCTCAAAGGTCCAGGCATCAGCGACGATTGTCGCGGTCTCGGCGTACTTCTAGGGGTCGTGCGGGCGATGGAGGAGGCTCAGATTCGGACACCAGGCCCAATTACATTTGTGGGTACGGTAGGGGAGGAGGGGCTCGGAGACCTGCGCGGGGTCAAGGAACTTTTCAATGGTGAGCTGAAAGGACGAATCGACCGATTCGTTTCCATTGACGGCGCCGGGTTGGGGATCACGCACATTGGCGTCGGCAGTCTGCGATATCGGGTGACGTACAAAGGCTCCGGCGGTCACAGCTATGGTGATTTCGGTCTTGCGAATCCGGTCCATGCCCTTGGCCGCGCCATGGCGCGGATCGCCGATCTGGAAGTCCCGGCGCTGCCGAAAACCACGTTCAATGTCGGTCGCGTGGGCGGCGGAACCTCTGTCAACGCGATTGCCTCTGAAGCATGGATGGAGGTCGATCTGCGATCGAGCGATCGTGGCGCCCTGGCGACGCTCGATGCCTCACTTCAGAAGGCTCTGGATGCGGCGTTGAAAGAGGAGAACGATCGCTGGGGGAACCGCGGCCGGCTGACGCTGTCGAAAACGACGGTCGGCAATCGCCCCGCGGGCCGCGTGAGCGCCGACGCCCCAATCGTTCAAGCGGCGGTGTCGGTCACCCGCGCGCTCGGCTTGCCGGTCTCTCTTGACGAAGGATCCACCGATTCCAATCTCGCGATGAGCCTCGGGATTCCCGCAATCACGATCGACGGCGGGGGAAAAGCCACCGGGACACACTCGACTGACGAGACATTTGACTCGACGAATTCATGGCAGGGGACACAGCGCGCCTTCCTGCTCGCTATCGCGCTGGCGCGCTGACTTCGCCGTGGCGCGCCGGCCGGGATCCGGTTTCCGGGATCCGGTTTCCGGGATCCGGTTTCCGATCCGGTTTCCGATCCGGTTTCCGGGATGCGTGGTCCGGAACGCATTCACATGCGTTCGACGTTCACTCCGAAACGGACCCCGGATCCCGCACAACGGATCCCGACATCTCTTGTTTCAGTGACAGAAACCTCTCGAGATCTTTGTCCCTCTGCGCCGCGGCGAACCCGCGCGCGAGCCTGACCCGGTTGATGAAAAGGAGATGCAACACCGCGAGCACCACCAACTCGGGAACGTTTTCCCACCCAAGCGCCGCAGGAAGAAAATTGACCGACGTGGCGAGAACGAAAAGACGCCCGAACAGCGGGTCGGGCGCGGTTGGTGCGAAGCGCGGCCCGAAGCGCGAAGACACCGTCTCCCAGCCGGTGTCTTCCCCTTCATGGAAGACCTGCAGGTATCGGCCGATACGTTCGACGTTGACATGAAGCGCGAACACCGATTCGAATCCCGCGACGAGGATCAACAGCGGCACCAGTGTGCTGACGGCGACGGTAATCACAGCCGCCGTCGCGACCGCGGTTGCTGCCCATCCGACGAAGACGACCGGCACCACCACCATCCGGACAGTCCCGCGAAGCTGAATCGTCCCCCTCAGCGCCCTGAACTCATCGTCTTTTTTTGTCATAGACGCCGTCAATTTATGTCAGTTTCGCGTGCCGGAGTCCGGTGTGCGGGATCCGTGATCCGACCGTTCCGGCTTCCGGGTCCCGCATCCCGGATCCCGCACACCGGATCCGGCAAGGCGACCATACGGCACAGCTCTGGCATTCCCCTTGTATACTGTGTCCCGAAAGAAGCACGCAAACAGAGCCAAGTTGGGCGATAGCGGGCAAAAACGTCGCTGCTGAGTTACACAAATGGTTGCCTGGGAGGCGCCTTTGCTGATAAACTCTTTTCGCTCCAATCACATCGCATCGGTTGCTACCCAGCCAACCGGTGTTGTCCGGTTCCCGGAGGACTCGTGCGCCTGATCCGTCCTATGTCCCTGGTTCGTCTCTCTGCCTTGGTGCTGGGAATGTCGGTGTGTCTCGCACCGGCCACCGACGCCGCGACGAAGACCACCCGGAAAAAATCAACCACGCGGACGACGTCCGCTCAAACTTCCGCGGCTCCGAGAGTCGCCCGCACGCCGGCGCCGGCCTATTCTGCGTCGGCCTCGCAGGCACGAAAGGCTCGTCTCGCACGTGCCCGCGCCGCCGCTCGCTCGCGCGAGATGGCGCGAATGCGCGCTCTGCACGAGGCGATGACGCCGCGCTACAAGACCGATGCAAGCGGCGAGGTCGTTCCCGATATCCGCGCCGCCGCCGCCATCATTTTTAATCCTGCCAACGGCCAGGTCCTCTGGGAAGAGAACGCCCAAGACAAGCGTTCGATCGCCAGCATCACGAAAGTGATGACCACCGTCGTGTTTCTTGAAGACAACCCGGACCTGACGCAGGAAGTCACGGTTCAGCGCAGCGACGTTTACGCCGCCTCGACGACGTTCCTCAAGGCCAACGATCGCTTGACGCTGGGGGACGTGCTGCACCTGACCTTGATCGCGTCCGATAATGCCGGCGCGCGTGTGCTTGCCAGGGTTTCCCACGGGGGGACGGCGTCGTTCGTGGAACGAATGAACGAGAAAGCGCTCGAGCTTGGCCTCGAGAATACGTCCTTTGCCGATCCGTCTGGACTCAATCCAGCCAACGTCTCATCCGCATACGACCTGTCGCGCCTCATCTCCTTTGCCGCCGCCGACGAGCGGATCGCGCCGGTGATGCAGACCGCCACGTATACGGTGAAGACCAACCGCCGCACTATCAATATTCACAGCACGAACCGGCTGGTCATGGAAGGAATGGATGTGGTGGGTGGGAAGACCGGCTTCATCAGCAAGTCGGGCTACTGCCTCGCCACGCTGCTTCGGCTGCCTCAGAGCAACAACCAGGTTGCTTTCGTGGTTCTCGGCGCGCAGTCGAATCCCGGTCGCTTCTGGGAAACGCGCCATCTCTTCAATTGGCTGAGTGAAAAGGCTTCCACGCTTTTCGCCAAGGAAGAGCTCCCGGAGCAGAGCCGATAGGGATTCGCCTTTTCCCTTTTGCCTTTTCCCTTTTGCCTTTATTTATAGCCCTTCTGAATCGCTGCCGCGTCGAGCGGTAGTGTCGCCACACCATCAACCGCAGGCATGACAGGACGGGAAGCCCTCCTCGCATCGTACGCCTTCAGATAGCGTTCGCACTCATCGCACGCATAGAGCCGGTACTGCCCATCGCGGCTCGCGAAGGACGTGATGCGGTCGCGATTCGAATTCAAGCAGAACGGGCACGTGAGCTGGTGAAAGCGCCACCGCGCCAGGCAGCGTCCGCATATCAGCACGCGGTCAGCCGCCGGCGTGATCACCGCGAAGTCTGGTTCACCCGCACAGAGTGGACAGGTGCCGCGCGTCCATCCGGCGAAATCGATCTTTGCCATGATGGCGTCAGCCGATCGCGTCAGGAACGGTTTCATCGCTTCGACGAACACCGACTCGAGGCCGCCTCCGTCTGGATGGATCGGTGCCGCGTTCGTCTTCGCCGCCTCGTACCACGACCGCATGACGACGGGAAGTTTCTCTGAATCGCGACAGAGCGCCTCGATTCGCCGGAAGTCCGATTCCTCGAGCGCTCCGTGGCTTCTCATCGCCGACGCCGTCGCGCGCAAGAGGAAGCGTAGTTCCCCCCACTCGAGCGGCAAATGATCGAAGTGAAGGACCGGCGGCGATGCGAGCTGGGCGTTGAGTGAGTCCTTCTCCAGCCGTATCGATGGCAGCGACACACGCGACTGTACGCGACGCTGCAATTGGAGCAGCTCGATCTGCAGATCCGCGGCGGCCGCGAGATCCGGCTGTTCCTGCTTCAACCGTCGAAGCTCGGCAATCTCTCGCGACTCCGACCGTTGGGGCGGGGTCGGCACCTTGGGTTCGGACACGCGGAAATCTTACATCAGGGGATTACGGTCGAGCGGGATGCGATCAACTTGACCAATCAACAGCTTTCAGAGTCACGCTGAAAGGTACCCACGGTTACGTCGAAGAAACGAAGAAACGAAGATCCGAAGCTGCCGATACGGTCCGCCGCCGCCGGCCGCGGCCGGCCAACAGGGAGTCCGAGAATCGCAAATGCAAACAACCCGGATCAAGTGCTGCTTGCATTTGTGATTCTCGAACTCCCTGACGCGCGAAGCGCGTGGCGGCGGACGCGGTGTCTCGTGTCCGGCTGGCGCACTGGGCGCCAGCCGGTTTGCGTGTTTACCGATTCCCCTTCGA
>Ga0075425_100007216_pt1 | contig 11730 bp, 10 predicted proteins | sample SoiMethybrSBSTD4_FD_75300 | JGI IMG/M metagenome (GOLD analysis project Ga0075425, IMG submission 75300) | Bulk soil microbial communities from a Populus tree surrounding site in Tennessee, USA - Soil MetaG P. TD hybrid SBSTD4 | ecosystem: Environmental > Terrestrial > Soil > Tree plantation...
GGAGCCGCACGTGGCCGTGGACGTCGTGCGCGCCGGGCCGGGCGACCTGGTTTACCTGGTCGGCTCGCGCGAGGCGGCGCTGGCAATCGACCCGTACTTCGTGCCGGTCGACTCGGCGATCGTGGGAATCGTGGACCGCGTGGACGCGGGCGGCGTGACGCTGCGCGGTCCGGCGCCGGCCGCGGCCCCGACGCCCGCGCCGGCGGTCCGCAAGTGAAGCTCTGCCGCGTGCTCGGGCCGGTCACCTCGACCGCCAAGGACCCGGCGTACGAGGGGCTGACGCTCCTCGTGGTGGAGCCGGTGCGGCCGGACGGACGGACCGCGACGGGCACCTCGTTTCTGGCGGTGGACCGCGTGCAGGCGGGGGAGGGCGACCTGGTGCTCGTCATGCAGGAGGGCAACGGGGTGCGCCAGCTCTTCGCGCAGGCGCCGAACGCGCATTTCCCCGTGCGGTCGATCATCGTCGGCGTGGTCGACGCGATCGACTACGGCGGCGGGGCGCCTGCCTCGTGAGCGAGCCGCTGCTCGAGGAAGAGCGGCTGCGCGAGGCGGTCGCCGAGTACAGCCGCCGCCTGCACCGCGCCGGCTGGGTCGCGAACCACGACGGCAACGTGAGCGTGCGCGTCGGGCCGGGTCGGTTCCTGGCCACCCCGACGGCGGTGTCGAAGGGAGCGGTCACGCCGGAGATGGTCCTCGTCCTGGACGGCGAGGGGAAGAAGCTCGCCGGGCGGCTGGGGGCTCCCTCCGAGGTGGCGCTGCACGCCGCCTGCTGGCGCGCGCGGCCGGACGTGGCGGCCGTTCTGCACGCCCATCCGCCGCACGCGACGGGCATGGCGGTCGCGGGGGCGGCCCTGGACGTGCGCATCCTGCCCGAGGCGATCGTGTCGCTCGGCGAGGTGCCGACGGTGCCGTTCGCGGCGCCCGGGCCGGCCGCCGCCGAGGCGCTCGCGCCGTTCCTGGCGCGCGCCGACGCGCTCCTTCTCGCGTCGCACGGCGTCTTGACGGTGGGGCCCGACCTGGAGACCGCCTACCTGCGCATGGAGCTGGTCGAGCACCTCGCGCGCATCACGCTGGCGGCGCGCGCCGCCGGTGGCGCGCGCCCCGTGCCCGAAGAGGTCGTACAGAAGATGCTGGAGGCCCGCCGCAAGGCCGGCCTGGGGCCGGGCGCGGTGGCGCCGGCTGCGGTCGCGCCGCCGGCGGTCCCGGCCGCTCCCGCCGCTGCGCTGCGCGCCGGCGCGCTCTCGTCGCCCTCCGCCGACCTGCGCGCGATCATCGCCGCGGAGGTCGCCAAGGCGCTGCGCGAGGGCTGAGCTTGCTTGCGCCCCCCGGGGGCCCGGGCTAACGTCCCTGCCCAGATGCCCGACGCCGTCCCCAGCATCACCCGCCCGATGGAGCGCTACTTCTCCGTCTCCGAGGCCAACGCCCTCGTTCCCCTCTTGAAGAAGACGTTCGACGACGTGCGCGCCGCGCGCTCCGACATGCGCGAGCACCTCTCCGCGCTCCGCGCCGCCGGTGACGAGCCGGACCCGGTGACGCTCGAGCCCGCCGCCGACGCTCCCCCGGAGATCGCCGAGCGCTACGTCAGCCTGCGCGCGCTGCGCGACGACGTCCTCGACCGCCTCCGCCAGCTCTCCGAGCTCGGCGTGGAGATCAAGGGCGCCGACGGCCTGTGCGACGTGCGCAGCCGCTTCAAGGGCCGCGTGGTCTACCTGTGCTGGCAGGCCGGCGAGGAGACGTTCGCCACCTGGCACGAGCTCGACGCCGGATTCGTCGGGCGCCAGCCCATCGCCGACGCGTCGGCGTTCGAAGGATCGCTGCTGAACTAGCGTTGCCGGGCCGGCCGAGCGCGCGGACTCAGCGCGACGCGCGCAGCGGCTCGTACCAGATCGCCGACGAGTAGCCGCGCCCGTCCCCGTCGCGCACTTCCCAGCTGTAGGCCGCAGCGGTGCTGATCTTCTCCGAGAAATCCGCCTCGGCCACGTTCACCCAGGTCCACGCGACTTCCTCGTCGCGCCACAGCACGATGCTGTCCACCACGCGGTCGAGCCGGATCTCCAGCTCCACGTTCGCGGTGTGACGCACCTCGCCCATGCCCTCGCACTCCACCCGCAGGTCGTCGAAGTCGTGCGTCGCGAAGGTGCGGTGCGCGCGCACCGCCTCCACGAACAGCGCCGCCTCCGGCGCCGGGGCGGCGAACCAGGTGGCCGCCGACGCGGTCGCCTTCTTCTTGTGCGTGTCGCTGCCGCCGATGGCGGCGAGCTTCATCCCCAGCCCCGCGTAGGACACCGCGCGCCGGTAGAGCGGCGCGTTGTCGCGGTCCGTGACCGACATGAGCAATCCGTTGTAGACCTCGAGCCCGTCGAGCGCGAGCCCGGACTCCGGCGCCTCCCAGTAGCCCGGCTCCCAGATCTCCGGATGCGCGAGGATCGCCACGCCGCCCGTCGCGTGGGCGTGCTCGACGACCTCGCGCGCGCCGAGCCCCGGGTCGATCCACTTCGTCGCTCCGAGCACCACGATGTGGTTCAGGTGGGTGTGCACGTTGCCGATGTAGTCGGCCTTCTCGAAGCGCCGCCACGCCGGGCCCTTGGGGACGCCGACCTCGGCGCCGAGGGCCAGCGTCATCGAGCTCTTCTCCTTCGGAAGCGCGTCGCGCGTCGCCACCCAGCGCGCCTCGCCGGCCGCGCCGCGGTTCTTGAACGAGTGCGGGGTGAAGAAGAGGAGGTCGTAGCCCTTGATGGCGTAGCGGTCGAGCCAGTAGTTCACCGGCAGGAGGCCGTCGTCGCGCGTGGTGTACACGCCGCCGCTGACTGCGTGCGCGTGCGTGTTGACCTTCCACCAGCCGAGCGCGGCGGCGGCGGTGGCCGGCGCGCGGGCGGCCGCCTCGTCCTCCTCCGCCCGCAGCTCCGGCGGCGGGACCACCGGCACCGCACTGGCGGGACCGGCAGCGGCCGCACCGGCCGCGGCCGCGGTGGCCGCCGAGCCGCCGGCGCGCGACGGCCCGTCGCTCGGGCTGCCGTGCACCACCAGGAAGGTCGCGAACAGGAAGAAGGCCCCGATCCCGAGGGCCGGGACCGCCGCTGAGCGGCGGGCGCCGAGAGGAGCTCCTCGCGCGGGTCGTGGCTCGGACCGTCCCAACCCCTCCAGGATGCGGCCCCGCGGGCGTCGGGTCAACAATCCGGGGGCCGCGTCGGATCCGATTCGTCCCTTTTTTTGACGTGGGCGCGCCGGTGGCTACCCTCGGCCCCGGAGGCACCATGGGCCGAACGAAAGCCAGCCGGACGGTGGGGACGAGCGGCGAGCTGCGACGCCATCGACGCCACCGCGTCCCCACCCGCGTCTCGATCCGCTACGGCGACCTCGGCGATGCGGCGTTCGAGGTACGCGACCTCTCGCTGGAGGGCTTGTTTCTCTGCTCGGGGCTGCTGTACGAGCTGGGCGACCTGCTCGCCCTGCACGTCACCCTTCCCGAGGGGTACGAGTTCGAGTGCGGGGGCGAGGTCGTGCGCGTGGAGGTCGGGCTCCCCGGTCAGGGGCAGGGGATGGGGATCGCGTTCCGCGACCTCGCCGACGGCGACCGCGCGGTGATCGAGAAGCTGCTCGTGCGAGAGGGGCGCGGGCGAAACGTCGTGGCGGCGCCGCTGGCGCTGCGCGCCTAAGCCCCGTCCGAGGCGCTCGACAGCTCGCGGAACAGGTCGTTCAGCACGCGCTGCAGGTTCTCCTCCTCGGCGCGGTCCAGCGTCTCGCCGGCCGCGAACAACTCGAAGAAGAGCAGCTCGTTCAAGCCCTGGTAGAGGAAATCGACCTTGTTGTCGGCGGTGGCGCGCTCGAGGTTCGCCAGGAGCGCGCCCGGGTCGAGGTCGCCCTCCGGCCCGATGTGCACGCTCGCGAACAGCTCGCCGAAGCCGGACGTGCCGGCGAAGAAGGCGTCCAGCCCGGCGCGCAGGGAGCTCACCTTGCCCTTGCGGCTCACCTCGCCGTAGATCTTCCGGAAGATCGAGTTGAACGTCTCGATCACGTTGCCGAGCCGCTCGTCGATGACGCCGAGGCCGTCGCGGATGTCGGCCTCCTTCACCACCGCCACGAAGCGGCTGCGCAGGAGGTTGAAGAGGATGCGCGTCGTCTCGAACTCGCCCAGCGCGGACTCGCGGGCGATGTCCTCCAGGGTGCGGATGCCGTTGACGAACGACAGGACCTTCTCCTCGTTCTGCTCCAGCTTCACCTCGGTCGGCTGCGGCTGGTGGAGCGCGACCACCACGCGCGCCGACGGCAGCTTCTCGCGGAACACCGCCACCTCGTCCACGCGCCGCACGCCTTCCATGAGCAGATTCTGAGTGGAGAGCGTGAGGTTGGTGTGGAACTCGTCGTCCGAGCGCGGGTAGAAGAAGAACTGCCCTTCCTTGATGATGAGAACGCTGTAGAAGATCTCCTCGATCTGCGTGCGGATGAACTGCCAGAGGCGGTGGGCGTTCAGGACGCCCTTCTCCACCAGGACCTTGCCGATCTTGCGGCCGGAGCCTGCTTCGCGCAGCGCGTTGTCGAGCTGCTCCTTGGTCGCGCCGCCGAAGCGATAGATGATGTCGCCGAGCCGGTCCTGGCGACGGTTCGACGAGGCGGCCTTCACGTCGCCGCGCTTGAAGTAGATCGACTGCGCGACCTCGGCCGAGACGATCGAGAGGACGCCCGTCCAGCGCGACGAAGCGATGAAGTTGATGATGTCGATGAGCGGCGCGGTGCCGTTGATGTCGCCGCAGAGCATCGCGCGGGCGGTGGCGGTGGCGGGCGCGGAGGTGCCGGGGTCGAGGCGCTGCAGGACGATGAGATTGTCGACGCTCGGGACGACGCGCCACGGTCCATGACGCTGCCGGAGACGGTCGCGGACGCGCGCGGTCGCGATCAGCCGCCCCTCGTCGTCGATGTTGATGATGTCGTCCGGCATCGAGCAGAACGAGGGTACCAGAAGGGCGGAGACCGGGCAAAATTCAGTGGGTGTGCTGCTTTACAGGCCACGAGACGGTTGGTAAGGTGCGTCGCCCGGGGGGTCGGGGGAACGGGCGAGCGCGGTAGGGGAGCGGCCAGCGGACGATGAGCGAGATCTTCGACTTCGCGACGCGTCTCTTCGAGCGCCTGCCGCGGTATCTGTACGTCGAGGACCTCATCCGGCGCCGCCGGGTGCTCGAGCTGGACTTCGGCGACGGCGCGGGCTGCGATTTCGCGATGGATCTCGACGCGCGCGAGGTCGTGGGCGTCGATCCCGATCCGGACGTCGTGACCGCCGCCGGCGAGGCGTTCGGGCGGGCGAACCTCGAGTTCCGGCTGAGCCCGTTCGACCGGCTGGACCTGCCGGACGCGAGCTTCGACCTGGTGGTGGTGCCGCGCGGCGCGGCGCGGCTCGGCGACGCGCGGCGGGTGCTGGGGGAGATCCGGCGCGTCCTGCGGCCGGACGGCTTCCTGTACCTGGCGAGCCCGAACCCGGACCGGCGCTCGATCATCGACGTGCTGCGCGGCGCCGAGCCGGGCGCGGGCGAGCGCGGGTACTACGAGCTGTACGAGCTGCTGAGCGGCGCGTTCGCCCACGTGAAGATGATCGGGCAGAGCCCGTTCGTGGGCTCGTCGCTGGTCGAGTTCGCGCCGGAGAACCCGGACGAGCTGGCGATGTCGATGGACGACTCGCTCATGGAAGAGAGCGAGGACGCGACCACGTTCCTGGCGCTGTGCGGGGAGCGGCCGGCGCCGTCGCTCGATTTCAATCTCGTGCAATTGCCCTACTTCGATCTGCTGAAGGCAGTCGAGGAGGAGATCGGCGGGCGCGGGGAGCGCGCGGGCGCGGCCGGGGCGGAGGCCGCCGCCACCGCGGAGCCCTGGGCGGTGGACGCTCCGGATGGGCCGGAGCCCGACGAGGCGGGCGACGACGCGGTCGAGGTGCGGGCCGCGGCGGCCGAGGCGGAGCGGGCGCCGGTCGAGCTGGCGACGCTCTCGCCGGCGCTGGCGCGGGCGATCGCCGCGGCACGCACTCCGGACGAGGTTCGCCGCCTGCGCGGGCGCGAGCGCACGCTCCGCCTGGCCTACGGCCGGCTGGTCCACGATGCCGGGCGCATGCGCGCGCGCACGCGCCACGCCGCGCGCGAGGCGGCGAGCGCGAGAGAGAAGGCGCGTGCCGGCGAGGCGCTTGCGTCCGAGGCCGGGCGGGAGGCCGCGCGCGCGCGCGACGCACTGTCGATGTCACGGCTCGAGCGCATGGGGCTGGAGGCGGAGCACCGCAAGGAGCTGCAGGATCGCGACGACCGCATCGGCGAGCTCCTGGCGAAGGTCGTGCGCCTGACCCAGAAGAGCCGGGACCTGGAAGCGAAGGCGCTGGACGCGAAGTTCGCCGCCGGGAACTCCGAGCGCGCGCAAGCGGCGGCGAGCGTCGCGGCGGCGCAGGCGCAGGCAGGGGAGAAGCGCGCGCGCGAGGCGGAGGAGCGCATCGCCGCGCTGGCGCGCGAGACCGAAGGGCTGCGCGCCGCGCTGGCCGAGGCGCGCTCCGCTCCGCAGCGCGAGACGGCGCGCGACGCGGCGCTGCGCGAGCGCGACCGCCGCATCGCCGAGCTCGCGGCCGAAGTGCAGGCCATGGAATGGCGCGTCGAAGAGGCGGTCGGCGAAGCGGCGCGCCTCGAGCGGGCGCTGCGCGCCGCACAGGGCACGGGCGATCGAGGCCACCGCTCCCCCGACTGACGCGCGCCCGGACCGAGGCGCGGCTCCCGCGGGCGGGCCCGAGCGGGCGGTCGCGGCGCCTGCGCCGGTCGTCCTGGCCCGCGGGCTCGGCAAGCGCTACGGACAGGTGCGAGCGCTGGACGCGCTCGACCTGGCGGTCGCCGCCGGCGAGATTGTCGGGCTTCTCGGCCCGAACGGGGCCGGCAAGACCACCGCGCTCCGGCTCCTGGTCGCGCTCATCGCGCCGGACGAGGGCGAGGCGAGCGTGGCCGGGCACGACGTGCGGCGCGCGCCCGGAGCGGTGAAGCGCGCGGTCGGGTTTCTGTCGGCATCGACCGGGCTGTACGGCCGGCTCACGGTGCGCGAATGCCTCGCCTACTTCGGCGCGCTGTGCGGGCTGGGCGGCCCCGAGTGCGCGCGCCGCATCGACACGGTCGCCGCCGAGCTCGGGTTCGCCGACCTGCTCGAGCGCCGTTGCGACCGGCTCTCCACCGGCCAGAAGCAGCGCGTGAGCATCGCGCGGGCCGTGCTGCACGAGCCGCGCGCCTTGCTCTTCGACGAGCCGACCGCCGGGCTCGACCTCTTCGCGGCGCGGGTCGTCCACGAGATGGCGCGCAAGGGGCGCGCCGCCGGCCAGGCGATCATCTGGTCGACGCACGACCTCACCGAGGCGGAGCTCCTCTGCGACCGGATGGTGCTGCTCTTCGGCGGCCGCGTGCGCGGCGCGGGAACCGCGGCGGAGCTGAAGGCGGCGTTCGGCGTGGCGACCCTGGCGGAGGTCTTCCTGGCCGCCGGCGCGGACGGCGCCGGGGAGCTCGCCTGATGGACCGCCGCCGCGTCCTCACGGTCTGCAAGAAGGAGCTCCGCGAGACGCTGCGCGACCGGCGCACCATCGTGGCCGTGCTGCTTCTACCGCCGTTGCTGTATCCGCTCCTGGCGACCCTGGCGGTGAAGCTCGGCGAGAGCCGCCGCGCCGACTCCGTCGCCTTGCCCACGCGGGTCGTGCTCACCGGCGAGGAGATCCCGGCGATGCGCGCCCACCTCGCCTCGACGCCGGACGTCACCCTCCCGCCGGCCGTCGCCGCGCCGGAAGGGGCGGTCGCGCGCGGCGACGCGGACGTCGAGCTGCACGTGGGAGAGGGAGGCGCGGCCGCGTTCGCCGGCGGCGGGACCGCGCCCGTGGACCTGCGCTGGGACGCGGCGTCGGAGCGCTCCGGCGTGGGGCGCGAGCGAATGGAGGCAGCGCTGGCCGCGTTCTCCGCGGCGGCCGCGGAGGACCGCCTGGAGGAAGCGGGGCTCGCCCCCGCGCTCGCCAATCCCATCGCCGTCGCGCCGCACGACGTCGCGCCGCCGGAGCGGCTCGGTGGCTCGGTCCTGGCGCGCGTGGCGCCGGCGCTGCTGGTGATGTTCATGATGGTCGGCGCGCTGTACCCCGCCATCGACCTCACGGTGGGAGAGAAGGAGCGCGGCACGCTCGAGGTCCTTCTGGCCGCGCCGGTCGCGCCGACCGAGGTGGTGGCCGGGAAGTTCCTGGCGGTGGCCGCCACCGCCATGGTGAGCGGGCTCGTCAACGTCGGCTCGATGGTGTTCACGGTCGGGTCGATCCTCGCGCAGGCCGACGCGGTGGGAGCGACGCTGTCCATCGCGCTCGCACCGGCCACCGCGGCAGCCCTCTTCGGCGCGCTCGCGCTGGTGGCGCTCTTCTTCGCCGCCTTGATGATGGCCGTGGCTGCGCCCGCCCGGACGCTCAAGGAGGCGCAGGCGTACGTGATGCCGGTCTATCTCGCCTGCATGGTGCCCGCGCTGCTGGCGAACCTCGGCGGCTTCGAGCTGACCCCGGCCATCGCGCTCGTTCCGATTCTCGGCCTCACGCTGCTGGTGAAGGCGCTCTTCCTCGGCGACGTCCCGTGGCTCGCTGCCGGCGTCGCTCTCGCCGCCGCCGCCGCCCACGCCGCCGCGGCGCTCTGGTTCGCCGGGCGCGCCTTCACCCGCGAGCAGATGCTCTTCGGCGCGCCGCCCCCCACGGCGGCGCAAGCGAGCACGCCGAGCCCCGCCCGCCGCCTCGCCGCCTTCTGGGGCTCGCCGGGCGCCGCCGCCCCGCCGCCGCCCGGCGACGGCGGCCCGCTTCCTCCCCGCCGCGCGGCGCTCTCGCTCGTGGAGGCGCTCGTTCTCTCGCTCGTCGTGGTGGTCCTCATGTTGACGATCGGCGGGATCCTTCAGCTGCGCCTCGGCACGCTCGGTTTCGCGCTTTCCGAATGGATCCTCCTCCCGGTTCCGGTCGTCCTGGCGATTCGCTACCTGCACGTGAGCCCCGTCACCGGCCTGTCGCTGCGCCTGCCGACCGGGCGCGCCGTCGCCGGAGCCCTGCTGGTCGGCGCGACCGCCTGGTACCCCGCCATGCTGGCGACGATGGCGCTCGCGCCGCTCGTCCGCCCCGACACCGAGACGCTGCGGATGCTCGAGGAGCTGGTCACCGCGCCCTCCGACACGTGGGTCACCGTGGCCGTCTTCGCCGTGTCCCCGGCGGTCTGCGAGGAGCTCCTCTTTCGCGGGGCGCTCCTCGCCGCCTTCCGGACGCGCCTGGCCGCGCCGGCGGCGGTGCTGCTCGCCGCGCTTCTCTTCGCCGCGTTCCATCAGCCGGCGTTCCGCATGGCGCCGACGTTCGTGCTGGGCCTTCTGTTCGGCTATGCCGTGTGGCGGAGCGGCTCCCTCGCCGCGGGCGTGCTCTGCCACCTCTTGAACAACGCGCTGGTGGTGCTCGTCTCGACGTACGGCGCCTCGCCGACCGACGCCGAGCTCGCCGGAGCGATGACCGACGCCCCGGTGCCCTGGCACGTCGGCGCGGGGATCCTGGTCGTGCTCGCGCTGGGCGTGTGGACGCTCTGGGGAAGCGCGCGCACCGCCGAGGACCTGACGCTGGCCGGGCGGCGCTGAGCCCTCCCGAGCCTTCGCTCACGACGCGTTCGCGATGAGGCGTGCGTAGAAGCGGATGATCTGCGCGAAGTTCTCCACGCCGATGCGCTCGTCGGTCCCGTGGAAGCGGGCGCGGTCGTCGCCGCGCAGCCACAGCGGAACGAACCGGTACGCGTCGTCGCAGATCGGCGCGTAGTGCTTCGAGTCGGTGGCCGCGGTCACCAGCGACGGCGCCACCAGCGCGGTCGGGAACACCTCGCGGATGGTCCGGTGGACGAGCGCGAAGCCGGGCGAGTCCACCGACGAGACCGCCGACGGCTCGCTGCCGCCCGCCGTGTCCGGCGTGACGGTCACGCGGTCGTCCGCCACCGCCGCGTGCACGTGCTCGACGACGCTGGCGATGCTCTCTCCCGGGCGGATGCGGAAGTTCACCACCGCCCGCGCGCGGATCGGCAGCACGTTCTCCTTGATGCTTCCCTCCAGCATCGTCGGCGCGGTGGTCGTCCGCACCAGCGCGTTGGTCACCGGCACCGACGCGAGCCGCGCGCGCACCAGCGGCGCGAACAGCCACAGGTTGGCGAACGCCACCCGCTCGCCGAGGGGCATCTCCGGTCCGATCCACTCGAACAGCCGCCGCGCCGGGCCGTCGAGGCTCGTCGGCAGCTGGTTCGCCTCGAGCCGCGCCACCGCCGCCGACAGGATTCCCACCGCCGTATGCGCCGGCGGCATCGACGAGTGTCCCCCCTCGCTCGCCACCGACAGCTCCACCGTCAGGTAGCCCTTCTCGGCGATCCCGACCAGCGCGACCGGCGCGCGCACGCCCGGGAGCATCTCCTCGATCACGGCCAGCCCCTCGTCGAGCGACAGCTCCGGGTGCACCCCGCGCGCCGCCAGCAGCGCCGCGATCTTCGCCGCCCCCTCGCGCCCGCCGACCTCCTCGTCGTGCCCGAACGCGAGGTAGATCGTGCGCCGCGGCCGGAAGCCCGACGCGAGGAGGAGCTCCACCGCCTCGAGAACGCCGCAGAGGCTGGCCTTGTCGTCCATCGTGCCGCGGCCCCACACGAACCCGTCCGCGACGCGTCCTTCGAACGGCGGCGCGTGCCAGCTGGTCTCGGTGCCGGGCTCCACCGGCACCACGTCCATGTGCGCGAGGAGGAGCAGCGGCTTCGCCGCCGGCTCGCTCCCCGCCCAGGTGAAGAGGAGACTCCGCCCGTTCACGACCTCGCGCACCAGCGCCGCGTGGACGCGCGGGTAGGCGGAGGCGAGATAGGCGTGGAAGGCGGAGAATGCCGCCGCGTCGGTCTTGCCGGCGTCCTGGTTGGAGATGGTCGCGATGGCGACGGCGCCGCCGAGCCGCTTGGCCGCCGCCGCCGCGTCCACCGCCAGCACCGGCGCCGGCGGCACGTCGAGCTGGCGCGAGGCGAAGAACAGGGTGCGCACGCCCAGGACCGCGGCCAGCCCCGCGAGGCCGAGCGCGAGGGCGATCAGCGCGACGCGGAGGCGGCGGGGCCGGCCACGTACCTCCGAGGTCATCGCGGTGATCCGATCATCGAGAATGCCGCGCCGCGGGCCCGCTGCGCGGCCCCGGCTCAGGGCGGCTTCGGCGCCGAGGTGGCCGGCGCGGCGGTGAACGAGCGCGGGCCGACCGGCACGCCGGGGGACACGGCGGTCATCGCGGTGGGCGGCATCCCGGGCGGGACCATGGTGTGCGGGCCGGGCGGCATCGTGGTGCCCGGCGGCATCGTCATGCCCGGCGGCAGCTTCACGCCAGGCGGCAGGGTGACTCCCGGCGGCAGCCCCGGCATCCCCGCCGGCGAGGCGCTCCCCGGCGTCGGCACGACCGCCGGCGCCTTCGGCTCGAAGTCCTTCGCCCGCTTGAAGAGACGCTCGACGACGTACTTCTTCATCGTGAAGACCTGCGTGCCCCCGGGCGTGCCGACGTAGTAGTCGTCGCCGTTCAGCGCGCCGACCAGGAGCGTGCGCTCGCCGCCCGCCGCCAGCGTCACCGTCGCCTCCAGCTTCGGCGTGTTGAGCCCGGTCTCCTCGAACGTCTTCCCGTCGGCGAAGTCGAACGCCGTGGCGGTGCTGAGCGCGCGGACGAGCTGCTCCACCTGCGCCTTGTCGATC
>Ga0075425_100007217_pt1 | contig 11729 bp, 12 predicted proteins | sample SoiMethybrSBSTD4_FD_75300 | JGI IMG/M metagenome (GOLD analysis project Ga0075425, IMG submission 75300) | Bulk soil microbial communities from a Populus tree surrounding site in Tennessee, USA - Soil MetaG P. TD hybrid SBSTD4 | ecosystem: Environmental > Terrestrial > Soil > Tree plantation...
GGCCACCCGACCGCGGAGCAGGTGTGGGACGAGTGCCGCCGCCTCTCGCCGATGCATGCGGGCATGAAGTACTCGCGCCTGGAAGAGCTCGGCGGCATCCAGTGGCCCTGCCCCGACGAGTCGCACCCTGGCACGGAGTTCCTGCACACGCGCCTGTGGAAGGACCCGGTCGAAGGTCCGCTCGCGCCGTTCCACGCGGTCGAGAACGACCCGCCCGTGGATCGGCTGACCGAGGAGTTCCCGATCCGGCTCACGACCGGACGCCGGCTCGACTCCTACAACACGGGCGTGCAGTCCAACAGCTTCACGTCGCCGCTGCGACGGCCGGAGACGCTCGACCTCTCGCCGGAGGACTGCGAGCAGCTCGGCGTCGAGGAGGGTGAGCGCGTCCAGATCACCTCGCGACGCGGTACGGTCATCGCGCCGGTGCGCATCGACCCGACCCTGCGGCCCGGCCTGGCGTTCATGACACTCCACTTCCCGGACGAGGTGCAGACGAACATCCTCACGATCGAAGCGACCGACCCGAAATCGGGCACCGCCGAGTTCAAGGCGAGCGCGATCAAGGTCGAGAAGCTGCCCCTGCCCCAGACCGACGCAGCCCCCGGCCAGGTGGCGCTCCCCGCCAGGTAGTGGACCTCCGCATCCAGGATCAGACGGCGACCGCGGTCGAGCGCCAGGCGGTCGACGCGGTGCTCGGCGAGCCCGATTCGAGCTGGGTCGGCGCCGTGCGGTCCAGGGAGGACGGGCACTTCGCGGTCGGCGGCCACGCCGCCCGCAGCCGGCGCCACCTGCTGCTGCCGGTGCTGCACGCCGTGCAAGCGCGGGTCGGCTGGATCAGCCCCGGAGCGCTCGGTTACGTCTGCCGGCGGCTGACGATCCCCCCGGCCGAGGCCTACGGCGTCGCCAGCTTCTATGCCCTGTTCGCGCTCGAGCCGCGGCCGCCCATCGTCGCCCACGTCTGCACGGACATCGCCTGCATGTGCCGCGGCAGCCAGATGCTCGTCGCCGAGCTGGAGCGCACCATCGGCCCGGCCGGGGAGCATCCCGGCAACGGCCACGCCATCTGGCTCGAGAGCCCGTGCCTGGGCCTGTGCGAGCGGGCGCCGGCGGTGCTCGTGACCGAGGCGGGCGAGGATCCGTCCGAGCGCTCGGTCGCCCCGGCCGGCGCCGAGGACGTGGCGGCCGCCCTGGCCGGCCGCCTGCCCGAGCGGATGACGACCGAGCCCGTCGCCCAGCAGGGCAGCCCCGACGTGCGGCTCATGCGCCGGTTCGGCGTCGTCGACCCGGAGAGCCTCGACAGCTACCGCTCCCAGGGCGGCTACGACGCGCTGCGGCAGGCGTTCGCGCTCGGGCCCGCCGGAGTGATCCGCGAGGTGTCCGACTCGAAGCTGCTCGGCCGCGGCGGCGCCGCCTTCCCGACCGGCCGCAAGTGGGAGGCCGTCGCCCGCCACCCGGTGCGGCCGCACTACCTGATCTGCAACGCCGACGAGTCCGAGCCCGGCACGTTCAAGGACCGCTTCGTCTTCGAGCAGGACCCGTTCAGCCTGATCGAGGCGATGACGATCGCGGCCTACGCGACCGGTGCCGAGCACGGCTACGTGTACCTGCGCGGCGAGTACCCGCTCGCATGGGAACGGCTCGTGAACGCCGTCACGCTCGCCCGCCGGCACGGCTTCCTCGGCGAGGACATCATGGGCCAGGGCATGCGCTTCGACATCGAGCTGCGCAAGGGCGCGGGCGCCTACATCTGCGGCGAGGAGACGGCCCTCTTCAACTCGATCGAGGGCTTCCGCGGCGAGCCGCGCAACAAGCCGCCGTTCCCCGTCGACGCTGGACTGTTCCAGAAGCCGACCGTGATCAACAACGTCGAGACGCTCGTGAACGTGCTCGACATCGTCCTCGAGGGCGGCCGCGCGTTCGCCGAGCGCGGCACCGATGGCTCGACCGGGATGCGCCTGTTCTGCCTGTCCGGCTGCGTCGAGCGGCCCGGCCTGTACGAGGCGCCGTTCGGTGTGACGCTGCGGGAGGTGCTCGACATGGCCGGCGGCGTGCGCGCCGGGCACGAGCTGCGGTCGATCCTGCTCGGCGGCGCGGCGGGCGCGTTCGTCGGCCCCGACATGCTCGACCTCGAGCTCTCCTTCGAGGCCACGCGCGAGGCAGGCGTGACGCTGGGCAGCGGCGTGATCATGGTCTTCGACGAGACGGTGCCGCTGGCACCCGTCCTGCTGCGCATCGCCGGCTTCTTCCGCGACGAGTCGTGCGGCCAGTGCGTGCCCTGCCGGGTCGGCACCGTGCGTCAGCAGGAGGCGCTCCTGCGGCTCGTGAACGACCGCCCGCGCGGGTCGGTCGACGACGAGCTCGCGCTGCTCGACGAGATCGCCCGGGGCATGCGCGACGCCTCGATCTGCGGCCTCGGTCAGACGGCCGCGAACGCGATCGAGTCGGCCCTGCGCGGCCTCCGCCCGTTCCCCACGGAGGCGGTGTCGTGAGCGCCGTCCCGGTCACGCTGCGGCGCTCGGTCGAGCTCGAGATCGACGGCCAGTCGGTGCGCGCCCGCGAGGGCGAGACGATCCTCGACGCCTGCCGCCGCTCCGGCCTCGACATCCCCACGCTCTGCTTCGGCGAGACGCTCACGCCCGTGAACGCCTGCCGCGTGTGCATGGTCGAGGTCGAGGGCTCCCGGGTGCTCGTCCCCTCGTGCGCGCGCAAGGTCGAGGACGGGATGAAGATCAAGACGGCGTCCGAGCGCGTCCGCCACGCCCGCAAGATGGTGCTCGAGTTCCTGGCTTCGTCGGTCGACCTCTCCACCACCCCGCGCGCGGACGAGTGGATGGACGAATACGACGCGAGGCCGGAGCGGTACGGCCCGCCGGCGCCGCCCGCGAAGGACGGCGAGCGCGACCACGCCCACGCCGGCCACCACCATGCCGGCGACGGCCAGACCGCGGCGACCGTCGCGCAGCCGGTGAAGGTCGACAACGAGCTCTACATCCGCGACTACTCGAAGTGCATCCTCTGTTACAAGTGCGTCGAGGGCTGCGGCTCGGACTGGCAGAACACGTTCGCCATTGCGGTCGCCGGGCGCGGGTTCGAGGCTCGCATCGCCACCGAGTACGCCGTGCCGCTGCCGGGCTCGGCGTGCGTCTACTGCGGCAACTGCATCGCGGTCTGCCCGACGGGCGCGCTCATGTTCAAGAGCGAGCACGACCACCGCGAGGCCGGCACCTGGGACGAGTCGAGGCAGACCCAGACCGACACGATCTGCCCCTACTGCGGCGTCGGCTGCAACCTGACGCTGCACGTCCAGGACAACACGATCGTGAAGGTCACCTCGCCGCTCGACCACGACGTGACGAGCGGCAACCTCTGCATCAAGGGCCGCTTCGGCTTCCAGCACGTCCAGAGCCGCGCACCAAAAGGGGTCTGACCCCGGCTGGTGCGCCGCTAGCCAGCGGTGATGCGCTCGGCGTTCGTGTAGATGTTGAAGCGGCTGCCGCGCAGGAAGCCGATCAGTGTCATGCCGAACCGCCGGCCGGCGTCGACGGCGAGGCTCGACGGCGCCGAGACCGCGCAGACGATCGGGATGCCGGCCACGGCCGCCTTCTGCACGATCTCGAAGCTGAGCCGGCCCGACACCATCAGCGCCCGCTCGGACAGCGGCAGCTCCCCGGCCAGGAGGGCCCGCCCGACCAGCTTGTCGACGGCGTTGTGGCGGCCGACGTCCTCGCGCAGCTCGAGCAGCGTCCCGGCCGGGTCGAAGAGGCCGGCGGCGTGCAGGCCGCCGGTGCGGTCGAACACCCGCTGGGCCTCGCGCAGCCGGTCCGGCAGGGCGACGACGACCGACTCGGCCACCTCCGGCCCCTCGGCCACCGGCGCGCACCGCACCGAGATCGAGTCGAGCGACGCCTTGCCGCAGACCCCGCAGCTGGACGTCGTGTAGAAGTTGCGCTGGAGCAGCTCGGGGTCGTACGGGCGGCGCAGGTCGACGGTGACGACGTTGTACTGCTGCTCCTCGCGGGGCACGTCGCAGTAGCGCACGGTGCGCACGTCGTTCTGGGCGGACACGATGCCCTCGGTGAAGAGGAAGCCGGCCGCGAGCTCGAAGTCGTGGCCGGGCGTTCGCATCGTCACGGCGACCCGGCGCTGCTCGAGGCCGGGCGAGTCGACCCGGATCTCGAGCGGCTCCTCCGTGGCCAGCGCGTCGGCCGTGCGGCGGCGGCCGTCGCCGAGCTCGACCGCGGTCAGACGGGTGCGGGTGACGGTGCCGGCGCGGGCGGGAGCGCTCACGAGAGGCAGTGTATGCCGCGCCCCGATCAGAGCTCGGGAGGCTCGTCGAGGCTCGTCTGGCGGGCGCGGCTGTAGAGGTCGTAGTTGGGACCGCGGCCGGAGCCGGGGCCGCCCGTCGACGACTGCACGATCCACGCCGTGACGGCGATGCCGAGCGCGGTCAGCCCGAGGCTCAAGAGCGGCGTCGCGGTCATCATGAGCGTCAGCGAGTAGGCGCCCTGCCGGGACGAGAGCAGGGCGTTCGTGAAGACCGCGCCGCCGACGAACGGCACCATCTGGCCGGCGAATGCCGCCAGCATGGCCGTGCCGATGCCGACCCGGCAGCCGGAGAGGGCGGGCAGCAGGCCGGTCATGACGAGGCCGATGACGGCCGCGCTGACGACGGTCACGATCAGCGAGTAGGTGACGAGCGACGTCTGCGGCACCGGCGTGCCCGCCGGGTTCGTGATGAGCAGTCCCGCGAACACCGCGACGCCCAGGAAGCCTGTGATGAAGCCGCCCAGGAAGCGGCAGATGATCACGGTGACCCAGACGGGGAGTCCCACCGATCAGCCCTCGTTCGTCGTTGCCACGAGGCAGCTATCGGCAGCCCGCCCGGCGGGCTTGAACGCTTACCGGGGGTCGTCGCGGTCGATGTTCCAGTGCCGGGCGGCGGCCACGATCCAGGTGGCGTCCTCGCCCTGGCGCGGCACCATGCCGAAGCGGGTGATCGTCCGCTGGCCGCCCTCGTGGTCGCCGTAGAGCACGTCGATCGACACCGGGACACGGGCCGCCAGCGCATCGGCGGCGGCCTTGAACTCGTCCGAGCCGGGCTCGCGGAATACCCCCTGCCAGAACCCCACCTGGCCGTTCGGGATGTAGATGTCGCGGGTGAGCCGGTGCATCTCGTCGAGCGGGGGCGGCGTCGCGTCGGAGCCCATCTGGCGTTCGGGCCAGAACTTCCACCCGTGCAGCACGGCGATGCCGTTGCCCACGTTCCGCAGCGACATCCCGACGTACACCGCGTCGGGCGTGACCTCGGCGGCCCCGCCACCTCCCGGCACGTACAGCCAGCGGTTGTCGGCGAAGCCGACCTTGACCGCGGCGTCCTCCAGCTGCGACGGCATCAGCACCGGCCGGATCCCGGCCAGCAGCGACCGCTCCGCGACGCGGGCCGACCGGTTGGCCGACCTCACCGACGAGAACGTCGCCACGGCCAGGACGAGCGTCCCGCCCGCCGTCGCGAGCGACGAGATGGTGACCCAGTCGGCCATTGCGGGCCGAGTCTAGCGAGGCGTCAAGTGTCGACCGGCTCGTGGTGGTACCCGCGCGAGCGCCCACACCCCCCAGACGCAGGTCACGATCGGGATGAGCACGCGGGCATCGGGGCCGATCGGCCCCGGCGGCACGTTGGGCGACTGGCCGGGCGCCGCGCCAATTGGCGGGACGCTACGCGGCCGGGTCGGCCGCCAGCTCGCGCACCTCGGCCGGCGAGACGTCCGTCGTCCGCCCGCCGGCATAGGCGGCGGCGATGCGGGCGGCGACCGCCTCCACCACGGGGTCGCGTTTGTCCCGCCCGAGCACCCAGGCGACGCCGGCCGCGCCGGAGCGGTCGTTCAGGGCGACGTCGGCGGTGCGCCCGACCAGGGCCGGGTCGAAGGGCAGATAGATCTCGGGATCCTTCAGCAGGCCGTCGATGTGCACGCCCGCGCGGGTGAGGAACGCGTCGGCGCCGATCACGGGGCGGCGCGGCGACACCGGCGCCCCGGCCGCCGCGAGCGCGGCGGGCAGGTCGCCCAGCGCGGCCAGGTCGAGCCCGGAATCCGGGTCGAGGCCCGCGAGCTCGACGGCGGCGAGCTCGATCGGCTCGTTGCCGGTGCGCTCGCCGATCCCGCCGAGCGTCCCGTTGACGGCGGTGCAGCCGGCCAGCCAGGCGGCCGTCGCGTTGGCGTGCACCTTGCCGAGGTCGTCGTGGCCGTGCCACTCGAGCTGCTCGCCGGCGACTCCTGCGGAGCGGATCGCCTCGACGAGCCGCGGCACGCTGCGCGGCAGCGCCGCCTCGCGCCAGGGCAGGCCGAGCCCGAGCGTGTCGCACAGGCGCAGCTTCACCGGCACGCCACGCTCGCGGCCGAGCTCGGCCAGCGCGCCTGCGAGCGGGAGCACGAACCCGTCGAGGTCGGCCCGGGTCACGTCCTCGAGGTGGACACGAGGGCGGATGCCGGCGGCGATGACCGCGCGCACGAGCTCGACATAGCGGTCGAACGCCTCGCGCCGCGTCCAGCGCAGCTTGCCGTAGATGTGGTGGTCGGAGGCCGAGCAGAGGATGCCGGTCTCGGCCACGCCGGCGCCGCGCACGAGCGCGAGATCACGCGGGTCGGCCCGGATCCACGCCGTGGGCTCGGGGGAGGCCGCCCCCGTGCCGCGGATCGCGTCGAGCAGGGCGCGGTCGCGGTCCGAGTACAGGAAGAGCTCGGTCTGGGCGATGCGGCCGCTGCCGGCGTCGAGGCGCGCCAGCACGGCGTGGAGGGCGACGGCGGCCGGGAGCGTGAACGGCTCCCCGGCCTGCTGGCCGTCGCGGAATGTTGTATCGGTGATGCGCAGCGACCGGGCGGCGAGCCCGCCTTGCGCGAGCACGCGCGGGGCGGCGCCCACTGGATAGGCGTCGCGGTGGCGGTTGGGAGCGTCCGTGTTATTGATTTGTCTCGACATACATTGATTCTACATGATTGCGGACAGCCCCGCGGCAGGGTTCCGTACACTGGCGCCATGCCCGTGATGGTGGACGGAGTCGAGTACCTGACCGCCGCCGAGGCGGCCGCGGCGCTCGGCGTGAAGCGCGAGACGCTCTACGCCTACGCGTCGCGGGGGCGGCTGCGCTCCTACCGCCGCGGCGCCGGCCGGTCGCGGCTCTACCGGGCCGACGAGATCCGCGGGCTCACGCAGATCCAGGCCGACCGGCCGCCCGACTACCTGGTCGACGCCTCAACCTGGATGGACGGCCACTCCTGACGCCAGGGCGATGATCGCCTCGGCGGCGCGGCCGGCGCCGTCCGCCCGCGCAAACGCGTCGCGCAGGCGCTCGGCGGCGGCGCGGTGGCGGGGCACGGTCATGAGCGCGCGCGCCGCCGTCGTCAGGTCGGGCGTGCCCGCCAGGGCCGGCGCGATCGCCCTGGCCGCTCCCTCCCGCTCGGCGAGGGCGACGTTCAGGTGTTGCTCGGGCCGGAGCGGCAGCCCTGCGAACGGGACGCCCGCGGCCAGCGCGGCCTGGACGCCGGCCTGGCCGCCCGCGACGACCGCCAGGTCGACGCGCGGCATGATCAGGTGGCCCGGCAGGACGCCCTCGACCGCGACCTGGTCGTCCTCCAGGCCGGCCAGGTCAGGGACGGGGCCGGCGACGAGGATGCGCGCCCCCAACGGCCGCAGGGCGCCGACGGCCGCCCGGACGAGTCCGGGCTCGCTCGAGGGCATCGCGACGTGGACGATCGGCCGCGGCCCGGCGAGGAGCCGCTCCACCCGCTCCGGAACCGGCATCTCGAGACGGGGCAGGATGGGCCCGACGAGCCTCAGGCGCCCACCGCTGCGGGAGGCGGCCGGGTCGCGCGGGCGCCAGCCGTCGATCGCCGTCGCGGTGATCCCGAGCAGCTCGGGGAGGTCCGTGACGAGGGTGAGGTCGGCCGGCTCGCCCCGGGGCCAGGCCCCGCTCTTCACACGGGAGTTGAACATCCGCCGCCGGATCGCCCGCGGCACGCAGCGCTCGAACGGGAGGCCGAGCGGCGCGAACGGGAGCGGGAGCAGGCCGCGCTCCCACATCGGCGGCACCCACGCGCCCGCATCGACGCTGACCGACGGGATGCCGGCGAGGCGACTCGCCTCAAGAGCGGTCTCCGCGCCGCCCGTGACCACGGCGCGGGCTCCGATCTCGCGCAGATAGCCGGCCTCCCGGCCCGCGAGCAGGTCGTATCCCACACCCGCATCGCGCAGCAGCCACTCGTGCGTCCCGCCGCGCGTCGCGACGCGCACGCCCGCTCCACGCTCCTCGAGCGCCCGGTAAATCTCGAGTATTCGCGCCGTCGCCGAGAGGACGCAGCAGTTGGGAACCAGGCTGATCATCCGGCCGCGGGCAGCTTCGCACGCCCGCGGCGGCGCGTCAGGGCATCGCGCGCATGTACGCCTGCTGACCGAGGTTCGTGAACGCGGTCAGGAGGGCGGGGTTCGCGATGAGGCGGAAGTCGTAGCCCCGGGGCGAGATCGAGTCGAAGAAGTTCACGGCCTTCACCGTCGGGTGCGCCGCCGCCCAGGCGCCGTACGCCTCGATCCAGCCGGGCGTGGCGGCGACGGAGGCAAGGCTGGCGGTCTCCCCCACGATGAACGGCTTGTGGTGTGCGTGCGCGAACGAGACGGCGGCGTCGAGCAGCTCGTCCTGCGTGCGGAACGGCGCGCCCGGCAGGTTGTAGGCGTCGGCGCCGATCCAGTGCACGTAGGCGTCGCCCGGGTAGAACGTGCGCGCGTCGACCTTGGCGTGCGGGCCGAAATCGTAGGCCATCGGCGTCCAGACGAAGTGCACGTTGGTCGCGCCGGCCGCGCGGAAGAGCGTGACCATGCGGCGCCAGGCGGCCACGACCTTCTTCGGGCCGCCGATGAAGCGCTTGTGGCCCTTCGGCTGGTCGAACTCGTACCACGGGACGAGCGTGATCTCCGCCCCGGTCTCGCGCATCGCCTTGGCAGCAGTCTTGATGACCTTGTCCTGCGTCCCGGCGGCGATCGCCGCGGCCGTCGTCGTGGGCGCGGCCGACCAGGCCAGCTCGGGGATGCGGCCGGCGGCGACGTCCGGCGCGATCCGCTTCGCCCAGCCCGTGAACGTCCACGGCATGTAGCTGCGGTCGAGCGCCAGATGACGGCCGATGTCCGACTCGAGCGTCGCGATCCCGCCGGGCTCGTTGGCGAAGGCGCCCAGGTAGATGCCGGAGGTCGGGGTGATCGACCCTGCCTGCGCGGCCGGCGCGGCGGCGAGGGCCGCTGCTGCCAGTGCGAGGACGAGAAGGATCGTGCGCCGCATGCCGTCATCCTCGACGCGCCCGGCCCGATCGCGCCATACCGCAATCCGGTGGTCTTGGCTCCCCCGCCTCCGGGGCTCCGCCCTACCGCGAGATCAGTCCTCGATCATGATGGAGAGCGTCGGGCAGGCGGATTCGGCCTCCTCGACGCAGTCGCGCAGGCTCTCGTCCGGCTCGGCGACGTACTCGAGCTTGTCCGGCGAGACGAGGTTGAAGACCTCCGGGCAGGCGATCATGCACTGGCCGTGGTGGTCGCAGGTCTGCTCGTCGACGCTGACTTTCATGGGGCAACTCCTGGGTCGAAGGTGATCGGGAGCGCCACCGGCCCGGTGACGCCGCTGATCGGCCGCAGCACCGGCGCTCCCTCGAGCCGCGGCCGCCGCAGCCGCCGGGCCAGGATGGGCAGGGCCTCGCGCATGTCGATCCGGGCCAGCCAGTGGCCCAGGCAGTGGTGGGCGCCGCCGCCGAAGCCGAAGTGGGCGCGGCGCTCGATCGTGATGTCGAACGGCTCGTCCCCGACGGCCAGGGGGTCGGTGTTCGCGGGCGGGCTGAGGAGATGGAGGGTGGTGCCGGCCGGGATGTCGAGGCCGTCGACGGTCAGGTCTTGCATCGCCCGCCGGGTCGTCCAGACGACGGTCGGGTTCCAGCGGATGACCTCCTCGACCGCGCGCGGCCCGAGCTCGGGCTCGCGGGCGAGCAGCTCCCACTGGTCGGGATGGTCGATGAAGAGCTGCAGCGCCAGGCCGAGCTGGTTCTTGGTCGTGTCCATGCCGCCGAACACGATCAGCGTGATCATGGCCTCGAGCTCCTCGTGCGACAGGCGGCCCTCGCCGTCATGGGCCTGGACGAGCGCCGAGATCACATCGCCGCCCGGCTGCCGCCGACGCTCGGCGATCAGCTCGTCGGCCAGGCCGTACATGTTGCGCAGGCCCGCCTCGATCCGCTCCCGGTCGCGCGCGATCGTCACCCCGAAGGCGAGGCCGATGTCGGTCGACCAGTGCGACAGGTCGCGCCAGCGCGACTCGCCGAGGCCGACCAGACGGCACAGCACCCGGGCCGAGTAGGGCTCGGCGAACTCCGACACGAACTCGCAGCTGCCGCGATCGGCGAACGCGTCGATCAGCTCGCCGGCGAGCAGGCGGAAGCCCGGCACCATCTCCTCCATCAGCGCGCGCGAGAAGGCCGGGTTGGCGAGCCGGCGCAGGCGGCGGTGGTCGTCGCCCTCGACGCTCAGCATGAGCAGCGACCACCAGCGATGGAGCAGGCCTTCGGTGATCCCGTGCTGCTCGGGCCAGGCGAAGCTGCCCTGGCGCAGGCGCCGGTCCTTCAGGAGCGCGCTCGTCTGCTCGTAGCGCAGGACCGCGATGCCGAAGTTCGTGCGGGCGTACCAGCTGCGCTCACGCGCCGCCAGCACCTCCGCCGACGACACCGAGAAGTCGGGGTCGGACACGTCGAAGTACGGCACTTCAGACTTCGTCGCCGTGCCTCCATCGTAAACGCCGTGAAATATCCGGCACCTGGCACCGGTTATGCACGCGGTGGCCAGACGTTCAGCGTCACAACGTCTTCCGGGCCGGCCTCGGCGGAGTGCGGCACGCCGCCGGGGATCAGCACCTGCCTGCCGGGGCCGAGTCGCAGCTCGGCGCCGTTCGAGCGGAAGACGATCTCGCCGGAGAGGACGGCCGTGAGCTGGTCCTCCGGATGCGTGTGCTCCTCCCACTGCGACCCGGCGGCGTAGCGGTACATCGTGACGGTCAGGTCGGCCGAGACGATCGTCGAGCCGCGGATGCCGGGCCGGAGCTCGGCGAACTCGCGCGCGTCCCAGTCGATCTCGAGCGGCCCCGTCACGGCCGCCACGATACCTGCGTCACCTACCATTCCGGCGACCTTGAGCAGGTACGCACGCATCACCGAGCTGATCGAGAGAGATCGGTGCGTCGTCCTCGACGGCGGGACTGCCACCGAGCTCGCCGAGGTGGTCGGCGACCGCCCCGACCTGCAGGAGCGCCTGTGGGGCACCGGCGCGCTCGTGCGCTCGCCCGACGACGTGCTGCGCGTGCACCGCCGCTATGTCGACACGGGCTGCGACGTCATCTCGACCGACACCTGGGGCCTGCCCACGGCGCTGCGCGACGAGCGGCCGCAGCTGTGGGACGCCGACCGCCCGGTGCACTGGATGGACGTCGCCCGCCGCGGCATCGAGCTCGCCCGCCAGGCCGCCGCCGACGGCGGGCGCGGCGACGAGTGCGCGGTCGCGTTCTCGATGAACGGCGACGTCGACACGCCGGAGGGCGCCGAGACGATCCGGCTGCTCGCGCGCGTGTTCGAGGACGACCCGCCCGACATCGTTCTGCTCGAGACGCTCTCGCTGGTGCGGCCGCAGACCTACGACACCGTCGAGCGTCT
>Ga0075425_100007218_pt1 | contig 11728 bp, 11 predicted proteins | sample SoiMethybrSBSTD4_FD_75300 | JGI IMG/M metagenome (GOLD analysis project Ga0075425, IMG submission 75300) | Bulk soil microbial communities from a Populus tree surrounding site in Tennessee, USA - Soil MetaG P. TD hybrid SBSTD4 | ecosystem: Environmental > Terrestrial > Soil > Tree plantation...
CTCGCGATCGGCGCGGCCGGCGGAACGCGTCTTCGCAGCGCGTTGATCGAGGTCGCCGCCGGGGTGCTCGACGAGGCTCTGCCGGCAGGCGAGGCGGTGGCGCGTCCGCGCTTGCACGCTGCCGGCGGGCGCGTGCAGCTCGAGCCGGGCTTCTCGGACGCGACCGTGGGCGCCCTCGAGCGGAAAGGCTTCGAGGTGCGCGTCTGGCCCGCGCAGCACCACTTCTTCGGCGGCGTCAGCCTCGTTACGCCGAGTGACGCCGCCGCGGATCCGCGGCGAAGCGGTGCCGCAGCGCAAGTGCGATAGCCGACGAGGTCGTCAGCCAACCGACGTAGCCACAGTCCGGGCAGCCCGGGTTTGAGGTCACGGTGCCTCCGCGAGCCGGTTTCGCGTAGACGGCGCCGCAGCCGAGACAGCGGACGGTGTGCACCACTTCAAGCTTCGGCGCCCGGCGAGCACCCTCTCCGTCTCCCATGCAAGGAGAGATTCCGCTCTTTGCGAAAACTTGCGTCCCAAAGACCGCTTAGATGGGCCGCTCGGCTGTGCGTGTCTGCTCGACGTCGCTGGTGATCTGGGCGACGAGCTCCTGCTCGCTCTCGAACGCCCGCTCGTCGCGGAGGCGACTCCAGAGCTCGACGATCAGCCGCTCTCCGTAGAGATCGCCCTCGAAGTCGAGCAGGAAGGCTTCGATCCGGCGTTCGCTGCCGCCGTAATGCGGGTTCGTGCCGATCGACGCCGCGGCCCGGTGCCCGGCCGCCCAGCCGGCGTAGATCCCGTATGCGGGCACGAGCAGATCCGGTGCGACGCGCAGGTTCGCGGTCGGATAGCCGAGCGTCCCGCCGCGGGCGTCGCCTGAAACGACGGTCCCCTCGACCTCGGCCGGCCGGCCGAGCATCCGCGCAGCGCTCTCGACCTCGCCCCCACCGAGCAGTTCGCGAATTGCCGTCGACGAGATGCCGGGCACGAGCTCGATCCGCTCGACGGCCAGGCCGAGCTGCTCGAGGGTGCCGAGGTCGCCGCTGCGCCCGCGCCCGAAGCGGAAGTTGGCGCCCGCGAGCACGAGCTCGGTTCCGATCGGTCGCAACAGCTCGTCAACGAAGGCAGCCGGCTCCGTCCGCGCCAGCTCCGGCGTGAACTCGACCACGAGCGTCTCCCCCACGCCCGCTTCAGCCAGGAGCTCCAAGCGGCGCTCGAGCGTCGTCAGCAGCCGCACCTCGTTGCCGAGCACTGTCCTCGGGTGCGGCCAGAACGTAACCGCCGTCGACACCAACCCGGGCCCGGCGGCAAGCGCCGCGTCAAGCACTCGCCGGTGGCCAAGGTGGACGCCGTCGAAAGTGCCTAACGCAACGGCCCGAGGCCGAGCCTCCAGCTCATCCGGCGCGTGGACGACCTTCACGTCACGGCTCCGGGCGCCCCCTCCGGCCGGACCCCGATCCGCGCCAGCGCCACATCCGGCGGCAGGATCAGCTCCGGGTTGGCTTCTTCGACCGTGAACGGCCCAACCTCGGTCCTGCGCAGGGTCACACAGTGACCCCCGAGCGCCTCCGCGATCGCCCGGACGTAGGTCCCCGAGCTCACCCGAAGGTCGAGGCGTACGACACCGTCGCTATACGCGATGACGTCGAGCGCGTCCACTCGCGACCGGCGAACGGGCATCTCCACCTCGACGCCGCGCCGGTGTAACCGGTAGGCGCGCTCGCCGCCGATCTTGACCGCCGAGGCGGCCGGGATCGGCAGCTCGATCTCGCCGCGGAGGGCCTCGAGCTGCTGCGCGAGCTGCTCTTCCTCGGGAGGCCCCAGCCGCTCGACCACATCGCCCTCGGGATCGCCTGTCGAGGTGCGGGCGCTCAAATCGACGTCCGTCAGGTACCGCTTGTCCAATCCTACGAAGCACGAAGCCAGTTTAGTTGCCGACCCGGACAACAGAAGCAGCAGCCCGGTTGCGAACGGGTCCAGCGTGCCGGCGTGACCGGTCCGCGCGCCGGTTCTGCGCCGCACGGCAGCGACGATCGAGAACGACGACGGCCCGGCCGGCTTGTCGACCAGGATCAGGCCGCTCGGCCTACGTCCGCGTGGGGGCACTAGCGAGGAACTCGCGCTGGATGAACTCGGTGATCTTCTCGATCGAATCGTCGCTCGAGAAGCCGGCCGCCTGGCGGTGACCGCCGCCCCCCGCCTTCCGGGCGATCGCGGAGACGTCGAGCTCGTCGTTGCTCGCCCTCAGGCTGATGCGACGCGCCGGGCCGTCCCGCGGTTCGCGGATCAGCGCCGCCATGTCCGCGCCCTCGACCGCCCGCAAGGAGTCGATGATCCCCTCTGAGTACGCCTCGGCTGCGCCGATGTCCGTGAAGTCGCTCCGCAGAAGGTACGACACGACCAGCCGCCCGCCGTCGTAGATCTGCGCCCGCTCGAGCGCGCGGGCCAGCAGCTTCAGCTTTGCGAACTGCACCGTTTCGTAGACGTGCCGGAAGATGTGATGCACGTCCGCGCCCGCCTCGACCAGCTCGGCAGCCAAGCGCAGCGCCTTCGCGGTGGTGTTCGAGTACTGAAAGCGGCCGGTGTCCGTGACGAGCGCGATGTAGAGGGCCTCCGCGATCTCCGGCGTCAGGTCGACGCCGAGCTCGGCAAAGACGTCGCGCAGGACCTCGCCCGTCGACGAGGCGTTTGGAACGATCAGGTTGATCTGGCCGAAGCGGCTGTTGTCGTGGTGATGGTCGACGTCGAGGACGAGCGGTGCGCCCGCCAGCGGCTCTCGATCCGGACCAATCCGGGTCTCGTTCGCGCAATCGACGGCGATCAGCACGCGCTCGCGCCAGTCGTCCGGCAGCCGGCGCCGGAGCTCACCGAGTGGCATGAAGGAGTACTCGGCCGGGAGCGGCGCGTCACCGTAGAGGTACATGACGCTGTCCTTGCCGAGCTGGTCGAGCGCCAGCTTCAGCGCCAGGATCGAGCCGAGCGCGTCACCGTCCGGGTTCTCGTGAGTGACGAGCAGAAAGCGGTCGTGCGAGCGAATCGCGTCCGCGACCGCCGCTACCTCACTCGTCTTTTGGGGCGAGCTCATCGATCAGCTGCGTCATGCGGACCCCGCGCTCGACCGTCGGATCGTATTCGAACGCAAGCTGCGGTGTCCGCTTCAACCGCAGTTCACGGGCGAGCCGGCCCTGCAGGACGCCGTGCGCCGCCTCCAGGCCGGTCAGGCTCTCCTCGCGCTCGGCTTCAGAGCCGAAAACGCTGACGTAAACCCGCGCGTGCCGAAGGTCCGGGGAGGTTTCGACTCCGGTCACCGTCACGAAGCCGATCCGCGGATCCTTCAACTCACCGACGGCCTCCGACAGAACTTGCCGCACGGCCTCGTTCACGCGCCGCATTCGGTCGCTCATGAACCGTATTCAACCGGCCTGCGCCTGAACACGCCGCCGCCGCAGGGCCAAGGCGCGGCCAAGAAGGCCGGCGGCGATGACCCCGGTGCCCGCTGCGATCGCAGACCACGGCAGCGCCGCGACGAGAACGAGACAGCCGACAAGCCCGACGACGTTGAGCCCCCGAGGCCAGCGCCGCCATCCCTTTTGCTGCGTGTAGGCCGACGCGTTCGCAATCGCGTAGTAGAGCAGCACGCCGAACGAGGAGAAGCCGATCGCGTTGCGCAGGTCAGTCGTCAGCACCAAGACCACGACGGCGGCGCCGATCAAGAGCTCTGCGTGATCGGGGACGCGGTGGCGCGGATGAACCGACGAGAGCCAGGCCGGAAGGTCGCTGTGACGCGCCATCGCGAGCGTCGTCCGCCCGACGCCGGCAATCAGCGCCAGCAGCGCCCCCAGGCTCGCGACGGCCGCTCCGATCCGCACGACCGGCAAGGCCCACGCGGCGCCCGCCTCGTCGACAGCGGTCGCCAAGGGGCGAACGCTTCGAGCAAGCGCCTCTGGGCCCGCACCGACCAGCGCCGCGACGCCGACGGCCAGGTAGAGAGCGAGGGCGATCCCGAGCGCTATCGGCACGGCACGCGGAATCGTCTCTCGTGGGTTCTTCACCTCCTCCCCGAGCGTCGCGATCCGGGCGTAGCCCGCGAAAGCGAAAAAAAGAAGCCCTCCCGCCTGCAAGACGCCGTAGACACCGAACCGTGCGGCGCCGACGCCGCTGTGGGCGTGTCCGGAGGTCGCGATCGCAAGCACCACCACGAGGAGCGCGAGGATCGAGACGCCGACGAGCACCCTTGCGACCTCGGCTGTCCGCGAGATTCCCTGGTAGTTGGTGGCCGTGAGAACGATCACTGCCGAAACGGCCACGAGACGGTCGACCCACAGTGGCCCGCCGACGGCATACGACGCGAACGTCAGCGCCATCGCCGCGCACGAGGCCGTCTTCCCGATCACGAAACCCCACCCGGCAACGAACCCCCACCACTCGCCAAGCCGTTCCCGGCCGTAGACGTAGGTGCCGCCCGACGTCGGATACTGCGCCGCGAGCTGGGCCGAAGCGACCGCGTTGCAGTAAGCGATCCCGCCCGCGATCGCCAGCCCGATCAGCAGAGCGCTGCCGGCTGCCCTCGCCGCCGGCGCGAATGCCGAGAAGACGCCCGCGCCGATCATCGAGCCCAACCCAATGACGACCGCGTCGCCGGTGCCGAGCCGGCGGGCGAGCGGAGCCGTCGTCACATCGCAGCCGCGATGCGCTCTGCGGCTTCGGCCAACTCGGCGTCGGGCACGTTCGGGAGCACGTCTTCCCAGATGGGCAGCATCATCCCCGACGCCTCGACCATCCCGAGCGGCCGGGGCAGGAACCAGACGTGGAAGTGGGCACCTCCGTCGCCCCAGCGATAGAGGTGGACGCGGGCGACGTCGCCAAGCGAGAGGATCGCCCGTTCGATCCGCGCCGCCACCGATCCGAACTCGGCCGCCAGCTCCTCCGGAAGATCCGAGAACGAGTCCACGTGGACGCGGCTGGCGAGCCAGACGGCCCCGACCAGGCTGCCCTGAACCGGCGGATGCAGCGTCCAGTTCTCGTCCGACCAGACCGGGGCCGTCGTCTTCCCGGCACAGATCCTGCACGGCGGCCCGCCGGGCTCGCCGCGTCGCAGCGGCTCGGGTATCTGGCGCGGCCCGGGTTCCCTCATGACGAGTGGCTCTTGATAGGGAAGCGTGCTCACGTTCGCTCCTTTCTCTCTTCAATCCCGTTGAGGACGAGCCGGACCATGCGCTCTCGAGCCTCGTCGGCCTCCCATCCGTGCCGGCCCCGGAGATGGACGTACGGCCAGGCGACGGCGTTGAACGCGATATCCGCGGCACGAACGACGTCCTCGCCAACCGAGAGCGACCCGTCGCGAGCGCCCTCACGGAGGAATTGGATGAACGGATGGAGGTAGTCGGCCGGCTGGCCGGGGCCCTCCGGCTGATGGAACGCCTCGTCCGTCGCCAGCATCAACGGCAGATGACGCTCGAGGAGCTCGCAGAGCGCTTCGAGGCCGCGGGTCAGCCGCTCGCGCCCGGTCCCGCTCGACGTGAGGATTGGATACATCGTCGCGCGGAAGTCCTTTGCGAGCTCGCCGACGAGCGCCGCGATCAGAGCGTCACGACTGAGGCCTTGGCGCCAGAGGGTCGAGCGGGCACGGCCGGCAACCTCGGCGACGCGCTCCAGCGTCAGACCGTCCCACCCTCGTTCTCGCAGGACCTCGATCGTGGCCTGCCGGAGCTCCTCGTCGACACGCCTCTGCATCGTTTCCGAAGTCGGCATGCAACATTAGTGTTGCAAAGATGAAACGTGCTGTCCAATGCCTGGTCACGCTCGCACAGCCGCCGTCTGGCGCTAGGGTCCTCGGGGGTCTTCGTGGCTTTCTTGCGTTCATTCGCCGGGCGGGAGCTCGCGGTCGATCTCGGCACCGCGAACTCGCTCGTCTTCGTCCGCGGAGAGGGGATCGTCGTCTTCGAGCCGTCGGTCGTCGCGGTCGACGACCGGACCGGCGAGGTGCAGGCCGTAGGCGCCGACGCAAGCCGCATGATCGGCCGCACGCCGGCCTCGATTCGCGCGATTCGCCCGCTCCGGCACGGGGTGATCGCGGACTTCGAGATGACCGAGCAGATGCTCCGTCACTTCATCCGTAAGGGAGGCGGCGGGCGGCTTCCTCTGGCGGAGGTTGTCCTCTGCGTCCCGAGCGGCATCACGAAGGTCGAACGGGAAGCCGTCCAGGAGGCCACCCAGGCCGCGGGTGCCCGCGGCGTTTATCTGGTTGAGGAGCCGATGGCCGCAGCGATCGGCGCCGGCCTTCGGGTCGCCGAGCCGCGGGGAAGCATGATCGTCGACATCGGCGGCGGCACGACCGAGGTCGCCGTGATCTCGCTCGGCGGGATCGTCAGCTCTCAGTCGATCAAGGTCGGTGGCTACGAGATGGACGAGGCGGTCGCCAAGCATGTCCAGGGGCACTACGGACTGCTGATCGGTGAGGAGACAGCCGAGCAGGCAAAGCTCGACGCCGGCTCGGCCTGGGAGCTCGAGGAGGAGCTCGAGTGCACGGTCGGCGGCCGAGATCTCCAGAACGGGATGCTCCGACGGCTCGAGCTCGGGTCGGAGGAGCTTCGAAACGCGCTCGACGGCCCTGTGCGGCGGATCGTCACCGCCGTCAAGGACACGCTCGAAGGCACGCCTCCGGAGCTCGCTGCCGACATCAGCGACCTGGGAATCGTCCTCGCAGGAGGCGGCGCGCTGCTGCGCGGCATCGACACGCGAATCCGCTCCGAGACCGGGCTCGAGGTCGTGATCGCAGAGTCCCCGCTGACCTGCGTGGTGCTCGGCGCCGGCGAGTCGCTCAACGAACTGGACACACTGAAGCGGGCACTCCCCGGGCGAGGACGCAAGCACCGCGGGCGCCGCTTCCAGCGCCGTTGACTAAAAACGGTCGTCGAGCGAGACGATCTCGCGCTCGACGCCGACGAGCTCGAACTCCTGGCCCGCGAGATAGCGCTCCGCGCCGTCCAGCAGGCGCTGCAGCTCGCCGTGGTCGCGGGCGACGCACGAGAGCGTCAGTCGAGCGCGCTGCCAGAGCTCGTGGTGGTCGACCTCCGCGACCGACGCCCCGAACCGCTGCTGGAGCTGCGCTTTCGCCGACTTGACGTACTTGCGCTTGCCCTTCAGCGAGCCTGCCTCGGGGAAATGGAGCTCGACGGAGAGGATCCCGATGTAACCCGCACTCATGGCCCTATTGAACAGCTGGCGACTAACCCGCGCGTTCGGACGTCTAAACCTGACATGCGGACTCTGCTCGGCGCGCTTGGTGCGCTCTTCTTCGCTTTCACGCCGGCCGGCGCCCACCAGATTCGCCCCCTCGGCCACGCCAATCCAGGGGGTGGTTACGCCGGTGACGTCTTCGTCCACAAGGGCTTCGCCTACCTCTCGAGCTGGCACGGCTCCAACTGCCCGTCACAGGGCGTCCGCGTCTACGACCTGAGCAGGCCGAGCCGGCCCCGGCACGTCGCGACCTTCGCGGACGCGGCCGCGAATCTCTCGGTTCGCGGCACCTGGAGTGAGAAGACGATCGTTCAGCATGTGTCGACGCCAAGCTTCACGGGGGAGCTCGCCGTCGTCAGCTTCCAGAACTGCCCAGGTACGAACTCGTACCGCGGCTTCGGCCTCTACGACGTCACGAATCCGCGCTCGCCAAAGGAGCTCTCGCTTTTCCGTACCGATCCGGGTGGGTCGCACGAGATCTGGCTGCAAGCCGTCGGTCGTCGCGTCTACGTGTACACCGCGATTCCGCTCGCCGAGTTCCCCGGCCACGCGCCGAGCCCGGGTTTCCGGATCTTCAATGCCAGCGACCCGCGGCATCCCGTCGAAGCCGGTTCTTGGATCGCCCCCGACTCGCTGAAGGCGGGGAAACGCGCGGTCTTCGTCCATTCGGTTCGCGTCAATGGCGCCGCGACGCGCGCCTACCTCTCGTATTGGGACCTCGGCACGGTCATCCTCGACATCTCGAACCCGGCACACCCGCGCTACCTGGGGCGCACGACCGACCCCCAGGGCTTCGCACACTCGACCGCGATCACCCCGAACGGCAAGGTTCTGATCGAGACGCACGAGACGAACGGCGGCCGCCCGTCGTTCTGGGACATCTCGAAACCCAGCCGGCCCAAGCTGCTGAGCGTTTTCAAGCCGCCGGGCCGCCTGGTTGCCGCAGCGAAAGACCGCGGCGCGGCTGGGTTCACGCTCGGAGTCCACGATCCCAAGATCATCGGTACCCGCGCGTACTTCTCCTGGTACGCGCTCGGCGTCCTCGCGGTCGACATCTCGAATCCGCGGCATCCGAGGTTCGTTGCTCAGTTCCTGCCGCCGGCCTCGCGCGATCCAGAGAACGAGTTCTGCTTCAAGAGCTCGTGCACCTACACCTGGGGCGTCTACCCCACTCGCACGTACGTGGCCGCCGCCGACATGGTCGGCGGTCTCTGGACCTTCCGGCCGCCTAAGTAGCGGCGGGCGCCGTGGGCGCCTCTGACAAGTCGGTCCGTTCGACCTGCCGCGTCTCGTAGACCTCGAGGATGTCGCCTTCTTTCACGTCGTTGAAGCCCTCGAGCAGGATCCCGCACTCGAAGCCCTCGGCGACCTCGCGGACGTCGTCCTTGAAGCGCTTGAGCTGCGAGATCGAGGTCTCGTGGATGACGGTGCCGTCGCGGACGACGCGCACCGGCGCGCCGCGGCGGACGTTGCCCTGGGTGACGTAGGAACCGGCGATCGTGCCGAGCCGCGAGACTCGGAACAGCTGCCGCACCTCGACCTCGCCGATCGTCTCCTCGGTCGTGACGGGGCGGAGCAGGCCGACGAGCGCCTGCTCGATGTCCTCGGTCAGCTGGTAGATGACGCGGTAGGTTCGGATCTCGACGCCCTCGCGCTCAGCGAGCTGGCGCGCCTCGGCGGAAGGACGCACGTTGAAGCCGACCACCATCGCATTCGAGGCGACGGCGAGGTTGATGTCGTTCTCGGTGATCCCGCCGACGCCCTGGTGGATCACGTTCACGCGCACCTCGGGGTGCTGAATCTTCTGCAGCTCGCTGATGGCAGCCTCGACCGAACCGACGACGTCGCCCTTGAGAACGAGGTTGAGGTCCTGCGAGCCGCCCTCCTGAAGTTGTGCGAAGAGCCGCTCGAGCGACACCGCGCCGCCGGCCTGAGTCGCCAGCTGTTCGCGTCGCAGCCGCTCGCCGCGAACTTGCGCGAACTGCCGCGCCGCGCGCTCGTTCTCGACCACCCGCGAGAATTCCCCCGCGGGCGGTGGATGATCGAAGCCGAGGATCTCGACCGGAGTCCCCGGACCCGCCTGCTCGACCTTCTCGCCGCGATAGTTGTAGAGCGCGCGCACTCGGCCCCAGGCGTCACCGGCGACGATCGAGTCGCCGACCTGGAGGGTGCCGCGCTGGACGAGCATCGTCGCGACCGGGCCGCGGCCGACGTCGAGGCGCGACTCGATGATCGGACCGGATGCCTCGGCCTTCGGATTCGCCTTCAGCTCGAGCTCGGCGTCCGCGACGAGCAGCACCTTCTCGAGCAGCTCGTCGAGGTTCTGCTTCGCCTTCGCGGAAACGTCCGCGAACTGGACGTCCCCACCCCAGTCCTCGGGCTGGAGGCCCTCGCCGGCCAGGTCGCCGCGGACCCGGTTCGGATCGGCGTCGGGGAGGTCGATCTTGTTGACGGCGACGACGATCGGCACCTCGGCCGCGCGCGCGTGCGAGATCGACTCGCGCGTCTGCGGCATGACGCCGTCGTCCGCGGCAACAACGAGAACCGCGATGTCGGTCACTTTTGCGCCTCGGGCGCGCATGGCCGTGAACGCCTCGTGGCCGGGAGTATCCAGGAACGTGATCTTGCGGCCGTCGTGCTCGACCTGGTAGGCGCCGATGTGCTGCGTGATCCCGCCGGCCTCGGTCTCGACGACCGCCGTCTCGCGGATCGCATCGAGCAGGGTCGTCTTCCCGTGGTCGACGTGCCCCATGATCGTGACGACCGGCGGGCGGTCGGCGAGGTCCTCGGCCGCGTCCTCGTACTCCTCCGGCTCGAGCTCCTCCTCGGAGGCGTGCTTGATCTGCAGCTCGCGGTCGGGGATGAGCTCCGCGGCGATCAGTTCGACCTCCTCGTCGCTGAGCGACTGGGTGATGGTGACCATCTTCCCCAGTCCCATCATCACCTTGATGATGTCCGGGACGGTCTTGCCCATCGCCGCCGAGAGATCCTTGACGGTCACGCCCGAGGGGACGCTGACCGGCCCGGTCGGCGGCGCGACCGGCTGCTTCGGCGGCCGGGCTTCCTGGCGCTCGCGAGCCTGGCGCGCGGTCTCGCGCGGCCTGTTGGCCGCGTTGTCGATCACCACGCGGCGCTTGCGGCGTCCTGTGACGGCGCCCTGGCGGGGCCGGATCGGGCGGTTTGGTCTGTTTGGGCCGTTAGCCATTTGCGTCAGTGTAAAGCCGTGCCAGCGCCGGATCGACGCGCACGGTCTGTCGAAGGACTCGGTTGAACGCCGAGCGCGCCCTCGCGCGCTCGAAGCAGGCGAGACTGCGGCACGTGTAGACGCCCCTCCCCGGCAGCTTCCGGGCCGGTGAGAGAGCGCCTTCGTGAGCGACGAAGCGGATCAGCTCGCCTTGCGGAGCTTTCCGCCCGCAGCCCGCGCACGTCCGGATGGCCGTATTCACGCAGCGCTGGATCCCTTCTCAGTCTCGTCACCGCCGTCGTGCGAGACGGGCTCGACCGGAATCCCGGCCGGAACCTCCTCGGGCGGCACGACCTGCGGGTGCGTGACGTCGAGGTCGACCCCGTCCTCGGCGTCTGCGATGACCGTCGCCGGCGGTCCGTGCGTGGCCGCAACGTCGGCCGGCGCTTCGGACTCGACCTCTTCCACCTGCTCCTCGGGCAGCGACGGGCCAACGGCCTCCGCGTCCGGCGGCAACTCATCGGCGAGCGCCTCCAGCTCGGGCTCGGCCTCGGTGACGACCGGCTCCTCGTCCGGCGACTCGGTCTCGCGCTCGGCGAGCTCCTGATGCGCCGGAACGCCGCAGTAGCGGGAACCGGGTAGCGCCGCGTTCGGGCACCGCTTGCCGTTCGAGAGAATCGCGGCGCAGCGGCCGGTGAACTCCTCGTCTTCGGTGACGCCGCCGAAGGCAGCATCGGCCTCGGCTTGCGCGAACTCGCTGTCGGACTGGATGTCGATCTTCCAGCCGGTCAGGCGAGCGGCGAGGCGGGCGTTCATTCCCTCCTTGCCGATCGCGAGCGCGAGCTGGTCGTCGGGCGTCACGACCGTCGCCTCCTTGCCGTCGTCGTCGAGGTAGACCTCGCGAACGCGGGCGGGCGAAAGCGCCTTGGCGACGAAACGCGCAGGCTCGGGATTCCACGGGATGATGTCGATCTTCTCGCCGCGGAGCTCCGAGACGACCATGCGGACCCGCGATCCGCGTGGGCCGACGCACGCGCCGACCGGGTCGACGCCCTGGGCGTGCGACTCGACGGCGATTTTCGAGCGGTAGCCGGGCTCTCGAGCGACGCCGCGGATCTCGACCAGCCCGTCGGCGATCTCGGGAACCTCCAGCTCGAACAGCGTCTTGATCAGCTCGGGGTCACGCCGCGAGACGATCACCTGCGGGCCCTTCGTGCCCGAACGGACCTCGGTGATGACGGCCTTGATCCGCGAGCCCTGCTCGTAGCGCTCGCCGTCGACCTGCTCGGAGCGGGGCAGCAGCGCCTCGACCTTGCCGAGGTCGACGAG
>Ga0075425_100007219_pt1 | contig 11728 bp, 13 predicted proteins | sample SoiMethybrSBSTD4_FD_75300 | JGI IMG/M metagenome (GOLD analysis project Ga0075425, IMG submission 75300) | Bulk soil microbial communities from a Populus tree surrounding site in Tennessee, USA - Soil MetaG P. TD hybrid SBSTD4 | ecosystem: Environmental > Terrestrial > Soil > Tree plantation...
AGCTGCGCGGCGCGCAGCGGCTCGAGAGAGGCGGCCGTGCCCGGGGTCTTGGTGGCGATGATGAGCGCGCCGGCACTGCGCAGCGCCTGCGGATCGCGCAGCGTGCGCACCGGGGTGGTGAATTCGACGAGGCCGCGGATCGCGAGGCCGTGCCGCTCGAGATGCGCGGCGCGCGCCCCGCGTGCCAGCATGGCGACACTGTGTCCGGCGCGCGCCAGGTGAGCGCCGATGATCGAGCCGAGGGCGCCTGCGCCCAGTATCGCGAAATCAAACTCGGGCACGGCGCTGCCCCGGGGCGGCGTCAGAGCGCCTCGGCGATGTCCTGCAACAGCCCGTTGTCGCGCGGCTTGGTTTCCGGCGGATAGCGCCGCAGCACCTGTCCGTCGCGGCCAATGAGAAACTTCTCGAAGTTCCAGCTGATCTCGCCTTGGGTGCCGCCGTCAGCGGAAGTGAGGAATTCATAGACGGCGTGGCGGTGCGGACCGTTCACCTCGAGTTTGGCACTGAGCGGGAAGGTCACATCGTACTGGCTGCGGCAGAAGGCGGCGATCTGTGCCTCGCTGCCCGGTTCCTGGCCGGCGAACTGATTGCACGGAAAGCCGACGACCGTGAAGCCCTCGGGAGCGAGCTCACGCTGCAGCTCCTCGAGCCCCTGGTACTGCGGCGTGAGTCCGCATTCACTCGCCACATTGACGGCGAGCGTGACCTTGCCGCGCAGCCGGCCGAGCAGATCCGGTGCGCCGTCGATGCTGGTCACCGCGATGTCGTAGAACCCGCTCATGGGTCGCTCCTCTTACAGTCTGGCGGCGCCGTGTACGATACACCAAGGCAAGGCTTACCATCCTCAGGCACCAGGCTTCGGGGAGAATGTCATGACCGCTTCCGAGCTCAGCAAGGCAGAAAACACGCGAGTGGTGGAGATTCTCAAGCACATTCTCGAGCTCGAGCTCGCCGGCCTCGTGCGCTATCTGCACTACAGCTTCATGATCTTTGGCCACAATCGCATCCCGATCGTCGCCTGGCTGCGCAGCCAGGCGGTTGAGGCGCAGAACCACGCGGTGCAGGCGGGCGAGCACATCACCAGTCTCGGCGAGCATCCGTCGTTGAAGATCGGGCCGCTTCTCGAGACTCACAAACACAACGTCGATGAAATCCTGCGCGAAGCGCTGTCGCACGAGCAGGAGGGACTCGCCGAGTACCGCAAGCTGCTCGCCCTCGTCGCCGGGCGCAACATCCTGCTCGAGGAGTATGCGCGTGCGCAGATCGCCGCCGAGGAGGCACACGCCGCCGAGATCGGCAAGATGCTGCGCAAGCCGGGCTCGATCGCCTGAGGTTTGCCGCCGCGCCCTGCACGAAGCGCAATGACTCGCGTATGCTCGCGCCGTGCGGATCATCGCGGTCACGAACATCAAGGGCGGAGTCGGCAAGACCACCACCGCGGTGAATCTCGCCTACCTGTGCGCCGCCGGTGGCGCGGCGACCCTGCTGTGGGATCTCGATCCGCAGGGCGCGGCGACCTATGCGCTGCACGGGGATGCGCAGGAGCACGCCTCGGCCAAACGGCTGCTCGCCGGCAAGGTTGAGCTGCCGGAGCTCATCCTCGCGACCGGCTATCCACGCTTCGATCTGCTGCCGGCGGATTTTTCCTACCGCAACTTCGCGGTGCATCTGGCTGCGCGCCGCCACCCGACCGGGAGGCTCCTGAAGATGGTGCGGCCGCTGAGCGAGATCTACGACACGCTGTTCCTCGACTGCCCGGCGGGTATCTCGCTGCTTTCGGAGAATGTGCTGCGCGCAGCGGACCTCATCATCGTGCCGCTCGTACCGACACCGCTGTCATTGCGCATGCTCGAGCAGCTGTGCAAGTTCATCGCGCGCGAAGGGTGGACGGATCTCACGCTGCTGTCGTTCTTCTCGCTCGTCGACCGGCGCCGCTCGCTGCACCAGGAGACGATTGCGGCAGCACGTGCGCGGTTTCCACAGATGCTCGCGACCGAGGTGCCCTACTCGAGCGAGATCGAGCGGATGAGCGTGCGCCGCGCGCCCCTGCCGGCGAGCGCACCGGGCAGTACCGCCGCGCTGATCTACACGCGGCTATGGGCGGAGATCAGTGGCGAGGAGCGCGTACCTACTCAGTGCAGCGGCGGCGCCGAGATCACCTGCGCGGCAACGCTTGCCGCGGAAGCCGGAAACTCCTCGACCGCATAGCCGGCCGCAATCCACGCATCCAGGCCGCCGCGCAGCGGGTGCACCCGCTTGAAGCCCTGGCTCATGAGAACTTTCGCCGCCTGTGCCGCGGAGGCCTCGTTCGGGCAGGTGCAGTAGAGGATGATCTCGCGATCGCGCGGCAGGCTGCGCGCCTCACGCTCGACCTCCTGCACCGGCACCTGCAGGGCACCCGGAATTCGGCGGCGCTCGAGCCCGACCGAGGTCGGTGAGCGCACATCGACGATGAGCGGCAGGGTATCGCCCTGCATGCGCTGGTTGAGCTCATCGACGCCGATGCGCGCCATGTCGAGCAGTGCGTAAAAGCGCCGCCGCTCCCACCACTTGAAGCCGATATAGCCGGCGAGCAGCACGAGCAGCAGCACCACTACCGTGCCGCCGATGCCGCTGAGGCGCGGCAGAAGCCGGGCGATCTGCGATTTCAGCAGCAGACCTGCAATGAGTGCCGCACCGACCCACAGCGCAGCGCCGATGGCACTGAAGAAGGTGAAGCGGACGAAGCTCATGCGCGTGGCGCCGGCGAGCGGCGGGGCGATCATGGACAGACCCGGGATGAATTTGGCGAGGACGAGTGCGCGCGCGCCCCAGCGCTCGAAGCTCGCCTGTGTCTGGCTGACGCACGTATCGGGTGTCAGTGAGATGCGGCACAGGAGCTTCATGACGCGTACGCCATATGCGCGGCCCGCCAGGTACCAGCTGCTGTCGCCGATGAGGCACGCCGCAACCGCGAGCGTGAACACCCCCAGCGCCGGCAGCCGCCCGTTCGCCGCGAGCGCGCCGGCGACGATGAGGGTGGGAAGCGCGGGCACGGGCACGCCGAGCTGCTCGAGCAGCACGTTGAGGAATATCAGGCTGAGTCCGAAGGGAGCCCGCATGCGCGGATCTTGCCGCGTTCGGGCCGCGGCGAACAGCCGGGAGATGCGCGGCCCACCGCCGGCGCCAGGATCAGTCGCGGTATCTCAGCCGGTGTAGGGGTACTTGGTGAAGATGGCGGCGACGGCCGAGTCGATGCGCTTCTCAGCTTCCGCCCCATTCACGCCGAAGAGGCTTTGCTCGGTCGAGGCGTGCCACAGCGGCTGCCCGGTGCGCGCATCGTAGAGATCGATGGCGATGACGCCCTCCGGGTAGGCGTACGGACCGGGCCAGCCCCATGCGTACGGATAGCTCCAGGCCCAACCATACGGGTACGGGTAGACGCCGCTCATGACGTAATAGCCGCCGATGCCATAACCGACCAGGCAGTCGGCGTTGCCGGGCCCGGGCTGAACGGGCCCGCCGAGGCGGGACGCGATGGCCGTGCGCAGGCGGCTCTCATTCACCGGATTGGCGATCGTGCTGCGCAGGGGGCTGCTGCTGCGGAACGCGCCGGCCCAGGCGAAGCTGCCGCAGTGCACCTGACTGATGAGAGCGGTGTTCACATCCGAGCGCACATACGGCGCGCAGGCCGCGAGCGTCACCGCGGTGAGCAACACCGCGAGCGCGGCGCACACGACAGGCTTCATACCGTTCCAACCTCGGACAGGGTGCTCAACGGGGCGAGCATTTCAACGCTCATGCTAACGCATGCAAGAGTGGCAGGTTGACCCGCTTCAGAAAGGATCGCCGAGCACCAGCCGCCATCCTGACAGCACTCCGGCCTCGCGCCAGCCGATTCCCAGCCGCGGCAGTGACACACCGTGAATCTCCCACTGCGGAGAGACGCCGAACATCAGCCCGACCTCGTACTGGAAGGTGCGCGGGCTGATGCCCGAGGCAGGCCCGGCAGGCGCCTCGAAATACACATCCGCGATCGCATAAGGCGCCAGCTGCACGGCACGCGAGCGCCAGGTGAGGTTCAGATTGTGGCGCAGCTCGACGCCGTTGCGCAGTCTCGTGAAGGACTCATTGGGCAGGTTGCCCTGGTAATGCGCGCCGGCATAGGCAAGCTGTGCGCGCCACAGGCCGGCGCTGGCGAGCGCCTCGAAGCGGTAGTCGCTGCGCACCCCTGCACCCCAGATGACGGCGTTCGCATCGCTGCTCGAGGCGAGCGTGCCGCCCGCCTTCACGTAGGGGTACACGTCCCAGACATCGTTGATCCAGTAGTCGAGCTCGACGCCCGGCTCGAAGCTCAACGCGCCGATCGAGCTCGGCAGCTCGAGGTGCACCAGGTCCTTGGTCGTGAAATTAAAGAACCCGACGGTGAAGGGAAAAATGAGGCGGATGCCGGGCCGCCCGCCGTTCGGGTGCGCGGTGCGCAGGGTGTAGTAAGGCTCGAAGGTGTAGACGGTAATGACGCTGCCGGAGATCTCGTAGACCCCCGAGCCGATCTCACTCGCGAACGCGAAGTTCGCGTATTGGGTGTCGGCGGTGCCGTAGGTAACCGGCGTCGCGCCGCAGGTGCTCGCGGCACGCATGAGCGCGAGAGCGCACAACCCGATGGGCGTCAATGCTCTCACGTTGCCTCCCCGGTGCGGGGAGTCTAGCAAAGAGCGCGCGGCAGGCCGGTGCTGGTTCCAACATCCCGCCGGCGCTGGCCGCGCCGCCCGATGTGTGCGATCCGCGGGCCGCGCAGCCGCGCAGCGACTCGCCGCGCACGCGCGCCCTCAATGTCCGCGCGCAGCCGAGCGCGAGGAGCGCGAGGAGCGTCGCAGCATCGAGGCCTCCACCGCCGCCACCGGAAGGAGCCGCCTGTACCGTAAGGGTCGCGGTCTTCTGCGCCGACCCGTGAGCGTTGGTGCACGTGAGAGTGTAGTTGTCGGTGCCCACAGCCGCAGGGGTGATGGTGAGCGAGCCGCTGGACTGCTGCGCGCCGCTCCAGCTGCCCGAGGCGTTGCAGCTCGTGACGTTGTAGGCAGCCCAGGTGAGCGATGTGGAGCTGCCCACATTTACGGTCGAGGCCGCAAGGGTCATGGTCGGCGGCCCGGGTGGCAGCGAGGCCAGCGCGGCATCGGCCTGAATGAAGCCGTAGCCCGACAGATCATTGGGGGAGTTATTTCCCATTGGCAGCGCGGTCGACTGCAGGGCGCCGTAGATCTGCGCCGGCGTGAGAGCGGAGTTCGCCTGCAGCATGAGGGCCGCGACGGCCGCCACGTGCGGTGTCGCGGCCGATGTGCCGAAGAAATTATTGTAGCTGTCATCGTTCTGACACTGCGGCACGGCGGAGGTGTCGTTGAACCCGCTGCCGGCGAGAGGGAAACCGAAGAAGGACGTGTTGACCCCGTCCGGGCCAACGAAATTGGGCTTTTGGCGATACTGCGGCGCTGCAAGCCGCACGCCGGACTTGTCGAACAGGATCGGGTCACCGCCCGCCGAGGAGAAGTATTCAAGGACGGCCGGTGAGGTTCCGCATAACGGCGTCTGTGCAAAGAATGCCGCCCCGACTGCGGCGGCACCGGCAGCACCCGGGTGGCCCTGCAAGGTCGGGCTCTGCGTGTCGAACGCAGCAATACTGGTGCCGGGTGCGCCATTAGCCGCTACGACCACCTTGATTCGTCCCGGAGCTGGACTGCCGTTCTTCAGACCGATGATGAGATGGATCGTCTGGTTGGAGGCGGTATTGGAGTTGTTGCTTGCGGGGTTGCCGAGTAGCAGCACCTGCTCGGGATCCACACCGATAGAGTTGGCACCGGTGCACGTCACCGTGTTGGTAGAGTTGCTATCCGGATTGAGCACCACGCTGTTGGCCGGAGCACCGGTCACGCACAGGTCGATCTGGCTCTGCGCGCCACCGCTGTTGGGTGCACCAGTGACATAGGGCTGGTCCCATTGCAGGATCAGCGCGATGAACTCGCCGGGGAACAGCGCTGGAATGGTGACGGGCAGGAAAGTCTGCGGGTTACCGTTGCTGATTCCGAAAGTGAGCAATATCTCGCCCGCGTTGATACCAGTACCCACAGTCGCGAAGCTCGGTGCGGTGTTCTCGTAGGAGAGGTCGGCGTTGTTTCCGGCGGCGGAAAAATATGCGACGCCCTTGGCATTAACGTCGTCGATCGCCTGCGCGACGATGCCGTCTTGAAAGAACGGCTCATCGTAGTACCCGATATCGTCCGCGATCACGGTTGCGCCCGCAGCGGCGAGTGCAGCGATACCGTTGGCGAAATCCGCCTCGCTGTTGCTCGCCGTGTGGAAGGCGAGTGCCGCGTCGGGCGCGACAACGTGGACAATCTGCATCATGGCCCGGCCTTCGTCGGCGAACGGCAGCTGGTAGGGCTGTCCGTATTGCAGGCAGTTCGGCGCTTCCTCCAGCACGTTGACGCTCGCCGGCAGGTAGCCATTGGCCTGATCGAAGGCGGCGTCATCCGTGGCAAAACCGAAGGGTGCGTACCCGCGCACTCCGGTCGCGGGCACACCGCTGCCGGGTTGGTCGTAGACGCCGTAGCAGTCGAAGCTGTCGGAAATGATGCCCACCGTCACCCCGGCACCAGTCAGCCCGGAGTTGTTGGAGCGCAAGACTTCGCTGGCCTGGGCGAAATCGCCCTGCGTGCTTGCCTTGACGGCGCGCGCATGCGGCATCGACGCGCGGACCGAAACCAGTTCCCCTAGGGCCGCCGCGGCAGCGATCTGATTCACCGGCAGCCAGCCGCCGACATCGTTGGCGTAGACCGCCGCATGCTGCAGGCCGAGAGCGAGCAGGGCCTGCTTCAGACGACCCGGATCGCCGCGCGTGACCGCATCGACGGCAACGAGCGGCGTGGCGCTGCCGGCGCTCTTCATGAAGCGCGCGGCCGGGCTGAGCGAGTGCAGATCCTCCAGGGCTCGCTCACTGCTGACTCGATTCAGGTGCCGCGAGAGGTCAGCCAGTGCCGCATCGAGCTTCCCGGCGCTGCCGCTTTCGCGCTGCGCGGCGCTGCGTCCGCCGAAAGCCATCAATTGGGCGCTGCCAGCGGCCCGTGCGGCCGGCTTTTGACGCACGGACACCACGGAATTCGCTGCGTCGGCGGCGAGAAAAGCCAGCAAGGCGAGCCCACCGGCGGCGAAGGGAAGGCATTTCTTCCGGCTCATCAATATCCTCTTGAATTCAATGTAGCAGGCGATCGGGCGGGCAGGGCCCCGGTTACGCCCAAGCCATCACTGTACGTGGTATTCAAGAACAAGTGGCGATCGCTGAGCGTCTATAGCCGTGATCGAGGGCGCATTTTGCCAAGAACGCGCAGCGCCACACGCAGGTGACGCGGAACCGCCGTCCACCCAGTGCAGCTCAGCGACCCCTGACCGCACGGAGCCTCATCGTTTCTTACAATCTGCCGCGCGAGCAGCAGCGCTTTTAACTCGCGCAACGAGCCTTGAGTTGTAATCTGCGACGCTGGCGCAGCGCATACAGCCCAATGCCGATCCAGATCACGTTCATGGCGGCAGAGGGCAGCGCACCATTCCAGCCGCTGTTCACCACGAAGCCAGCGGCACCGAGAACGTTCATCAGTTGGTAGGTGAGCGACTCCGCCCGCACCTTGCCTGCTGAGATCAGAGCGTACGAGCCCAGTATGAGGGCCGCACCGATCCAGCCGATCACTTCGACGGCGACTTTCATATGCCCCTTGAGGATTAAGCAGCGGCGGCTGCGGATGTCGGACGTGCGTGGAGCGCCATGAAGATGAGCGCCCAGCCGCCAAAGATTAGATTGATGCCGAGCAGAAGACCCAGTGCCCAGAGCGCCGTGCCCGGCAGGCCGATGAACAGCAACACACCGAGCCCGACATCGATCATCCCGCTCGCGAGCATCCAGCCCCAGCGCCCGGAGAGCGCATTGCGGTGCTCGAGCGCGTACATGATGCTCACTACCCCTTCGGCGACGAGAAAGGCGATCAGCACGGCGGTGAGTGACAACGTGCCGAGAAGCGGCCAGCCTAGCAGCAGCACCCCCGCGGCAATGCCGATCACTGCCGAGAGCAGCGACCACCAGAACCCGGGCGCATGCCGCGCGCGGAAGGTCGTGACGAGACCGACGATCCCGCTGAGGAGCAGCAGCCAACCGAAAAAGACGGTAGCCGCCATCGAGGCAATGACCGGCGCGAGCAGCGCGAGCGTACCTAGTATGAGAAGAACGATTCCTTCCGTTAGGAACAGCACCCAATGACGGCGCACCGCGCCGCCAATCTGATAGCCGCTTTCCCTGACATCGTCGGAGCGCGCTGCCGCCATGAGTGCAGTTCCGTGTTGGAGTCGGCCGCTGTCGAATACTCAGTATAACGCCTGCGGAGCACTGGGCCGGTCACGACGGCGCGGCTGCCGCTCACGTTGCGGGCGAGGCCCGCTAGGCTGCGATCGGCTCGATCAGCTCAGGTCCGTTGTTGCTTACCGAGTTGACGCGGGTACTGACCGGATGCGCGACCATCAGTTCCGCGGGGTAGGGCGTGAGCACGGCACGTGCCTGCGCGATGGTCCCCCTGAGCCATGCCTCCTGGTCCTCGCGCCGCAGGATGGCGGGCATGCGCTGCGGATGGTTGCCGGCATTGTGAATGTCCGCCATGAGCTCGTTCGCAGGCATGGTGATATGCGTGCAGCTCTCGATGACCGAGCCATCGGAACGCACGCTCCAATCCCACAGTGCCGCGAATGCGAACAAGTCCTGATCCGCGAGTGTGATCAGGTACGGCGCCTTGCGCCCGTACGCATCGAGATGCCACTCGTAGAAGCCGGAGGCCGGCTGGAGGCAACGCTGGCCGCGCTTCCACGCTCCGCGGAACGACGCAGCCGTCTCGAAAGTCTCGATGCGCGCGTTGACCGTGCTGAGCTTTCCCGGCTCGCCGTGGGCGAACGAGGGGATCAAGCCCCAGCGCACCATGGTGGCCGCAGGCGCGCCGTTCTCCATCCGCATGATCGGTACTTGCTGCGTCGGAGCAATGTTGTATGAGGCCGTAACCCAGGCGGGCGGCCCATGAAGATTCCACTCCCGCAGATACTTGTCCTGCATTCGCAGGATGTAGCGCCCGCACATAACGGAGACTCCCCTGGCTTCTTAGCTGTTGCTGGCCTCAGGCTGCGGAGCGCTCGAGCGTCACCCGCTTCACGTGCACGCGGCTCTCATCGGGCAGCGCGTCATCGATCGCCATGCAGATCTCTGCGACATCGTCGCGAATCGGTGCGTCCTCGGCCTCGAACAGGTAATGCCCGAGCACGGTGCGCGCCCGGGTGAGCAGCGCCAGCAATTCATCGTGTGACATCGGATTCCCCAAAGACGCGGGCTTGGTCTTTGGAACTCAAGGATACTATAGGTTGTGCCATTCCGGCACGCTGATACACGAGATATGGTACCCGCATGATGCGGGTAGTTATCTTTCAGGAGCTTACGAGCTGTAGCTTACGAGCGCCGAATGCTCGAGGCACGCTCACTCAATGAGGCACGTAGATCGCAATGCCGTGCACCGCCTTGTTGGAGATGGCAAACGAGCCCCCGACTCCGACCCCGGTCGAGGTGCCGGGCCCGTAGCTCGAGCTGCCAACGCCGGTGCCGATCGAGCCGGTCTGCTGGTCCTGGACCCCCTGCAGCAGCACGCCGTTGGCCCCGAGCTTTGCCGCTTCCTCCTTCAGGCGCGAGACCGCCTTGTCCATGTTCTGCTGACTGGTGACTGCGAATGAGCCCTGGCTCGTGGCATCGAGCGTAGCGATCTCCTCGTACTGCGGTGGTGGCTGCACGTAGATTCTGACGCTCTCGGGGGAGATCGGAGCACGGGCCGTTCCGATCATGACGTGAGAAGACGTCGAGCAGCCGAGCAACAGGAACACGAGTAACCCCGCGAGATTGAGGCGAAGCGCGCGATGAAAGCGCGGCATGGGGCAATCTCCCTTAGCTGACCTGTGCGCATAGTACCGCTCGGCCGCGGGCCGATTCATGTATCGCGGGCGTGACATCGCTCGGGCCTTTTAGTGAAGATCGCAGCTGTATTCCGCCGTGAGGGCTTCCGATGAACTCTCCTGCGCCGGCACTGCTTACGGATCTGTACCAGCTGACCATGGCGCAGGCCTACTTCGAGCTCGGCATGAACGAGGTGGCGGTGTTCGAGCTGTTCGTGCGCCGCTTGCCGCAGACACGGCGTTTCCTGCTCGCCGCGGGACTCGAGCAGGCGCTCGAGTACATCGGTACGCTGAGCTTCACGGCGGACGATCTGGCATTCCTCGCCGGTAGCGGCTTGTTCCGCAGGGAGTTCCTCGAGCATCTCGGCAGCGTGCGCTTCAGCGGCTCGATCCACGCGATGTCCGAAGGCACGCCGTTCTTCGCCGAGGAGCCGATGGTGCGCGTGACCGCACCCATTCTCGAAGCGCAGCTGCTCGAGAGCCGGCTTGTCAACATCGTGCACTTCCAAACGACCATCGCCAGCAAAGCGGCGCGCTGCGTCATCGCCGCGCGCGGCAGGTCGCTCGTCGACTTCGGTATGCGGCGCGCGCACGAGGCGGATGCGGCGCTCCTCGCCGCACGCGCGGCGTATCTGGCGGGCTTCGATGCGACCGCCACAGTAGAGGCCGGACGACGCTTTGCCGTACCCCTCTCGGGCACGCTCGCACACTCCTTCATCGAAGCTCACGATGACGAAGCGCAGGCTTTCCGGAACTTCGTGCTGAGCAGCACTGCGCCGACGACACTGCTCGTCGATACCTACGATAGCGCGCGCGGCATGCAGCACGTCCTTGCGCTCGCGCGCGAGCTCGCTCACAGCGGCGCGCGGCCGGGCGTCGGTGCCGTCCGCATCGATAGCGGCGACCTCGCTGCGCAGGCGCGCATGGCGCGAATGGCTCTGGATGCGCACGATTGTCGAGACGTGAGGATCGTGCTGAGCGGCAACCTCGATGAGCGTGTCATCGCGCGACTCATGATGGACGGCGTCCCGGTGGATGCGTTCGGTGTCGGGACCTCGCTCGCGGTGTCTGCCGATGCGCCGGCGCTCGACATGGTCTACAAGCTTCAGCAATACGCAGGCAAGCCGCGCCGCAAGCGCTCGAGCGGCAAAGCCACGTGGCCGGGAGTCAAGCAGGTATTTCGCGAGCGTGACGCCTCGGGCGAATACCTGCGCGATCGCGTCGCGCTGCACGATGAGCAGCCGTCGGGCGAGGCGCTGCTCATCGAAGTGATGCGCAAGGGTCAACGCCTTGCGGGCTCACCGGCGCTGAGCGCCATCCGTGAGCACTGCCGGACCGAAATAGCGAGCCTGCCGCCATGGCTGCGCCTGCTCGACGACGGACCTCCGTACCCGGTGTCCCTCTCGGAGGCGCTGCAGCAGACCGCGATGCGGCTCGATGCCCTCGAGTGACGCAGGAGAGCATTGCCCTGCGACCAGTCATGCCGCCCTTGCACGTATATAGATAACTTGATATATAACATGCTATATAAATGGACACGACATGATCGAAGACGTCGTCCGCGAGCTCGGTTACCTTGCGCTCGGCAGCCGGCTGAAACGCATCGGCGAGCGCCTGCAGGGGCAGGCGCAGGTGCTGCTCGAGGAGGAGGGCATCGGCCTCTCCTCGGCCTGCTTCCCGTTGCTCGCTGCGCTCGACCGGCTGGGGCCGTTGAGCGTCGGTGAGCTGGCCG
>Ga0075425_100007220_pt1 | contig 11726 bp, 12 predicted proteins | sample SoiMethybrSBSTD4_FD_75300 | JGI IMG/M metagenome (GOLD analysis project Ga0075425, IMG submission 75300) | Bulk soil microbial communities from a Populus tree surrounding site in Tennessee, USA - Soil MetaG P. TD hybrid SBSTD4 | ecosystem: Environmental > Terrestrial > Soil > Tree plantation...
GCCAAGCTCCACGCTCTCGGCGCCGGCGCCGCCCTCGTCCGCCGCGAGCTCCCCGTCTAGCTCCACTTCTCTGCCGTGTTGGCATTGACGCGAGGCGGGGCGGGGCCTGTCACCGAGGGCGGGGGTGCGCTCCAGCTCCCCCTGCCCGCGGCGTCAGGCCCCGCCCTCCTCGCGCTCGCCCGCTCCGAAGCCACCGCCGCTACCGGCACGTGCTGCGCATTCGCGAACCTGGAGCGCATCGCTTTCCATGAGCCGCACGCGGAGTCGGGGCGGGTGGCGCCGAGGGCGGGGGAAGCGCTCCGGCGGAGTGGGACCCCCGAAGCCTGCGCGCAGCCCGCAGGGCTGCGATTCAGGCGAGTGGGTGACGCAGCCGGAGCGCTTCCCCCGCCCTCGGTGACAGGACCTGCCCCGCCGCACGCTCCGAAAGTGCACGCGACCGACGACCGGCAGCGGAGGCTACTTGAGCCTGTAGCCCTTGGCCTCCGCGGCAATCTTCGCCGCGTCGAACTTGTTGATGTCGTCGATCAGCTCGTTGGTGATGAGGTCGCGCCAGTCGACCTTCTCCTTGATGACGCCCCACTTCAGCATGAAGTCAGTGTAGGCCGCGTAGTTCGCCTCCGAGCTCTCGCCCCACTTCTTCACGCCGGACTTGTCGAGCTTCCAGTTCGCCACGCGCGCCTGCAGCACCTTCACGTCGTCGCGGATGGCCGTGGCCTCGTCCTTGCCCGTCGGTTTGGTCGCCGGATAGACGTCGTAGAGGATGCGGATGGCCGCCTCGGGGTTGGCGATGGCGAATACCGTGCCCATGGCGTAGCCGCGGGCGAGGGCGACCATCTCCCTTCGCTTGTTCTTGAGCGTCTCCTCGAGGGCGAGGAAGCCGTTCGAGGGATAGCGGTCGATGTCCTTGGTGTCGAGCACGCGCAGCTTCACCCCCGCGTTCTCCACCAGCGCGTACTGGGTATCGTACTGGGAGAGCGCGTCCACCTGCTTGGTCCGGAGGAGGGCCGCCGTCTGCGCCCCTTCCCCCGCCACCACGATGTTGATGTCCTTGTCGGGGTTCATACCGTTCGTGGAGGCGAGGGCACGCGCGATGAGCACGCCCGCCGAACCCATGGCGATGACGCCGATGTTCTTGCCCTTGAGGTCGGTGAACTTCTGCACGGAGCTGTCCGCGGGCACCGCGATGCCGTAGATGTTCCCCTGGTACGCGGTGTAGAAGATCTTGGCCTTGATCCCCTGCGGCCGGGCCACGGCGAGCGGCTCCACGCTGGGCAGGGCGGCCACCACCTCGCGCGTGGCCACGTTCTTGACGCAGTCGCCGGAGCCGGGCAGCGGCACCAGCTCCACCTCGATGCCTTCCGCCTTGTACCACCCCATCCTGGTGGCGATGGCGAAGGGCGAGGTGGCACTCGAGATGGTCCGCGAGCACCAGCCCACCGAGAGCTTGGTCTGGGCCACGGCGGGGACGGCGGCGCCGGCGGCGAGGGTGAGCAGGGTGACGGCGGCGGTGAGATGCCTCATGCTTCGACCTTCTCTTTCTCGGATGGGTCCCAGAAGAGGACGCGCTTCCGGATGAGCGAGATACCGCGGTTCAGGACCAGCCCCACCACGGACAGGATGAGGAGCACGGAGAACTGGCCGGACACGTCCATGGTGAAGTTCATGCTCTGGATGAGCATGCCGAGCCCGTGCTTGGCCCCCACGAACTCGCCCACGATGGCGCCGATGAGGGCGAAGATCATGGCCACGTCGAGCCCCGCCATCACGAAGGGGAGCGCGTTGGGCAGGCGGAGCATCCAGAAGATCTGCTTCTCGCTCGCCGCGAGCGAGCGCATGAGGCTCACGCGCTCCTCGTCGGCGGACTTGAGCCCCACGATGGTGTTGACGAGGAGGGGGAAGAAGGCCACCAGGGCCGCGTTGACCACCTTGGAGGAGAGTCCCAGCCCGAACCAGATCACGATGAGGGGAGCGAGGGCGATCTTGGGCAGGGACTGGAACATCACGATGTAGGGGTAGAGGAAGAACTCGAAGCGCCGCGAGAGCGCCACCGCCGTGCCCAGGCCGAAGCCGAGGGCGGAGCCCAACAGGAAGCCCAGCACGGTGGAGACCAGGGTGTAGTAGAGATGCTCGAAGTACACGCCGCTCGCCAGACCCCGCCAGAGCGCCTCCGCCACCTTGGAGGGCGCGGGTAGGATGAACTGCGGGATCTGGAAGAGGCGCACCATCGCTTCCCACACGCTCACGAGCACGATGAAGAGGATCACGGAGATGCCGATGTTGCGCGCCCGGCTCATGCGTCGATCCCTCCCTTCACGTTGAAGTGGCCGCGGATGCGCCGCACGTGCTCGCCGAACTCCGGCGTGTTCATGATGTCGAGGCTCCGCGGCCGCGCGCTCGCCACCCGCACGTCTTCCAGGATCTTGCCGGGGCGCGGGGTCATGACGAGCACGCGATCGGCGAGGAAGACCGCCTCGGGAATGGAGTGGGTGATGAAGAGCACCGTCTTCTTCTTCTCCATCCAGATGCGCTGGAGCTCCACGTTCATCAGCTCACGCGTCATGGCGTCGAGGGCCCCGAAGGGCTCGTCCATGAGGAGGAGGGCGGGGTCGTGCACGAGGGCGCGCGTGATGGCCACGCGCTGCTGCATGCCGCCCGAGAGCTCCCAGGGATAGCGCTCCTCGAAGCCCTGCAGCCCCACGAGGGAGAGGAGGTCCAGGGCATCGCGCCGATGTCCGTCGCGCCCGAGGCCCTGCACGTCGATGGGCAACAGCACGTTGTCGAGCACGCTCCGCCAGGGGAAGAGCACGGGAGACTGGAAGACCACGCCGATGTCCTTGCGCGGACCGGCGATGGCGGTGCCGCGCAGCCGGGCCTCTCCCGCGGTGGCGGGAAGGATGCCCGCGAGGATCTTGAGCAGGGTGGACTTGCCACAGCCGGAGGGACCGACCACGGTCAGGAATTCCCCTTCCCCGACGGAAAAGGAGATCTCCTCGAGCGCCGACACCGTCCCGGTGCGGGCGGCATAGCGCTTGGTGAGGGCGTTGACGGCAATGACGGGAGGGCTCACGGCGGGCTTCTATTGCTAGCACATTTCACGGCGGCGGCACAAGCGCACGTTGACAGGCGGGAAGCGATTCGCTACCGTGCCTCCGCGTGGACTTCCTCGTCTCCATCCTCACCGGCCACTACTCGCTCGACGCGCTCATTCAGTGGGGCGGCTATCTACTCCTCGTGGCCATCGTGTTCGCGGAGACGGGGCTCCTCATCGGCTGCTTCCTTCCCGGGGACTCCCTCCTCATCACCGCGGGCCTCCTCGCCGCCGCGGGCCATCTCAACATCTGGTGGATCAACGTGCTCCTCATCGCGGCGGCCATCATCGGGGACAGCGTGGGCTACGCCATCGGGGCACGGCTGGGCCCGCGCATCTTCACCCGCGAGAAGTCGCTCCTCTTCAATCCCCAGCACGTGCTGCGCACGCGGCGCTTCTACGAGAAGTACGGGCCCAAGACCATCGTCATCGCCCGCTTCGTGCCCATCATCCGCACCTTCGCCCCCGTGCTCGCGGGGGTGGGCGTGATGGAGTACCGCCGCTTCCTCACCTACAACGTCCTCGGCGGCATCGGCTGGGTCGTCTCCATGAGCTGGGCGGGCTTTCTCCTCGGCCAGGCCGTGCCCAACATCTCCCGCCACATGCACGTGCTCGTCATCGTCATCATCGTGCTCTCCTGCGTGCCCATCGCGGTGGAGATTTACCGCGAGCGCCGCAAGACGGCTACGCGATCTTGATGATCCCCGGCTCCACCTGATCGAAGCGCGTGGCCACCTCGGGGTCGTGGCCCACCACCACGCGCTCCTTGGACCCCGCGAGGGCGTCGATGGTCTCGAAGCCCGCGAGCATCTGGGGCAGGTTGGTGATGATCTGCACGGGATCGCGCCGCTCGATGTTGCGGTAGAAGTGCGAAGCATCCGAGGTGAGCACCACCGTGCCCTTGGCCGTGGGCACCGAGACCACCTGCAGCCCCGCGGTATGTCCCCCCACCCAGTGCACCTTGATGCCGGGAGCAACCGCGGCCTCGCCGCTGACGAGCTTCACCCGGCCGCTGTAGTTGAGACGGACGAGCTGGGCGAGCGACTCGGGCAGGGCGAAGGATCTGTAGTTCTCGTGCTGGCCGGCGATGCCCGTCCAGAACTCGAGCTCCTCCCGCTGCATCCAGAAGGTGCTACCGGGGAAGTAGGGATAGCCGCCCCAGTGGTCCCAGTGCAGGTGCGACACGAGCGTCACCGGCACCTCGGCCGCCTTCACCCCCACACGCGCGAGCATGTCCGCGGGGCTCACGAAGGCGCGCAGCTCCTTGAGCCGGGCGTCGGGCTCCGTGCACCCCGTGTCCACCACGATGGGATGAGGTCCGCCCAGGATGACCCAGATGAAGAAGTGCAGGGTGAGGGGCTTCTGCGAGGCCTCGCGGAAGAAGAACTGGCCTTCCTTGGTGTCCCGCTCACCGTACTTGAGGGCGTAGATCTGGTAGGTCGCGGTCATGACATTCCCCCTCACCCCAACCTCCCCACGGGGGAGAGGGGTTCGATGATCAGTAACCGAGGGCGGCGCCGTCGCTGCGCGGGTCCGAGCCGCCGATCCGGGCGCCCGTGGCCGGATCGATGGTGATGCCGTGCGCGTGCCCCGCCCGCTCTTCCCACGCCGGCCAGCGATGCACGAGATGACCGCGGCGCTCGAGCTCGGCGAGGGTGGCCGCGGGGAAGCGCGCCTCGATGTTGAGGAGGTCGCGCGGGTCGCCGAGGGCGAAGCGGCCGGCGAGCCAGCGCGGGGCGGCCACCGCCTCCTGCACGTCGAGACCGTGATCGATCATCGCGGTGTAGGCCTGGAGGTGAATCTGCGGCTGGCCGTCCGCCCCCATGCAGCCGAAGACCTGCCAGAGGGCGTCGTGCTTGAAGGCGAGCGAGGTGATCAGGGTGTGGAGGGGAATCTTCCCGGGCTCGAGCCGGTTCGGATGCGCGGGATCGAGGGTGAAGTACGCGCTCCGATTCTGGAGTACCACCCCGGTGCGGCCCGCCACCACTCCCGCGCCGTACACGCCGTACACGCTGTGGATGAGCGAAGCGGCGTTACCCTCGGCGTCCACCGCACAGACGGCGACGGTGTCGCCCGTCAGGCTGCCCGCCGACGGCACGCGATCCCAGGGCAGCGCCCGCAGGGGATCGAGCACCGCCCGTCGCTCGCTCGCGTACGCCTTGGAGAGCAGCCTCGCCACCGGCACCTTGACGAAATCGGGATCGGCCAGGAGCTGATCGCGGTCGTGGAAGGCGATCTGCTTGGCCTGCACAAGGAGGTGCACGGCCTCCGGTCCCAGGCGATCGAGCCTGCTCAGCTCGTAGGGCTCGAGGAGGTTCAGCATCTGGAGCACGGAGAGGCCCTGCGTCGGCGGCGGCGTCTCGTAGACGGTGACGCCGTGATACGTCGTAGAGACCGGCTCGCCCCAGCGCGCGCGCTGCTCGCCGAGGTCCTGCTCGGTGAACAAGCCGCCGTGCGCGCGGGAGTAGCGCGCCATCTCGCGCGCCGTCTCGCCTTCGTAGAAGCCGGCGCGGCCGAGGGCGCCGATGCCTTCGAGGGTGCGGGCGAGATCCGGGTTGCGCAGGTGCTGGCCGGGCCGCGGGGCTTCGCCGCCGGGCAGGAAGATGGCCGCCGCCTCGGGGCACTCTGCGAGGGCGCTCAGCGCCTCGCCCGTCCACCTCGCCAGGCGGTCCGTCACTGCGAAGCCGTCCCGCGCGCAGGCCACCGCGGGGGCGAGATCGCGAGCGAGGGAGAGCCGGCCGAGGGCGGCGTGCGCCTCGCACCAGCCGTCGACGGCGCCGGGCGTGGTGAGGGTGGCGGGGATGATGCCGCGGCGGGGGATCTCCTGGAGACCGCGGCGACGGAACCACTCGAGCGTGCCCAAGGCGGCGGCGCGACCGCCCGCGTTCAGGAAGCGCACCACACGAAGCCGCGCGTCCCAGATCAGCCAGAACTGGTCGCCGCCGACGCTCGTCATGTGCGGGTAGACGACGGAGAGGACGGCGCTCGCCGCGATGGCGGCGTCCACTGCGGAGCCGCCCACCCGAAGCGCGTCGACTCCGGCCGCGGAGGCGAGGGCGTGGGGAGAGGCGACCATGCCGTGCGCTGCCGTGGTCGCCGGCCGAACCATCTCCACGTCCGCCTCCTTGCGCGAGCGGCGTCGCGCGGGATGAAAGCCGGGGAAGTGTAGCACGCGGAGCTGCAGCCCCGATCGGACGAGGCTAGCGGAGGCCACGCACGACTAGCCAGAGGCCGAGGAGGCCCAGCACCACGAGGATCACGCGGTTGAACGTGCGCTGCTCGAGGCGATCCTGCACGACGAGCCCGAGCCCGAAGCCCAGCAGCGCGACCAGGGTCAGCCCGAGAGAGACACCGACGAGGGAGGGAGAGAGGAGGCCGTAGTAGAACACCGCGCCGAGCTGAACCACCTTGTAGGCGACGAACGTGAGGGCGACGGACGCGACGAACTCGTGCTTGCCGAGCCTCAGCGCGTGGAAGTAGATAACGAGGGGCGTTCCCGGCACGTTGGTGATCCCGCCAACAACTCCGGCCAGCAGGCCGGCCACCGGGGACAGCCACGGCTCCCAGCGCCTCGACACGTGCAGCGTGAGGCCGGTGGCATTCAGGGCCACGAAGCCGACGATGAAGATGCCCAGGATCAGGGTCGCGGTGCGGGACGACAGGCCGACCAGCAGGCGAGTCCCGAGGACGGTTCCCACCGCGCCGAACAGCAGCAGCACGGAGAACCGCCGGACGGTGGCCATGGGGGCGCCGCGCCGGACGAACTGGATGCTGTCCATCACGATGTTGGGCAGGATGAGGACGACCACGGCCGCCTTCACGTCCATCACGAGGCTCAGGAGCGGGGTGCCGAGGGTGGGGAAGCCGAAGCCGATGGCGCCCTTGAGGAGGGCCGCCAGCAGGACGATGCCGGCCGCGAGGATCGCGCTCAGGACAGGGCCCGTCAGCGCGTGAAGCGCTGGAAGAACCGCCACATCCCGCGGATGGTGTGATTACCGGGGTCGAGGGCGACCCACGCCGGCGCGTGAAGCAGCGCCAGGACGAGGGCGACGGTCGGAAGCCTCAGAGGGTGCGCTCCATCCAGATGTCGGCGCGGCGGTTGTCGTTGTAGGGCGCGATCTCGCGGAAGCCGTTGGCGCGATAGAGACCCACGGCGGCGGCCAGCTTGGTCTGGCTATCGAGACGGAGGGCGCGACAGCCGAGACTCCGCGCCTCGGCGAGGCTCGCGTCGAGGAGACGGCGGCCGAGCCCCTGGCCCTGACAGACGGGACGGAGCCACATTCGCTTGAGCTCGCCCACCCCGGCCTCGAGCACGCGCACGGCGGCCGTGCCCACGACCTCTCCCGCCGCATCCAGCACGACGAGCAGCACGCCGGTCCGTCCGTCGTACTCCGCCTGCCAGTGGGCGATGTCGTGATCGAGCCCGTCGGGCTCGAGGCTATCCCCGATGTAGGCCAGGTACTCAGCGAGCTCCCGCGCCACGGCGGGATGATCCTCCGGCCGCGCGCGCCTGATGGTATAGCCCTCCGTCATGCCCTCTTGCGCGCGTGCGAGGCGAGGCCGCGCTCCCACAGGTACTCCGTCTCCCCGCCCTTCTTGGCGACCCAGCGCGAGAGCACGAAGAGCAGGTCGCTCAGGCGATTGACGTAGGTCAGCGGCCAGGGGCTCACCGTCTCCGCGCGCGAGAGGGCGAGGATGCGGCGCTCCGCGCGGCGGCACACCGTGCGCGCCTGGTGCAGGTAGCCGCCCACGCGTCCGCCCCCCGGCAGCACGAAGGACTTGAGCGGCGCCAGGTCCTTCTGGCACTGATCCATGAGCGCCTCGAGCGCCTTGACCTCGCTCTCCCCGATCCGGTGCATGCCCTCGTACACCGCGTCCTCCGGCGTGGCCAGCTCGGAGCCCAGGTCGAAGAGCTCGTTCTGGAGCTGGCGGAACACGCCGTCCAGCCAGCGGGGCGCCTTGCCCTTGCTGAGGCGCTCCGCGTTGAAGACGCGGGCGAGACCGATGATCGAGTTGAGCTCGTCGATGGTGCCGTAGGCCTCGATGCGCGGGGAGTCCTTGGGGACACGGCGGCCTCCCACCAGCGCGGTCTCGCCCCGGTCACCGGTGCGCGTGTAGATGCGGGTGAGACGAATGGGCATCGCGAGGTCCTCCTGCGACGAGGCTAGCACACTGATACACTCGAAGCATGAGCGACTGGCAGGCCAACCTGGTCGACGATGACACGGGGCTGGCCGCCATCTTCCAGGAGACGAAGCGCATCGCCGTCCTCGGCATGAAGACCGAGGCGCAGGCCGGCCAGCCCGCCTTCTACGTGCCGCGCTACATGGCAGACGCCGGCTACGAGATCGTGCCCGTGCCCGTCTACTATCCCGAGGTCTACGAGATCCTGGGCGAGCCCGTCTACCGCAAGCTCGCCGAGATCCCGGATCCCGTGGACATGGTCAACGTGTTCCGCCGGCCGCATCACATCCCCCCGCATCTGCCCGACATCCTCGCCGCCCACCCGCGCGTGGTCTGGATGCAGCTCGGCATCGGCCACGACGAGGTCGCAGAAGCGCTCGCCCGCGCCGGGATCAAGGTGGTGCAGGATCGCTGAATCATGGTTGACCACCGCCGGCTCCGGCGGTCAGGGGGGCGATAAGGGCCCATCTGCTTCGTTCCCGCCCTCGGCTGCGCGCTCAACGTAGAAGGACTACGCCTCGCGCGCAGCCTTCGGGCGGCGCCTCGCATCTGGACCCTTCTTGCCCCCCTGACCCACCTTGCGTAGGTGCGGAGCTACAGCGCTACGGCGAGTCGGCCGGGCGCAATGGCGCGCTGATCTGCGCGGAATCCGACGGTGTCAGCGTGATCGTGCCGCCGGCGTCAGCGGACAGCGTCACTGTCGATTTGGCCGATATGGTCGCCTGTATGGCGCGTCCCGTGATCGTGGCGTCGAAGACTCCGCCCCGCGAGTTGGTGGAGCGGTAGAGAAGGCGGACGCCCCGCGGATCTGTGACGGGGGCGACCAGGACGAGCGTGTCGCCGACGAGCGCCCAGTGGAGACCCGCCAGCGAAGCAATCGACGCAGGGAGCGTCGAGCCGTCAGCGAGGTCCGGCTTCCTGGTGCCCACAGGCATCAGTAACTCCCGCACGACGTTCCAGCCGCTCTCGGGCGGCGGACACGCGAAGCGTCCGGGAGGAAGCTCGGCCGCAGCGAGAAAATCCACGAGGCAGGAGCCGTACCGGAGAGCGAACCGGCCGGTGACACCGCCCTGGTGCCCGCTGATCTCGCTTGACTCGTCGAGCATCAGGTACGGAAACCCGCGGCGCCCGAGGATCGGCTGCGCGCGCTCGCCGCGCGCGATGGCACCGAGCAGCGTGTCGTTCTTCGGGAAGACGACGGCCAGTCGTCCGACGCGGACGCGCTGGAGGATCTGCTCGATGGGGGTGGGATCGAATCGCCCGGCGGCGCTGCTCGAGCGCATCCCGGGCGCGAACGCCACGCCGGCGAAGATATCCGGCGCGCTGTCGATGGCCTCGAGGGTGACGTAGCCGCCGAACGACTGGCCGCCCAGCACGACCTTGCGATAGCCGAGCCTCCGTTGCGCGGCGACCTCCTGCAGCGTGCGCTCGACGCTTCGGGCGAGCGGGCCTCCCGGCATCGTCTCCGCGAGGTTGTGCCGCTTGATCACGAGAACGTCCCAGCCACGCGCCTGCAGCAGCCGAAACGCCGGGGGCACGGGCGCACGCCACGAGGGGTTCGTGCCCGAGATGCCGTGATTCCAGATGACGATGCCCTGCGCACGCTCGGGCCCGCTCATCGGGAGATCGCAGAACGCGCGCTCGACCCAGTAGAAGCGGTTACCCGGCTCCTGATCGCAGGCGAGATCCGCCTCCGCAGGCTGCGCGACCGCCGGCGGCCAGAGCGACACCAGGCCGGCCAGCAGAGCGAGCGCGATGCCGCGACGGCTCAAGAGAGGTGCGGCAACACCTTGGCGGCGAAGAGCTGGGTGCCGTCCGGCCGAGGCGCGTCCGCGAAGTTGACCGTGAGGCGGCGGGCGCCGCGTGTGAGGATGGCGCGAAGGCCGTCCGCGACCTGCGCCGGCGTGCCCGCGAGGCGAATGTCGCTCATGGGCCGGATACCCGGCTGGCCCTTCATCCGGTCCACTTCGGCCTCGGTCTCGGCGACCAGAATACCCACGCGGACGACCTGGACGATCTGGTCGTAGTCCCGCCCAACGTCCTTGCAGTGCCCCTTGAGCACCTCCTGCTTGTGGGCGTAGGTGGCGAGATCGCGGAAGCTGTAGTTCCACCAGTCAGCGTGCTTCGCGACGGCGCGCAGCAGATACTTCTCGCCGTGACCGCCCACCACCACGGGCGGGATGGGATTGGGCCGTGGCTCGCAGTAGGCGCCGGTGATCTGATAGTGCTCGCCCTTGTAGGTCGCGGGTGCGCTCGTCCACATGAGGCGGATCAGCTCGATGGCCTCGCACATCTGCGCGATGCGCACGGGAGTGGGCGGAAACGGCCAGCCGTAGGCGCGATACTCTTCCTCGTTCCAGCCCGCCCCGATGCCGAGGATGACGCGTCCACCCGACAGCGCCTGCGCGGTGGCCACCATCTTGGCCAGGTGCGCGGGGTTGCGAAAGCTGTTGCAGAGTACCTCGTGGGTGCCGAGCTTGTCGGGATAGCGCGAGAGCGCGAAGGCGAGGAGGGTCCACCCCTCCGCGACCTTGTTTGCGCCATACTGCACGTGATCGGGGAACCAGAGCGACTCGAAGGGCGCCACCGTCTGGTCGAGATACGGGAACAGCTCCTCGACGAGCCGGGACCACACGTTGAGACCGACGGGCACGGGCATGGCCGCTCCTCAGAACCAGCGGGGCTTGTCGACGACGTTGCGCAGGGGCTGCCCACACAGAAAGCGGCGGCTGTTCTCGAGGAGGATCTCGTAGCGGCGATCGTCGAGATAGGGACCGAAGCCCGCGGTGTGCGGGGTGATGAAGACGCCGGGCATGGTCCACAGCGGATGGTCGGCGGGGAGCGGCTCGCGCTCGAAGACGTCGAGGCCGGCCCCCGCGATCTCCCCGGCCTGGATGGCGGCGGCGAGGTCGTCGAGCCGGGTGGTCATGCCGCGGCCGATGTTGATGAAGAACGCCGTGCGCTTCATGCGCTGGAACCGGGCGCGATGCATGAAGCCCTCGGTCTCCGGCGTGTGCGGCACGGTGAGGATGACGAAGTCAGCGCGTGGCAGGAGGGCGTCGAGCGCGTCGGGGCGATGCAGCTCGGCCACCCCGGGCGGCGCCTCCACGCGCCGGGCGTCCACGCCGATCACGCGCATCCCGAAGGCGGCCGCGAGACGGGCCGCCTCCGCACCGATGCCGCCCACGCCCACGATGAGGGCGGTCGCCTCGGAGAGGTGGATCACCCCCGTGTCGAGGGGATCGGGCCGCCACTCGCGCCGGAGCTGCCGCGGCAGGTAGTGATGCAGGCCGCGCGCGAAGGCGAGGACGAAGGCCATGATGTGCGCGCCGATGTGGTCGTTGTAGATCTCGCGGAAGTTGGTCACGACCACCGGATGCTCGATGAGCTCGCGGTAATACCAGCCGGCGGGCGGGGCGGCCTGCGGCGCCTGGAGCCAGCGGAGCCGCGCGGC
>Ga0075425_100007222_pt1 | contig 11725 bp, 11 predicted proteins | sample SoiMethybrSBSTD4_FD_75300 | JGI IMG/M metagenome (GOLD analysis project Ga0075425, IMG submission 75300) | Bulk soil microbial communities from a Populus tree surrounding site in Tennessee, USA - Soil MetaG P. TD hybrid SBSTD4 | ecosystem: Environmental > Terrestrial > Soil > Tree plantation...
GGGTCGCCCGCCTGCAGCGCGCGGCCGCTGATCGAGCACCAGAGCAGGCTGCCGTCCTTCCTTACGTGCTCGCGGCGTAGCTGCTGCGTCTCGCCGCGCCACACCGCCTCGTACACCGGCCCACCGCCGGCGTCATACTCGGCGTCGTTGCGGAACATGAAGCGCGTCGAGCGGTTGAGGAGCTCGCCCGGCGGGTAGCCGAAGATCTCCTCGAAGCGGCGGTTGCAGCGCACGATGCGCCGCTCCTTCACGAAGATGATGCCGGCAAGCGCGTTCTCGAGCACTGCATCCTGCTCGCGCAGCAGCCGATGCAGCGACTCGTCGGCGCGCTTGCGCTCGGTGATGTCCTCGAGCAGCCAGACGTAGCCCTTCGCCGGATCGCCGGGCGCCACCGCCCTGCCGGTGACGCGGCACCAGAAACCCGCGCCATCCTGGCGGCGCACCCACGCCTCGCGCGCGTGCATCTGGCCGCGGTCGAGCTCGGCATAGGTCCCGTCCAGCTGCGCATATTCCGCGTCGCTGAAATAGACGTCGCGTGTCGGCGCGCCTACCGCCGTACCCGGCGCATAGCCGAACATCTCCTCGAAGCGGCGGTTGCAGCGCACGGTCTTGCGCTCGCGGGTGAACTGGATGCCGACCACGACGTTGTTGAGGAGCGCCTGCTGCTCGGCGAGCACGCGCTGCAGCTCCTCTTCGGCCTTGCGCTCCTCCGTGATGTCTTCGACGATCCAGACCGAGCCCTTGTGCGGCTCGTGCGGATCGACGGCGCGGCCGTCGGCCCGGTTCCAGAAGGTGCTGCCGTCCTTGCGGCGGCGCAGCTCCACGCGGCGCGAGGTCTGGCCGCGCGCGAGCGCCTCGTAGACCTCGCCTCCCTGCCCGTAGGCCGCACCGCCCGGATACAGGATGGTGGTGGGCTGTCTATCCATCTCGCCCGGGCCATAACCGTACATCTCTTCGTAGCGCCGGTTGCAGCGCACGATGCGGCGGTCCTTGACGAAGACGATGCCGATCGAGGCGGTGCCGAGGATCGCGTCCTGCTCGCGCAACAGCCGCGACACCTCGTCCGCCTGGCGGCGCCGCTCGGTGATGTCTTCGACGATCCACACGGTGCCGCTCTGCGGGCTGGCGGCATCGATCGCCTTGGCGATCATGCGGCAGAGGAACGTCGAGCCGTCCTTGCGCCGCATCTCCCATTCGACGTCGAGCTGCCGGCCGGCCGAGAGGGTCGGCACCGCGATCGCCCCGAGCGCCGTGTAGCTCTCGCGGCTCGGATACACCACTTCGCCCGGCTGGCCGAGGAGCTCGTCGGGTCCGTAGCCGAACATCTCGGCGAACTTCGGATTGGTGAGAAAGAAGCACCTTTCCCGGGTGAACGCGATGCCGATCGAGGCATTGGCGAGCAGCGCCTCGTGCTCGAGCTGGCCGTGGCGCGTGCGCGCCGCCGGGCCGCTCGGCGGCGGCTCGGGCCGCAGCGCTGCGGCTGCTTCCGCCAGCTCGCGGCGCGCCGCCGGCTCGCTCATCGCGCGTTCCCGGCGAGCGCTCGGAACTCCCGCGCGTAGCGGCCGAGGTCCTGCGCCGCACGCGCGCGCTGCTCGCGCGTGAGCGTGCGGTCGATGTCGAGGATCATGGCGGCGTACTCTTTGCGCGCCGCCTCGACGGCGGCGGCGTAGGCGGGCTCGCGGCCGTGCTCCCAGCCGGCGACGAAGTCGGCCAGGCGCCTCCTGGCTTCCCTGGCGCGCAGGATGGCGAGCAGCTCGGCCTGCAGGCGCTTATGGTCGCGGTCGCGCAGCTGATCGAGCAGCGGCGCCCGCTCGGAGTATTGCGCTACGCGCTCAACCTGCGCTCGGGACAGTCTCCCCAACCAGTCCTCCAGTCGCTCGACGTTGCGCTCGGTGCGGCGCTTGCGGCGCTCCCGCTCGTCGCCGCGCAGGTTCTCCCTGGCGAACCTGCGGTTGTCTTCCGCCAGGCGCCGCTCGAAATGCGCGATCTGCTGCGGCGTCAGCCGATCGAGCAGCGGTGCCATGTTTTCTGCTGCCGCGCGCATGTCTTCTCGCAGCTGCGCGACGACGGAATCGTACCCCCAAACGAGATCGTCGGGTTGCAGATGGCGCTCCAAACGCCGGCGCGCTTCGTCGGCCAGTTGTGCATATTTCGGCAGCGAATGCGTGCGATGCCACGCCAGGTACGCGGCGATGCGCTCGTCGAGCTCCTCGGCCTGCGCTTCGTCGGGCTCGAGATAGTGCGCGGCGCGCCAGCGGAGGTAAATTTCCGCGTTGTCATAGGCGAGCCGCACCGCGCTGCAACCCGCGAGCAGCGCAACCGCCAGCAGTGCGCAAAGCGCCCTTACCAAAAACTTTCCACCGTGATATGGCCGCTCGCGCGCCGCCGGTGCTTGCGCATGCCGCGCGCGGCGAGCGCCGCGCTCGCGTCGCGCAGCATCTGCGGATTGCCGCACAGCATGACGTGCGAGCTCTGCGGCGTGAGCGCCAGTCCCGCCGCCTTCTCGAGCCTGCCATCGGCAATCGCCGCCGGTATGCGCCCGGTGAGCGAGCCGGGCGCCGACTCGCGACTGACGAATGTGACGCAGCGCGCGGCCGTCCCGCGGATGACTTCCTGGTACGTCAGCTCGCGCGCGTAGCGCGCCGCATGCACCAGCACCACGTTCCTGAACCGCCGCCACGGCGTCGCGGTGCGCAGGATGGAGAGAAACGGCGCGAGCCCGGTGCCGGTAGCCACCAGCCAGAGCGTCTCGGCGTCCGGCACCTCGGAGAGCACGAGAAACCCCGCCGGGTTCGGCGCCACAAATAGCGCATCGTCCGCCTTCAATTTCGCGAGCCGCGGCGAAAGCGGCCCCTCCGGGACGATCACGCCGTAGAACTCGAGCACCGGATCATCGGGCGGGTTGACGAACGAAAAGGCGCGCGCCACGCGCTGGCCTTCGATCTCCAGCGCAATGCGCACGAACTGCCCGGCCTCGAATCGCACCTGCGGCCCGCTCACGCGGAGCGAGAACAGCGTCTCGGTCCAGTGCCGGTTCTCGATCACCCGGGCGGTGAGCCACTTCTCGCTCATTGCATGCGGTAAGGCTCTAAATGCATGTCGGCAACCTCGCCGCCCAGCATCACGATGGCGCCATGGCGGCGATTGTTCCCGGTGTCCGAGAATTCGAACGTGTAGGTGCGCCGGATCTTGAGCTGCCCCTCGTCATCGCGCGCCAGGCGCATCCGCGCGAATGCGACCGTGTCGTCGAGGAACTGGAGCTGGTAGCGCTCGCAGGCCGAGCGCCCGGCGCGCACCGCCCGCTCGCGCGCCTTCAGGCTATCGGCCCAGAGCAGCGCGCCGAGCACGATCGCCAGCAGCAGCGTGAGCGCTTCCCACATCGGCCGATTATAGGGAGGCGTCCTGCTTCAGCAGCTCGGCGCCTTTTTCCGCGATCGCGATGACCGCCGCATTGATATTCCCCGACGGCACCGCGGGCATCACCGACGCATCGATCACGCGCAGGCCGCCGATGCCTTTGACGCGCAGCCGCTCGTCCACCACGCTTCCCAGGCTGCAGGTCGAGGTCGGATGGAATACCGTCTCGCCGTATTCGCGCACGAAGGCGAGCAGCTCGTCATCGCTCTGCACCTTCGCGCCCGGCAATTCTTCGGTGGTGACGTACCCGCGCAGCGGCGAGGTGTTGACAATACGTCGCGCAAGCTTCACGCCGTCGACCATCACCCGCCGGTCGTTCTGCGTCGCCAGGTAGTTATAGCGGATCGCCGGCGGCTCGCCCGGGTTGCGCGAGCGGATCATTACGCCGCCGCGCGACTCGACCTGCAGCTGCGACACGGAGCACGTGAAGCCCGAAAACGGATGCAGCACGCCGCCGCGCTTTGCCGTGGAGAAGTTGATGAAGTAGATCTGCACATCCGGCCGCGTCAGCTCTGGCCGCGTCCGCGCGAAGGCGGTGGCGTAGCCCGCAGCGATGGTGAGCGGCCCCCGGCGCCGCAAGAGATATTGCGCACCGATGCGGGCGCGGCCGAGCCACGAAGCCATGTCGTCGTTCAGCGTAAGCGGCTTGCAGCAGCGCCAGAAGGTGCGCGCGTAGTAGTGATCCTGCAGCCCCTCGCCGACCGGCAGGTCGGTGAGCACCGGGATAGCGAGCCGCTGCAAGTGCGCGGCGGGGCCGATGCCGGAAAGCTGCAGGAGCTGCGGCGAATTGAAGGCGCCGCCGGCGAGAATCACCTCGCGGCGCGCACGGTAGGTCTCGGTCGCGGTGCGCACGCCGCTCGCCCGTCGGCCGTCGAACGCGATGGCGGTGGCGAGCGTGTTGACGAGCACGCGCAGGTTCGGCCGCTTCTCGGCCGGCCGCAGGTAGCCGGTCGCCGTGCTGCAGCGGCGCCCGCGGCAGGTGGTGGCCTGGTAATAGCCGGTGCCTTCCTGCGACGCGCCATTGAAGTCCGGGTTGCGCGGAATACCGAGCGCCGCCGCCGCGGCGATGAACGCGTCGCAGAGCTCGTGGCGCTCGAGGTCGCCGACTTCGAGCGGGCCGCCGACGCCGTGCCAGGCATCCGCGCCGCGCGCCTGGTTCTCCGACTTCCTGAAGTACGGCAGGAGGTCCGCGAAGTGCCAGCCGGGAATGCCCCAGCCGTCGTAGTCATCCGGCTGGCCGCGGATGTAGACCAGGCCGTTGATCGAAGAAGAGCCGCCGAGCACCTTGCCGCGCGGCGTGAAGATGCGCCGGCCGCCGAGCGCCGGCTCAGGCTCCGACTGGTACGCCCAGTTGACGTCGGTGCGCGCGAAGAGCTTGCCGTAGCCGAGCGGCACGTGGATCCAGAAATGCGTGTCGCGCGGCCCCGCCTCTATGAGGAGCACGCTGGTGCGCGGGTCCTCGGTGAGGCGGTTGGCGAGCACGCACCCGGCCGAGCCCGCGCCGACGATGATGTAGTCGTAGGCGCTCAGACGGTGGAAATAGCAATCAAACCGTAGCTACAGGCGTCGCGGGCGAGCCCACGGCGCCCGGCAGGCGCAGCGGCGGCGCGGTCAGCAGAAACCGATTGCGGCCGTGCGCGCGCAGCCAACGCGCCAGCTCGGTGAGATAGAAGAGCTCGCCGAGATGGATGCCGTTCTTGAAGATGCAGTGCTCGTGCAGCGGCATCGCGGCGTGCGGGCGCGGCCGGGTGATGCTGGTCGGAATCAGCTCGACGGCGAAATTGTCGGCGATGAGGCACGCCACGCCCGAATCACTCACCCATTGCAGCAGGCGATCGTCGCGCCCCTCCAGGCCGCTGCAGGTGCCGTGCAGCAGCTTCGGATCCGGGTTCTTGCGCAGCTCCAGGATCACGTCGGCGAAGCCGGTGTAGAAGCACAGCATGTCGCCGCGCTCGACCTGCACCTTGTCGGCGTCGAGGACGCGCATCAGCTCGTCGTAGGTGACCGCGTGCCGCTCGCGGCCGAAGTGGTGATGCAGATCCACCAGCACGCCGCGGCCCTGCGCGCCGTGCTCAGCAAGATGCTGGATGCCGAGCGCCTTCGCCTGCGTGCCCTCATAGCGCGCCCACGGCTCGGCGTCGGGATTTTCCGGCGCCGGCACGACGTCCTCGCCCGCGCGAAAGCCGTTGTAGAAGACGATTTCCGGCTCGCCATCGCCGTTCGCATCGAAGCGGCTGCCGATGTGCGCAAAGGAGTCCCACTGCGTCGAGTACTGCAGCGTCATGAGCACCACGTCGTCGCAGATGACGTCGGTGAGGTCCGGGTTGTCCGCGGCGAGCGGATAGCAGAAGTTCTGCCGCCCCTTGTTCTTGCCCGTATCGCGCAGGGTAGCGGCGATGCGCGGCGGATGGCGGCGTGGATTGAGCGCCGTGCCGCCGGGATAGTCGAGCGGCAGCGACAGGCAGAAGCTCAGGCCTTCCTTCACTTCGGCAACGCCCTGCAGCAGCTTCTCGCGCGTCACCAGGTTCATGCGGCCGCGCTGGTCGTCGGCCCCGAACTCGCCCCAGTTCGATCGCGGCGGGCGCTGCTTCCATCGTTGCGTCATAACGCCACCCCTTTTAGTAGTAGTGGCGGCCGAGCCATTCGGCGACGAGCGCGGGCTTCGCCGCGCCCTCGCGCTCGATAGTGACGTTCCAGGTCACCTGCACGCCGTTGTTTTCGATTCTTTCAAAGCGCAAAAGCGTGAAGCGCGCCCGCACGCGCGAGCCGGCCGGCACGGGCGAGGTGAAGCGCACGCGGTTGAGACCATAGTTCACGCCCATCTTGCGGTCGCTGAAGGAGAAGGTCGACTCGGAGAGATGCGAGAGCAGCGACAGCGTCAGGAAACCGTGGGCGATGGTGCCGCCGAACTCGGAATTTTCGGCCCGCGCCTGGTCGACGTGGATCCACTGGAAGTCCTCGATGGCGCGCGCGAAGGTGTCGATGCGCTCCTGGGTGACCTCGACCCATGGCGAGACACCCACCTCCTCGCCGACGCGCGACTCGAGCTCGCGGATGGTGCTCATCGCTGGCGCAAACGTTCGACGAGCGCTCCGGTCTCCGCCGCGCGGCGCGGCGCACCAGCCGGATCGCGGCGGTCGAGCTCGGCGCGCAGCGCTTCGTACGTCCCCAGCTCCTCGAGCAGGGCGCCGCGGTCGCGGCCCGTGTTCTGCGGTGACCGGCCGGCGAGCTGCAGCACCAGGGCGCGCCAGCGCGCCTCGAGCGCCGCGAGCGACTCGGGGGCCGCAACCGGGATGACCTGCCTCGGCGGCCCGCGATAAGGCAGGAGCTCGGCGCGCAGCTCCGGATTCGCCGGCGGCAGGCTCGAGAACTTTACCGAGCCCGTGTCAGGGTCCACCCACCGGTAGAGATCCGCATGCGCGGGCGCAGCGAGCACGAGGAGCAGCGCCAGCGCCCTCACCCTTTGCGCTTGTCAAGGAAGGCGCTCATCGCCGCCTTCGCCTCCGGCGAAGCGAGCCGCTCGGCGAAGATGCGGCTCTCCTCGGCGATGCGCGCCTCGAGCGCGCCGCGCTGCGTCGCCTTGAGCAGCGCCTTGGTGAGGCGGATCGATTCCGGCGGCAGCGCGGCGAGCGCATGCGCCTTGCGCTCGGCGAGCTCCAGCACCTCGGCCGCGGGCACGACCGCATTGACGATGCCCGCTTCGCGCGCCTGCTCGGCGGTGAAAGGCTCGCCCAGGAGCAGGAGCTCGGCCGCCCGCTGGTAGCCGGCCAGGAGCGGAAGGAGCAGCGTCGAGCCGAATTCCGGCACGATGCCGAGCGGCACGAACGGCAACTGGAAGCGCGCGTTCGGCGCCGCATATACCAGGTCGCAATGCAGGAGCAGCGTACAACCGATGCCGACCGCGGGGCCGGCGACGGCGGCCACGATCGGCTTTGCCAGCGACGGCAGGGTGCGGAACAGGCGCGTCGCGGCCGGCTCTTCGCCGGGCGCGCGGGGCTTCAGGAAGTCGACGAGGTCGTTGCCGGCGCTGAAGCACTCGCGCGTACCATGCAGCAGCACGGCGCGCACGTCGGCGGCGGCACCCGCGGCAGCGAGCGCATCGCCGAGCTGCCGATACATCTCCGCAGTGAAGGCGTTCTTCTTTTCCGGCCGATCGAGCGCGATGCGCGCGATGCCGTCGGCAGTCTCAGCCCGTACCAAGCTTGTAGTCTTTCATCTGCTGGCGCAGCGTCAGCTTCGAGAGCTTGCCGGTCGCCGTGTGCGGCAGCTCGGAGACGAACACCACGTCGTCGGGCATCCACCATTTGGCGATCTTGCCCTCGTAGAAGCGCAGCAGCTCGTCCTTCGTCACCTCCTGGCCCGGCTTCTTCACCGCCACCACGATCGGCCGCTCGTCCCATTTCGGGTGCTTCACGCCGATGACCGCCGCCTCGGCGATCGCCGGGTGCGCCACGGCGATGTTCTCGAGGTCGATCGAGCTGATCCATTCGCCGCCCGACTTGATGACGTCCTTCGAGCGGTCGGTGATCTGGATATAGCCGTCCGCATCGATGGTGCAGACGTCACCGGTGGGGAACCAGCCGTCCCGCAGCGGATCGCCGCCTTCGCCCTTGAAGTAGCTCTTGATCACCCAGGGGCCGCGCACCTGCAGGTCGCCGAACGCCTTGCCGTCCCACGGCAGCTCGCGCCCGTTCTCGTCGACGATGCGCATGTCGACGCCGAAGAGCACGCGCCCCTGCTTGTTCTGCAGCTTCGTGCGGTCCTCCTGGCTCCACTTCATGTGCTTTGCCTTGAAAGTGGTCGCCGTGCCGAGCGGGCTCATCTCGGTCATGCCCCAGGCGTGCAGCACCGCGACGCCGTACTCCTCCTGGAAGGTGCGGATCATCGCCGGCGGGCACGCCGAGCCGCCGATGATCACGCGCTTCAAGGTGGAAAAGCGCAGCTTCTGCTCCTTCATGTAATTGAGCAGGCCGAGCCACACCGTCGGCACGCCGGCGCTCATCGTCACTTCTTCGCTTTCGAACAATTGGTGCAGGCTCTTGCCGTCCAGGTGCTGGGCGGGGAACACGAGCTTCACGCCCTGCATCGCGCACGCGTACGGCAGGCCCCACGCGTTGACGTGGAACATCGGCACGACCGGCAGGATCACGTCGCGCGCCGAGACGTTGATCGCATCGGGCAGCGCCGAGGCGTACGCGTGGATGATGGTCGAGCGATGCGAGTACAGCGCGCCCTTCGGATTGCCGGTGGTGCCCGAGGTGTAGCAAAGGCACGCCGCGCTCTTCTCGTCGAACGTGGGCCAGTCGTAGCGATCGCTCTCGGCGGCGAGCAGCTCTTCGTAGCACAGGCCGAGCTTCGGCAGGTGCGCGCGATCGGTCATCGCCACCCACTGCTTCACCGTCTTCAGCTGCGGCGCGAGCTTCTCGACGAGCGGTGCGAAGGTGATGTCGTAGAACACCACCTTGTCCTCGGCGTGGTTCGCGATGTAGGCGATCTGGTCCGGGAAGAGCCGCGGGTTGATGGTGTGGATCACCGCGCCGCTGCCCGCCACCGCGTAGTAGATCTCGAAGTGGCGGTGGTTGTTCCAGCCGAGCGTCGCCACGCGCTCGGACGGCTGCACGCCGAGCCGCTTGAGCGCATTCGCCAGCCGCTGCGCGCGCGCGTGCGCCTCCCGGTAGGTGTAGCGGTGGAGCGAGCCGTCCTCGACGCTCTTCGTGACGATCTCGACGGCGCCGTGGTGGCGGTCGGCATGGCGGAGCAGCTCGCTGACGAGCAGCGGCCGGTCCATCATCAGGCCCAGCATAGTCACGTCCTCCTCCTCGCGGCCTAGTTTACTGCTCGTTCGAGATCACCTCGCCGAAGAGCTCGAACTCATGGCCGTTGAAGCGCTCGAGCTGCATCGCTTCGATCGGCGCGTAGTCACTCGGGCCGGTGCTGATGGAAATGCCCGGAAGCAGCGTCTCCATGCGGAAGCGCTTCAGGCTCGCCGCCTGCTTCATGACGTTCTCGCGCGTCAGCGTGTCGCCGCACTGCTTGAGCACCTGCTCGAGCGTCGCCGCCACCGTGTAGCCGTAGACGTTGAACGGGTCGCTGAGATCGCCGTCGGAGTTGTACTTCGCCATGAACTCACGCCATGCCTTCATCCCCGGGTCGTTCGCCCAGCGCTTGTCGGTCGGATCCTTGACGTAGGCGCTGGTAATGATCCCGACCGCCTTTTCCAGACCGGCCGGCTTGAGCACCGAGCCCACGGAGTTGGAGACGTTGTTGAGATAGTGCGTCGGCTTCCAGCCGGTATCGTAGGCAGCGCGGATCGCCTGCGCGGCGAACTTTGGCGTGGTGATGTTGAAAAACGTATCGGCCCCGGAGGCCTTGAGCTGCAGGATCTGCGAGTCCACCGTCGGCTCGCTCACCTCGTAGGACGCCCTGGCGACGATCATCTTCTGGTTCTGCGGGCCGAGGCCGTCCTCGAAGCCCTTCAGGTAGTCCTTGCCGTAGTCGTCGTTCTGGTAGAGCACGGCGATCTTGGCGTTGGGCTTCGTCTGCAGGATGTGTCTTGCGTAGATGCGGGCTTCCGTCTGGTAGTTCGGCTGCCAGCCCATGGTCCAGGGGTAGTTCTTGGGGTCGTTCCACTTCGTGGCACCGGTGGCGACGAAGAGCTGCGGCACCTTCTTCGCGTTCATGTACTTGTGGATTTGTGTGTTCGACGGCGTGCCGAGCGATTGGAAGAGAAGAAGAACCTCATCCTGCTCGACAAGCTTGCGGGCCATTTCCACCGTCTTCGGCGGGCTGTAGCCGTCGTCGTAGGAGATGAAATTGATCTTGCGGCCGTTGATGCCACCGCGATCGTTCACCATGCGGAAGTAGGCCGCGATCGCCTTGCCGATCGCGCCGTACGCCGACGCCGGTCCGCTGTATGGGTTCGTGTTGCCGATCTTGATCTCGGTATCGGATGCGCCCGGGTCATACTTCTTCTGTGCGGCGGCGGGTAGCGCGAGAGCGGCGGCGAGCGATGCGACAACGGAAAGCAGCAGCCTGCGTGTCATGGAAGACCCTCCTTGAGTGGCGATAGCTTACCTCTGACGAGCCGCGCGCTGAGCGCGCGCAGCGCGCCCGCGACGCCGGTCGGCATCACATACACGAAACCGATTAGGAATACGCCAAACACCGCCCACGGCGCGGCCTTGGAGATCTCGTCGGCGATGTTGGGTACAAACTGGATAAAGAGCGCCCCGTACAGGGCGCCCGAGAGCGAAGCGAGGCCGCCCACCACGATGCCAACGAGGAAGGTTATCGAAAGAAACACGCTGAAACTGTCAGGAGCGACGAATTGCACCACGATCGCGGCAAGCGCCCCGGCGACGCCGGTGTACATCGCCGAGACGCCGAACGCGAGCGACTTGTAAATGGCGGTATTGATGCCCATGGCTTCAGCGGCCGTATGGTTGTCGCGGATCGCGATGAGTGCGCGGCCGATGCGGCCGGAGACCAGATTCCAGGCGAGCACGAACATCACGCATCCGACTGCCAGCACGAGATAGTAAAGCCACTGATCGGCATTCAGCGTGATGCCGGCGGCCGCCAGAAAGGCCGGCGGATCGGGCTTCGTGATGACGATACCTTGCACGCCGCCCGTCCACTTTTCCAGCAGGTGCCATTTGAGGATCGGCGGCATCGATACGGCGAGGGCGAACGTGGCGAGCGCCAGGTACAGGCCTTCCAAACGCAAGGCGGGAAGGCCAAAGAGAAAGCCGGCAAGCAAGCACACGGCGCCGGCGATCGGAATCGTCGCCCAGTAAGGCATCCCGGCCTGGTCCATCAGCATCGCCGCCACGTACGCGCCGATCGCATAGAACGCGCCGTGGCCGAGCGAGATCTGGCCGTTGTAGCCCGTGAGGATGTTGAGACCCAGCAGCGCGATCGCATAGACCAGCACCAGGGTCAGCTGGAAAGTCCTGTAGTTGCTGACGACAAAAGGCAGCACGCACGCAGCCACCAGCAGCACAGCGGTAGCAAAAACAGGGACTGTCCCTATTTTTCGCAGACGAGCCTCCGGCGAGATGAGAAAAATAGGGACTGTCCCTGTTTTTGGGTCATACGCGCGAAACCTGCACGCTGCCGAAGAACCCCGAGGGGCGCACGAGCAGCACGCCGACGATGAGGACCAGCGCGACGACCAGCTTCAGCTCGTTGCCGATGACGAAGGCGCCGAGCAGGTTCTCGAGCACGCCGACGACGAGGCCGCCCACCACCGCGCCGCCCGGGCTGTCGATGCCGCCGAGGAGCGCCGCGGCGAAGGCGTACAGCAGGA
>Ga0075425_100007223_pt1 | contig 11725 bp, 9 predicted proteins | sample SoiMethybrSBSTD4_FD_75300 | JGI IMG/M metagenome (GOLD analysis project Ga0075425, IMG submission 75300) | Bulk soil microbial communities from a Populus tree surrounding site in Tennessee, USA - Soil MetaG P. TD hybrid SBSTD4 | ecosystem: Environmental > Terrestrial > Soil > Tree plantation...
TGCTGAGCAAAGTCAAAGCATCTAAAATCCAAAATTCTTCAAGCGATTCAGCGCTTGCAAAAAAAGTCGCGTTGTCCTGCCGGATCCTCGCCAAGCTCGGTTTGTTCAAGGAAACCACCGGCCATGTGAGCGCGCGCAGCGCGAGCGGAGCAGCGATGCTGATCCGCGGTCGCGGCGAAGAAGAAAACGGCTTGCTTTTTACCCAACCGGCAGACGTGGTGCTGGCGGATTTCGATGGCCAGAGACTCGCAAGCAAAGGCGCACTCAAGACGCCGAATGAATCGGTAATCCACGGCGAGCTTTACAAGGCGCGGCCCAAATGCGGCGGCATCGTACATGCGCATCCGCCATCGATCGTTTTGACGAGCATGGCGGGCATCGAACTGCGGCCGATCTTCGGCGGCTACGATCCACGGGGAATGCGCATGGCGATTAAGGGCATTCCGGTGTATCAGAGCAGTTTGACGCTTCATAAAGTTGAGCATGTGCACGAAATGATCGAGGCGATGGGCGATAATGACGTTTGCGTGTTGCGCGGTCACGGGATTGTCGTGTGCGGCAGCAGTGTCGAAGATGCAACGATCAAGGCGATCAAGCTGGATCATCTCGCAACCTTGAATCTTCAAGCCGCAATGCTTGGCAATGTCGCGTCGATCTCTGAGGAAGATCAACGGATGTTTGTGACACGTAAAAGCACAGGCATGGGCGGCGGTGGCCCGGAGACTTTGTGGCGGTTCTATTGCGAATGGCTCAAACACGGATGAGGTTTAAAACGTTCAAATCGTTCGTAGGGGCGACCGGTGGTCGCCCTCATGCCTGGAGGTAGGCAATCCAAAATCCAAAATCTAAAATCGAAAATGTCAAACGCCGTCTGGTTGAAGGCATTCAGGTTATCACCGGGGAAGGCGTATTGTCGGGATCGGGTCACCTGAGCTCTCGCATTCCCGGCACCGAGACATTTCTCATCAATCCGCGCTTTGCCGGTGTGTTGGCCGATCCGAAAGATATTTGTACAGTAACCTTCGAGGGCAAACGGATCGCCGGCAAAGGACCGATTCCATCTGAGTCACCGATTCATGCGGCGGTTTACAAATCCCGTTCCGATGTGAACAGCGTGATCCATTGCCATGCGCGCTATTCCATTCTCGTCGGCTTGCTCGAGGGCGGCTTAATTCCCTTCAATCGCGAAGCGCGCATCTTTTCCGACGGGGTGCCGATTTTTCCCGAAAGCCGAGGCATCAACGATTTCACGCTGGCGCAAAGGATGGTCGACAATTTGGCATCTCACTATGCCACTTTTTTGCGCGGGCATGGAGTCGTCGTCGTCGGTCCGGGCATCGAGGGAACCTGCATTTCAGCAATCCAGCTCGAACGGGCTTGTCAGGATCAGCTTTTGATGATGAGCATTGGCGGGGTCAAACCGATGGCTGACGCCGGTCGTGGCCGCAGTAACGCGCGCCTGGAGAATCCATATCGCGCATGGCCGTTTCTGTTGTGGAAGCACAAAGTCAAAACCAAAGCGCAGATTCGCGCCGGGATCAGAACGCTCAAAGAAGGCGAACACTACTGATGTTCGTTGTAAATCAGGCTTTCTCCGACGCAACTTTTCTGCACAGGATCGAGCGACGGTGCTGCTCGAAGACAGCACAGTCAACCGAAAAGTCGCATTACTGTCATTCTGAGCGTCAGCGAAGAATCTTGCGTTCGCTTCTACTGACAAAAACCAGATCCTTCGGCTATCGCCTCAGGATAACATCACGAGACGGGCTTTGGCGGCGAGACCAATGGATAGCGCGAACCGTACTGTCATTGATTATCCTCTTTTTAGCCGCCTGGACGACGAAAGCGTCTGCTCAAGACAAGAAGCTCGACTCTTTCACCATCTCCTACGCATCCGTGTCGGGAACGCGCGGGCCACTCTGGATCGCCAAAGATCTCGGCCTGTTCGAGAAATATGGTTTGGAAGGCAACCTGATTTACATCGCCTCGGGAGTGGTTTCAGTCAACGCGCTTCTCGGCGGCACCGTCGATATCATCGCTGCTTCCGGTTCCTCGGCTGTTGGCGCGGCGGCACGCGGCGCGCCCATTGTTATCATCGCGAGCCTCGGGCACATCTCGTATAAATTGATCGCGCTTCCCTCGATCAAAACCGTACAAGACCTGAAAGGCAAAATTATTGGTTCGAGCCGTGTTGGCGCAGGGTCCGACTTCGCGTTGCAACGGCTGCTGCGGAAGCTTGGTCTTACGCCGGGCAAAGACGTGCAGCTGATTCCCACGGGCGTGAGCGAGTCGGATCGGCGCCTGTTGATGATGATGCAGGGTAAGATCGACGCGACGCTCGGGACCGAAGACAATATTCTTCAGCTGGGAAACAAAGGGATGAAGTTTTCCATTTTGGCGGATCTTTACGATGCCGGTGTCTATACGACCGGCAGCGACATTGCCACGAGTCGTGTACTCGTCAAGCAGCGGCCGCGACAGCTCAAGGCATTTCTGATGGCGATCACCGAAGGCACATGGATCGGCCGCAATAATAAAGATCTGACCATGCGCATTTACCGTAAGTATATGAAGATCGAAGATCAAAAACTCCTCGAGTCGATGCACAAAAATTATTTGCTGGGCTCGATTCCTGTGCGGCCGTTTCCTAACGAAGAGGCGATTCAGAACGATATAGAAGACTTGAGCTATTCACTCCCGCATCTGCGAGGCAAGAAAGCCCCGGAGTTTTTGGATCTGTCGCTTTTAAAGAGCATGGAAGAAGAAGGATTTTTTAAGCGGCTCGAAAGCAAATAGCTCCCTCTGTTCGTTACGGTCCAATTTTGAGCGCCACCAAACCTCGTATTCTTTCCTACGAACTTCCCGGTGGCTGGGTGATTTTCGCCGGCGCCAGCGATGCCGACAACGACTACTTGAGCACCCAAATCGCCGAGCCCAATGACTGGTGGTTCCATGCGGACAACGTCCCAGGCAGCCATGTCATTCTGCGAGCGCGCACCGATGCCGAGCCGAGCCGCGACACTCTCAAGCAAGCCGCCGCGGTAGCGGCATACCACAGCAAGGCGCGCAACGCATCGATGGTCGCCGTTCACTGCAGCCGCGCGCGCCACGTTTCAAAACCGCGCGGCGTAAAAACCGGTACGGTTAATGTTTCGCGCGGTCGTGTGTTGAAGGTCCGGCCTGATATCGGCTTCGCTATCCGGCAACCGAGCAGCACCGCTGAGAAAATACCGTAAGCCTCGACGCTAGGGCTCGCATATCGCGACGGCGATCGGACACCGGTGATTTTTGCCCTTCGAGCGATTGCCTGACGCTATTATGATCTCGACTTCAGAGTCATCCAGATCAAGGACGCGCAGAATACGAAGTAGTGATGTCCGTAAATCGTCATTCCGGCGGAAGCCGGAATCCAGGCGGATAGGAACTGGACACCGGCCTTCGCCGGTGTGACCGACTAGAGGAAGACTTGCTCGTCTGTTGAATCCTCGGTAATGTTCACCCGGTTGAAAGTGGAATTAGAATCTCCAATGTCCCTGATGAAACAACCTTGTGTGTATCTGCTAACCAGTAGACGAAATGGGACGCTGTACGTTGGAGTTACGTCTGATTTGGTTCAGCGTGTATGGCAGCATAAAAATGATTTTGTGGAAGGATTCACGAAGCGCTATGGAGTGCACCGATTGGTCTGGTATGAGGAGTGCACGAGTATGGACGCTGCATTTCGCGTGAAAAGGCGATCAAGGAATGGAAGCGGGCCTGGAAAATTCGTCTGATTGAGAAGCAAAATCCTGAATGGAACGATATCTATGATGAGTTCCTCTGACTGGACACCGGCTTTCGCCGGTGTGACGGTGCCAGTGATAATCGTCTAATATTGTTGGCGAGGTAACACCATGATTAGCGCGGAAGAGAATCGACTACTCACTCAAACGGACCCGAAAACGCCGTGTGGCGAGCTTTTGCGGCGCTACTGGCAGCCCGTTGCGCTCAGTGAGGAATTGACGGAAGGCGGCGCACCGCTAAAGGTAAAAATACTTGGCGAAGAGTTGGTGTTGTTCCGCGACGATGAGGGACGGCTCGGGCTGATTGGACTCCACTGCTCCCATCGCGGCACGGATCTGAGCTACGGCCGCATCGAAGACGGCGGGTTGAGGTGTTTGTATCACGGTTGGCTATACGATGTATGCGGCCGAGTGCTCGAGCAGCCGGGCGAACCTGGAGGCGGTGCGCACAGGCAGGAAATCCGCCATCCGGCGTATCCTTGTCAGGAATCGGGGGGGATTATTCTCGCCTATATGGGTCCCGGCGAGCCGCCTTTGCTGCCGAACTATGAATTTCTCACAGCGCCGGGAGAATACCGGACGGCAACGAAAATCTTCGAGGCCTGCAATTATCTGCAGGGCAATGAAGGCAATATCGATCCCGTTCATCTTTCGTTTTTGCATCAATGTCTCGACGAGGCTCAATTCGCACGGCGCCGAACTGTGCCGGGAAGCGCAGCAACCGACAATGCTTTACTCGGAGAAGACATCGCCCCGACGATTGACGTCGAGGTCACCGATTATGGCCTGCGGATCTATACCGTTCGAGACGCTGGCCGAGATAAACGCTATATCCGGATCACGAACTTTGTCATGCCAAATTTATCTGTCTTCGGTGGAACGACCGTCGGAGCGGGCTACGCAATCCACTGGCATGTGCCGATTGACGATACCCATCACTGGAAATACATTTTCGCTTTCAGCCGGGAAAAACCTCTTGATGAATTTATCCGAACGAGAAGCCGCGCAGAGCTCACCTCCGACTATCGAATGACACGCAACGCTTCGAATCGATATCAGCAAGACCGCGAGTCGATGATGACGCAGACGTTTACCGGGATGGGTGTCAACTTTCAGGCACATGACGCTTTCGCGACGGAGAGCCAGGGCCCGGTGCAAGATCGGACGGCTGAGCACCCGGTGACCTCCGACAAAGCGATTATCGCCGCGCGGAAATTGCTACTAAACGCGATGAAGACTGTGCAGGATGGTCGCGACCCTCAACACGTGATGAGAGAGGCTAAATCAAACCGGCTGCTGCATGTGCAGGCGCTGTCCGAAGTGATTCCAGCGGACATGGATTCTAAACAATTTGTTCGCGAGCGCATTTCGGAGATCGAGCGGAGATACGGCAACTAGGCGAATCATCGGACCGTCGGTTCAACGGTTCCTCGTGCAGCGTGGAATGCAATCACCGAGTCGTAAAGGCCGCGGAAAGGAATCCCTCGATACGCTTGGCGCTACTCGGGAAAACGGTTTCCGATCGCCCTGAGTAGGCAGCGTAAGCTGCCGTATCGAAGGACTCGGGAAATCGGCCTACCATCGTCCATATGAGAATGAACCAACAAGCAGAGCCTTAATCTGACGGTCCGGGAAGGTACAGATGATTCGAAATTTACTAGCCGTAATTTCTTTGCTGCTGCTTCTGGCAGGCGGCGCTCGCGCGGACGAGCAGTATATGCTCGGATACGCCGGTTTTGCCGGATTCCAAGCTTCCATGTGGGCGGTCAAAGACTTTGGACTGCTAAAGAAATACGGTCTCGATGGGGAGACGATTTTAGTTCCCGGAACTTCCCGCCAGATTCAGGCTCTGGTCGGCGACAGTATCCAGTTCGCTCATGTCGATGCTGCGGGTCACATTCGCGCCGCGATGCGCGGAGCGGAAATCGTGATGATCGCCGCATCGTTGAACAAGTTTCCGTTCAGTCTTGTGACACAAAAAGAAATCCGCAAGCCGGCTGATCTCATTGGAAAGAAAATCGGGATCGTCGGGTTCGGCGGTGCCAATGATCTGGCGGTAACGTTGTTGCTGAGAGAATGGAAAATTCCGCGGGAGAAAGTCACGGTTTTGCAGGCGGGTGGCGGAGCCAATCGATTGGTTGCATTGTCTTCGAAGGCGCTGGACGCGACGGTGCTGTCCCACCCGGAACTCGGCGAAGCACTACGGATGGGCATGAACGAGCTGGGCAATCTGGACCAATTCAAATCGGCGGATTACCCGATGTCCGCTGTCGCTGTGCGGCGCTCGTTCATGGAACAGAAGCGTGACGTGGTTAAACGGTTCGTGATGGCCTACGCCGAGGGTACCTACCAATTCATGAACAACGCAGAAAGGGGAATGTCACTTTTCAAGCAGCGGCTAAAACAGGAGAACGCAAAAGCGCTCGAGCAAACCTACAAATATTTTGCGCCCAAGTTTTCCTTCCCTACCCGTGTCTCCCACAACGGCATGCAAAATACTTTGGAGCTAATCGCCAAGGAGAACCCTAAGCTCGATACGAAGATCGAGAAGTATGTCGACGAACGGATTATGGACGAGTTAGAAAATGAAGGCTTCTTCAAGCGAATCACTGGGAAATAACTGTTCAAAGTGCAACGTTCAAAGTTCAAGGTCGTCGGATAAGTCATTGCGATTTTGTCGTTGAACCTTGAACATGGAACTTTGAACGAAGCGATAAGGAAGGCTTATGCTCACCCGAATTCAGCACTTCGCCATCGTCAGTGAGAACTTCGTGCGTGAGGCGAAGTTCTATGAATCTATCTTCGGCATGAAGCGATCGAAATCCGGCTCCGAGGAGGAGCAAAAAGCGATTCGGACCAATTACGCGGTGAGCATCAGCGACGGCTACGTCGGTGTGACGGTGATCGGAAGAAAGCCGGGATATGTGCCGGGCTTGCATCACTTCGGCGTCGATGTGGACGATGTGAACGAAGCGATCACGCGGGTCAAAAAAAACTATCCCGAAGTGGCCGTGCTCAAACGGCCTTCCAACCGACCCTTCGCGACGTACGGCGCGCATGATCCGGAAGGCAACTATTTCGATCTCACTGAGGAAGGCGCGTCGAATCGCCGCGACGTCTATGTCGAGGCGCAACGCGAGCAACCCAGGCACGTTCATCATCTGAAGCTCCGGGTCATGAATCCTGCCAAAGTCGCGGCCTTTTACCGCGATTCGTTCGATTTACAGGAGGCTGATAAAGCGCTGGAGGATCCAAATTACTATCTAACGGACGGCAGAATGACCTTGATCGTCGCGCCGTGGAAGATGAGTGATTTCGAAGGCGCGGGGATCGATCGTCCCGGGTTGGAACATGTCGGCTTCAAAGTCGAAGACATTGAGGTGGTGAAGAAAGAGCTAGCCGCGTTACGCGAGACTGACGCCGACATGCGGGAGAGAATCATCAGCGAGCCGAGCGAAGGCGAACGGCGCCGTGCGTTGATTGCGGCCTGCCGGCATGGACAGTTTCAGTTTTCAAGCCCAGACGGCATATTCGTCGATGTCTGCGAGAGCTGACATGAACAGTTCACCGCGGAATTCGTAAAAAAGTGAAAACGAGGGGGGGTGTGACATTGAAGATGTTTAAGCTTTGGACAGCGGCCGCCATTTGGTTGATGTTGATCGCGACGGCGTCGGCACAGGATTTTTACAAGGGAAAAAGCATCCGACTGATCGTGGGCGCATCGGCTGGGGGTGGCTACGACACCTACTCTCGCACCATTGCGCGCCACATGGGAAAACACATTCCCGGCAATCCGGTTTTTGTCGTGGAGAATATGCCGGGAGCCGGTTTTCTGATTTCCGCCAACTATATGTACAAAATCGCCAAGCCCGATGGGCTTACCATCGGCCATTTCAGCGGCGGATTGTTTTTGCAACAATTGCTGGGCAAGCCGGGCATCGAGTTCGAATCCAATAAATTCGAATTCATCGGCGTGCCGGCGCAGGACAGCTCGGTTTTCGGAATTTCCAGAGCAACCGGGATCACGAATTTTGAGCAATGGCTTGCTTCCAAAACTCCGATCAAGCTGGGCGGCGTTGGTCCGGGCAGCATCACAGACGATATCCCCAAAGTTCTTGCGGCGACGATCGGCCTGCCCATGCAACTCGTGACCGGCTACAAAGGAACCGCTGATATTCGGTTGGCGTTTGCGGGCGGCGAAATTCAGGGCGTGTGCAATTCCTGGGAGTCGTTCAAATCGACGTGGAGCAAGGAGCTTAGCGCGAAAGAATTGGTGATCGTCGCGCAGGCTCTTCCCAAATCCAATCCTGAGCTCACGAATGTGCCTTTGACGATTAACTTTGCCAAAACGGACGAAGCGCGAAAATTGATTCAGCCTTTGGTTCATACGGCAGGACCGACGGCCCGCCCGTATGTGCTCCCTCCCGGAACTCCGAAGGATCGGCTGGAACTGCTGCGTAAGGGATTTACCGAGACGATGAAAGATCCGGAGTTCTTGGCCGAAGCAAAAAAGGCCAATCTCGACATCAATCCATTCGATGGCAGTGAGTTGGAACACGCTGTCAAGGAGATCTTCAATCTCGACCCGGCGCTGCTGCCCAAGGCCAAGGAAATCCTCAAATAGTTTTTAAAGCTCGGTAGCAAAGAGCCTGATCGAGAGCGTATTGCCGTTGGCGCGAAACCAACATCGACCGGAGGAGTCGCCGATGAAGCCAGAAAAAGTTCGGCTACTAGCAAAATCGGCTGTGACACTCTCGATTCTTTTTGCGTTCATTGTCTCTCCTGACGACGCGGCGGCTCAGCGAATCTACACAGCGTATTTTTCTCCGGCACCAGGGGCATCCGCCGTGATCTGGGTGGCGAAAGAGGCGCGGCTGTTCGATAAAAATGGTCTCGACGTCTTCCCGGTGCTGATTCCCAGCAGCGTGCGCACGCTGCAAGCGATCCTGGCGGGTGAAACCGCCATTTCCGAGAGCGCGGGCCCGGCAGCCGTGAGCGCGCGTCTCGGCGGCGGCGACGTTGTCGCGATCGCAGGAAGCGTCAACATTCTTACTTACTATTTTGTCACTGTGCCCGGGATCAAGCGCGCCGATGAGCTGAAGGGAAAAATCGGCGCCAATCAAAGCCCCGGAACCATCGCCGATTTTGCACTGCGCGTCAGCTTGAGAAAACTCGGCCTAGACCCGGCGAAGGATGTGAGCCTGCGCTCCATCGGCGTGCTTTACGACCGCATCGCGGCGATGCAGAAAGGCGTGGTACAGTTTACGGTTTTGACCGAAGCCGAGAAACCGATCGTCGATAAATTAGGTTTCCCGGTGCTACTCGATCTCATCTCGCTCAAGATCCCATTTCCACAGCGCGGCATTTACACGACGGGAAAACTAATCAAGGAACAGCCGGACATGGTGCGGCGCTACGTGCAGGCTTACACCGAGGCGATCCATTTTTTCAAAACGCGCAAAGACGAAACCATGCAGATCCTGCGCAAATATTCGCGCGTGGAAGATCGCGGTGTGCTCGAGCATACGCAATCGTGGTTCAGCGAAAACATGCCAGATTATCCTTATCCGCCGGTCGATGGCTATCAGGTGGTCGCGCAGGAGATGGCGTCGACTCAGCCAAAGGCAGGAACGCTCAACGTGAAAGAATTAGTCCATGCCCGGTTCGTCAAGGAGCTGGAAGACACCGGATTTGTGGCGAATCTCTCGACAAAATAAAAACCGCAGATGTCGAGCACGCAAGACCAAATCAAAACAACATGCACCACGGAGACGCGGAGCGCGCAGAGATGGTTCAGTAATCAACGGCGACCGCGGACCCTCACCCTGTCCCTCTCCCATCGGAATGGGCGAGGGAATATTTCAATCCATGCATCGAGCACTTTTGTTTTACCCTCGCCCGCTTGCGGGAGAGGGCGAGGGTGAGGGTGATTTGATTGTTTTCCGCACGATCGTGAATCATACCGGTGATATCTAGCTTTTCGTCACAGCGGCTTTGCGCCGGCCGATCGCCGCTTCGGCGCGCGGGCTGATGGCACGTTCGACAGCGACATTGAGGAGCGCCGGTTTTTGAGAAGCAAGGGCGCGCTCTAATGCGGGTCTAAAATCCTCGGGTCTTTCGACGAATTCGCCATAACCGCCGAGTCCCTGTACTACCTGGTCATAGCGAGTCTGCAACAAGTCCGTCGCGACGGGCCGACCGTAGAGTCCCAACTGAATTTGCCGATCGATGCCCCATGCGGAATCGTTGCCGAGGATGGCGACGACGTTCAGCTTGTGGCGCACCGCGGTATCGAACTCCATGGCGTTGAATCCGAACGCGCCGTCGCCCGTCATCATGATCACGCGAGAATCGGGATAAGCGACTTTGGCGGCGAGCGCCTGCGGCAGCGATGAGCCCAACATGCCCAGGCTCGAGACGTAGAGCCAATGCTTGGGCTTGAGCGCCGGCAATAACGACCGACCGAAGTGGCAGAAATCTCCGCCGTCGAACACTAGGCAATCATCCGGTCGTAGGATCGATTGTACTGTTTTATGCACGAACAAGGCATGCATCGGCGTTTTGGGCTGCGCCAGTTTTTCTACCCACTCACCTTGCGCGGCGCGCGCGCCGCGCAAGTCCTCGATCCACGGCAGCTCGTTCCATGTATACTTTGAAGCTTCCTTCGTCAGTTGCTCCAATACGCTTGTGACATCCCCCACGATGCCGACGGCCACGCCTCGGTTCCGGCCGATCTCCATGGGCGACGGATCGATCTGAATGATTTTCGCATCGGCTGCGACGTGAGGCGGCCTGCAGAACCCAATGACAAAATCCTGTTTGCGCCCCAGGAGCACCACGACATCGGCGTCGCGGAGTTTTGCCGCAACTCGATTCAACCCGCGCTCGAAAAAACCGAAAACGTAGGGATGATCGTCGGAAACAAGCCCGCGCGCCTGCTCTTCGGTCACGACCGGCACACGTGTGGTTTCGATGAAGCGGCGCAAAGCCTCACCTGACAGCGTATAACCTGCAGCGCAGCCGGCGACCGCCAGCGGCCGCTGCGCTTGCCGCAGGAGCGCGATAGCTTCGCGGACAAGATCGTCGCTCGTCAACACTGATTCTTTAGGACGATATTCTTCCGGTCTGGCGAACACGATTTCATTTTCTTCAACGCTCTGCTCCTGCACATCGATCGGTATGGTTAAATGCACGGGGCCGCGGCGTCCGCTGAAGCCGAGGCGGATGGCGCGCGCGATGAACTCCGGTATTCTGCGCGCGTCGGTAACTATGAACGAGCCTTTGCAGATCGGCGCGGCCATCGCGACCTGTTCGATTTCCTGCTGCGCGCCGCGTCCCAAATCGTGCGTATCGGCGCAGCCAGCGATCGAGATCACCGCGCCTTCGGTATGCATCGCATTGGTCAGGCCGGGGATCGCGTTGGCGAAACCGGGCGTTGTGTACATGCACACACCCGGTTGTTCGGTAATGCGGCTCCAGGCATCCGCCATGTGAACGGCCGCTTGCTCGTGGCGCGTATCGATGATGCGGAAATCCTGATCGACCATTGTGTTGAGCAGTGGCAGGATATGATCGCCCGCCAAGCCAAAGACATTTTTTACCCCCTCGAGCTTGAGCGCTTTGCAGATCAGATGACTTCCGGTGGTTCGCGCCATGAATTGTCTCCCGAATGGTTGAGATTGGTGTTTCTCTATATCATCGGCGAAACTTTTCTTCTACGAACAAGCGGCCGGCGTGAGGACCGCGATCCGTTCTTTCCAAGGCCGGATGAGGAACAAGACCAAAAATGTTGCGAAGACCAGCAGACCGAGCAAGATCCATAGGACCATCAAATAACTTTGCGTGCGGTCGTAAATCGCACCCGCCACGATGGGGCCGGCAAAGCTGCCCCACATATAGAAGAAGCTCATCATGCCGCGGATGGTCGCGAAATTGCGCCGGCC
>Ga0075425_100007224_pt1 | contig 11725 bp, 8 predicted proteins | sample SoiMethybrSBSTD4_FD_75300 | JGI IMG/M metagenome (GOLD analysis project Ga0075425, IMG submission 75300) | Bulk soil microbial communities from a Populus tree surrounding site in Tennessee, USA - Soil MetaG P. TD hybrid SBSTD4 | ecosystem: Environmental > Terrestrial > Soil > Tree plantation...
GCTCGCGTCGGGCGCGGGCGATCTGGTTGATCTGGTCGCTGATGTGCACCGGGATCCGCACGGTGCGGCTCTGCTCGGCCAGCGCTCGACCGACCGCCTGGCGGATCCACCACGTGGCGTAGGTGGAGAACTTGTAGCCCTTGGCGCAGTCGAACTTCTCGACGGCGCGGATGAGGCCGATGTTGCCCTCCTGCACGAGGTCGAGGAAGCCAAGCCCGCGCCCCGCGTAGCGCTTGGCGATGGAGACGACCAGGCGCAGGTTCGCCTCGATGAGATCCCGCTTGGCCTGCAGGCCGTCGGCCACGATGGCTTCGAGCGGCATCAGCTGGTCCTCGGGGATCATCGCCGGGTCGTCGTAGCGGTCCTCGAGCTCGGCCACCTTGGCCGCCGCCAGCAGCCCGGCCTCGATGCGCTGGGCCAGCGAGACTTCCTGGGGTCCGGTGAGCAGCGGGACCTTGCCGATTTCCTTGAGGTACATGCGCACCGGGTCAGCAGTGCCGGCCGCCGTGCGCTCCTCGCGCGCCGCGGGTGCCTCCTTCTCGGCGATTTCCGGGGCGCGCGCGGCGACGCTGGACTTTGGAACCGGTTGCACGACCGGCTTGGGCGGTGGCGCCGTCAGCCGCTCGTCGGTGAGGTCGTCGTCGGTGATGTTGTCGCCGCTCTCGTCGAACACGATGCCCTCGCGCTTGAGACGCGTGCGCACTTCATCGATGAGCTCGGGCGTGAGCTCGACCTGCTCGAGGACGGCAATAACATCTTCAGGGGTCAGCGAACCCTTGAGGTGGCCCTTGGCCACCAGCAGTGTCAATGCCTCGGCCGGAAACCCGGCCGGTACAAGCGTCGAGCTTTCGCTCATGCCTCCACCTCGAGCCGGTCGATGAGCCAGCGTACCAATCTGTCGCTCGCATCGACGGCCGAACCGGGGTCGCGCAACTCTTCCACCGTCAACTTGAGCCAACCCATTGCGGGTGCAAACGCTGCCGGGTCGTCGGCGTCGCGCGCCGCCACATCCAGTTCGCGCAGGGCTCGGATGCCCGCCTCTCGTGCGAGGCGACCGACGACGTTGTCGACCTCCTGACTCGGTTCTTCGACCGCGAGTCGCTGCAGCAGATCAGCGGCGGCCGGATCGGCGACGTCGAGGGCGTCGTGCAGCGAACCGGTGGCCATCAACGCACGGTAGGCGGCCGCCGTCAGCTCGTCGGCGAACAAGACCTCGTGCAACCGCCCTTCCATCGCGGCGCGGTCGTGCACGGCCAACAACAGCGCCTCTTCCTCGGCGCTGCGCGACAACACGACGCGACTGGCGCGGGCCGGTGTCGACGGGCGCGCGGGAGTGCTCGTGAGTTTGCCCTTCTTGAGCGCCTCACGCAGACGGTCGGCCTCGATGCGCGTGCGGGTGGAGACGTCCATCACATACTGGTCGCGCACGAACTCGTCGGGGTGTTCGCGGATCATGCCGAGCGCCGCTTCCGCGGCCCGGGCCCGGCCCTCGGGCGTGGTCAGCGACGCCCCGCTCAGGGCCCGGTCGATACGGAAGGCGAGGAAGGGGCGGGCCTGCTCGACGGCGGCGCGCAGGCGCTCGGGCTCGCTGCGGGCCAGGTCGGCGGGATCGGAGCCCGGCGGCAGGTCGGCGACGGCGATGTCGACCTCGTAGCGCTTCTCCCACTCGTACAGGCGCTCGGCGGCCGCCTGGCCGGCGGCGTCGGCGTCGTAGGCGAGGACCAGGCGGCGGGCGAAGTTCTTGAGGGTGCGGACCTGGTCTTCGGTGAGGGCGGTTCCCCACCCGGCCACGGCCCGGGGCATGCCTGCCAGAAAGAACCCGATCACGTCGGTGGAGCCCTCGCACACGATCACCTCGGCGGCCGCCACCACGTCGGCCTTGGCCCAGTTGAGGCCGTAGAGCACCTTGCTCTTCGAGTACAGCGGCGACTCGGCCGAGTTCTTGTACTTGGGCCCGTCGGTCCCGGGCAGGGCCCGGCCGCTGAACGCCACCGGCTCGCCGCGCGTGTCGAAGATCGGGAACATCACCCGGCCCCGGAAGGCGTCCTGCTGACGCTGCCGACGGTTGACGAAGCCCAGTCCGGTGTCGCGCAGGATGTCGTCGGCCACCTTCAGCGACCGAGCGAGGGCGTCCCAGTCGTCGGGCGCCCACCCCAGGTGGAACTGGCGGACGACATCGCCGTCGTAGCCACGGGACCGCAGGTATGAGCGGGCAGGAGCGGCGTCGTCGCCCGACAGGAGGCGCTGGTGGTACCAGTCGACTGCCTTCTTCATCACCTCGACCAGCCGGTCGCGCCGCTGGCGATCCTGCGACACCGCCGCCCGGTCGTAGCGGACTTGGACGCCGACCTTGGCCGCCAAGCGCTCGACGGCCTCGGCGAACTCCAGGTGCTCGATCTCCCGGACAAACGTGATGACGTCGCCCTTGGCTTGGCAGCCAAAACAGTAAAAGAGCTTTTCTATGGGGTTGATCGAGAACGAGGGGGTCTTTTCGGCGTGGAACGGGCACAGGCCGATGAAGCGCTGGCCCACCTGCTTCAGGGCGATGTGCTCGCCGGCCAACTCGACGAAGTCGGTGGCCTCGCGAACGCGCGCGATGTCCTCAGCGAGGATGCCCATGGCTAATCACCGCCCCCCATGAGCCTCGACCGTACCGCGGGCCCTGTGACACTTTGCGCACGCCACCCAAGCAGGGACATGGGCCGCCGAGGTCGAACTTTCACTCAGCATGGTCTACAACGGCGAACCGCTGATCAGGTGCCCCGGGTGCCGGACGTTCGTCCCGATCGAGCCGTATGTCGAGCTGGTCGGCGAATCCCCTGTCCTCGACTGCCCCGCCTGCCGGGGCGCACGCGACTTCGCCTTCGACAGCTGCCTCAACTAGCGCCGTAGTCCCGAGGGACTAGAGCTTGCGGTCGAAGAAGTCGAGAATCGCCTCGATGCGCTGCACCCTGTGCTTGGGCGCGCCCGCACGCGAGAGCTCGTGAGACTCGCCGGGGAAGCGCAGGAACTCGGGCGTGCGCCCGAGCAGGCGCAGAGCGACGAACAGGTCCTCGGCCTGCTCGATCGGGCAGCGAAGGTCGTGCTCGGAATGGAGGATGAGCAGCGGCGTCCGCATGTCTCGCACGTACGTGATAGGCGAGACGCGTAGGTACTCGTCGGGGTCCTCGAGGTGGGTGACGCCCATCTCCTGCTGGAAGATTCCGGCAAAGTCCGATGAGTGCTCCATCGTCAGGAGGTTGTTGCACGAGCGCTCGGACACAGCCGCCTTGAACCGGTCGGTGTGACCGATGATCCACGACGTCATATAGCCCCCGTAGGAGCCGCCCAGGACACCGAGGCGCTCCCCGTCGACGATGTCGCCGAAGCGGTTCACAGCCTCGTCGACCACCGCCAAGAGGTCGTCGTAGTCGACGCCGCCCCAACCCGAACCGGGTTCGTCGGGGGCGGTCCGCCCCCTGATGGCACGGCCCCAGGCCTCGCTGTAGCCCGACGATCCGCGCGGGTTGGCGTAGATCACCGCGTACCCGGCCGCCACCTGCAGCTGGAACTCGTCGAACAACCTATTCCCGTACGACGTGAACGGCCCGCCGTGGATATTCAGCAGGGTCGGATACCGGCGCCCGGGCTCCGCTCCTACGGGCCGCATGAACCACGCCTCGACTTCGGCGCCGTCGGGCGAGGTCGCAGTGAACCGCTCCGGCTCGACCAGAGCGATCGTCGACCGGAAGTCGTCGCCGACATGGGTCAGCTGCCGCTCCTCGTCGTCGACGCGCACGAAGAGCTCGGGCAGTGCCGTCGGCGTGGTGATTGTGTAGACGATCGTGCCGCCCACGGCATCGAACGAGCCCAGCTGGCGATCGCCACCCACGATCAACTCCGGTTTTCCCGAGCCGTCGGCCGCTACGCGGTACAGGTGCGTATTCCCGCTCTCCTCGACCATGAACAGGAGATCGTCGCCGTCCCAAACCGGCTCACGCGCCGGCGGATACGGCGCGCAGTTTCGGTCCAGGCTGGCAGTGAGGATTCGCTCTCCGCCGCTCGCGCGGTCCACGACACCGACCTGGGTGTGCCGCGGGGCGGATCGCCAGTCATGCCAGTGGAACGCAAGGGTCGTGCCGTCCGAGTTCCACGACGGCCGGGCGTATGACGGCCCTGTCTCCGTCAAACGGCGCGGTTCGGTGGCGCCGTCGGCCGTCACCGTAAAGAGATCGGTGGCGTGGTCGAGGTCCCACGTGTCGTGGCGGCCGGCCGCGAACGCCAGCTCGCTACCGTCCGGTGACCACGCGAGGCCGCCGTCCTCAAACTCGCCGGCGGTGAGCTGTACCGGCTCGATCTCGCCGCCGTCGAGATCGACGTCGACGACGAACAGATGCGTCGGACGGTCGACGATCCAACCAACGCTGTCGATCCGGGAGACGAGCCGGGTGATGCAGCGGGGCGGCTGGTCCTTCTCCTTGTCTTGGCCGTAGCGGTTCTCGTCGCGGTCGCGGCCGAGGAACGCCAGCCTGCTGCCGTCGGGGGACCACGCCAGGTCGCTCACGTCGTCCTTCCAGGTGAGCAGCGTGCGCGCCTCTCCCCCGCCGGCGGGGATGACGCAGACCTTGGTCTCCTTGCTGTCCTGTTCGTGACGCACGAAGGCAATCGAGCGGCCATCGGGCGACCACCGCGGTGTCGAGTCCTTGTGCTCGCCGCTCGTGAACAGGCGGGGCTCGTCCGAAGCATCGACGGAAGCCACCCAGATGTCGCTGCGGTACTCGTTGGCGTCGAAATCGATCATCGTCACCGTGAATGCCACGGTCGAAGCGTCTGGCGACAACCGTGGGTCGCCGACGGCCGTCAGCCGGCCGATGTCGACCGGCTGCATGCCTGGGGCTGGTGGCACTACTTGGCGCCGAGCACGGCTTGGGCGGCCGACAGGCGTGCGATCGGCACTCGGAACGGCGAGCAGGACACGTAGTCGAGCCCGGCGTCGTAGAAGAGAGTGATCGACTCGGGGTCACCCCCGTGCTCGCCGCACACGCCGAGCTTGATGTCGGGGTTGGTCTTGCGCCCTCGCTCGGCGCCCTCGTGCACAAGCTCGCCTACACCGCCGGGATCGATGGTCTCGAAGGGGTTGCGCTTGAGCAGCCCCTGTTCGATGTAGGCGGACATCATGCGGCCCTCGACGTCGTCACGGCTGAAGCCGAACGTCATCTGGGTGAGGTCGTTGGTGCCGAAGGAGAAGAAGTCGGCCTCCTCGGCGATCTCGTCGGCCCGGATGGCGGCGCGGGGTGTCTCGATCATGGTGCCGATCAGCACGTTGATCTTCTTCTTGGCCTTGGCCGCCTTGGTGGCTTCGGCGATGGCGTCCTCGGTCCAGCCCCGGGCCAGGGCCAGCTCCTCGCGCGTCACGGTCAGCGGGATCATGATCTCGACGATCGGCTTGCCGCCCTTCTTGGTCCGCTCGGCGGCCGCCTCCATCAGGGCACGCACCTGCATGGCGTAGAGCCCGGGCTTGATCACGCCGAGGCGGACGCCGCGCGTGCCCAGCATCGGGTTGAACTCGTGCCAGGAACGGGCCGCCTCGTAGAGCGCCTGCTCCTCCTTCGTGAGCCCACCCTCGCTGGCCTCCTTGATGGCGAGCTCCTCGGTGGACGGCAGGAACTCGTGCAGCGGCGGGTCGAGCAGGCGGACAGTGACGGGCTTGCCGTCCATCGCCTCGAGGATCTCCTCGAAGTCGGCCTTCTGGACCTTGCGCAGCTCCTCGAGCGCGGCCTCCTCTTCCTCGGGCGTGTCAGCAAGGATCATGCGCCGGACGACGGGCAGCCGGTCCTCGCCCAGGAACATGTGCTCGGTGCGGCACAGGCCGATGCCTTCGGCGCCGAAATCGACCGCCTGCTTGCTGTCGGGGCCGTTGTCGGCATTGGCGCGGACCAGGAGCGGCCGCCGTCCCTTGACGGACTTCGCCTTCGCATGCCGGACGTCGTCGGCCCAGCCCAGGACGGTGTCGAACTCCTTGGGCCGCTCACCGGTCTTCAGGTCGAGCGCGCAGTTGACGACCTCGCCAGTGGTGCCGTTGATCGAGATCTCGTCGCCCTCCTTGACGGTCGTGCCGTCGACGGAGAACTGCTTGCCCTTGATCTTGATCTTCTCGGCGCCGACGACGGCGGGCTTGCCCCACCCACGAGCCACGACCGCCGCGTGGCTGACAAGGCCGCCGCGAGCAGTGAGGATGCCTTCGGACGCTGCCATGCCGTGCACGTCCTCGGGCGACGTCTCCGTGCGCACGAGGATGACCTGCTCGCCCCGGTCGGCGGCGTCGGCCGCATCGTCGGCGGTGAAGTAGGCCTTGCCGACGGCCGCCCCGGGCGATGCCGCGAGCCCCTTCGTGAGCACCTTGTAGTCGGACTCGCCGAACTGCGGGTGCAGCACCTGGTCGAGGTGCTCGGCCGTGATGCGCAGCAGCGCTTCCTCTCTCGAGATTCCGAGGTCGGACTTGCGGGTCATGTCGACGGCCATCTTCAAGGCGGCCACGCCGGTGCGCTTGCCGACACGCGTCTGGAGCATCCAGAGCTTGCCCTGTTCGATGGTGAACTCGGTGTCGCACATGTCCCGGTAGTGCTTCTCGAGCTTCTTGAAGATCCCGAGCAGCTCCTTGTTGAGCTTCGGGAACCGCTTGGCCATCTCCGCCAAGGGCAAGGTGTTGCGAATGCCGGCCACGACGTCCTCGCCCTGCGCGTTGACGAGAAAGTCGCCGTATTCGCCCTGCTCGCCGGTGGCCGGGTCGCGCGTGAAGCCGACGCCCGTCCCCGAGTTGTCGTCTCGGTTGCCGAACACCATCGACTGCACGTTGACGGCCGTGCCGAGGTCGTGGGGGATTCGCTCGCGCACGCGGTAGGCGCGCGCCCGGGCCCCGTCCCACGACTTGAAGACGGCCTCGATGGCCCCCTTGAGCTGGGCGATCGGGTCCTGCGGGAACTCCTTGCCGGTCTCCTTCTTGACGATGGCCTTGTACTCGTCGACCAGGTCGTGCAGGGCGTTGGCCGGGATCTGGGAGTCGTCCTTGACGCCGGCCTTCTCCTTGGCCTTCTCGAAGGGCTCGTCAAACGCCTCGGCGGCGATGCCCTGCACGATGCGCCCGTACATGGAGATGAAGCGCCGGTAGCTGTCGTAAGCGAAGCGCTCGTCGTCGGTCTGCTTGGCCACGCCGAGCACCGACTCGTCGTTGAGGCCCAGGTTGAGAACGGTGTCCATCATCCCCGGCATGGAGAACTTGGCCCCCGAGCGAACACTGACGAGAAGGGGGTCGGCGGGGTCGCCCAGCTCGCGCCCCATGGACTTCTCCAGCTTGGCCAGCTGCTTGGAGATCTCCTTGTCGAGGCCGTCGGGCCATCCGCCGTCCATGTACGCACGGCAGGCGTCGGTGGTGATGGTGAACCCGTGCGGTACCGGAAGCCCGAGCACCGACGTCATCTCTGCCAGGTTGGCGCCCTTGCCGCCGAGCAGATCCTTCATGCTCATCGGCGGCTTCTTGTGCTTGTGGTCGAAGGGGTAGACGTACCTCATGCGGGGAGCCTTTCTCGGAGGTAGTCGACGAGCTTGTCGATGGAGATGCGGTCCTGGGCGAGCGTGTCGCGGTCGCGCACGGTGACGGCCCGGTCCTCGAGGGTTTCGAAGTCGATGGTGACGCAGTACGGCGTGCCGATCTCGTCCTGGCGCCGGTAGCGCCGGCCGATCGCCTGCGTCTCGTCGTACTCGGTCATGAAGTGGGGTTGGACGAGGGTGAGCACCTCGCGGGCCGTCGGCGTCAAGGTGTCCTTCTTGGAAAGCGGGAGCACGGCGACCTTGATGGGCGCCAGACGCGGATGCAGGCGAAGAACGGTGCGCTTCTCGTTGTTGACCTCGTCCTCGTCGTAAGCGGCGAGGAGGAACGCCATCGTGCTGCGACCGACGCCAGCCGCGGGTTCGATGACGTGGGGCACGTAGCGCTCGCCGCTGGCTTGATCGAAGTACTCGAGCCTTTCGCCCGAGAACTTGGCGTGCTGCGTGAGGTCGTAGTCGGTGCGGTTGGCGACACCTTCGAGCTCACCCCACCCGAACGGGAACATGAACTCGACGTCTGCCGTGCCGGCCGAGTAGTGGCTGAGCTCCTCGGCGTCGTGCTGGCGCATGCGCAGCGATTCCTCGGGGATGCCGAGGTCGACGTACCAGCGCAGGCGCTCCTGGCACCAGTACTCGAACCACGTGGGGCCCTCGGCCGGCGGCACGAAGAACTCCATCTCCATCTGCTCGAACTCACGCGTGCGGAAGATGAAGTTGCCGGGCGTGATCTCGTTGCGGAACGACTTGCCCATCTGGGCGATGCCGAACGGCGGCTTCTTGCGGCTCGTCTGGAGCACGTTCATGAAGTTCACGAAGATGCCCTGGGCCGTCTCCGGGCGGAGGTAGGCGACTGAGCCCTCGTCCTCGACGGGGCCCACAAACGTCTTGAACATGAGGTTGAAAGGCCGGGCTTCGGTGAGGTCGGTGGACCCGCAGTTCGGGCACACGCCCTCGATCTGATCCTCCCGCCAGCGCTCCTTGCACTTCCGGCAGTCGACGAGGGGGTCGGTAAAGGTGGCCAGGTGGCCCGATGCCTCCCACACCTTCGGGGCCATGAGGATGGCGGCGTCGATCCCGACGATGTCGTCGCGCAGCTGCACCATCGACCGCCACCAGGCGTCCATCACGTTGCGCTTGAGCAGCACGCCCAGTGGCCCGTAGTCGTACGTCGACCGGAATCCGCCGTAGATCTCGCTCGACGGAAACACGAACCCGCGCCGCTTGCACAGGTTGACGACCTGCTCCATCCGGTCGGGGTTTGCCTCGGGCATGGAGAGCCATGCTATTCGCCGAACCTTTTTGGTCGTTCGTGCGTCTTACTGGTAGGCGACAACGGGGGTTCGTGTGCCCGAGACCGACGATCTGGAACGCTGGCTGGCGACGAGCTACGCCTCGGCGTACCGGACCGCATGTCTGATCCTCCACAACTCCGCCGACGCCGAGGAGGCAGTGCAGGACGCCTTCCTCCGGGTCTGGAGGTTCAGGGCGTCGGTCCCGGCGGGCGACGGGGCCCGGCCCTGGCTGTACCGGGTGCTGGTGAACGCCTGCTGCTCGAAGCTGCGCAGCGATAGCAGCCGGCGGACGCACACGGCAGCGGCCGAGGTGCCCGACGTCCCTTCGCGAGATCCGTCGCCTGAGACGGCGGCGTCCGTCACTGAGACGGCCGATGTGGTGCGTCAGGCGCTGGCGGAACTGCCGGAGCACCTCCGGGTGACCGTGGTCCTCTACTACTACGCCGGCCTCAGCGAGCGCGAGATCGCCACCGCCATTCGTCGGCGCCCGGGGACGGTCAAGTCCCGCCTCCACGAAGCCCGTAGCCGCCTCTCGGCCGACACCCGTCTCGCCGCCTTCGCCACCGCCACGGAGATGGACCAATGATCGACGACCGCGAACTCACCAAACTCCTAGAGGCGGCGGCCGACGACTACGTCGTACCCGCCGACGGCCCCGAGCGCATCCTCAAGCAGGTCGCGGGCACCGATACGCCGGCGGCCCCCCGTTGGCGCACCCACCGATTGGCAGTCGCGTGTGCCGCCGTGATCGTCGTCGTCGTGGGGACCATGGCGATCCGACAATTGACACCTGGCGGTAGCGAGCCCAAGACCGCGGTCCAACCGGCGAGATTGCCGACTGGAGCAGGCGAAGCGGCCGACACCGGTACAGCCGGCAGTACGGCCGCCGGGAGTACAGGCGGCCCCGCAGGTGGGGCACCCGTCTTGCAAGGCGAGCGCGTCGACCAGGCGTCACCGCTCCGCGGCACCGAGACGCCAGCTCACGCGTCGCCCGCGCCGACCACACCCGACACCGCCAAGGTGGTGAAGACCGGGTCGGTGCAACTCGAGGTCAGCCGAAAGGCGGTCGGCCCAACGATGAGCCGCCTCACCAGCCTCGCGACCGGGCTGGGCGGCTACGTCGCTGATGCCAGGACGGCCGAGGGCGCTGACGATCCGACGGGAAGTGTCACGCTGCGCGTGCCGGCGGCGACCTTCGACGACCTTCTGACGCAGGTGCGCGGTCTGGGCGAGGTGCGGTCGAGCACCACGCACGGACAAGACGTCACCGGTCAGTACTCCGACATCCAGGCTCGGTTGACGGCGTTGAACGCAACCCGCGACCAGTTGCTGACGATCCTGCAGAAGGCAACCGCAATCGGCGACGTACTGGCCGTTCAGGATCGGATCAACGGCGTGCAGACACAGATCGAGCAGCTGCAGGGTCAGCAGAAGATGCTCGACGACCAAACTTCGTTCGCCTCGCTCTCCGTCGACGTCGCCCAGCCTGGAGCGACCCACGGTCCGCCGGACAAGCCGAGCGGGCTGTCCAAGGCGTGGGAAGACGCCCGCCATGGCTTCACCAGCGGTGTCGAAGACATCCTCGCCGCCTCGGGCACCGCCTTGGTCATCCTCCTGGCCCTGGCCGCGCTCGTTGTCCTCGGCCGCTTCGTCTGGCTCGCCGCCCGCCGCCGGACCCTCTAATCCAGCACGGTCACCGAGCGCAGGCGGCGCTCGAGATGGTGCTCCATGGCTCGCGTCGCGAGGTTGGCGACCTCGGCGGTGGCGGACGTCACTGGTTCGTTGAGGACGCCCGCAAGGTCCCCGTCGAGAATGCGGTGCATGAGGTCGATGGCCTCGGGCGACACGCGCGGACCCCGGGCGCAGGCCGGGCACAGAGCGCCGCCGACGATCAGGTCGAAGGCGACCAGGGGCTCGGGCGCACCGCACGAGGCGCACCCGTCGAGGATCGGCTGGATCCCTTCAAGCGCCAGCAGCTTCAAGAAGAAGGCGGGCACCAGCATCGGGGCGTTACGAGCGGCCAGGGCCCGCAGGGCGCCGACGAGCATCTGGTACAGGCGGGCGCCGGGCTGGCGCTCCTGGGCCACCTGGTCGACGGCTTCGAGCATCGTCGTGGCCCGGGCCAGCCGGTCGAGGTCCTCGCGGATGACCCGAAAGTGATCGAGGGCTTCGGCCTGGGTGACGATGTCGAGCTCCCGGCCCTCGTAGAGCAGCAGCGAGACGTGGCTGGTGGGCTCGAGTCGCCCGCCGAAGCGGCTCTTGGTCTTGCGCACGCCCTTGGCGACCGCCCGTACCTTGCCGTGGCCCTGGGTGACGAACGTGACGATGCGGTCGGACTCGCCGAGCCGGATCGTCCGCAGCACCACACCCTGGTCCCGGTACAAACCCATGGACCTTCCAGTATTAGCGGGAAGTCCCTCCGAAGCGGCGATCCCGGCCCTGAAACTCGCGCACGGCGTCATAGAGGTGCTCGCGCGTGAAGTCGGGCCACAGGGTGTCGGTGAACACCAGCTCGCTGTAGGCCAGCTCCCACAGGAGGAAGTTCGAGATCCGGTACTCCCCCGACGTCCGGATGACGAGCTCGGGGTCCGGCATCTCGGGGTCGTAGAGGTGGGAGCGGATGGCCCGCTCGTCGATCTTCTTGACGGGCACCTTGTCGGCCACCAAGCCGCGCACGGCGTCCACGATCTCGGCCCGACCGCCGTAGTTGAAGGCGATGGTGAGCGTCATGCGCTTGTTCTTCTCGGTCATGGCGAGGGACTCGTCCATTCGCCGGATGATGCGGCGGGGGACGCGCCAGTCCCGGCGGCCGACGAAGCGGATGCGCACACCCCGCTCGTTGAGCTCCT
>Ga0075425_100007226_pt1 | contig 11723 bp, 13 predicted proteins | sample SoiMethybrSBSTD4_FD_75300 | JGI IMG/M metagenome (GOLD analysis project Ga0075425, IMG submission 75300) | Bulk soil microbial communities from a Populus tree surrounding site in Tennessee, USA - Soil MetaG P. TD hybrid SBSTD4 | ecosystem: Environmental > Terrestrial > Soil > Tree plantation...
GATGTATAGCCGCCTGTCCCGCCGAGTTGCCAGCGCCCACGATAAGGACCTCTTCGCCTGTGCAAGTTGGTGCCTCGCTCATGGCGGCGCCGTAGAAAACGCCAACTCCCACGAAACGCTCGACGCTAGGTACGTCCCCTGAGCAGATCGTACAAAGCCAGGGCCACGAAGATAAAACCCGCCTGGCCGATGAGTTCGCCAGCGATGCCGAGGCGAAAGAGCGTCTCGGAGGCCGAGATGTTGTTGGCCGTCGCCGCTGCGTTTGCGTGGACGATCAGCTTGCCGGGGACATTGCCAATGGCGAAGAAGCCAACAATTGACGTGAGTAGATAGAGCAAAGCCTGCGAATCGGCCTAGGTTCTTGGTGGAACTCATGTGCCCTCCGTTGTTGTAAGGTGCCTAGTGAGAGGTCTATCTGACGATACGACGAAGGCGGCTAAAGTATTTCGCCCCCCGACGAAAACAGGCGTTTTCGCACACAACCTCTGCAACGAGGTCTGGGCCGGATTCTGGTCGCATGACGGGCAACTCTTGAACGATCCCCTTTATGGAAGGGTAGCCGACCACTCCATAGGCATCTCCGGATTCCGGAAGAATTTTGTTTTTCTGCTAACGGTTCGCCTAAAATGGCTGGCCGTGAGCGAAGGAGCTCGTCGGCGCAGTATGCTTGGTTTGCTTGGGGTTCTTTGCTCAGTTGTATTCGTGTGCCCGACCGTGTGCGCGCAAGATTCTGGGGCGACGGAGTGGCAGGCGTACGGAAACGATCCTGGTGGCATGCGATACTCGCCGCTCGCTCAAATCAACCGCGAAAACGTGGCTAAGCTGAAGGTCGCCTGGATATTTCATACCGGGGACATTTCCGATGGTAGATATGGCAGGAAGCGAAGTGGGTTCGAGACCACGCCTATTCTCGTCGATGGAACGCTCTATTTCACCACGCCCTTCAATCGCGTGATCGCACTCGACCCAGAAACAGGCAAACAACGCTGGGCCTACGATCCGAAAATCGATTTGGATGGTGACTACGGCGACGGGTTGGTGAATCGTGGCGTGGCGACTTGGCTCGACTCAACTCGCGAGAAGGGACAATTGTGCCGCCGCCGAATCTTTGAGTCCACCCAAGATGCGCGCCTAGTGGCCATCGACGCATTGAGCGGTGCTCCCTGTGTGGATTTTGGCAAGGACGGTCAGGTCAGCCTGCGCGATTTGAAGCAGTATGATTCGGGCTGGTATCACATGACTTCTCCGCCTGCGATCATAGACGATCTGGTGATCGTTGGCTCGGCTATTGACGACAATCACCGCGTGGATATGGCGCGCGGCGTGGTTCGGGCCTATGACGCGCGCACCGGCACTTTGCGCTGGAGCTGGGATCCACTGCCGCCAAATGCTGCGGCGGCGGTCGAGCAGGGCAAGAACACAACATGGCGAAGCGGTGCGGGCAACGCATGGTCCATCATGGCCGTGGATGTCAAGCGCGATTTACTTTTCGTACTTACTGGAAGCGCAAGTCCCGACTACTACGGCGGACTACGCCCGGGAGATGACAAGTGGGCCAACTCCATCGTGGCTCTGCGCGGAAAAACTGGCCAGTTTGTATGGGGATTCCAACTCGTTCATCACGACCTCTGGGACTTCGACAGCGCATCGCCGCCCCTGCTGACTACGCTTCACCTCGATGGACAAGATGTTCCGGTCGTGATTCAAGGCAGCAAGTCCGGGCTGCTTTACGTGCTAAACCGCGATAGCGGCAAGCCGGTCTTCCCCGTCGAAGAACGAGCCGCGCCGCGAAGCGATGTTCCCGGCGAGCACGCCTGGCCCACCCAACCCATTCCGATGAAACCACCACCGTTGGCCCGTCAAACCATGTCCGCCGACGAAGCCTGGGGGCCGACGCCCCAAGATCGCGAGGCTTGCCGCAGTCTGATCGAGCAGTTGCGCAATGAGGGTATTTTTACTCCTCCCAGTCTACAAGGCACGCTGATGGTGCCAGGAAATCTCGGCGGCATGACCTGGAGCGGATATGCGTTCGATCCTCAGCACAAATTGCTGGTGACTAACACGAACAACCTCGTTGCTCAGGCCAAACTAATTTCTCGTGCAAGGTATGACGCACCTGGCTCGCACTCCGATGATGGCGACTATGGCGATCAGAACGGGACGCCCTACGGTTTATACCGGCGATTTCTCCAGTCGCCCTCGGATCTTCCCTGCAGCGCTCCACCGTGGGGCATGCTCACAGCAGTGGACATGACCGAAGGAGAAATCCGTTGGCAAATTCCGCTAGGCTCGATGCAGGATTTCGGCGGTGCGCACGCGCAACAGATTCCAGCGGGCTCGATCAGTCTGGGCGGGCCCATCATTACCGCCAGCGGAGTCGTGTTTGTCGCCGGCACTACCGATTCTTTTATTCGTGGCTTCGACGTGGAAACAGGCAAGGAGTTATGGAAGGCCCAGCTTCCGGCTAGTGGAAACGCGACGCCGATGACCTACCTCGTCAAACAAAGCGGAAAACAATACATAGTAATCGCCGCTGGCGGGCATCCGAAAATCACGGAAGAATCACTGAGTGACGCGCTCGTTGCCTTCACTCTGCCGGATTAGAAGGGCACAAATCTCCGTCGTTAGCTCCGCACCTCTTCGAAGCCTCCTACACTTGGCGAGGATCATGAAAGTATCACGGGCTGCTCTTCCCTAATCCGGTGACGGAAGAGCGGATGCAAATCTGCAATTGCTGCTCTCTTGTGCCGTCTAACTATTAAATCAGGCCATAGCGCTCACAACCAAAGTCCGGATTCTTGTCGGTTGACCGGCAACCCGGAAGTTATCAGCTCTCCGGTCGGATTAGTACCGACAAAAAACGCGCTTGTGGGAAGTCGCGAGGCAACGGACCTTCGACGTCGGCCTCGTTTGTCAGCCGCTGCAGCACAGATGTAGCACAGTTGTGTCCGAACAAGGTTATTTCAGCCCGAACACGGGCTCTCTGCCCGATGCAAGTTGCTGAATGCCAAGATTACGATTGCGATATCAACATTGTCTGATAGTAGATTGCCTTTTATGGCCAAAAGGTTGTCAGCCTCGAGCGGCGGTTCCGCTCGGTACAAATTCAATCGCCACTGAGACGCTTTTCGGTAAGCGGGTCAATTCAGTGAACCATTAGAATATCTAGACACTCTGATACAGCTTGACAATAGCGTACGCAGAAGCTCGGGAGGTATCAACAGGAACTCCGCCCATGGCTAGCGAAAGAAGTCAGAAACTCCGCGACGAACATGCCGATCACCGCGACCGTTCTTTCAAAGCGCTTCAAACCACGCTCCTCAATGAACGATTTTAACCCAAACCAACTGACTGCAGGGTTGCGCGGAGGTCCTTCATAAGCAGCATGAGTTGTTTGGGATCAAGCGGTGAGGGTTCAAATCCGAATTTTTTGTAGAAGGCCACAGCGTCTTCGTCGATGGCGAGAACTAACACCGCCCTAGCCCCGATCGCATCGGCTGCGCTCATAGCTCGCGACAAGGCGTCAACCAGCATAATCCTGCCAAGCCCTCCTCCGTGTTCGGTGCGGTCAACCGCAAGGCGCGCAAGCAAAATGACGCCAATCGGATGCTTTGCGAGTCCTTTTGCGACGCGCGCCGGCGACTCTTCGCTGCGGACTGAGCCTGCAGAGAGAGAGTAATAGCCGACAACCTTACCAGCCCGATGAAGCACATAGGTGCGAGCCGAGTCATTCTGTTGGTTTGTGAAGGCGAATCGGCGGAGCCAATCATTAAGAGACGATTTTCCGCAGTCAAACGATGAAGGGTCATGGTCCTTCGTCAGCTTTTCAATGGCGGAAAGAAGATCTTTATTTTCGGCCGGCGAACTGCTCGTCACTTCCGAGACCCGCGCTCAAGAATGCCAGTTTGGGAAAAAAGGCGAGCTAACTCTGGTTTTATCCGAGCCGGTCTGTCGAGGGCCTCGACAAACGCCTTCCACTGTTTAGGAGAAGCGATGAACTCGCGTTTGTCGGCAAGCACGCGTTCTGCCTGCAAACAGGCGCTATCCAGGATGAAGTTCGTCACACTAAGGCCAGTCGTTTCGGCCCCAGTTCGAATGAGTTTTTCTTGACGGTCTGTGGCGCGGAGATTAATACGCTTAGTTCTGATTGTTCTGGAATGCGATACGGCCATCGTTACCTCGCGCCGAAATGTACGTACACTGTATGTCATAAGTTGAAGTTTGTCAAGGTCATGCGCCGCAGCCGACAACAAGGAGGTCCGAGGCTTGTTACTCTTGTTACTTTTTTTGGGCACTTTCGATGTCCATAGGAGAGACTGGAGGGCATTGCTGAGACTGATGAGACTGCTGAGACTCGTTCGTAAACGACAGAAACGTGGGTTTTATGAATGAAGTGACAGAAAACAAGAGAGTTGCGCAAAAAAGAGCAGTATAATCCTCCCCCTCCAGAAATTCCCATCGCATTGTAAACTGAGGCATTCCCCGCTTTATTTGTGGCTCCGGTTACGGAAGCGGTTACGATTTCAGCGGCCTAAATCGCTGCTCCTGAAGAAAAAAAGAATCGGTTTCAGGAGCAAGCAATGACAACTGATCGCGAACGCTTTCACCCTCACCGGCTGATGCGTCAGGCAACATGGACCTTTAGCACGTTGCGCGAGTGATCCTGAACGGCTATCGCCGCCATGGGGGTAACCACTCACCGGGTCTATCTGATACCACGCGCCCCGCGGCTGGTGTCAAGATACGTCGCTTACTCCACCCGTCATCGTATTAGGTGCTCGCTAAGCTGGTCCGCCGGTCGCCTTAGCTGCGCTCTGGTGACTTCCCGCGGCTTTGGCCTTACCCACGGGCAGAATCATCGGCACGCTCCGACGATAGTCGGCATATTCTCGATGCAAATGCGCCAGATCCCGTTCTTCGAACTGGATCGCCACCAGAATGTACAGAGTCGTAGCCACTGCGAAGACCAGATGCGCCGAGGTCATGAGCGGCGCCGACCAAAACACCATCAGCCATCCAACGTAAAGCGGATGTCTGACGTAGCGGTATGGGCCTGGCGTACGGAATCCGATTTCTGTGTACTGGCGGCCTAACAGATGAAGCCAGACTTGACGCAGCCCAAATAGATCAAAATACTTCTACTACACTGCTAGCGGCAAACCGCCGACGCCGGCGGCACCACTGCTCGAAGCGAGCCTCGCCGGAGAAGACAGTTTCCGGGACATCCACAGGATTTTCGATCCCGAAGAGTACTTCCGCCGCATCCGTTCGATTCTCGCGCGGCACAAGCATCCAGTTGCCTGCTGAACAGGAGGCCAGAACCGAAATGTATCTCTATGCGAACTCCTCCGCCCCGCAAAGGAGCGGCTGCTACCTCGGCGACTTCGGAGCCCCTCCCCTCCCGAGCGTCTCGAAGATGATCTTTCGCAACAAGGATAAAATGCACCCCGACAACTGCTGCCAGGAGTGCCAGACGGTCGATCCAGCGACCAACAAAATGACGCGGGTGCCGCTCGGCGTCGGTGCTTTCGGCACGGGGCTAAACGTCATGGAGCTCGCGTTCGCGCTCTCGGCCGACCCGGCCAACGTCGAGTACGACATCAAGCGGACGAAGAGCAAGTCGACCTGGGAGCGCGTGGGCGGAAAGTGGGCGAATCTCGAATTCGTGCCGGCGGGTACGGCGGACGACGCGACCGACACCGACGAATGCCTGATTCCCAAGAACAAGACCATCTTCTCGATGGACGCGACCGGATTTCCCCATCCGCTGCCCGCCCCCGACGGCATCACGCTGAAGGCCGGCAGCGGCGCAACGTCGAAGAACGCGTCGGACATCGTCATCCGGAGCAGTTTTGCCGAATGCGTCATCGCGCGGCAGAAAAATAGCGGGGCCCAGTGGGCTCGCATCAGTTCTTACTTCCTGTGGCACAGTGTGACCTGGCTGACCCGGGATGGCAGAAAGCAGTGGGTCCTCGACAAAACCCGCAGCGAGATCGCGACCGGTGAATTGCCGGAAGCCGTTCTCAAAGCGGCGCCCAAACCGTGAGCGGGAGGGATAGACGAACATGAAGTCGTGGAAGCGGATGCCTTTTCTTCGACACCCTCGCGGCGAGGATCTGGCGTCCGGTCATCTGAGTTTTCGTCCGATGGAGCGGCTCTTTGAGAAGCTGGTCGATCGGTTCATGATCCCTTTTTTTTCGGCAGCGGACCTCGGTTGCGGCCCGGGGTTGTTCGCGCGTTACCTGAGCCGGCGCTGGCGCGTGCCGGTGTTTGCGCTCGATCCTTCGCGAGCGATGCTGCGGCTGGCCCGGAGAAACTGCTCGGGGGAAAACGTCCGCTTGTTCCGCCTGGACCTTCGCGCGATGAAATTCCCTTCGCCCGTGGACCTCGTCACGGCTCATTGCGGCCGGATCCATCATCTGGTCCATCCATTGGACCTCGGGATCGCGCTCGAACGGATTGCTGCAAATCTGCGGCCGGGCGGCCATTTTCTTTTTGATTTTCGGACCCAGTGCCGGCCGTTCCCGGCTCATCGGTTCTGCAGCCACGCCCGCGAAGTCGCGCCGTGTGCCCGGTGGGGTCCGGGACAATCGACACGGCCGCTTCTTTCGATCGAATCGCCGTTCCTTCTCTCGGGCGGTGGATTCACGCTGGAAGACATGGGTAAAGCGCTCGGGCGGGCGCGGCTCGCGGTACGCGAGCTCCTCGATCCGAGCACGCTGAGGCCGGCGACCGCTTGCACGCCGCGCTTACTCGTCGTCGCGACCCGGGCGCGGGAGTAGTGGGCGCAAACGATCGTTACAAATTGTGGCTAGTTTTTCGAGCACGGTCCGGTCGTGCCCCTTCGTTGTTCTGCCGTCTGCCGAAATACTTCCAGCGCCGTACGAAATATGCGTTTGGCGAGTTCGAATCGCCAGAGGAGAACTCGCTCAATATGGCTACCTATTAAATGGAACGTGTACCCTGGCGAATCCCATCCTGGTATTAAATTCTGCGGCGAGCGCTACACCAGAGTAGGCGCAAGAAGGAGATCCAGGGTTTGTTACTCATGTTACTTTTTTTGGCACTTTCGATGTCCATTGGAGAGACTGGAGGGCACTGTTGAGACGGAAGAGACTGCTGAGGCTCGTTCGTAAACGACAGAAAATGCGGATTTTACGAATGAAGTGACAGAAAACAAGAGAGTTGCGGAAAAAGAAGCGTTATAATCCCCTCTCCGCCAGATTCTTTGTTTTCAACTGTTTCAGCGTAATCTTTGCTTTGGGTTCAAATCCTCTTCTTCACCAAAAAACAGCCCTGTGTAGTAAAAACGTAGTAATTGTGGCGCGCTTGGGTCGCCGAAACCCCTTCCTCTTACGGCTGCGCCTCTTCGTCGCGCTGCGCAACCACCAGCAAAACAATCCCCGTCACACAAAACATTCGAAACGAGGCATCCTGTCCGTTCCACGTTTTGGATTGCCACATCGCAAACCATTCGCCGCCCACGCTCAAAAACGCCACCAACCACATCGTGGCGCCTAGTGTCAGCCCTGCGAGCGCCCATTTCTTGGCCGCGTGAAACTCTGCCGCGCTCCGGCGCAGGCGCCGTATCATCTGCACCACTCCCATCCACAACAGCGCCGTGGTCACGCATTCCCACACGATGATCGATAAATAAAACGCCGTATGCACGGTCGGCGACTGGATCGCCCGCCACATCACGTGATTTCCCGCAAACGTCGCATCCATCATCAGCACGTGCCGCACAAACTGGTAATTCGAATCGTAATCGGTAAGGTTATTCAGCACCACCAGCGTGTAGTAAAGCGCCAGCCCAGCCGTCAGCGCGAATTTCGCAACTCGCAGCGTCATCGCTTGCTCTCCGGAAAAAACGTTTTGAAGTACTCGATCAGCGCCTGCATCGTCGCATCGTCATACTGCGGGCTCGGCGACATCTGGGATTTCGTATTCACCGCTTGTGGATTCCGCACATAGGCCACAAACCGCGCCGGCGAAGCTTCTGCCCACGCCGCCAACACCTGCCACGGCCTGCCTGCTTTTGTTCCACCTTCTCCCTTGTTGTCGTGGCACCTAAAACAGTTCTGTTGCGCAATCATGTAGCCATTTTTTACTGATGCTTCGTTCGCGTGTGCTCCGCGCGGCGCTATTGCCTCCAGCACCGCCGCTTCCTTGCGGAATTCCAGCTGTACCACTCCCCACGGAATCTGCGGTTCATCTTCGTGCGCAAGTATCTTGAAACGCGGTGTGAACTTGGCGTGAGAAATCAGAAACGGCCCCATTGCAGCACCGTGTACCTCCGCATTTGTCGGCCAATTTGCGGGCGGCAGTTCGTTGATTTTCAAAGCCAGAATCGGCTGGTGCGCCCGCACATATTCTTCAGGAAAGTGCGCATGATACTGGTCAAGGCAGATCGCCACCACCATCGTCCCCGCCTGCGGTACCGCAAGCGCCTTCATCAACTCCGTCAGCAACACTCCGCTGATTTCAGCTTTGCCTGCAAAATTCGCGTCATCATCCACCGCGTAGCTCACTTGCGGCAGCTTCAATAATTCTTCGCGTGCAATGTAGCGCGCACTGCCCGCAGGGAAATCCGGCAAATCTCCGCCAATCTCCAAATCCAGCGGCGATTGCCGGCGCGCCCGCGTTTTAAGCGAAGATTCGCTCGTGGAATTTGCTGCAACCGCTTCTCTCTCCAGAAAGCTCACACCCACCAAACACAATCCGATTCCCAGCACTCGCAAGGGCCAGGTTTTGCGCATAAGCCATGCTAGCCCACATTTCTTACGGCTGAACAAAATTCGATCCACGGCCTAGCTCTCGCTGCTCCTGATTCGGTAAACGCGTTGGCCAGCGACACCAGAGTTTTCTGTTCGCGTTCGTGCGCTTTCGCCGAACCCGTTGCGAGGCTGGCGCTCGAGGACCGCTTGACCGAACGCAACACCAGTCCGCGCTCTTGCGCTAGCTGTGTTAGCCGCGGCATCACTTAAAAGAACGGGCCCATGTTGCGCGGCTCTTCCTGCACCCACACCACTTCGCGCGCGTTGGGATGCGCGGCAAATGCTGCGGATATTTCCGGTACGCGGCAGCGGGTACTACACTGGTCCAGAAACAATATCGCGGTGTTGCTGTCCTTGCGTTTGCGCAACTCGGCCTTCAGGTCGTGGCCAACTTTTCCGCTGGCGATCAGAATCCGCTTCGCATCCGTCACTTCGCGGTCCGGCATCACCGGCAAAAAGCGCGGCTGCGTCAGATCCTCGAGCGTCGATGAAGCATCCGGGTGGCGCAGCATGCTCTTCGGCGTGAATACCACCAGCGGCTTGCGCCAAGGCCCCGCGCTTGCCGGCGGAGTATGGGGAAATACTGCGACGCATTCGACAGCTGGCAAATCTGGATATTTTCCTCCGCCGCCAGTTGCAGAAATCTTTCGATGCGCGCGCTCGAATGTTCCGGCCCTTGTCCTTCAATCAGACCAGAACAGAGGAACGTATATGACAAAACTCTATGTAGGAGGTCTCCCGTATAGCACCACCGATGAGAGCCTGCTGCAGTTGTTTACTGAGAAAGGCTACAAGTCGATCTCTGCCCGTATTATCACCGAAAGGGAAACAGGCCGCTCACGCGGTTTTGGATTCGTCGAACTCGGGCCTGGAGATAATGCCACAAAGGCCATTGGCGAATTCGACGGGTTGAATCTCGAGGGCCGCGCACTTCAAGTCAACGAAGCGCGTCCGCAGGAATCCCGTGGCAGTGGCGGGCGAGGATTTTCTGGCGGGCGCACTGGGCGCGGGGGACATAGAAACTACTAGTTGCCTTAACGCTGCCGCCGATCTGGGTTTCAGCAATCACATTTAGTCGGGTTCGTCATACACGCCAATTTCCGCAATATGAGGCATCTCCTTGCTGCTTTCCAACAACAGCCGCACCTTCTGCGATGAGATCCGTGCAATGCGACGAATTGTCGTAGGTGTAGGTGTCTCACCGGCTGTTAGCGTGATCCATTTCTCGCCGTTCCAGTGGTCAAAGCGATAGCTGCGAATGCGGCTCTGGCGGTAGTCATCCGATCTGCCGACGGGCTCCACGAGTGAGACAACGTTGAAACTCTCCTGCTTTCCTAGGTCCACTTCCAACCAGCCCGAGGTTTGCCCCTCATCCAAATACCAACTCGATCGGAAATTACCATCGTTCGCCTCATCCGGTCCCACGGTATCCGGGTAAGAGCTGGCATGAATGGGCTTACCTGTTGCAAGGTTCCGAGTGGTAATAACAATGTGTTCTCTGAGTTTTTCCATGGGGCCGGGATGCTTCCAAGCTTTGCCGATCTGCTCGAGCCGGCTCACAACGTTTGGCGCGAGGCGTCCTTCACGAGTCGGGGGAGCATTCAGAATCAGATTGCAGTGTCTTCGATTGAGCGGCTCCAGCCACTCGTTCACTACGGTCGTCACCGCCTTGAGATGTCCATTCGCGTCCCGCTGTTTCCAGAACCAGCCGTCAGTGAGGGTCACACAAGAAAGAGCGGGCACGTCGCTATCTTCCGGAACCTTCTGGCCGGCATTCTGTTCAAACGCCTTCACATCGGAATAGTAGAGTCCACCAGAAGGATATTGACTGGCGTTGAGATCGCAGAGCAGGCATTTGGGCTGGAGGTTCTTAATGTGCCCGTATATCTCCGGGAACGGCACTTCTTCATAAGTGATGCGGCTCCACGGCGCATCCCAGCCGTCGGTGATGAGGATATCGATCTCTCCGTAGCCTGTGAGCAACTCTGTCAGCTGATCCTTGATGAGCTTAACCTTGGCCGGAGTCACGTTGAAATGGCGGATGTCGTCGCGCAGCGACAAAATCGAATAGTAAAGACCCACCCGCAGGCCGGCCTTGCGAAACGAATTCACGTAGGCGTGAACGACGTCGGCCGAATGTGATGTCCGGCCAATGCTGGCTCCTCCTGTTTTTGTCGGCCATATGCAAAAGCCATCATGATGCCTGGTCGTCAGGCAACCCCAGGTCATGTTGGCCGACCGCGCCGCCGCAACCCATTGATCCGTGTCGAGAGCGGTAGGAGCAAATAAATCAGGAGGAGACGTCGGGTCACCCCACTCGCGGTTTTGAAACGTCGCCATGTTGAAATGCAGGAACATGCCGAAACGCAAATCCACAAATCGCTGTTGCAGATCGAGCAGCGGCAGTCCGCGAGGCAGACGTGCAGAGTGCGCTTCGTTCTGTTCCACAGCAGCGCCCTGAGTACCAGGCAGCATTGCAACCGCGGCAGATTGAGCGGCCAGCCGGAAAAACTCTCTTCTCTTCGTCATCTTCAACGCCTCGATCCCCGGGGTCAACTCTCTACCACTCGAAAACAATTCGCTAGTCGTCTACTGTGGACGTCTCGTCATTCTCCAAGAGGGGCTCGCCGGGACGTTCGCTTGAGCGGTACAAGGCTTCGACGAGCGCCATAGTGTGGAACGCGTCTTCAAAGTGCGACGGAAGGGTGGAAGCAGAGCCCTCTGCAAAGGATTGGAGCGCGCCCATAGTGCCCATGAAAGCGTCGGGAAAGTTGTTGCCGGTTATAGAGAGCTGGCGCCAGCCTGACGCGTTGGAACTACGAGGGACGTACTCGGCGGAATCCGCCTTTCCCGTGGGATAGTCAAGATTGACGCCCATAGTGATGCGCGCCGCGCCGTCGAGTCCCTCCCACTGAACGAAGCTGTGCTGATGCTCGGGACCGAAGT
>Ga0075425_100007227_pt1 | contig 11723 bp, 12 predicted proteins | sample SoiMethybrSBSTD4_FD_75300 | JGI IMG/M metagenome (GOLD analysis project Ga0075425, IMG submission 75300) | Bulk soil microbial communities from a Populus tree surrounding site in Tennessee, USA - Soil MetaG P. TD hybrid SBSTD4 | ecosystem: Environmental > Terrestrial > Soil > Tree plantation...
TTGCCGATCGGCTCGCTGCCGCCGTCGGGATGCGCCAGCCGCTTGTTGCCCTTGCCGATGAACGTCTTCGGCACCGTGTCGGTCTCCACCACGCGGATCCACTGGCGCGGCTTGAGCGACGCGAAGTACTCCGCCGCCGCCCTCACCTCCTCGTCGCTGATCACCTTCGCCATCGCGATCATCGTGCCCGAGCCCTTGCGGTCGCCGCTCTTCCAGTCGGCCATCTGGCGGATGAAATAATTCACCGGCAGGCCCGCCACGTAGGCGGACTCGTCGTGGCCGGTGCCGGTCGGCAGATGGCACGAGCCGCAGGCGCGCACCTGCTTGTCCTTGTTGCCGTGCGCTACCACCTGCGGCATCGGCGGATGCAGGTCGGGAAACCAGTCGGGCGCGTTGAACAGGTCGTCGATCTGGTCGCGCGTGAGCGACAGCGTGCTGCCCGGCGCAGTCTTCGGCTTGCCGTCGTCGCGCGAGGGCGGCAGCACCTTCTCGGTCACCGGGAAGGCCCAGTCCGGCTTGTCCGCCGCCAGCGCGACGGCCGGCGCCAGGACAAGGATGACGATGCAAGCGAGATGTTTCATGAATCCTCCCCGTCGACTTCCGCGCGCGTTGCGATCCGACGCCCGCGCGATTGTGGGCCGGCCCATGGCCGATGACAACGGCCCGTTTCCCTGCACGCGACGGCCGCGCTAGAGTCGGCGCGAAGCAATACGGCGTGAAGTGAGTGCGACCATGGCAGACAACCCGCGCTTCGATCTCGCCGGCAAGGTCGTGGTCATCACGGGCGGCGGCAAGGGCATCGGCAAGGTGTATGCGCGCGAGTTCGCCCGGGTCGGCGCCCGCGTGGTGGCGGCCGACATCGATGGCGAGGCCGCCAAGGCGGTCGCGGCCGAGATCGGCGAGGAGGGCGGCGAGGCGCTCGGGCTCGCGACTGACATCGCCGAAGCGGCTACGGTCGACGCGCTGGCGAAGGCAACGCTCGAACGGTTCGGCGGCGTCGACGTGCTGATCAACAATGCGTCGCTGATGAGCGCGCTGGCGCGCCGCTCGTGGCTGGAGATCCCGGTCGACGAGTGGGACCGCGTGATGGCGGTCAACCTGCGCGGCATGTTCCTGTGCTGCCGCGCCTTCGTGCCGCCGATGCGCCATAAGGGCTACGGCAAGATCGTCAACATCTCGTCGAGCCGGGTGTGGGAGGGCACGCCCAACCGGCTGCACTACACCACCTCGAAGGCCGGGGTGATCGGCTTCACCCGCGCGCTCGCCCGCGAGGTCGGCCCGTGGGGCATCACCGTCAACGCGGTGACGCCCGGCAACACCCAGAGCGACACCCAGGTCGGCACCTCGTCACCCGAGTATCTCAAGGGCCGCATCGAGGGCCGTGCCATCGGACGCGCCCAGGTGCCGGAGGACCTGGTCGGGGCGGTGATGTTCCTGGCCAGCCCGGCGAGCGACTTCATGACCGGGCAGACCGTCAACGTCGACGGCGGCCGCATGATGCATTGACACGCCCGTCTGCGGACGAAGGACCTTTACCTGAGTTAACGAAGGTTAACTCGGCATTAACCATAGCGGCCTGATGTTGCTCCGGCGCGCGAGCGCCCCCGACGCATGATTCGCGCGCTTCGTCACTCGGAGCGGCCCATGCGCCCGTTCATTCGCCCGTTCATCGCGTTCATCCGCAAGCAGTCCGACTCGGGGTTCGGCGTCTGGTTTCCCGACCTGCCCGACTGCCACACGACCGGAGAGACCATCGCGGAAGCGCGGGAGAATGCCGAGCGCAAGCTCGCTCTGCACTGCCGCCATCTGCGGGCGACCGGCGCTCCGGTCCCTGCCCCGTCCTACATGCACGAGCTCTTCTGGGGCCGCGACCTGCTCGACGGCCTGGTTGTGCTGATCTCGCCGCCGCAGGCCGCCTGACTCAAGGTCAAGGCGAACGCTGGCGCGACCTGGATGACCCATTGGCGAGCGGCTTCGCGACTGCGCGCGCCGCCTGGATGAACAGATCGGCGGCCGGATTCAGTGTTCGATTCTTCAGCGTAACAATGGCTGTGGGACGCGGCCCGCACGGAAAAACGACGCGAAGCGCCCTGATCTTCGCACCCATGGCGCCAAAGCGCAGAACCGATTCCGGTATGGGGGTCAAATAGGGCCCATTCGGCAGCAATCGGTTGACGATGTGGAGGGACGTTGACACGACCGCTGCCGGAGGCACCTCCAGCCCCTTGCTGCTGAATGCCTCGCGAACCAGCGCGGAAGGCAGGGAATCCGGCGGCGTCAAGATCCAAGGCTCATCGAGCAGCTCGGCCAGCTCGATGCGGCGTCGACGAAGCCACTTGTTTCCTTCTCCCGCCACTACGCGGACCGGATCGTGAAACAGAAATTCCGTATGCAGATCGTCGTCCGCTTCAGACTCCATGACGCGCCCCAGGATCAGATCGACGTGACGCTGCCGCAGCTCATGAAATTGCAGCGAAACCGCCGCGGGCATCCACACCGCCTCGCAGACGATCCCCGGGTATTGCCGCCGTAGCTGTTGAATGACGGCCGGGAGCAGCCCGGCGGCATTCGCCTCCGGACAGCCCACCCTCACCTCGCCGGCGGTGGGATCGGCCAGGAATTCGATTTCCTTCACGCCTTGCCGCAGCTCGTCGAAGATTGCGAGGGCGCGCCGGAGCAGCGTCCGCCCGTAGAGCGTAGGCTCGACGCCGCGCGAGTCGCGATCCAGCAGACGCGCGCCAATGGCGTGTTCCAACTGGGAGATCGCCTTCGAAGCTGCCGATTGGGTCAGATTGAGTTGCCCTGCGGCCTTCGCAATGCTGCCCCAGCGCACGGCCGCATCGAGCAGTTGCAGGTCGCGCAGCTTCAGTCGACGGCCGACGTGTTCGATACGATCCACTGCAGCGCCATATGAATTTAATTCATACAGTTATCGCAAATCGAGACTTCCTTTTCTAGCCCATCGGCCCGATCGTCGGCGCGCAACTGCGGTCATCGCACGACACGGAGGCATCCATGAGACTTCACAGGGTCATCCGCATCGCCAGCGTCCTGCTCGCATTGGCTCCTTGGGCGGCGGCAACCTCCGAGGCGCAAACGGCTGATCCGCGCATTGCGGACCTCGTGCGCAGCGGCAAACTGCGTGTCGGGCTGTTTCTTCCACAATACGGCAAGGGTACGGATGGCTTGAAGACCAGCGTATGGGTCGAGACCGCGCGCGCCTATGCGGCGCGCGTCGGCGTTCCGCTCGTCGTTGTAGAGCATGCGACCCCGCCGGAAGCCGTCGGTTGCCTCAAGGCGGGCGCTTGCGACCTTCTGTTTCTGCCGCTCGACGCGCGGGCGACGGGGGCCGGCGATTTCTCGAATCCGATCTTCCAGTTCGACTACACCTTGATGGTGCCCGCAGGCTCGGCGATCGCCAAGGTCGCCGATGCCGACCGGCCGGGTGTTCGCATTGCGGCGGTCCGCAATCACGCGTCGACCAATGAGTTCGTCCGCAAGGCGAAACAAGCCGAGCTCGTCTACGGCGAGACGCCGGCGCAGACATTTGCGCTGTTGCGCGACGGCAAGGCCGACGCACTGGCCTCGGCCCGCCCCGATCTGCTCCTATTGTTGCCGAGCCTCGCCGGCGCACGCATCCTTCCGGATCGCTACGGCGCGATGCTCAACCGCATGGTCGTGCCCAGAGGCAAGACGGATTGGCGTGCCTACGCCAACGACTTCGTCGAGGAGGCCAAAGCCTCGGGCGCCGTGCAGCAGTTCATCGAGCGCGGCGGCAGCCGCGGGGTCGACGTTGCGCCGGTCGGCGACCCGGGTTGATCGGCGGATCGAGCGCGGGAGCGGACGGGCAACACCGGGTTAGCGCTCCCCACACCGCTCGAAGGCGTCACCCCCGCCGCTTCTTCTCCGCCTCGTCCCAGGCGGTGAGCGGCTGGAAGTCCGGCACATAGCCGAGCCCCTTGGTCGCGTCCGACGACACCGCGCCTTGCGTGGTGACCACGTCGAGCAGCGCCGGCGCATTGTCGAGCGCGCGTCGCAGCGCGCCGGCGAGATCGGCGGGGTCCTGCACGCGCTCGCCATGGGCGCCGAGCGCCCGCGCCATCCCGGCATAGTCGGAGTGCCGCAAGGTCGTGCCGACCACGCGGCCGCCGTAGTTCACCTCCTGATCGTAGCGCTCGATGTTCCAGGCGGCGTTGTTCGACACGATGAACACCGCCTTGGCGCCATGGCGCACCGCGGTGTCGATCTCCATCGCGTTGATGCCGAACGCGCCGTCGCCGTTGACCGAGATCACCTGGCGGCCCGGGAACGCCAGCGCCGCCGCGACCGCGAACGGCACGCCGACGCCGAGGCAGCCGAACGCGCCCGCATCCATGTAGGTGCGCGCCGCAAGCCCGACCCGCGCGAAGCTCAACAGGTCGCCGCCGTCGGCGATCGCGATATAGTCCGGCTCGGCCACCTCGGCGATCGCATCGAAGATGCGCATCGGGTGGACCCTGCCGTCCGGGCCGGTCGCCGGTCCGGCGGCGCGGCCCTTGGCGGTGCGCTCGCGCTGGCGGCGGCGCAGGCCGTCGGCCCACGCGGTGTCGATGTTGGAGCGCCGGTTGCCGGCGGCCGCCACGATGGCGGCGAGCGCGAGCGGCGGCGCCGCGAGGATTTCCGGCTCGCCGCGGCGGTTGTCAAAAAGCTCGCCGGCCGTGTCTGCGATGCGCACGAAGCGCGCGTGCGGAAACACCGCCGGCGAGCCGTAGCCGAGCTGGTAGTCGAGCCGCCGCCCGATCACCAGCACGAGATCGGCGTCGGTCATGGCGGCGGCGCGCACCGCGCCGACGAACGCGGCATGATCCGCCGGCACCAGGCCGCGGCTCTCCTGGGTGTCGAGATAGAGTGCGCCGCTCGCATCGAGCAGGCGCACCAGGTCGGCGCCGGCGGTCTTCGCGCCGCGTCCCGTGATGACCAGCGGCCGGCGCGCCGACCACAGCGCCTCGACGGCCGCCGCCACCGCCGCCGGATCGGGCGCCGAGGCGCGCGGCGCCTTCGCCGCCATCCATTCGTCGAGCACCAGCCCGGACGGCACGCTCTGGCGCAGCACGTCGGTCGGAATCTCGAGATAGACCGGGCCGGGCTCGCCGGCGTCGCCCATCGCGCGCGCCACCGCCTCGTCGAGCTCGCGCACCAGCTGCTCGGCGACGCGCAGCGTGCGCGACGTGCGGGTGACCGGCCGCAGGATGTCGACGTGCGGGATGTCCTGCAGCGGCCCCATGTTGACCTGCGGCCGCGGCGGGCAGCCGCCGATCAGCAGCACCGGCACGCGGGCGAGATACGCGTTCGCCATCGCGGTGACGCAATTGGTGACGCCCGGCCCGGCCGTCACCATGGCGACGCCAAAACCTCCGGTGAGCTCGGCATGCGCGTGCGCCATGTGCACCGCGGCGCCTTCGTCGCGCACGTCGATGATGCGGATGCCGCGCCGCGCCACGTGGTCCCAGATCGGCTGGATGTGGCCGCCCTGCAGGCCGAAGATGCGGTCGACGCCACGCTGCTCGAGAAAGCGCGCGATCCAGCCGGCGCAGCTGTCGGGCGCGGCGGCGAGATCGACGGGTGTGGTGGTTGCCATACTGTTGTCCTTCCTTTCTTCCCCTCTCCCGAAGGGAGAGGACGACGCGCGTAGCGCGTCAGGTGAGGGAAGCTCGGACTCTCAATGGAAACGCATAGAGCCCCTCACCCCAGCCCTCTCCCCTCCGGGGAGAGGGAGCGCCGGCATTGTGCCCACCTAACTTTTCTCTTCACCGAGCTGCGTGCGCAGCGTCCGATGCAGGATCTTCCCCGTCGCGGTGCGCGGCATGTGGGCGTCGGCGATGAACGAGACCGAGCGCGGCCGCTTGTAGCCGGCGATGCGGTCGCGGCACCACGCGATGATCTCCACCTCCGTCGCCTCGCAGCCCTCGTGCAGCACCACGACGGCGTGCACGCGCTCGCCCCACTTCGCGTCGGGCAGGCCGACCACCGCGACCTCCTTCACCTTGTCGTGCGCGCCGAGCAGGTTCTCGACCTCGGACGGATAGACGTTCTCGCCGCCCGAGATGATCATGTTGCTCTTGCGGTCCACCAGGAAATAGTAGCCCTCGCCGTCGCGGCGGGCCATGTCGCCGACCGTGCACCAGCCGTCGCGAAACGCCTCGGCGGTCTTCTCCGGCATCTTCCAGTAGCCGTCGAACGTGTAGGGCGTGCGCGAATAGAGCTCGCCGACCGCGCCGTCGGCGACCGGGTGACCGTTCGCATCCAGAATGCGGATCGGCGCCGAGCCGGCGCATTCGCGCCCGACCGAGCCGAGCTTGGTCATCTGCTCGGCCGGATGCAGCATGGTGACCCAGCCGGCCTCGGTCGAGCCGTAGAGCTCGAACAGGCAGGAGTTGCGGAAATGCTCGAGGATGGCGAGCTTGGTGTCGCGCCGCGCCGGCGCCGAGGAGACCAGGAGCTTGCGCATGCGCTCGCCGCCGAACCGCGCGCGCAGCTCGGCCGAGAGCCCGAGCATCATGATGTAGTGGGTCGGCACCAGCGACGTGAAGGTCGCGCCGCTTTCGCTCAAGGTGCGCAGCAGGTGCTCGGGATCGAAGCTCTTCTGACTGTAGACGAAGCAGGTCGCGCCGCAATAGGCGAACGCGTTGAAGAAGAACAGCGAGTTGGCGTGGCACATCGGCATCACCAGCAGCGCGGTGTCGTCGCGGCCGAACCCCATCTCGACGTCGGTCGAGAGCGAGAGCTGCGCGCTCGCCCGATGGCTGCGGATCGCGCCCTTCGGCCGGCCAGTGGTGCCGGAGGTGTACATCAGCGTCCAGGTGTCGTCGGGCCCGACCGGCGTCGCCGGCTCGTCGTCGCGCGCCGCCGCGATCAGATCCTCGTAGCCGCGCCAGCCGGCGCGCGGCGCACCGCCGAGCTGGATGAAGTTCGCCGCCGGGATGTCGAGGTCGCCGCGCACCTCGTCGGCGCGGGCGAGAAGCTCGTCCTGCACGATGAACGCCCGCGCTTCGCAGTTCTGCGCGATGTAGCGGATCTCCGGCCCGATCAGGCGGAAGTTGACCGGCACCGCGATCACGCCGGCCTTGGCGGCCGCCGCGTAGATCTCCACCCATTCGATGCAGTTGTAGGCGAGCACCGCGACGCGGTCGCCCTTGGCGAGGCCGAGGCCGAGCAGCGCATTGGCGAGCCGGCAGGCGCGCGCGTTCCACTGCGCGAAGGTGAGCGCGCGGCCAAGGTCGCGCGCGCCGACCTTGTCGGGAAAGACTCGCGCATTGAGGCTGAGGACCTGCCCGATGTGCGGAAGCTCGTTCATCGGCTCGCCCCGCGTCCGCGGTCATCCGATCCGCTTGAGACCCTTGGCGTAGCGCTGGTAGCGCCGCACATAGACGTCGGCGCCGCCCTTGATCATCTCGTGCGCCTTGTCATCGAGGGTGCGCACCGCGCGCGCCGGGCTGCCGACGATCAGCGAGTTGTCGGGAAAGCTCTTGCCCTCGGTGACCAGCGCGCCGGCGCCGACCAGGCTGCCGGCGCCGATCTTTGCGCCGTTGAGCAGGATCGCGCCCATGCCGATCAGCGAATTGTCGCCGATGGTGCAGCCGTGCAGGATCACGTTGTGTCCGATCACGCAGTTCGAGCCGATCACCATCGGGAAGCCCGGATCGGTGTGCAGGGTCGCGTTGTCCTGAATCTGCGAGCGCTCGCCGAGCTCGATCCACTCGTTGTCGCCGCGCAGCACCGCGCCGAACCAGATGCTGGTGTTCTGCTTGAGCCGCACCTTGCCGATCACCACCGCGGTCTCGGCGATCCAATAGCTGCCGTCACCGGGGAATTCCGGTCCGACGCCGTCGAGCTCGTAGACAGGCATGCGCGCACTCCGTGGACGAGGCGCGACCATGCCATTGCGTGATGCGCGCGCGCAAGGCGACCTGTAGCCCGCATTGAGCGAAGCGAAATGCGGGAACGGCGGCCCCGGATGCCGCTTCGCGCCATCCGGGCTACGAGGGATTCACCCCACCACGCGCGTGACCAGCTCGAACGCCATCACCACGACGGTGCCCGACATCAGGCTCCAGATGCCGGCGATGACCGTCGCCACCATCACGAACTCGAAGCGGCGGCGCTCGATGCGGCGACCGCGGATCGTGTTGCGCATGATGATGAAGGGCGCGGCGAAGACCAGGAACGGGATGGCGGCGAACGTCGTCGGGTGCGGCCCCTGCTCGAGCAGGCGGAAGCTCGCCGGCCGCTCGGTGACGAGCTGGTAGCCGGTCGAGATCAGCCCGGCGACCGCAAAGCCGATCGCCAACGACAGGAACGACTGCGCCTGTTCGGGCGACAGGGACCAGGACACGTTCGGCACTCCACCACTTTCGCCGCCAGAAAGTTGTGCCGAATCGCGGGGGCTACCGCCACGGTATCCTTAAGAAAGGGTTAACGCGGCCCGGCGGCAGGCGAAAACTCCCCGCTGCGGGCCCGATTCCGGCCCGTGCCATACTTCGCGCCTGATTCGAGCCCCTCTTTCGGACATGGAGCGCGCCACGCATGTCGATGCTGGCCGGACATCGCCGCCCGACCGGGCATCTGACCGGCCACGACGCCGCCGAGGGCCTCCTCCATTTCATCCTGCTGGTGCTGGGCGCGCTCGCCGTCGTTGCCGTCGGCCTGATTGGCTACGCGATATGGCCGAGCTGGTCGGACGCCGAGGTCGCGCTCGACGCCCCGGCGCTGCCGATCACGGTCGCGGGCGCGCTGTTCAACGTGCCGCCGCCGGCGATCCGCATCGCGGCGCAACGCCATTCGGGCGCGCATGAGCGGGTGGACCTCGCGTTCCTGTGGCCCTCGCTCGCCGCGCCCGATCCCAACGGCCTCATCCCCAGCCTGGCGGAGCGCGACCGCGTTTTCGTCACCCTCGCGGTCGCCGCCTCGCTGCCGCCGGTCGAGCGGCTCAAGACGATCTATCCGCGCTACATCGCGACCGAGCCGACACCAGGCCCGCCGGGGCTCGCGATCTTCGCGTTCCGCGACGGCTCGCCCTACCGGGGCGAGGACATCGTGTTCGACGCCGAGGCGCCGGAGAAATTCTTGGCCCGCTGCGCCCGCACCACCAACCCGCTCATGCCCGGCACCTGCCTGGCCGAGCGCCGCATCGGCGACGCCGACGTGGTCGCGCGCTTCCCGCGCGACTGGCTGGAGAACTGGCGGGAGGTGGAGACGAGGCTGGACGCGCTGGTGCGGCGGCTGCGGCCGGCCGGGCAATAATTTCAGTCGAGGTCGACGCCGAGGATGGACATGTTGAAATTGTAGGAGTCCTTCTCCTCCTCGTCGACGAAGATCACGCCGATAAACTCGTCGCCGATGTAGACCTCGGCCGAGTCGTCCTTCTTCGGCCGCGGCACGATGCGGATCTTCGCATTGCCGAACAGCCGGCGCAGATAGGCTTCGATCTTGCGGATTTCCTGGATGTCCACCGGCCTGCTCCCCTGCCCCGCCTCGTAAGGTGCTTGCAGCCCGGACGACGCTGATCCGGGCCACGACTCACCGCATTGGTATCACAGCCCCAGGTCGTTGAGCATCTGGTCCATGGTGCGCGACGGCTCGGCGCAGCCGGACTCGCCGATCACCCTGGCGGGCACGCCGGCCACCGTCTTGTTGTTCGGCACCGGGTTGACCACCACCGAGCCCGCCGCGATGCGGGCGCAATGGCCGACCTCGATATTGCCCAGGATCTTGGCCCCGGCCCCGATCATCACGCCGCGGCCGATCTTGGGATGGCGGTCGCCCGCCTCGTTGCCGGTGCCGCCGAGGGTGACGTCGTGCAGCATCGAGACGTCGTCGTCGATCGCCGCGGTCTCGCCCACCACCAGCCCGCTCGCATGGTCGAGGAAGATGCCGCGCCCGATGCGCGCGGCCGGATGGATGTCGCAGTTGAGCACCGCCGAGGCGCGGCTCTGCAGGTAGTAGGCGAAATCCTTGCGGCCCTTGCCCCACAGCCAGTGCGCCAGCCGGTGGGTCTGGATGGCGTGGAAGCCTTTGAAATAGAGGACCGGCTCGATGAAGCGGTTGGTCGCCGGGTCGCGGTCGTAGGTCGCGACGATGTCGGCGCGGAAGATTTCGCCGAGCGTCGGCGTGTCCTCGAGCGCGTCGCAATAGGCCTGGCGGATCAGCTCGCCCGACACGTCGGGATGGTCGAGTCGCTGGGCGATCCGATGCACCACCACCTGCTCCAGCTTGTCGTGATGGAGCACCGACGAATAGATGAAGGACGAGAGCTCCGGCTCCTGGCGCACCACCACCTCGGCCTCGCGCCGGATGCGCGCCCAGACCGGGTCGACCTTGTCGAGCACGTTGACGGGCTTGGTCTGCTGCTGGTTCATCATCGCCTCCCGGCCCAACGCCACACGGGGCCGTCCACACCAAAGGTTTAGCATAGATAGGGAAGGGTCAGGACCCCCGCAATTCACCCCAATCCATGAAAGATGGTTACGTCGCCATCACAGGCTTTGAAGGAAATCCATGATGGCGGCGGCAAACTGGTCGTTCTTGTCGCCCGCCACCATGTGACGGGCGCCCGACACGTCGGCGAACCGGGCGTGCGGCACCAGCTCGAGGAACTCGCGGGCGTGCTCCTCCTGCACCAGCTCGGACGAGCCGCCGCGCACCAGCAGCGCCGGTATCGTCAGGCGCCGCGCCGCCGCGATCAGCCGCTCCTCGATCTCGGTGCGGCGGCCGTCGACCGGTCGGCGGCCGTCGAGAAAGCGCGGGTCCCAGTGCCAGCGCCAGCGGCCGTCCGGATGGAGCCGCAGGTTCTTCTTCAGCCCCTCGGTCGAGCGCGGCCGCGGCCGGTGCGGCAGGTAGGCGGCGACCGCGTCGGCCGCCTCCTCGACCGACGCAAACCCGTCGCGCGCGTGGGTGCGCATGAAGCCCTGCACCTTGGCGACGCCCGTGAGGTCGACCCGCGGCGTGATGTCGACCAGCACCAGGGCGGCGAACGGCGGCGGCCGGCCAGCCGCCTGCGCGTCGCCGGCGGCGAGCAGCGCCGCGATGCCGCCGAGCGAGGCGCCGATCACCACCGGCGGTGCGCCGTGGCGGCGCGCGAGCTCGGCCGCGACCGTGGTGACGTCGCCGGCGAACTCGGCAAAACCGTAGGCGCCGTCGGCGACCCATTCGGACTCGCCGTGGCCGCGCTGGTCGACCGCATAGGCGAGCCAGCCGGCGCGGGCGAGCTCGACCGCGGTGCGCCGCCAGGCATGGCGGGTCTGGCCGCCGCCGTGCAGCAGCAGCACCGGCAGGCCGGTGTCGCCGAAAACATCAGCGGCGAGCCGGTTGCGCGACGTGCCGCGGAACGACTCGTGCAACGAGCTCACGCGTGCTCCTCCAGGAAGGCGAGCACGCCCGCCTTGAAGGCCCTGTCGCCGACCGCGAGCATGTGGTCGCGCCCCGGGATGTCGAGCGCGACCGCGTTGGGCATCAGCGCGGCCAGCTCCTCCGCCGAGCCGGCGACCGAATCCTTGGTGCCGACCCCGATCAGGGTCGGCGCCGCGATGCGGGCCACCTCCTGGCGCGACACGGTCTGGCGCGAGCCGCGCATGCAGGCCGCGAGCGCTTTCAGGTCGGACTTGGTCTGCTGCGCGAAGGCGCGGAACGCGTAGCCCTGCGGATCGGTGACCTCGGTGATCGACGGCGCCTCGAGCGCCTCGGCGATC
>Ga0075425_100007228_pt1 | contig 11723 bp, 4 predicted proteins | sample SoiMethybrSBSTD4_FD_75300 | JGI IMG/M metagenome (GOLD analysis project Ga0075425, IMG submission 75300) | Bulk soil microbial communities from a Populus tree surrounding site in Tennessee, USA - Soil MetaG P. TD hybrid SBSTD4 | ecosystem: Environmental > Terrestrial > Soil > Tree plantation...
GTCGATCGCCTCTTGAAAGAACTCGCGCGCCTTCCGGAGACTCTCCGCGTTTCGCTTCTCCCACTCGTAGCGTCCCTTGAGGTAGAGCTGATACGCCTCGGTATTCTCGGTGTACCGCTTTTGGACCTTCTGCTTCTCCGCGCCCGTCATTCTGGGCCGCAGCTTCTCGGAGACGTCCTTCGCGATGTCTTCCTGAATGGCCAGAACGTCGGCGAGCTTGCGGTCGTAGTGGTTGCCCCAGATCTGCGCGCCGTTGGCGACGTCCACGAGGTCGGCCTGCACGGAGAGCGTGTCGCCGCGCTGGAGGAGCTTGCCCGAGACGACGGCACGGACGTTCAACTCCCGTCCCGCTTTCTGCGGATCCTCGTCCTTGCCCTTGTAGCGGAAGACGCTCGAGCGTGACGCCACGCGCAGGTGCGGCACCCGCGAGAGGCTGTTGATCACGCTCTCGGTGACGCCGTCGCTCAGGTACTCCGTCTCGGGATTGCGGTTCGCGTTGGCGAACGGGAGCACGGCGACCGAATCGAGCGAGCCGGCGCCTCCGGCTGAGCGGCGCCAGACCAAGAGCGTGGCGGCCAGGAGGATCGCGGCCGCGACAATCGGGAGTGCGACACGTTTCCCGGATCGCGCGGGGGCTGGAGCCTGCGGCCTTGCACCCGAGGCGTCCGAAAGCGCCTCGAGGTCGAACGCGAGGTCGTGGGCCGAGTGGAATCGTCGTTCGGGGTCTTTCTCGAGGCAGTGCCGCACCACGCGATCGAGCCCCGGAGAGACGTCGCGATTGGTGCCCGACAGCTCCGGCGCGTCTTTCGTCAGGATCGCCGACATCGTGTCCGCGGCCGTGTCGCCATGGAATGCTCGCCGGCCCGCGAGCATCTCGTAGAGAATCGCGCCGAAGGCGAAAATGTCCGAGCGTGCGTCGGCGGGCCTGCCTCGGACCTGTTCGGGCGCCATGTAGCCGAGCGTTCCGAGCACGACGCCGGGATCCGTCGCCGGCGCTGCGGTGGGGAGGCCGGTCTGGCTTGCCTGCTCCGGAGTCTCGGTCAGCTTGGCGAGGCCGAAGTCGAGGATCTTCACGCGGCCGTCACGTGTCACGAAGACGTTCTCGGGCTTCAAGTCCCGGTGCACGATGCCTTTCTCGTGAGCGGCCGAGAGGCCGTGGGCGATGGGCAGAGCGAGCTCGAGCGCGCGCTTCGGCGACACCGCGCCGGCGGCCATGCGGCTACGGAGTGTCTCGCCTTCGAGAAGCTCGGTCACGACGTAGGGGGATCCGTCGAGCTGCCCGACGTCGTGAATCGTCAGGATGTTCGGATGGTTCAGCGCCGAAACCGCCCGCGCTTCCTGCTCGAACCGCCGCAGGCGGTCGGGGTCTTTCGAAAAGGATGCCGGCAAGACCTTGATCGCGACCTCGCGGCCCAGGCGCGTATCCCGCGCGCGGTAAACCTCACCCATTCCGCCGGCGCCGAGCGGCGCCACGATCTCGTAGGGGCCGAGGCGGGTCCCCGCGGTGAGGGTCATCGATGGAAACCTCCCGCGGCGATCGCGCTCTGGCCGTCGGAAACCGTGAGCAGCCAGAGCGATGAACCTCCGGTGCTCCGGCAGTAATAGAGATACCTGCCGTCCGGCGAGATCGTCGGCTCTTCGAGGAACAGGCCGGCGTCGGGAAAACGCGTCACCTGTTCCAGCGCCCCGCCCGCCGCGGGAACGCGGTAGATGTTGCGGTGGCTCGGCTGAATGTAGATCCACTTTCCGTCGGGCGAGAAGAACGGATGCCGCATGCGCTCGAAGCCGGACGTCAATTGCTGCATCGGGCCGCCGTCGATCGGCATCCGAAACAACTGCATGACGCCGTCCTGGACGGCCGTGACCGCGATCCACTTTCCGTCGGGAGACACGACGATGTCGAACTTGTTACCCGGCGAGTCGGTCACCTGCTTCGACTTCCGGGTCGCGAGATCCACGCTGAATACCTGCTGCACGCCGTTCTCGGAATTTGGATAGAAGAGACGCTTGCCGTCGGGTGAGGGGGCCAGCAACCAGCCTACTCCCTGGTAGACGTTTCGGGTCAGGACCTCCTCCGCGCCGCTTCCATCCACGGCCACGAGCCAGTTCGTCCCGACGTTGCCCTCGAGGAGACGGGAAAGGGCGATGTGGTGCCCGTCCGGCATCCAGGCCGGTCCCATCTGCGTGAGGTCCTCGCCCGGGAGCTGCAGCCGGCGCCGCTCTCTCTTCTCGAGGTCGAGGAGCCAGACCTCCGTGTGGCCGAGAATGTCGCTGACGTAGGCGACCTGCCGGTTATCGGGCGACACGGCGGGAAAAGCGTCGGTCACCCGGCCCGCGGAAAGGACCTCCTCGCCGCCCGAGGGCGCGCCTCCGCCGGGTGCGAGCGGCAGGCGCGTGAGGTGTCGAGATGCCTCCTCCTCGGAAGCCGCGATCCGCTTCCCGTCTGACGACGCCGCGATTTCCCAGAGCGAGCCGGTGACGAGCCCGATCGTGCGAGGACCGCCGCGGAGTGTGCCCTTGGCGGGGTCGATCTCGGCGACCTGGAGACGAGTGCCGCCCTGCTGGTTCGTCGTCACGAAGTAGAGCCGGCCGGCGGCGTCCCAAGCGTGTCCGAATCCGTTGGGAATGACCAAGTGCGGCTTGCCGCCGTTGGACGGCATAAGGAGGATGCCCGCGACCTGCTCCTCTAGCGAGATCCAGCGGCCGTCGGCGGAGCAGGCAATCCGGTTGAGCTCCCATGCACCTTCGTCGGCGGCGAGCAGCGTGCGGGGAGGACCGCCTCCGGCGGGGACCTCGAGGATCGTGCGGCGGTTCTCGGCGCCGCTGACGTAGAGGATGCCCTTGCCATCCGGCCGCCAGGCCGGTGTGTTCGCGTCGGGCGCGAGCCGCCGCGCGGCGCCTCCGAGTGCGGGCACGACCCAGAGGTCGCCGCCGTACGTGCGGACGTTGCGCGCGAGTGTGCCGCCGATGCGGATGAGACCCGTTCGCGAAGACCGTGTGGAAACGAAGGCGATCGAGTTGCCGTCCGGAGAAAACGCGGGCTGGATGTCCTGCCCGGGGTCGTTCGTGACGTTGACGTCCTGGCCTCCCTCTCCGCGGCGCACGAAGATGTCGTAGTTGCCCTCCCGGTCGGAGGCGCACGCGAGCAGACTCCCGTCCGGAGACCAGGCGGGCCATTCGGAGCGTCCCGCGTCGTGGGTGACGCGCGCGAGCTTCGAGATCAAAGGTTCCCGGCGCGCCGGCTCAGCGCGTCGGGTCAGCAGCCACGTGGCCAGCGCCCCGAGAGCGGCCGCAGCGACCCCGACGGCGATCCACGAAGCCGGGGAGACACGACGGGCAGCCGTCGGCATGGGCGCCAAAGCCGTCGGAGCCTCGCCCGAGTCCTCGATATCCAGACGCGCGTCCGCGACGTCGTGGAGGCGCTTGTCGGGGTCCTTGCGCAAGCACCGCTGCAGAAGCTCGCGTACTCGTGGCGGGGTCTGCGTCGGCAGGGCGTTCCAGTCCGGCTCGCGTGTGAGTACCGAGGCCAGGACGTCGGAGACGGTCTCGCCCTCGAAGGCCTTACGTCCCGAGAGCATTTCGTAGAGGAGACAGCCGAAGGCCCAGACGTCGCTCCGCCGGTCGACGGCCTTGCCGCGCGCCTGCTCGGGGCTCATGTACGCCGCCGTTCCGAGGATCACGCCCCGCTGCGTGCCTCCCGAGGTCACCGTCGGTGAGTGCGAAAGATCGCGGCCGGCCGTCTCCGCTGCGAATGCCTTGGCGAGACCGAAGTCGAGCACCTTGATCTTCCCGCCGGGCGTCACCTTGACGTTCGCGGGCTTGAGGTCTCTGTGAACGACTCCCTTTTCGTGCGCGGCTTCGAGTGCCTCCGCGATCTGCCGGCTGTATGAGAGCGCGTCCTCGGAGGGGAGAGGCCCCGCCGCGATCCGCTCGGCGAGCGTTTCGCCTTCCACCAGCTCGAGCACCAGAATGCGAGTTCCTCGTGCCTCTTCGACGCCGTAGATGGCGGCAATACCAGGGTGGTTCAGCGAGGCGAGTACGCGCGCCTCGCGGTCGAAGCGCGCGAGGCGTTCCGTGTCCAACGCAAACGCCTCCGGCAGGACCTTGATCGCGACCTCGCGCCCGAGCCGCGTGTCGCGCGCACGGTAGACCTCGCCCATGCCGCCCGCGCCGAGCGGCGAGAGGATCTCGTACGGGCCAAGGCGAGAACCGGCGGCGAGGGTCACTTCAGCCCTTCGACGACGTAGAGGTCCGACAGAACCCGACCGTAGGTGTACGCCCAGTTCCGGCCATCCGGCGTCACCATGACGGGATGGATCCGGATCAGTCCGGCCGCATCCTCGAGCATCAGCTCCCTCCAAAGCTCGACTTTTCCGGATTCGATGTCCAGCTGCTGCACCTTCTCCGGCACGTCACCGATGCGGTACAGAAATAGATGACGCCCGTCGTCGGCCCAGCCGATGATCTCGTACCCGGGCGCCACGGCGGGAAGGCGCTGCACCGGCCGGCCGTCGGCCGTCGAGAAGATGCGGACGTCGCCGTTGTCCTCGATGACGGCGATGCGGTTCCCGTCGCGCGAGAGCATCTGCGTCTCGGATGTCAGCCGAGTGTCCGGCGGCAGGGGCAGGTCGCGCAGCTTCCCGGATCCGGGCTCGAAGACGAAAAGGCGCGTTCGTCCGCTCGGCTCCCGCAGTCCTCCCAGGATACGCCTTCCATCCGGAAACCATTCCGCGGTGTCGCATTCCGGTGCGGTCTCGACGCGCCGGACATCCCCGGCGCCGGTCGGAACCAGGACGAGCTTGCGAGGGCCGGATGCAGGGACCGTCAATACCCACTTGCCGTCGGGCGAAAGGCGTGCCAGGTCGAAGGAGTATCCGCTTCCCAGCCGAACGGGGGGAGATCCGTCCGCGCGCCGGAGGAACAGGGAATCCTGGTCGGTGAAGACGACAGTTCCTCCGTCATTCGAGATGTCGCCGAGGAAGCTGTTCTCGAACCATGACAGATCGTGCTCGGTCCCCGCTTCGGAACCCTGTGCCCGAAGACCGTGGCGCACGTCCCAGTGTGCGAGCAGCGCGCGGCCGTCCGGCGCGACGTCGAAGAGGCGAAGCTGCCCGGGGACGCGCACGACCACCCTGGTCTTGCCGTCGAGGCTCGCGGCATGGATGGGAACATTCCGGTTGTATTGAGGACTCTTCACCGGCGTGAACCACACCTCCTCGCCGTCGGGAGACCATGCGAGGCCCCCCGAAGAGACGGACCAGGGGCCGGACAGCACCCGCTTGTTGCCGTCGGACACACGCACGGCCATGAGGTTCGCCGCCGTGACCCGCATGTGCCCGTGCTCGAAGAAGGCGATCCAGGCGCCATCGCGCGAAACGCGGAGGCTGCTGATCCGCCCCTCCGTCTCGTACAGAACCTTGCCGATCGGGTACTCGAGTCGTGTCTTGCCGGCCACCCAGCGGGCCACGGCGAGCTCGCCGCCGTTCGGAGACCAATCCGCGGCATCCACATCCTCGAGAAGATCGCGCCCCACGCCTCCTTCCAGGGACGCGCGAGCGAGGGTTCCGGGCTGCAGGAAGAAGAAGATGAAGCGTGGATCGCGCAGGAACGCCATCTCGCCTTTCGGCGAAATCGCAAGGATCTTTCCCGAAGGAAGGTCCAGGGTTCGCGTGTCCGACGTGCCCGCGCGCGTCGAGAAGACGCGCACTCGGTCTCCGTCCCAGGCGGCGCTGTAGACGACGGTCTGTGCGTCCGGCGCGAAGCGTCCGGACCAGATCATCCCGCGGCGGAAGGAGACCCTTTCCCAGGTGGGCCACTCGGCTCGGGCTCTCCTGGGCAAGAAGGAAGACACGAGAAGCCCCGCCCCGAGTGCCGCGGCGGCGACCGCGGCGAGCACGAGGCCGCCGTACCTGCGGCGCACGGGTCGGGGAGACACCGCGGCCGCGACGCCTCCCGCCTCGGAAAGACGATCTCTCAGCGTCGAGAGATCCCGGGCGAGGTCCTGGGTGGAGCCGTAACGCTCTTCGCGGCCCTTCGCGAGACACCGTTCCACGATCCATCGAAACGGCGCCGGCGCCGACGGCGCGCCGGACGAGAGAGACTCCGGTTCTTCCCGGATGATCGCCGAGAGCGTCTCGGGCGCCGACGCGCGGGAAAAGGCGCGGCGACCGGTCGCCATCTCGTAGAGGATCGAGCCCAGCGAGAACTGGTCCGACCGGAAATCCAGCTCCTTGCCGAGCGCCTGTTCCGGCGACATGTACCCGACCGTTCCCAGGATCCGGCCCGGCTCGGTCCCGCCCGACACGGTCGGCGCCTGAGTCGGTCCGCTCGATCCTTCCGGCAACGTCAACTTCGCGAGGCCGAAGTCCAGGATCTTCACGAAGCCGTCGCTACTCACCATGATGTTCTCGGGCTTGAGGTCCCGGTGCACGATTCCCGCGGCGTGCGCCTTGGCGAGCCCGTCGGCCACCTGGGCCGATATCGCCAGCGTCCGCTTCATGGGCAGCGCGCCCTCGTCGAGCAGGTCCCGAAGCGTCTTTCCTTGGACCAGTTCCATCGCGATGTAGGAGCCGGAGGCGGCTTCGCCGAAGTCGTAGATGACGACGATGTTGGGATGGTTCAGCGCCGACGCCGATCGCGCCTCCTTCTCGAATCGGCGGAGCCGATCCGCGCTGGTGGAGAGGGAATCCGGCAGGACCTTGATCGCGACCTCGCGGCCCAGACGCGTGTCGCGCGCCCGGTACACCTCGCCCATGCCGCCCGCGCCGAGTGGAGATAGAACTTCGTAGGATCCCAGTCGGGTTCCGGAGGCGAGAGTCACTGTTTCATCTCAACGGCCGCGACGACTCGTTCGAACGCCAGCCGAGGATCGAGCTCCTTTTTGTCGTAGATGTTCCAGCCGGTGAAGACCGCGATCAGGTCGAGCTCGGGTACGACGATGAGAAGTTGTCCCCCGTAACCCCACGCGAGAAAGGCCCCGCGCGACGCGGCGCCGGTCGGCTGCAGCGTCCACCATTGATACCCGTATCCGATTCCCTTTTCATTCGTGGTCGTGAGGGTCGATGTGGAGGCCTTCGTCCAGCCTTCCGGCAGGATGCGTTTGCCGTCCCAGACTCCGTCTTTCAGATACAGGTATCCGAATTTCGCCAAGTCGCGCGCCGTCAGGTAGAGGCCGCCCTCGGTGTCGGCGAGTCCTTTGGGCGTGCGCTTCCAGTAGAAGCCGATGCCTAGTGGGGCGAAGAGATGCTCTTTCGCGTAGTCGTCGGCCGGCTTGCCGGTCGTCTTCCAGATCAGGTACGACAGGAGCTCCGTGGCTCCGCTGTTGTAGACGAACTTCTTTCCAGGTTCCGCCGCCATCGGCTGATCGAGGACGTACCGGATCCAGTCCGCGCTGCCTTCCATCGCCGCGCAGTTGTTCGCGGGATCCGTGTAGTCGGCCGTCTCTTCGTCCCAGCGGATCCCGGTCCGCATCGTCAAGACGTCGGCGAGCGTCAAGCGGTCGCGGCGCGAGTCGGCGGGGACCGGGTACGCGGCGAAGTACGGCATCACTTTCGCGTCCACGCCCGGGATCTCGCCGCGCCCGATCGCGATCCCGATCAACGCCGACGTCACACTCTTCGAGACCGACTGCATCGTGTGCAGCGGACCGCGGTGGTAGTACGGGTGCCAGCCCGGGTCGTAGTAGTTGTAGATCCCGGGCGCGCCTTTCCCGGCGAACAGGCGCTCATAGTCCTTCGCGTGGTCGTACGTTTTCTCGTAGACGACCGCACCGTGGCGGATGACGAGCATCCCGTCCACGTAGCCGAACGTTCCCGCGGAAAACGCGGCGTCCAGAGAATCCAGACCTTTCGCGTCTATTCCTTCGGCCGCGGGTGTCGATTCGGTCCAGCCTTTCGTCGGCCACGGTCCAGCGGGTGGCGATGCCAGCGTCATTGCGAGAAGCAGGACGACGGTCATCGTCCGGTTACGGCGGAGAGGATCACTTCAGTCCTTCCACCATGTAGAGATCCGAGAAGACGCGCTGGATCCTGTAGAAGTACGCGCTTCCGTCGGGCGTGATCTTCACGTTCGTGACGCGAATGATGCCGACCGGGTCGTCGGTGCCGAGCTGCCGCCACATCTGTTTCTGTCCGGTCTCGACGTTGAGGCGCCAGACCGTGGTCCCCTGAATCCCAGTCAGGTTGAACTCTTGAACGAACAACTCCTTGCCGTCGGCGCTCCACCCGACCGGTTCGAAGTTGGAGGCAAAGCCCGGGATCGGCCGGGGTTCTCCGCCTTCGACGGGGTAGAGCGCACTTGGCCGGCCCGGCTCGGAGGGACTGGCGACGATCCAGCGGCCGTCCGGGGACACGACGGTTCCCTCGATGGTCTGGGGCGAGATGGCGCGCGGCGCGCCGTCGTCGATGAACTGCACGAAGACCTGGATGGGCCGATCCCGCTCGTTGGCTCTCATGGCGATGCGCTTCCCGTCCGGGAACCAGCCTGCGCCGTGATACTGGTCGATCGAGCCGCGGGGAAGCTCCCGCCGCGCTCCGGTCCCGGTCGGTATGAGGACGAGCTTCGGAGGCGTCTCGACCGTCATGGCGAGGACCCACTTTCCGTCCGGAGACAGACCCAATGCCCAACCCTCTCCGAGCCGGACCGGGGGAGAACCGTCGGTTCTCCTCAGGAAGATCGAGTACCGTTCTCCGCCTCCGTTGCCCCATTCGGTGAATACCAGTGTCTTTCCGTCGGCCGAGAGGCTGGCAGGATCCGACATGTCGAGCCAGGAGTAGTCGTGTTCGCGCGTCTCGCCAGGCGCCTGGCCCCTCAGCTCTCCGCGATAGGTGTCTTGTGTCAGGAGGACACGGCCGTCGCGATAAACGTCGTCGAGTATCAATCGGCCCGGAACGCTCAGAAGAGGACGCAGCTTTCCGTCGAGCGACACGGCCCAGAGCGAACGCTTCAAGCCGATATTCGTCGCGGTGAACCACACTTCTTTGCCATCCCCCGACCAGGCGAGGCCGCCAATGTCGAGCCACGGGCCCGAGAGCCTCCGCGAGTTGCCGGCGAGATCCACGACCGCGACGTAGCCGCGGGTGTCGCCCACGACAGGAATCTCCACGAAAGCGATGCGGTCGGCTCGGGGCGAGAGGCGAGGATTGGCGACCGACGATGTGAAGTGATGGAGGATCTTGCCGGCGGGGAACTCGATCTGTTCCTTCCCCTGCGTCCATCTGTGGATCATGAACTTGGTTCCGTCCGCAACCCAATCGGCGTTCATGACGTCGTCCATGACCGCCCGCGGAGGACCGCCGGCGATCGGCGCGACGGCGAGCGTGGGCGGCCGGCCCTCGACCGTTTCCATGACGGCGATTTCTCCGGTGCGCGTGGCCGCGAGGACCGCGTCCTTCACGCCGAGCGACGTGGACTCGGGAGTGTCGAGTCGCACCGAGAACAGCTCGCTCGGCGCTCCTCCCCATGCGGCGCTGTAGATGACCGATTGGCCGTCGGGGGCGAACCGCGACGCGGTCACTCGACCGCGGCGGAACGTGAGCTGGCGGAACGTCGGCTGCACTCCGGCGATTCCGCGGTGCCCGAGCCACAGGAGCAAAGCGGAATAGGCGGCGAGAGCCGCGAGACCCGCGGCGAGCTGCCACTGCGATCGGCGGTCGGGGAGTGCCCGGGCCCGCGTCGTCGGCGTCGTCGCGGAGGAGAGGGATTGGAGATCGAAGGCAATGTCGCGCGCCGACTGGAAGCGCTCCTGCGGGCTTTTCTCCAGGCAGTGCGCGACGATTCGTTCGAGACCCGGCGGGACCTTCACGCCCGACTCCGAGATGTCCGGCGGCTCCTCCTTGAGAATCGCCGTCATCGTCTCGGCGCCGGTGTCTTTCTGAAAAGCGCGCCGGCCAGTCGTCATCTCGTAGAGCACGGCGCCGAGGGAGAAGATGTCGGAGAGGTGATCCGCCGGCCGGCCGCGCACCTGCTCCGGAGACATGTAGCCGACCGTGCCCATCACGGTTCCGGGCTCGGTGTGCTTCGTCATCGTGGGCGAGCGCGTGTCCTGACCCGCAAGCCCGGCTGGAGTCTGCTTGGCCAGACCGAAGTCCAGGATCTTCACCCGCCCGTCGGCCGTCACGAACACGTTCTCGGGCTTTAAGTCGCGGTGCACGATTCCCCTCTCGTGCGCGGCGGCGAGGCCCTGTGCGATCTGGGCGCCATACTCGACGACCTTGCGGGCGGGAAGTGCGCCCATGGCGACGCGCGAACGCAGCGTCTCTCCGTCCAGCAGCTCCATCACGGCACACCGAACGCCGTCGACCTGCTGAAAATCGAAGATCGCGAGGATGTTGGGATGCGAGAGCGCCGCGACGGCCTTGGCCTCGCGCTCGAACCGTGACAAAGCCTCCGGATCCTCGGCGAGATGACTCGGAAGCACCTTGATGGCGACGTCGCGGTTGAGCTTGGCGTCCCGTGCCCGGTACACCTCGCCCATGCCGCCCGCGCCCAGGGGCGCGAGGATCTCGTACGGGCCAAGGCGCGTGCCGGCGGCCAGAGTCATCTCACTCGAAGCCTTCCATCGTCCAGACGTCGCCGCCCTGGGGCCGGAAGCGGTCGAAGAGGACGCGCCGGCCGTCGGGCGACCAGTTCGGGTAGTCGATGCGCGCGTCGGCGTCGTCGAACTCGAAGACTTTCTCGGGCTCGCCGCCGGAGAGGGGAGAGACCCAAAGCTCCTTGTGGCCGACGACGTCCATCACGCGGGAGACGTCCGGAGAGAGGGACATGTGCGCGCCGCCCGCCACGCGCGCCGTGGGCTCGGGCTCGCCGCCCTCGATCGAGACGCGCATCGTACGCGACTCGCTTCCCGGCGTGCGGTAGAGAAGCGCCTTCGAGTCCCGGGTCCAGAGGAGAAAGTGGCCGGCCACACCGGTCGAGGTCAGCGCCCGAGGGTCCGAACCGTCGGCGTTCATGACCCAGACCTCGAGGCGGCCGCTGCGATCGGACTGAAAAGCGATCGAGCGGCGGTCGGGCGAGAAGAAGGGATTGATGTCGAGGGAATCCGACTCCGTCAGGCGCTTGACGTCGCCCGAGGCCGCGTCGACGGACCAGATGTTCGGGATTCCCGAGCGGGAGGAGAAAAAGAGAATCGTGCCGCCGTCGGGAGACCAGTTCGCCTGGTAATCGCCGCCGGCGCCGTGCGTGAGCTGCCGTGCGGATGCTCCGGAAAGCTCCTGCACCCAGATGTTCATGTCGCCGCCGCGGTCGGAGTTGAATGCGATCGCGCGCCCGTCCGGAGACCAGGCGCCGCGGCTCTCTTCGCGATTCGTAGCGATCGCCTCTCCGGGCGGGGCCGAGGGGCGTCCGGTCGCCGGATCCACCGGAAGAGTCCAGAGATCGGCGTTCTGGCGCCGGATCGAGAAGGCGAGACGGGAGCCGTCGGGAGAGAGTGCCGGCTCCAGATCCTGCCCCGCGCCTGTCGTCAGCTGCTGGGGAACACCGCGCGGCTTTCCGGTGGAGGAGACGGGAATGCGCCAGAGGTTCAAGCCGCCGCTCCGGTACGAGGAGAAATAGATGAAGCGGCCCGACGGCGACCAGACCGGTTGAAGATCCTGGAAGAAATCGTTGGTGACCCAGAGCAGCTGCTGCGTCGCGAGCTCCACGACGCGTAAGTCGAACTTGGTGCTCTCCTTGTTCTGGAAGACGATCCGGCGTCCGTCCGGCGACCACCGCGGCCGCACGTGCCC
>Ga0075425_100007230_pt1 | contig 11721 bp, 15 predicted proteins | sample SoiMethybrSBSTD4_FD_75300 | JGI IMG/M metagenome (GOLD analysis project Ga0075425, IMG submission 75300) | Bulk soil microbial communities from a Populus tree surrounding site in Tennessee, USA - Soil MetaG P. TD hybrid SBSTD4 | ecosystem: Environmental > Terrestrial > Soil > Tree plantation...
CGTGGCATCACATTGCCCAGCGCCTTCAGCATCGACTGCTTGACCCCGGCGTGCTCCTGCTCGAGATCGAGAATCAGGCGTTTGACGCGCTGACGCTGCAGGCTCAAGTCGCCGCATGCGGGACAGCAACAGCCGATGATCGGCAGCTCACGCTCTTTCGTGTACAGCCGCGCCTCGGCTTCTTCCACGTAAACAAGCGGTCGAATGACGACGTGCTCACCGTTGTCGGACACGAGCCGCGCCGGCATTGCCTTCAGCGCGCCCGCGAAGAACAGGTTCAGCAGCAGCGTTTCGACGAAATCGTCGAGATGATGTCCGAGAGCGATCTTCGTCGCGCCTACTTCTGTTGCGATGCGATACAGGACGCCGCGGCGGAGCCGCGCGCACAGCGAGCACGGCGTCGCGTTCGCGTCCAGGATGTCGTCCATCACGTCGCCGATGGCGGTGTGTTCGATGCGGCACTCCCAGCCGCGCTGCTCGCAGGTCTTGGCGATGACGTCGTGCTTGTAGTCCTTGTAGCCGGAGTCGACATTGACCGCGATCAGGGAGAAATCGATGGGCGCGCGCTGCCGCAGCTCGTCGAGAATCTGGAGCAGCGCCCAGCTGTCCTTGCCGCCGGATACACCGACCATGATGCGGTCACCGTCTTCAATCAGGTTGAAGTCGACAATCGCCTTCGTCGTTTTTTTCGCGATGCGCGCCTCGAGAGGCGACCGGTAGCCCATTGGTAGCAGTGTAAACCGTTACCCGCGGATCTCGGCGATCTCGTATAGCCGCGGCATTGGCCTGTTCGGATCGATAGCCTCGCGCATCAAGCGGCGAAGCTGAAACAGGTCGGAGACAACCGTGAACGTTCGACTGAGGTTGTATTTCGACCGTCCGTGCTGCCGGGGACGATGATTCACCTCAACTTCGGCGACGCGTCCACCGAGCTGACTCGCAAGCGCCGGGAAATACCGATGCATGCCGGGCCGCAGCTTCAGCGGCTTAATCACCTTGGCGCGATAGATCTTCAGCGAGCAGCCGTTGTCGTGCAGGCGCACGCCGGTGACGATGCCCAGCAGCCAGTTCGCGAGCGCGGACGGCACATACCGTGTGAAGAAGTTGTCCTTGCGCTTGCGGCGCCACCCCGACACGATGTCCTTGCGCCGGGCCAGCACCAGCATCTCCGGAATATCGCGGGGGTCGTTCTGCAGATCACCATCGAGCGTGACGATGTACTGGCCGCGCGCTTCGGCAAAGCCGGCTGCAAACGCCGCGGTCTGACCGAAGTTACGCGTAAAGCGAATGAGCCTGACCTTGGGATCGCGCCGCTGGATCTCTGCGAGGCGGTCGAATGTCCGATCCGCACTCCCATCGTCGACGAGAATCACCTCGTAGGAGACGCCAATCTGATCGAGCACATCGGTGAGCTCGCCGTGCAGCGGCACGACGTTGTCCTCTTCGTCTCGAAGCGGAATGACGACCGAGATTTCAGGATCGAGCACGCGAGCGTTGGACGAGCCACCAGCCAATGGCGGCGGCGACGATGATGATCGCCAGCCAGATGCCGACGACGGGCCCGTGGGTGCGCATCAACTCGAGGGCAGCATCGCCGTACCATACCGTCAACGCGCCCAGCACAAGGTAGCGCGCACCGCGCGCCACCGCGATCGACAGCACAAACTGCAGCGGCCGCACTTCCGCGGCGCCGGCCAGCAGAACGAACAGCTTGAACGGCGCGGGCGGCGGCAGAATCGCCGGGATCATCAATGCCAGGACGCCGCGTTTGCGGTATGCGGCGAGAACGCGATCGGCGCGCGGCGTACGCATGCGCCTGGCGATGAACTCTTCGCCGCGCTCAGCGATCAGGTACAGCACTGAGCAGCCCGCGACGGAACCGAGCGTCGCCATTGCCGCGTAGTACGGCATCCAGGCTTTGTTCCTCACGACCATGAGGACGACCAGCAGGTCGTTGATCTGCGGCAGCGAGATGAACGAAGAGTCGAGGAACGCGACGACGAAGAGGCCGGGGCCGCCGAACGAAAGCGCGAGCCCGTAGACCCATTTGATGAACGACTGCACGTATTCGCGTTATGCTGAGCGGCGACACGTGATTATATCGAAGCTTCCTCGCCTGCTTGCCGTTCTGGCCGCAGGCGCTGGTGGCGCCGCCTGGATCATCTTTTCCCGCGCCGGCCTCGTTCTCAGCCATTATGACGCGAAGGCGCACCTGGTAGTGGCGCGCCGCGTGTTCGACAACCTCACGCCGGGATGGCAGCAGATCGGCGCGGTTTGGCTGCCGCTGCCGCATCTAATCAATCTGCTACCGGTGCAGATCGACTTCTTCTACCGCACCGGCCTCTTTGCTTCGCTCGTGTCCGTTGCGTGCCTGGCGACGACGACCTACGTCGCGGCACAGCTCGTTCTGCGCGTCACGGGATCCGCCGTCGGCGCGTGCGTCAGCGCGGCGCTGCTGATGTTGAATCCGAACCTGCTCTACCTCCACACGACGCCGATGACCGAGCCGCTGCTCATCGCAGCGACGTCGCTGGTTGTTCTGTGGTTGATCGAGTGGGTTGATGGTGCGGCATCGGCGACCGGGGACCCGGGATCGGTGTCGCCGAAACTTGCCTCGGCATTGTTCGCCGCGATGTGGACGCGCTACGAAGCGTGGCCGATTGTCGCGGTCGCGCTTGCTGCTGCCGCCTACGCCATGTGGCGACGCGGCGCGTCGATCGACATACTTCGCCGCCGAGGCGTGCGCGTGATCGTCTGGCCCGCACTGGCAGTCGTCATCTTCTTGATTAATAGCCGAATCACGGTGGGATCCTGGTTCGTCAGCGAAGGATTCTACGTTCCCGATCCGACGTACCTGCATCAGCCGCTGCGAACGTTGGTGAGCATCTGGTGGGGCACGCATCAACTGAGTGGGTATGTGATCGAGACCATCGCGCTTGCGGCAGCAGCGGTGATTGCATGGCGCGCCTTGACATCGAAGCAGGATGCATCACTGATCATTACGCTTGCGTTGTTCGCATCCGCGGCGGTGCCGATCGTCGCGTTCTATCAAGGCCATCCCTATCGCATTCGCTACATGGTGCCGTTGGCCGGCGCATGTGCGTTGTTTGGCGGCTTGGCGACAGGTTTATCGCGCACGTGGAAGGTGCGCGCTGCTGTAGCCGCTCTCCTGCTGATCTCGCTGATTGTTGAATCACCGACGTGGAATTTGAGCGCGCCGATGCTCGTTGAAGCGCAATGGGATCGAGGCGCCAGCATCGGGCGACGCAACGTCACGGCCTGTCTGGCGCGGGAATATGGCGGCGACAAGGTGCTGGCAAGCATGGGCTCGCTCGCGCACTATATGCAGGAGCTGTCGAACAACGGCTTCCACATCGCCGACTTCATCAACGAGGGGAACGGCGAGATCTGGAACCTCGCGCTGCAAACCGGGCCGGCGCCTCACGCTGGCTGGATGCTGGTTGAGGAAGTAGCGGAGGGGGGCGACGTACTTGCCGAGCACGTGCGCCGTGACACCGCCTTCACACGCGGCATGAAACGCGTGTGCGAAGGCGGTGGTGTGGCGCTCTACAAGCGCGAAACGTTACCGACTACCGCCCAAACCGCGCGCCGATAGTGAATAGATACGACCAGCCGCCCAGATCGATCTTCGGTCCCGCAAACGGCGCCGGCAGATCCGCCTCCGCTGCCTGATAGCGAATCTCGAATCCGGACGCCAGCACATCTCCCGCGAAACGGATGCCGCCGAGGGCAACGGGGCCGGTCGCTGTGCCCGATTCGACGTAGGAGTTGTTGAAGATGGCCTGCGTCCGCGTGTCCACGAATTGACCTGACTCGGCGTATCGCCAGGCGATCAAGTCCAACCCGCCGCCCAGATACGGTTGGAAACCTCTGTTCTGACCGAGCGGCAGCACGCGAAACGTCAACGCCACCGGCATCATGCGTAATTTGAGATCCTGGTCGATCTCCGAACCGTTCGCGTTGACCAGGCGTGAGTACACGGTGGGAACCGTGCGGCGCGTGAACGACAGGCCGGCGCCCGCTTCAATGTAGTTGCCGATCGGGAACAGCCATTCGCCGCCGATCGACGGGCCGTTAAAGTCCTTCGTTTCGAAATCGAGGAAGTTCCGGTTGGCGTTCAGCACGTCGCCGTCCACGCGGGCGTCCTCGCCGCGAACGGTGAAATAGCCGATCGACACGTTAAAGGTTTGTTGTGCCTGTGCGGGTTTCGTGTTGAAAACGAGTGAGCCGCACACCAGCACGATTGCAATCAGAAGTCGTCGCGTCATGCACCCGGCCGGTGCAACGCAGGTGCCAGTTAGCTCATCCGGTTTTTCGCCCGTTGCGCGCGAAATTCTGCGATGGTATCGACCACTTCTTCGTGCACATGACCATTCGAGGCGATGAGGTGCGCCGCGGCGGCATCGAACGGCCCGTTATCCATGCCCGTCACTCTCCCGCCGGCCTCTTCGACAATCAGCGCGCCCGCCGCGACATCCCACGGCTTCAGATGCTGCTCCCAGAACGCCTCGAACCGGCCGGCTGCGACGTAGCAGAGGTCGAGCGCGGCGGAGCCGAGACGACGGACGGCGCGGGCGCGTCCGAGAAAGTAGCCGAAGAGTTCGACCAGTTCCCCTCGCTGTTCGTGCACGCTGTATGGAAATCCGGTGACCAGAAGCGAGTCGATCAGCGTTTCTGTCTGTGAGACCCGCAGCGCGCGGCCATTCAGGTACGCGCCCTCACCCCGCTCGCCGGTGAAGAGCTCCTTGCGCGTCGGGTCGTAGACGGCTGCCACTTCGGCGCGGCCGGCGATTTCTAATGCGAGCGACGAACAGTAGATGGGAAGGCCATGCGTGTAGTTGGTGGTGCCGTCGAGCGGATCGAACACCCAGCGGAAACGGGATGGGGTGCGGCCCCGCGTCGAGCCGCCCAGTTCCTCGGCGAGGATGTCGTGATCCGGAAACCGTTCGGCGAGCGTGTCGCGGCACATCTTCTCGCATGCCACATCGACCTCCGTCACCAAGTCGATGCTTCCCTTCTTGTCGACGCGAAAGCCGGACTCCTGGCCGGCGCGCTGGATGTCTCCTGCGCGCAGCACGATTTCGACGGCTGTGGCGAGGTAAATCGGATCAGGCAAGCGTCGACTGCGGGACGCGCTTCACCATGCGGACTTCCATGCCGCCTTCCTTCATGCGGCTGAACGTCATTTCGTCCATGAAGCTGCGCATGAGGAAAATGCCGCGGCCGTTGGCCTTGAGCAGGTTCTCGTCCGCGAGCGGATTCGCCAGTTTCGCCGGATCGAACCCGCCACCTTCGTCCCGGACGGTGACGGCGAGACCGGGGCCGCCGCCATCCTGCAGCGACGTGAACTCCAGGTGCACACGCTTGCCGACGTCGCAGCCGTTGCCATGTTTGATGGCGTTGATCACCGATTCGCGCACCGCCAGGCCAACCCAGTGGATGGAATCGTCGTCGAGGCCCACCATCCGTGCGACGTGATCGCTGACCGTCTGCACGAAGTCGAGCATGTTGAGCGAGCTGTGGAAGTCGATCCGGACGGTGTTGCCGCTGGTCATCAGCCCTGATCGGAATTATAACTGTGAGTAATGTCCTCCACCTTCGCCGTAACGGTGCAGCCGGCCACCTGCATGCGTGGCCGCGTCCGGCCGCCCGGCGACAAGTCGATTTCGCACCGGTACGCCATGCTTGCGGCCATCGCCGAAGGGCCGTCGCTGATTCATGGCTATTCGACGGGCGCGGACTGCGCCTCCACCCTGGGCTGTCTGCGCGGGCTGGGGGTGCCCATCGAACAATTGAAGCGGGATCCGGTCGCCGGCGTCGAGTTGGAGGTTCTCGGCGTACAGATGCGCGGGTTCCAGCCGCCCACGGGCGCTCTGGACGCGGGCAATTCCGGCAGTACCATTCGCATGCTGGCGGGCATTCTCACGGCGCATCCCTTCAAAACCATGATTACCGGGGACGGCTCGCTACGGCGACGCCCCATGCGACGTATCATCACGCCGCTCGAGCGGATGGGCGCGCGCTTCATCTCCGACGAGGGCCGTCCTCCCCTGACGGTGATCGGGACGCGAGACGTGAAGGCGATCGATTTCACCCCCGAGGTGCCGAGCGCGCAAGTGAAGAGCGCTGTGCTCTTTGCGGGCCTGCATGCCGATGGCATCACCCGCGTGGTGGAACCGATGGCGACGCGCGATCATACCGAGCGTGCCCTCGAAGCGTTTGGCGTGCACGTTCTACGGGCCGGTACAGCGGTGGCGGTGCGCGGCGGCCAGCGGCTGATCGGCGGCGTGTTTCATGTTCCCGGGGACATCTCGTCCGCCGCCTTCTGGATGGTTGCCGCCGCGGCATTGCCGGGCTCCGATGTCCGTATCGAACATGTCGGCCTCAATCCGTCACGCAGTGGCATCATCGACATCCTGAAGCGGATGGGGGCCGACGTCACAACCACGGTGGCGCACGCGCAGGCGGGGGAACCGATCGGCACGATCGGCGTTCGACATGCGGATCTGCAGGCGGCGACGATCGCTCCGGAAGAAGTGCCGGCCGTCATCGACGAACTGCCGGTACTCGCAGCGCTGGCCACGCACGGCGGCGAGCTGAGCGTCAGCGGCGCTCAGGAGCTGCGGGTGAAGGAGAGCGATCGTATTTCGGCCCTCGCCGAAGGCCTGCGATTGATGGGCGGCGACATCGATGAGGAGCCTGACGGCTTTCACGTCCGCGGCCGCAACCGACTGCGCGGCGGCGAGGTCGATGCGAAGAACGACCATCGACTGGCGATGGCGTTTGCCGTCGCCGCGCTCGGCGCGACCGGACCGACGATTATCCACGACGCGGGGGCGGCCGCCGTGTCGTATCCCGATTTTTTCAACGTGCTCGAGTCGCTGCGCGTGTGAAGGTCGATAAGTTGTATCTGGTGGGCTTCATGGGCGCGGGCAAGACGAGCGTGGCGCGGGCGCTGGGACGCCGCATCGGATGGCGTGTCGAGGACATCGATCACCGCATCGAAGCGCGCGAGCATCAGCGCGTCGCCGAGATCTTCGCCCAGCGCGGCGAGCCGTACTTCCGCGACATCGAACGCACGGTTCTGCACGAACTTCTTCCACAGCGCCACCTCATCGTCTCGACCGGCGGCGGCACGTTCGTCGATGCCGAGAACCGCGCCACCATGCTCGCTGATGGTGCCGTCGCGTGGCTCGACGTGCCACTCGAGCGCGTGATCGAGCGCGTTCCCGCCGACGGTCGCCGTCCGCTGGCATCCGATCGCATCCAGATGGAGCAACTGTACGCCCGCCGCGGTGCGGCGTACTGCCAGGCGAACGTCCGCATCGATGCCTCGCGACCGATTCCCGAGGTCGTTGAACGACTCCTGGAGTGGATTGGGTTTTGAAGTATCTCGTTATCAGCGACATCCACGCCAATCTCGAGGCGCTTGATGCCGTGCTGGCAGCGGCGGGCCCGCACGACCACGCCCTGGTGCTCGGCGATCTGGTGGGCTACGGTGCCGACCCGAACGCGGTGATCGATCGTGTTCGATCGCTCGGACCAGCGACGTTCATCCGCGGCAATCATGACAAGGTCGGCGCCGGACTCGAGAACACCGAGGGATTCAACTATCTGGCGCGCCACGCCATCTCGTGGACGGCGAATGAGCTGACGCCGAACCATCGGCAATGGCTCGCAGACCTGGCCCAGGGGCCCGTCGTCGTCGACGATCTCGTCGAAATCTGCCACGGCGCGCCGTTCGACGAGGACGTCTACATCTTTGACGACCTCGATGCAATGCGCGCAATCCACGCCGCGCGTCGTCCACTCTGCCTGTTCGGCCACACGCATGTCGTCGCCGCGTTCCAGGTGAACGACGGGATGCGCAGCATCGCCCATTTGCGGACGACGCAGATCGAGATTGCGGGACAGGATTCGCACTTCCTCGTCAACTGCGGCGCCGTCGGCCAGCCGCGCGACGGCGACCCGCGTGCCGCCTACGGCCTGCTCGATACGGACGCGCGGACGTTGGTATTGAAGCGCGTCGACTATGACGTGCACGGCGCGCAGTCGAAAATTCTCGGCGCCGGTCTTCCCGATGTTCTCGCACAGCGCCTCGCCGTCGGACGATGAGAGCTGTTGCACTGGCGGTGTTGTGTTCGATCGTGGCGGCGTGCAGCAATTCCGCGCGCGTGACGGGTACCGTGAACGAAATCGAAGGCGGACCGCTGCCAGGCGTCCAGGTCACCATCGACGGTCTCAAGACGCACACGCAGTCAAAGACCGATGCGACGGGAAAATTCGAGTTCCAGAATCTTGCGGCGGGCGCATACAGCGTGAAAGCCGAACTCACCGACTACGTCACGGAAACCCGGCACGTCACGGTGGCAAGCGGCCAAAGCGCAAACGCGGATTTCACCATCCACCCTGCGTGCCTCGAGGAGGGCTCGTACGTGGACGGCGGCATCGTGTGGGGGCTTCAGGCGGCGCAGGCCGTGCTGTACGTGCACCTGAACGCCGTCTCTGAGCCCGATCGGTGGATCGTCAACGGCCAGTGCATCGTCGGCATCGATCACACCGCGACGGTACTCAGCATCCTGAATATGGGCCCCGACAGCGGATCGATCACCAAGACGATTCACATCGTTCGCGACGGCCGCGTTGCGTGGAAACCCGGTGAGGAATACATCGCCTTCGTTCGATGGGAACCGGCGTTTGGCCGCTACCGGCCGATCGCGGGACCGATCTTCATGATTCCGGTGCTCGACGGGAAAGTGGTCTGGGACCGTACGGATGCGCCAAACATCCGCACCGGCGACGCGGCAAGCAAGGCAATGGCCGGCCTGTTTGCGCTCTTACCTGCGGCACGCACCGCGAGGAAATAGCGACGGTCGACGGACCGGTAAATCAGGATTTGGGATTGGGGGTTTGCGATTTGGGAGTTGCGCCGCGCTTGCGGAGCTCTGCGGCGTACGCATCGGCCGCGGCGCGCGAGCCGAGGATCCAGCCGATGACGATCCCGAGAATCAGGACACCGGGGATGTAGATGAAGTGTGCGGCCGTCGGCATCAGGTGCGAGTGCCCTTGGCGATGTCCGATTCGAGGCGCTGGACCTCGCCCTGCACCTTCGTCAACCGGCGGCCGACCGACAGCAGATATCCGAACAGGGCCACCCACACGAACGCGTAGGCGCTGATCAGCAGCGGCGCCGCTGGCAACTGATCCTGTGGTGGTAGCTGCGAGATCGGCACGAACTCGTCCGTGGCTGCGGGCGGCGCCGGCTGCGGTTGCGGTTGGGGCTGCGGTTGCTGTGCCGAAACAGAAATGCCGATGAACACGGCAAGCAAAACACTGAGGACGGCGCCGCGTCGGGTCTCCGTTCGTTTCACCATCTATTCATCCAAAGCGAGATAAAGCGCATCGAGCCTGGCGCGCTGCTCCTCGAGGTGAACGCGCAGGCGAAGCAACAAGATGAACAACAACAGGAAGCAGACAAACGAGAACCACAGCGCGGTGCCCATGTCAGCCGGCAGCGTCGGGACGACGCTGGTCTTCGGATGGATCGTGCGCCAGTAGTTCACCGAGATATAGACGAACGGCACATTTGCCATGCCGAACAGCGCAAGGCCCGCGGCAAGTTTGTCGGACCCAGGGCCGCCGTACTTACGCACCAGAAGATACGCCCAGGCGACCATCCATCCCATCAGACTTGATGTCAAGCGCACGTCCCACGCCCACCAGACGCCCCACGCCTTGCGCGCCCAGAGCGGCCCCGTGACGAGCGTGATGGCGCCGAACAGCACCGCGAGCTCCGCCGCCGCATGCGCCAGCCGATCCTGTCTGGGCGATCCGCCGAACAGAAAGCGCGCGCTGGCGATTCCGCAGATCACCGCCGACAACAGGAACATCGACGCCGACGGCATGTGGTAGTAGAAGATCTTCTGCACGAGACCCATCGTCGCCTCGTAGTCGGCGCGGGCAATGATGAACGGCGCGGCGGCAAACATCACCGCATTCAATCCCGCGAGAGGCATGAACCATTTGGGCATATCAGGAACTCTACCGTTCACGCTGCCAAGTTCCCAGTTTCCGGGAACACCGAAGCGTGAACTGCCATCTAGTCGGTCATCAACGGTTCGAACGTCCAGAGCGCCAGCGTCACAAAGACGACGTCGAGGGCGAGCAGCAGCGCCACCCAGAATCTGACGAGCGCCATCTCGCCATCGGCCTTGAGAAGCTCCGCCGTCGCGCGGACTCCGGCAATGATGACCGGAACGGTAATCGGATACAACAGCACCGGCAGCAGCACGTCGCGGCTTCGCGCGCGCACCAGCATCGCCGAGAATAGCGTCCCGACGGCGGCAAATCCGATCGTTCCGCTGACGAGCACCGCGGCGAGCCAGAACGGATGCAGCTGAAACGGCGCCTGGAACAGAAAACCCACCAGCGGCACGAGCAGGACCTCAGCGGCAAGCAGGAGCGCGATGATGCCAAGCAGCTTTCCGACGTAGATCGCCGGCCGATCTGCCGGGGCCATCAGCAGCGCGCGCAGCGTCTCCGACTGCCGTTCGCGCTCGAACGTGCGTCCGAGTCCGAGTGTTCCGGCAAACGCAATCGCGATCCAGAGGATGCCGGCGGCGCCATCTTCAGGAGGCTTTCCTTCCTTGACCAGCGCGAAGGCAAAGAACAGCACGCACGAGACGGCAAAGAAGAGCGTCGTGTAGGCGATCTCGAGGCTGCGCACCTCGACCGTCAGATCTTTTTTGAGCACGAGCCACGCAATGCGAATCACGCGCGCGTCCCCATGATCGACCGGTACGTTGAACGTAGCGCCTCGGGTCTGGCAACCGCATCGAGCATGCGGCCGTCGCGCAGAAACAGCGCTTCGTCCAGCAGACCGTCGGCGAGATCGAGATCGTGTGTCGCCAGGATGACGATGGCTCCTTCGTCGCGCAAGCCGCGCAGCCGCGCGACCAGTGCCGCGGTGGAGGCATCGTCAAGGCCGGTGAACGGCTCGTCGAGCAGCACAAGGCGGGGCGCATGGATCAGCGAGCGCTCGAGCGCGACGCGCTGGCGCATGCCGCGCGAAAAGCTGGATATCGGATCGTGTGCGCGGTCCGCGAGGCCCGCACGCGCGAGCGCGCGATCGGCGGCGGCGTGCGCGTCGCGCGCCCCGTAGAGGCCGGCGAAGAACGCCAGGTTCTCGCGCGCGGTCAGCTCGGGGTACAGAAACAGGTCGTGTCCGAGAATGCCGATGCGCGCACGCAATGCGGAGCCAGTGCTCTTCGCGGCATGCGTGCCATAGCGAATCGCGCCGCCGCTCGGGCGCAGCAGCGTCGCCAATACCGCGATCATTGTCGATTTGCCGGCGCCGTTCGGCCCAAGCAGGCCGAGAATCGAACCGCGGCGTGTCTGAAAGGAGATGCGTGAAAGCGCTTTGCGCCGGCCGAAGTGACGCGATACGTCATCGGCCGTCAATTCGTCGAAGTCGATGGACATTCAGGCCGCGGCGCCCGGGCTCGCTTCGTCCAGCTCTCCGTAAATCTGTTCGAGTTCCGCGAGGACGCGCGGCTTGCGCGTCGTGTCTTTCGCTGTCTCCCGTCCCATGCGCGAGCGCTCCTCGATCTGCGCCAGCTCGGCGAGCAGCGCATCACGACGCGCGATCAACCGTTTGTGGGCGTCGCGCGCATTCGTCGGGCCGTGCAGCGCCAGCCACAC
>Ga0075425_100007231_pt1 | contig 11720 bp, 6 predicted proteins | sample SoiMethybrSBSTD4_FD_75300 | JGI IMG/M metagenome (GOLD analysis project Ga0075425, IMG submission 75300) | Bulk soil microbial communities from a Populus tree surrounding site in Tennessee, USA - Soil MetaG P. TD hybrid SBSTD4 | ecosystem: Environmental > Terrestrial > Soil > Tree plantation...
CCACAAGAACGGGGAGTTCGTCGTCAAGTTCTGAGCGACGGATGGTGAGCCGGCCCACGTTCCAAAATGCCATCGTTCGGCCGCCGGCCCCGAACTTCGGCGATGGCCTCACGACAGCCGATCTGGGATCACCCGACTACGCAATCGCGCTGGCTCAGCACGAGGCCTACTGCGCCGCGCTCGAGCACTGTGGCCTCGCGCTGACGCGACTCCCCGCCGATCACCGCCATCCCGATTCCACGTTCGTCGAAGACACCGCGATCCTCGCAGGCGGTCGCGCGATCCTGACGCGGCCTGGCGCGGTGAGCCGTCAAGGGGAGGTCGCGGCCATATATGAGACGCTCGGGACGTTCTACGACCACCTCGAGTCGATCGAGGGCCCCGGAACTTTGGATGGCGGCGATGTGTGTGAAGCCGATGGGCACGCGATCATCAAACTCTCCGGTCGAACGAATGAGGACGGAGCGCGGCAGCTCGCGGCCTTCTACTCCACGGCGGGGATCACGTCCGAGACAATCGACGTGCGCGTCATCCCGGGCGTCCTGCACTTGAAGAGCGGCCTCGCATACGTCGGTCACGGCCGCATGGTAGCGATCGCGGCACTCGCCAAACATCCCGCCCTCTCGCGTTATCAAGTGCTCACTGTGGACCCGGATGAGGAGTACGCCGCCAACTGCATCCTCGTGAACGATCGCATCCTCGTGCCGGCCAAACATCCCCGCACACGCGCCGCGCTCGAGCACCACGGCACGGAGCTAGTCGAGCTCGACATGTCCGAATTCCAGAAGATGGACGGCGGGCTCAGCTGCTTGTCGCTGCGATTCTAGAAGACTAACGGGCGGGCTGTTCTTGACGAGGCGATGCAGCCGGCATGTAGAGGTGCACCCCTCCCGCTGAGGAAGCGGCGAGCAAGTGCTGCGGAGCCGCGGGATCGATGGTCATCGCCCACACGCGATCCGATCCGAGCCCGTCAATCGGCATGCGCGACCAGGATGCACCGCCGTCCGTGCTCTGGAAGATCCCACCCCACGTGAAGTCGCTCACGTAGATGGCGCCACCGTCAGCCTGGATCGCCAGGCCGGTCAGGTCCGAGTGCGGAACGCCCCCGTTCACCCGCCGCCACGTGGCACCCCGGTCGGCGGAGCGAAAGAGACCGCCGGTGGTCGTTGCGAAGACCACGCGATCGTCGGTCGGCAAGAACGAGAGAGCGTGCAGGTTCACGTCGAGGGGCAGCGACACGCGCCGCCAGGATTGTCCGCCGTTCAGGCTCCGGAACACGCCCGTCTCTCCCGCCGCGACGACGAGATTGGGATTCCGCGGCGACACCGCGAGCGCGCCGATGTCCGCGTTCGCCGCTTCAGACCGAGTCCAGGTCTTCCCACCATCGGAGCTTCGGATCACGCCGTCGCGCGTCGCGGCCAGGATGGTGCCCGACTTCAAGACGAGGAGCTCCGCCAGGCGCGGCTTGACGACCTTGCCATCGATGCGGACGGGCAGGGGCTCCCAGCTCTTCGCGTCTGGCGAGCGGAAGAAGAGCCCGTCTTCCGTTCCCGCGAGAATCCCTCCCTCGAGAAGCGCGACCGAAAGGACTTGGTGTCGTTCGAGGCCTTCGTAGAGGTGCACCCAGGGACGGCCGATGCCGCCGGACATGTAGACCCCGCCATAGCGCGGCGCGCCCCACGTGGCCACGACGAGGCGGCCTTCGGGATCGAACAGGAGCTGGAGCGCGAAGCGTTCCGCGAATCCGGTGTTGCTCGCCACCCACGTGCGTCCCTGATCCGTGCTCCGCACGATACCCGCTTCGTCGGTCCCGAGAAGGATCGATCCGTCGCGCTGGACCAGGACCGCGTTGATCACGAGGTCGCGATCCGGAGACTTGGTCCATGTCCGGCCCCGGTCATCGCTGATCCAGAGGCCATCGGTGGTCCCCGCGAGGAGAAGGCTCTCGTCCCGAGTGAGCGCGAACGCGCGGGTCCGGCGGCTCGTGAACGGAATGCCCTTGAGCTTCGTCCAGTTGTCGCCGCCGTCCTCGGAGCGATAGATCCCGGAGCACGCCGTGGCGTAGAGCACCCGGGAGTCGTCGCGGAGCACGGTCATCGTCATGACGTCCGAGTCGTCGATCATGCCTGCGTGGATCGGGGCCCAGTTGGCGCCTCCGTCGCGCGTCCTCCACGCCAGGTGCCACGATCCCGCGTAGAGGACCCGCGGGTCGTCCGGATCGAACGCGAGCGATTCGATGTTGCGGAGATCCGGGTGATCCTTGGGCGTGATGCGGGTCCAGGTCTGGCCCGCGTCGCGCGAGAGGAACACTCCGGTGAGCGTGCCGGCCGCGATCACGCGACGGCTCGACGGAGCCAGTGCGATCGCCCGTACCGATTCGCCCTGGATCCCAGGTAGCAACGTGAACGTGTGCCCGGCGTCCGTGCTCCGCGCGACGCCGCCGCCGCTCCCCGACACTTCCCGGTAACCGACGTACACGGTGCTGCGCGCGTCGACGGCGATGTCGTCGAGGCTCATGCCCCGCGTCGGGAATCCGGGGTCGAGACGGGCCCAGCTCGCGCCGCCGTCGTCGGAGCGGTAGAGAATGCCGTCCGCGGTTCCGAGGTACACGCGGTCCGGATTCCGAGGATCTTGCGCGAGATCGCGAACGGTGCCGCCGGGAGGACCGACCGGCGACCACTTCTGAGCATGGGCGGTCGACACCGCGATCAGGAGGACGGCCAGCACGAGGAAGGCAGATCGTGCTCCGACCAGCCCCTTTCGACAAACAGTCATCAGCCCGCCGCTCGATGTAACTCGTCGGCCCTTCACGCGTTCGACTCTCTGTTCCGTTATGGCGAGCATTGCAATCTGCCTGACAGTGCATAGAGTGTGCCTCTGGGACACACGGAACCGGTAAGTCAAACGAAGCGGGGCGATTCCGGTGGGAACCGCCCCGCAACCGATGTCGCTTGCCTTCCGACTTACATTCCTGGCACCGATGCGCCTTCGGGAACGAACCACACCTCGACGCGACGGTTGCTCGTCTGCGCGGTGGCGTCAGCGCCGACACTCGCCGTCGCGGCGCGAACCTCGATGCGCGCCGTGTCGATGCCACGCTCGCGCACAAGGTAATCGCGCACAGCTTCGGCGCGCGACTGGGCGATGTTCTTCGTGGTCTCCTTCGTGTCGGAGTGCCCGATCACGACGACGCGCGCACGCGGATCGGCCTTGAGCCTCTGATCCACGTCATCGAGGCAGGCCTTGTCCACGTTGTTGAGCCGCGACGCGTTCTTCGGGAATCCCGTCGAGATGCACGACACGGCCTCGGGCGGCTTCGCTGGAGCCATGAGGGCCACCGTGCAATCGGACGACGCGCTCTGGCCGTGATCGTCGGTCACCTTCACCGAAACGGCGGCGTTCGCGGGGGGCGTCGCGCCCGAGAAGTCGAGCGTCGCGGAGGGGCCGGTCCCCGTCACGCGTCCACCACCCGTCGCGGTCCAGGCGTACGTCAAAGGTCCGCCCTCGGGGTCGGCCGCGGTGGCCGTGACGGTCGCGGTCTCACCCGGAAGGATCTGCGCTCGATCGGCCGCGCACGTCACGGTGGGAGGCTGATTCGCGGGAGGCGGAATCACCTCGGCCGCGGCTTCTTCCTTGTGGCCGCCGAAGAGGAATCCGAGGCCTACCGTGGCCTCGCCGTTCCCCTCGTGACCGCTGCCTTCCACCGCTTTGACGCTCGCGAAACGTCCGTCGAAGCGGAGATTGAGATTCCGCGACAGGAAGAAGCGGAGGCCGCCGCCGACGTTCCATCCAAACTTGTTTTCGTCCACGTAGGTGTCGATGTCGGTCTTCTCGGAGCCGGCGCCCGCGGTGACGAAGAGGCGAGCCTTGGAGGCGGAGGAGCCGAGGTTGTAGAGCAGGTTGAGACGATACGACGCCAGATCGACATCGACCTCGGGCACACCGATCAGATTCATCTCCGTGTCGGTCATGACCTTCTGGTACGAGCCCTCGAGCGTCCAGTTGTGCGTGAACCAGTATCCGAGGCGTCCGCCCCAGACGTTGTCCTGATCCGGATGGAACTGCCCGTAGTCATCCGGGAAGAACCATCCGCCATAGCCGCCGATCTCGATCTGTCCTCCTTCGCCGCCCGCAAAGGCGGGGCCCGCAGCCACCAGCGCCACGGCGGCGAATGCAACGATCATGCTTCGCATGGGCCACCCTTTCTCCAGTTGACGCCGGGCCTTATCGCGCGGCGATCCGAGGCAAAGCTCGGATCCATAAGGGGCGACCCAACGAGGTCGCCGATTCAGCCCGACAACGAACTTGCCGCGCTCCAATGCCCCCCACAGAGGGGCCGGGGGGTGTTCTATCGCAGAACTAGTGCCACTCCGGAGGCTGTGCGGGCTTGTTATTACTACGGAGTTGCGGTGCAGGTACTTACGTCGGGGCACGCGGGTCGGTGCATCGCCCGCCAGGAACGGTTCTTAGAACGCCATGGAAAACGGTTCCATCGGGGGGAACGTTCTACCAACGGGGCCGTCCAGGCGCTGACAGAACGGCCATAGGCCGTTACACTACGCGGCTATGCCCCTCTCCAAGGGAACCAAGCTCGGCACCTACCAGATCACCGGCTCGCTCGGAGCCGGAGGCATGGGCGAGGTCTATCGCGCCCGCGACACGCGTCTCGGACGCGAGGTCGCGGTCAAGGTCCTGCCGGAGGGCGTCGCGTCGAGTCCCGATCGCCTCGCGCGCTTCGAGCGCGAGGCGCGCGCCGTCGCGGGCCTCAATCATCCGAACATCGTCACGCTCCACTCGGTCGAGGAAGAGGAAGGTATCCGCTTCCTGACGATGGAGCTGGTCGACGGACAGAGCCTCGATCAGGTGGTCACGTCGGGAGGGCTTCCGCTCTCGCGCGTGCTCGAGCTCGCCATCCCGCTCGCCAACGCTCTGGTCGCCGCGCACGAGCGAGGCGTCGTGCATCGCGACCTCAAGCCCGGGAACGTCATGGTCACCCACGACGGCTGGGTGAAGGTGCTCGACTTCGGGCTCGCGAAGGTCGCGGCGGAGGAAGTGGCCGATCCAGGCGCGACCGTCGGCGCGACCGCGGGACCCATCTCCGGCGTCGGCCAGGTCCTGGGGACGGTGCCCTACATGGCACCCGAGCAGATCCGCGGCGACTCGGTGGATGCGCGGTCGGATCTCTTCTCGTTCGGCATCATCTTGTACGAGCTCTGCACCGGCCGGCGCCCCTTCACGGGCGATTCCTCGGCCGACATCAGCTCGGCCATCCTGCGCGACGTGCCGGCTCCGCTCCTGAGCGTTCGCGTCGATCTCCCGCGCGACCTGAACCGCATCGTCGTACGCTGCCTCGAGAAGAATCCACGCGACCGGTTCCAGACCGCGCGCGACGTGTACAACGAGCTCAAGTACCTCGAGCGCGAGGGGAGTGCCGCGCCGGCTCCCGTGTCGGGAGGGTTCGCCCCGTCGCCCCCGTCCGCGGCGCCCACGCCCTTCCCGAACCGGCCGCCGCCCACTCCCGCGACGCCGACGCCGAGAACGCCCTCCGCGTGGGGGCCCGCATCGTCCCCGTCCGGCGTCGGCCACGCCCCATCCCAGCACGTGCCTTCGATCGCCGTGCTCCCGTTCGTCAACCGGAGCCGGAACGAGGAGGACGAATACTTCTCGGACGGCCTGGCGGACGAGCTCTTGAGCGTGCTCACGAAGGTTCGCGGGCTCCGCGTCGCCGCGCGCGCCTCATCGTTTCAATTCCGCGGGAGCAACGAGGACCTCGCGGTGATCGGCGAGCGGCTGAATGTGGCGACGCTCCTCGACGGGAGCGTGCGGAAATCGGGCAACCGGGTGCGGATCTCGGTTCAGCTCATCCAGGCTTCCGATCGCGTGCAGCTATGGGCCGAGACCTATGACCGGTCCCTCGACGACATCTTCGCGGTCCAAGACGACATCGCGCAGGCAGTCGTGCGCGAGCTTCGGACGGCTCTTCTGGGTGAGGCTCCGGACTCCAAAGCCGATGGCGCCGCTCGGGCGGCGATCGCGACGGCCAGCCGGGGTCACGGCGCCCAGAACCCCGAGGCTCACCGTCTCTATCTTCAGGGCAAGTACTTCATCGACCGGATCACGAAGGAGGACTCGGAAAAGGGCCTTCGCTATCTCGAGCAGGCGGCCGCGATCGATCCCACGCTCGCCCTCGCGTATGTCGAGATGGCGAGGGCGTACATCAACATGGGCGGCTACGGTTGGCAGCCCGTCCGGGTGGGCTACGAGAATGCGAGGAAGGCGGTCTTGCGCGCCCTGGAGCTCGCGCCGGATCTTCCCGAGGCGCACACGCGGCACTCCGCCATTCTGCGATTACACGACTGGAACTGGAAGGAGGCGGAAGCGACCACGCGGCGGGCTGTGGAGCTCGACCCCTCGAATGCCGAGGCCCTTCGCTCGGCGGGCGGCATCGCGCACTATGCGGGCCGCCTCGACGAAGCGATCGCCTACTTTCTTCGAGCCATCGAGCTGGACCCGCTCCAGGCGGGAGGGTACAGCGGTCTCGCGTATGTGTACCGTACGGCAGGTCGCCTCGACGAAGCGGAGCAGGCGATTCGCAAGTCGATCGAGATGGCCCCCCAGCGAACCGGGCAGCACCTCGTCTTGGGAGTCATTCTGGCGGAGCAGGGCCGGGACGCCGAAGCGATGCAGGAGACGAGTCACGAGAGCGCGGACTGGGCCCGTCTGACATGCCTCGCCTACGTTCACCATCGTGCGGGTCGAAACCGGGAATCGGGCGAGGCACTGAAGGAGCTGGAGAACCGGTTCGCCGTTGAGGCTCCGTACCAGATCGCGGTCATCCACAGCACGCGCGGGGATGCGGACGCGGCATTCCAGTGGCTCGATCGCGCGCTCCTCGAACGTGATCCGGGAATCCCTCAGGCCTATATGGAACCCGTGTTCCGTCCCTTGCACTCGGACCCTCGCTGGGGTCAGTTACTCCGCAAGCTACACATCGAGTAAAGCCAGCGTCCGCTCAGCCCACTTCTCCCACCATCCGATCCAGCGTCTCGATGTCGATCGGCTTCGTGACGTGCCGGTCGAAGCCGGCTTCGCGGGCGAGGCGCTTGTCCTCCTCTTGACCCCACCCGGTGACAGCGACCAGCGTGACCTCGTCCCCCAGTGCCTGGCGGATCTGTCGCGCCGCATCGTAGCCGTTCAACCGCGGCATGCCGATGTCCAGGAGCGCGAGCTGGGGCCGGAATTCCCTGGCGACCTGGACGGCGGTGATGCCGTCCGACGCCGTGCGTACTTCGTGGCCGGAATGCTCGAGGGACCAGCTCAATGTCGTGACCGAGTCGGCGTTGTCGTCCGCGATCAGGATTCGAAGCCCGGGGGAAGCGGCCGATGGCATCGGTCGAGGGTCGTGAGGCGCGCTCTCCCGCTCGACCCGCATGCTCATCGGCAAACGAACCAGGAATTCACTCCCGCGCCCGACGCCGCCGCTCTTCGCCTCGATCCGGCCGCCGTGCAGCTGGATCAGCTTTTTCGAGAGCGCCAATCCGACCCCGAGACCCTGCTGGATCCCCTCGGTCAGTCGATTGCCCTGGGCGAACATCTGAAAGATGCGGGACATCTGATCCACGGTAAGGCCGATCCCGTTGTCGCGAACGCGCACGAGCGCGTCGCTCCCTTCCTGTTCGAGGCTGATCGAGATCCGCCCGCCCGGGTCCGTGTACTTCACCGCGTTGTGAAGGAGGTTGGTGAAGACCTGGGCCAGACGCGCCAGGTCGCCTTCGACACGAACGGGCTCGGGTGGAACATCCACACTTAGATGATGCCCTCTGGCCCGGACGGCCGGGCGCACGGCCTCGACCGCGCTCGAGACGGCGAGCCCCAGGCTGACCAGCTCCGGACGAAGCACGATCTTGCCCGAAACGATCCGGCTCACGTCCAGGAGATCGTCGAGTAGCCGCGCTAGCTGATTCGTCTGCCGCTCGATGATGTCCCTGAGCTCCCGGAGCTCCCCGTCGGCCGGTGCTTTCTTCCGCATGAGATCGACGGCCATCCCGATCGGGGCGATCGGATTCCGGAGCTCGTGCGAGAGGATCGCGAGGAACTCGTCCTTGCGCCGGTCTTCCTCGCGAAGGATGGCATCGGCACGACGGCGGTCCGTGACGTCGCGGAACACGAGAACCACGCCCGACAGGACTCCGTTCACACGGATCGGAGCCGCGCTGTCGTCGATGGCGCGCTCCGAGCCGTCCCGCGCGATCAGGATCGTGTGGTTCGCGAGCCCAACCACGGCGTTTCGACGGAGCACCTCGTCCACTGGGTTCTTCACCGGCTTCCGCGTCGTCTCCCCCACGATCCGAAACACGTCAGGCAACGCCTCACCGCGAGCGTCCTCCAGGGACCACCCGGTGAGCCGCTCGGCTTCGGGATTGAGGAACGTCACGAAGCCCTCGGCATCGGTCACGACCACGCCGTCCCCAATGCTCGAGAGCGTGGTCGCGAGGAGCTCCTTCTCGCGCGCCAGCGCGTCGCGCGCGGCGACAATCTCCGTGATGTCGTGGACGATCTTGGAGGCGCCGACGACCTCGCCGTCGGCATCCCGGAGCGGTGAAACGCTCAAGGACACGATGATGCGCCTGCCCCCTTTCGCCAGGCGCACGGTCTCGAGCCGCTCGTACGGTTGCCCGCTCTTGAGCCGCTCGATGATCTCGGGCTCCTCGTTAAGGCGTTCAGGCGGGATCAACGTGGTGATCGAGCGCCCGATGATCTCCTCGGATTTGTATCCGAAGAGTCGCTCGGCGCCCCGGTTCCACGTACGGATGGTGCCGTCGAGCGTCTTCGTGAGGATCGCGTCCCCCGAAAACTCGACGATCGCCGCGAGGCGCGCGCTTGCCTCATGCGCCCGCCGCTGCAAGGTCGCGTCCCGGAACACGAGGATGGCTCCCTGGACGGGCTCGTCCCCTTTGCGGATCGGCGCCGCGCTGTCCTCGATCGGGATCTCGCGACCGTTCCGGGACAGGAGAAGCGTGTGATTCGCGAGGCTGACGATGCGGCCCTCGCGGAGCGCTCGCTCGACCGGGTTCTCGGCCGGCCTCCGATCCTGCTCGCGGATGATCCGGAACACATCCCCAATGGGCAGTCCCACCGCATCCGAGCTCGCCCATTCGGTGAGGCGTTCGGCCTCACGGTTCATCGATACGATGCGGCCCTCGCGGTCGGTGACGATGACGCCGTCGCCGATGCTGGCCAAGGTCGTCGCGGTCCGCTCGAGCGCCCGCGCGGTCTCGGCTTCAGCGCGGCGGCGCTTCTCCACCTCGCCGTCGAGGCGGGCGCGCGAACGGTGCATCATCTCCATCGCCGCGAGGATGAAGGCGCAGGAGGCCGAGAACGCCATCTCCGCCGCGAGATCGAAGGTCGATAGGCTCAGGGACCAGGTGGGGTGCATGAACGACCAATTGGCCAGCACTGAGGAAAGCGCGAGGGCCAGGAGGCCAGGACCGAGACCGCCCCACCAGGCGGCGACCGCGACCGCGGGAAAGAAGAAGATGAATGGGAGCGCGGTGGGACCGATGACCTGCGTCAGCGCTTGGCGCGCGAACCAGGCGAGGAGGACGGTCGCGATCGCCACCGAGTAACGGGCCCAAAGCGGCGGCCTGGCGATACGGGTCTCGGCAGGCTCGTCCGAGGGTTGGAAGGGTTCAGAGGCCATACGCTCCCTTACGGAGTGCCCAGGGGGGACTTCCTTTCGTCGGTCAGGAAAACCTTAGCACGACCGCCCGAAGTAGATTTACTTCGCGGCGGTTCCTGCTTCGCGTGGGCGGGCGATGAGGGCGAGAGGGACTTTGCGGATGCCGTGCCAGCGGAGTGGCTCCTGCGAGCCCCCGCGCAGCAGAAGCTGCGCCGAGATCCCGCCGTCGAGCATGACCGCGTCTCGCGCGCCCAGCGACCCCATGATGGCGGCCATCTCTGGAGTCGTGGGGCCGAGTGGAATTCCCTCTCCCATCGCTCCCACCGCGTCGAAACGCGTCATTGCGATCAGGATGTGCCCGTCGCGCGTCTCGCCGAACGCGAGACGCGTGTCCCGGTGCGTGAGACTGACCAGGCTCCCGGCGGTCCGGAGCGGGGCCGGGACGGTCCCGTCGTGGGAGAGAAGAGTCGGGTAGGACTGGAATCCAGTGACGATTCCGGCTGTCCCGAGTGTGTCGCCATGCGCCCAGTGAACGGCGCCGTCTCGGTCGATGCCCACGGCGGTCGCGAGCGGCCCCGCTCCAGGGGCTAGCCGCTGGCGGCCGTCGATCACGACCCAGCCCCACGGCATCGCGCTCGCGAACTGAGCGACGTTCACCGCGAGGATCGCGTCCTCCGGCGCGCGGTCGATGGTCCATGCTGGGCGCATGTCCTCGCGGGTCAGATCCATGGCCAGCGTGAGCTTGATCTCGCGAGGATCGATGCGAGCCACGATGAGCTTCGCGCGCCAGACGGGAGCGGCGCAGGCGATTCGTAGCTCGGACCACTCGAGACCCGGGGCGAGGCGTTTCCAGCGTAGGGCTTCGGTCACCGAGGGATCGGCCGTCGAAAAGCGCGACGGCGCCCGGTCAGAGCGCCAGAACCTGTGCCAGACGTCAACATCTTGCACCGCAAGCGCCGCGGGCTCCGACGCGCTCGCGACCGACGCCGCGCTCGAGATGAAAAGGGCGGCTCCAAGCGACAGTGGGATCGCGCGGAGCCGCCTCATCGTGCTCTACCTCACGCAGGCGCGGAGCTCGTCCGCGTGCTTCTCGATCGCCTTCACCTCTTCGTCGGTGTAACCGCAGCGGCTCGACGATGCGGATGATCCACTCGAGCCGCTCGATCCGGAGCTCTTGGAATCGGAATCCGACTCGGAGCCCGATTCGCCCTTCTTCTTTCGGCCTCCCGACGGAGCCGAGCTCTGCGTTTTGGCTGCCCCGAACATCTGGATCCGCTCGAGCGCCACACCCCATTGCCCTGGGTTCATGCCGATCGCCTTGGACTGCGCCTTGGCGACGCGGTCATCAATCTGCTGGATCTGCTGTTCGAGTGAAGCCTGCTCCTTGTCCAGCGCCTCGATGCGGTCCTCCTCGGGCGTACGGGGCGGAATGGCCCCGCAGGATTTCCGAATCTCCACCGAATCCTCGTGCGTCGGCAGGTACTCCTCGAGAATTCCTTGATTGATTCTCGCCTGTGCCGCGCTGTCGCCTTGGGCCGCGGCAGCGTTGTTCTGCATGGCCAGGTTCTTGTACTTCTCCATGAGCTTCGGATCGCTGAGGGCGCGTTGGGCATACTCCTGCGCCCTCCGTTCCTGGGCCACCTGGTATCCATGGTGGTAGCACCCCTTCACATCCTCCCGCTTGCTCTGGAGCTCCATGATCCTGTCGCCGTTCTTGTCCCAAATCTTGCCCCTCTCGTCGATCACCTTGTTGCGCTTCTCGACGAGTCCGGCGCGCGGTGCTGCAATCTCCGCAGCCTTCTTGTAGCCGTCGATGATCCCCACGATCCGCGCCTCCGTAAGCTCCACCGTGTACTCGTCGAAGACGATCTGCTCGCACGGCTTGGCGGACTGGCTGTCGGATTTGTCGTCCGATTTGCCTGCTGCCTTCTCGGCCTCCTTCTCCGCGGCCTGCTTGGCCTTCTTGATCGGATTGCCGATGCCCGCGCTCACCTGGGGTGCGGCCAGGAGGAGCGTCGTTCCGGCCAGGAGGAACCACATG
>Ga0075425_100007232_pt1 | contig 11720 bp, 6 predicted proteins | sample SoiMethybrSBSTD4_FD_75300 | JGI IMG/M metagenome (GOLD analysis project Ga0075425, IMG submission 75300) | Bulk soil microbial communities from a Populus tree surrounding site in Tennessee, USA - Soil MetaG P. TD hybrid SBSTD4 | ecosystem: Environmental > Terrestrial > Soil > Tree plantation...
CCGTCTCGAGCCGGCCACGCGCCGGCTGCTCCGCGCCGGCGAGCCGCTGCCCCTGACCCCCAAGGCCTTCGACACCCTGCTTCTGCTCGTGCAGAACAACGAGCGCGTGGTCGAGAAGGAGGAGGTCCTGCGGCGGGTGTGGCCGGATGCCGTCGTCGAGGAGTCCAACCTGGCCCAGAACGTGTTCACCCTGCGCAAGGCGCTGGGCGACACGCCGGAAGGGGCGCGCTTCATTGCGACCGTGCCCCGCCGCGGCTACCGCTTCGTCGCGCCCGTCAGGCCGCTGCGCAACGGCGATCGGATCGTCGCGGCGGAGACGTTCGAGGTTCCCGCTCCCACCGTCGCACGCGGCCGCGGGTCGCGCTCGCGCGCGACGGCCATGGCCGTGCTCGCCGCGGTGGCGGCGGTGGCCCTGCCCCTGGCCGGCTATCTTGCCGGCCGGCGTGCCGCGGAACCACCAGCGGCGAACCCGCCCAAGCTGTCACGTCTCACCTTCCGGCGCGGGATCGTCAACGCCGCCCGCTTCGCTCCGGACGGCCGCACCGTCGTCTACAGCGCGGCCTGGGACGGCCGGCCGAGCCAGCTCTTCCTCAGCCGCCCGGACAGCCCGGAGTCTCTCGCGTTGGACGCGCCTTCCGCCGAGCTCCTCGCCATCTCGCGGTCGGGGGAGCTGGCCCTCTCCCTCCGGCCCAGCCTCCTGAAGCACATGATGGGCGAGTTCCGGACCCTGGCCCGCGCCCAGATGGCGGGCGGCGTTCCGCGCGAAGTGCTCCAGGACGTGGAGTACGCCGACTGGTCTCCCGACGGCCAGAACCTCGTGGTCGTGCGCAAGGTCGAGAACCAGACGAAGCGCCTCGAATACCCGATCGGCCACGTGCTCGCGGACACGAGCGCGGACCATTGCGTGGACAAGCCGCGCGTGTCGCCCGACGGCACCCTGGTGGCGTTCGTGACCTGCGCGAAGCCGGTCTTCTCCATCGTGGTGGTGGACGCGCAGGCCCACCAGCGCGTCCTCTGGTCGAGCGACGAGTGGGTGAGCGGGCTGGCCTGGTCGCCGCGCGGCGACGAGGTCTGGTTCAGCACGGAGGCGCGCTTCCGCCTGCCGCAGGCGCGGGCCGTCGATCTCTCCGGGCGCCAGCGCGTGCTCGCGCAGATTCCGGGCGCGATCGCCGACGTCTCGCGTGACGGCGGCGTCCTCGTGGTCACGGGAACGAGACGGTCCGGCATCCGCAGCCAGGCTCCCGGCGAGACGGAGGAGAGGGAGCTGAGCTGGCTGGAAGGCTCGGCGGCCATGGACCTCTCCGCGGATGGCCGCCTCGTCCTCTTCGGCGAGATGATGGAAGGCGGCGGGGTGAGCGGACGCATCTATCTGCGCCGCACCGATGGCTCGCCGGCCGTCCACCTCGGCGACGGCTATCCGCTGGGCCTCTCCGCCGACGGCGCCTGGGCGCTCGCGCGCCTGCATGGCCGCGACGGCCTCACCGTCCTGCCCACGGGCGCGGGCGAAGCGCGCACCCTGGCCACGGCGCCCATCGACGTCTACGGCGCGCGGTGGTTCGCGGACGGCCGGCGGCTTCTCGTCGAAGGGCACGCGCCCGGACGCGAGGGCCGCCTCTTCGTGCTCGACGCCTCCGGCGGGCCGCTCCGGCCCATCACGCCGGAGATGACGGGCATCGGCGTGGTGTCGCCGGACGGGAAATGGGTGGCGACCATCGGCCACGACGGCCACTTCCTCTACCCGACAGGCGGCGGGGAGCGGCGGTCGTTTCCGGGGCCGGGCCCCGACGACTGGCCCGTGCAATGGAGCAGCGACGGCCGTGCCGTGTACGTGCGCCGAGAGGGCGAGCTGCCGATGCCCGTGTTGCGCGTGGACGTCGCCACCGGCCGCACGGAGGTGTGGAAGACGCTCATGCCGGCGGACGGCGCCGGCGTGGTGTGGCTCGACCCGCTGCTCACCGCGGACGGAAAGGGATACGTCTACACCTACCACCGGCTCCTGACCGACCTGTACCTCGTCGACGGATTGAAGTAGGCGGCGGGCGCGGTAGGATCGCCGGCGATGCTGTTCGAGAACCTCGCCCTCTTCCTGGAGATCTACCGGCGGCCGCGGCGCGCGTTCTCGGGCATCCTGGACCAGGGGAGCATCCTCTTCGGCGCCGCCCTCGTCGTGGCCGTCTCCGCGATCATGGGCGCGGGCCTGGCCGTGCAGACGATGGTGATGTCGGCGCGGATGATTTCCGAGCAGGCCGAGCGCGTGGCCGGGGCGCGCCGCGGCCGCCCATCCGCCACGCCGCCGGCGGCCGGCGCGGACGAGGCCGGCGACGAAAGCGAGACCGCGCCGCCGCAGCCCTCCCCGTACAGCCTGGGTGCCATCGTCTCCCTCACCTCCAGCCTCGGGGACGTCTTCGGGCTCGCGCTGCTGTACGCACCGTTCGCGCTCCTCGCCCTCACCGTCTTCGAGCCCATCGGCAGCTTCGGGGTCGCCTTCCGCCGTGACTTCGGTCCGCTGCTGGCCTGTACGTTCTTCGCGTGGGCGGCGGCGCGCCTGCCGTTCGCGCTCCTGTCGCTGGCCCTGCCCGTGCTCGGGGCCGGCCCGCGCGGGCTCGTGGGCTACCTCGCACTCTGGGCGGCGGGCGGGCTCGTGTTCGCCGGCCTGATGGTGATCGGCCTGCAGACGACCTTCGGCGCGCGGCTGGGCAGCGCGGTCGCGGTCGCGCTCATCGCCCCCGTCGCCCTGCTCCTCCAGCCGTTCCTCGCCTTCCTGGCCTCCCCCTTCGTCCTCTTCTTCGCCTGGCGCTACCTGCGCGGGGACCTCGGCGACGTGACCTGGAGCTTCGGGGCGCGGCAGAGCTTCAAGCGCCACCTGCAGGCCTCGACCCTGAACCCGCGCGACGCGGGCGCGCATTACAACCTCGGGCTCATCCACCAGCAGCGGCGCCAGTACGCGGAGGCCCAGGAGCGCTTCCGCCGCGCGGTGGAGATCGATCCCACGGAGCTGGACGCGCACTACCAGCTCGGCCGCATCGCGCGCGACGAGAAGCGGTACGAAGACGCCATCCGCCACTTCGAGCAGGTGGTGGCGCGCGACGACGCGTTCGCGCGCAGCGAGGTCTGGCGCGAGATCGGATCGACCTACCTCGAATCCGGGTCCCTTGATCACGCACGCTGGGCCCTCTCGAAATACGTGGACAGGCGCCCCCACGATCCCGAAGGGCGGCTGCGCTACGGCGAGACGCTGCGCGCGGCCGGCGACGAGGCGGGCGCGGTGGAGCAGTTCCGCGCCTGCGTGGAAGCGGTGGACACCATGCCCGCCTTCCGCCGCCGCGAAGTCGCGCGCTGGAAGCGCGCCGCCCGCCAGAAGCTGTCCGGCTCCGGCTAGAAGCTCATGGCCAGGCCGAAGGTGATCGGCACCACGTAGCGCTTGCCGTCGTCGATCTGCACCGGGCGCCCGCGCGGTGGGTAGTCCATGCCCACGGGATGCAGCGAGTACAGGGGGAAATCCGCGCGCACCTTCGCCGTCAAGCGGCCGCGGTGCAGGCGAAAGAGCTGGACTCCTCCCTCCGCATAGAGGCCCGGCCCCCAATGGCTGTCCTCCAGGTAGACGTAGCGGTCGCGATCGCGGAGGTCCGAAAGGGATTGGTAAAGGTAGGAGAAGCCGCCGCCGACGAAGGGGCTGGTGTCGTGGTGCGAAAAGTAGAAGCGCGCGCCGGTGTCGATCGAGAAGACGGACATGTCGCGGTCGCCGTTCGAGGAGTGGGCGAAGCGGATCTCCGCCGGTATGGCGAAGCTCGGGCTGTCGTAGGCGAACGCGAAGGAGAAGCCGCCGCCCGTCCCCGTGCCCTGGCCACCCGCCACGGCCAGCGCGCCCAGCTCGAACTTGCGGCTGCCCGGGCGCGTCACCAGCTTCCGGCCCTCGCTCTGGACGAGGTTGTCGACGAGCCGCGTCTCCTCGATCGGCTTGCCCAGCACGACCGCTTCCGCCAGCCGGCGTGCCGCCGTCGGCACTTCCGCGAGCCCATCGAGCGTGAGCGTGCGGCCGTCGTCGGCGCCGGCATGGCGGACGGTCATTACGACCGAGGTGCCCAGTGCGCGCAGGCTCACCCCGTAGGCGCCGGAGCGGCCGGAAACGGCCGCGAGCTCGTCGCAGGTGATCGCGACCGCAGTGGCGGCGTCGGCCGCGGGCAGGCCCGCGACCTCCGTCGCTTCACAGCGGAACGGTCCCGTGCCCGGCGCCGCCATCGCGGCCACGAACAGCACTGCGCTCCACATCGCTCGCCTCCTTCGGGGCCCGCAGGCGGGCTCTCCGTGGGCGACACGATCGCGCAGCCGTCCCTCCGGATCCCTAGACGCGGACCGAGGGATTTCCAAGGGAACTGCAAGGGCCGCGGGCGCGGCGGGCGAGGCTCGTCTAGATCACTGCGGGCTCCTCCGGCGAGCCCGTCCACTTCGTGAAGTTCTCCGCCCCCGTCTCCGTGATGAAGATGCAGTCCTCGTGGCGGATCCCCATCTCGCCCGGGATGTAGATGCCGGGCTCGTCGCTGAAGCACATGCCCGGGCGCAGCCGGGTGGTGTTTCCGCGCACGAAGTAGGTCCACTCGTGGCCGTCCATGCCGATGCCGTGCCCGACGCGGTGGGTGAAGAGCTTGTAGTCGGGGCCGAAGCCCGCCTCGTCCACGACGCGGCGCGCGGCCGCGTCCACGGCCTGGCATTCGACGCCCGGCTTGGCCGTGTCGAAGGCGGCCTGCTGGGCGCGGCGCACCACGTCCCACACGCGGCGCTGCCGCTCCGTGGGCGGAGCGCCGAACACGCCCGTGCGCGTGATGTCGCTCGCGTAGCCGTGCAGCCGTCCCCCACCGTCGATGAGCACGACGTCGCCACGCTGCAGCGGCCGGGGCCGGGTCGTTCCATGGGGGTAGGCGGCATCGGGCCCGAAGAGCACGAGGGCGCCGCCGCCCATCCCGAGCTTCCGGTGCGCCTGCGCGCTCAAGGCCGAGACCTGGGCCTGGGTCATGCCCTCGCGCAGGGACTGGAACACCGCGCGATGCGCGCGCATCGTGATCTCGTTGGCCCGGCGCATGAGGGCCAGCTCGTGTGCGTCCTTGATGACGCGACAGCCGGCGGTGACCGGCGTCGCGCTGACGAGGCGCGCGGAAGGCAGGGCGGCCCCGATCTCGTTCGCGAACGTGAACGGCATCGTCTCCTCGATGCCGACGCGGCCGGTGGCCTTGCGGTCGCGCAGGATGGCGGCCACGAGGGCGGACGGGCTCTCGTGCTCCTCCCAGGCCCGCACGTCCGTCCCGATCTGGATCTGCTCCAGGGCGCGCGCCTTCTCGAAGGCGGGGGTGACCCAGGCCGGATCCCCTTCGCGCGTGACCACCGCGCCGAAGAAGCGCTCGCTGAGGCCCCACTCCGCGCCCGTGAAGTACTCGAGGCCGGAGCCCGACGCCAGCACCATGGCGTCCAGGCCTTCGCCGCGCAGGAGGGCCTGGGCGCGGGCGATGCGGGCGCGGTGCTCGTCGAGGGTGATGGGCGTGACGCCGTCCAGCAGGGGGCGGAGGGCGTCGATGGCCGCCGGCACCTCCGCGGGCGGAGAGGGCGACTGGGCGCGCGCCAGGCGCGGCGCCAGCGCGCCGGCGGCGGTGGCGATCGAGAGATGCAGGAGGTCGCGGCGGGAGAGCGTCATGGCGGCTATGGTACCCTCGTCCGTTCATGGGTCGCCGCGCCGGCTGGCTGCTCGTCACAGCCTCCCTTCTCCTGGCCGGCCCCGAGGCGGCGCGCGCGGCCTCTTTTCCTCCCGAGCTCCGGTTCCGCAGCGTCTCCACCGATCGCGTGACCGTGCACTTCCACCAGGGACTGGAAGAGATGGCGCGGCGGGCGGCCAGCCTCGCCACCGAGATCCTGCAGCGTCACGAGGCCCGGTACGGCGTGCACGTCGGCCGCGTGAACCTCGTCCTGGCCGACGTGGAGGACGACCCCAACGGCTTCGCTTCTCCGCTGCCCTATCCGCTGGTGCAGCTGCGCGCGGTGGCTCCCGACGGCAGCGAGGACTTCGGCAACTACGACGACTGGCTGCGCCTCGTGCTCACGCACGAGTTGCTCCACATCGTCCACCTCGACGAGGCGCGGGGGTTGGTGCGCGCCGCGCGCACGGTGCTGGGCCGCGCCCCCTTCCTCTTCCCGAACGCCTTCACTCCCACCTGGATGATCGAGGGCCTCGCCACCTACGAGGAGACGCAGGGCACGGCCTTCGGGCGCGGCCGCAACCCGGACGTGCGCATGGTGCAGCGCATGGCGGCCCTGGAGGACGCCTTCGTCCGCGAGGACGCCGCGGTGGCCGGCCTGGACCGCTGGCCCGCCGGCCAGGCCGCCTACTTCTTCGGCGAGGGCTTCCTGGCCGACCTCGCCACGCGCAGCGGGCCCGCGGTGCTGCCGGACCTGGCCCGCACTCACTCCGGCCACGTGTTGCCCTTCCTCGACGAGTACACCGCGCGCAAGGTGACGGGCTCCACGTTCCACGCGCTCTGGACGCAGTGGCGGCTCAACTCGCAAACGGAGTTCGAGCAGGAGGCGGAACAGGTCCGGGCGCGGGGCCTGACGCCGTCGCGCGCCCTGACCGCGCGCGGCGTCCGCCAGTCGGGGCCGCGGTTCAGTCCCGACGACCGGTGGATCGCCTTCACGGACCGCGACCTCACGCACTTCCGGTCCATCCACCTCGTGAGCCGCGAGGGCGGCGATGAGCGCGTGGTCGTCAAGCGCAACGGCGGATCGTCCGTGGCCTGGACGCCGGACGGCCACGCCCTGGTCTACGAAGAGCCCGAGAACTTCCGGATCTTCCGCGTGCGCTCGGACCTGCGGGTGTTCGACCTCGCCACCCGGCGCGCGCGCTGGATCACGCGCGGCCTGCGCGCACGCGATCCGGACGTGGCCCCGGACGGCCGCACCGTCGTCTTCGTGCGACAGGGGAGCGATCGCAGCGATCTCGCCCTCGTGGCATTGGACGGCCAGGGGCCGCGCGACCTCACCCATTCGGAAGCGGGCACGCAGTGGGGCGCGCCCTCCTGGAGCCCGCGCGGGGACACCCTGGCCGCCGCGCGCTGGCTGCCCGGCGGCTGGCTCGACATCGTGCTCGTGGATCCGGTCTCGGGCGCGGTCACCCCGCTCACCCGGGACCGGGCCAAAGACGTGGAGCCGACCTGGACTCCGGACGGGACGCACGTGGTCTTCCGCTCCGACCGCGACGGCGTGTCGAACCTGTACGCGGCGCGGGTGGCGGACGGCACGCTCTTCCGGGTCACCAACGTCCTGGGCGGCGCCTTCATGCCGGACGTCTCCGCGGACGGGCGCGAGATCGCCTTCGCGAGCTACAGCGCCCGCGGGTACGACGTGCACGTGATGGCCTTCGATCCCGCGACCCTCGTGCCCGCCGATCCCTTCGTGGACCCGTACCCGGCGGTGCGCGCGGAGCCGCCTCCGGTCGCGACGCCCGACCGCCCCTACCGTCCGGCCTCGCTGCTGCTCCCTCGCTTCTGGACGCCGTACGCGGACTGGTCCTCACGGGAGACGAAGATCGGGGCGGTGAGCGGGGGAGCGGACGCGTTGATCCGCCACGCCTGGGCCGCGGACGCACATTACGGCACGAGCACGGATCGGGCGGGCGGGCGTCTCTTCTATCAATACGACCGCTTCTGGCCCACCTTCACCCTGGCCGTGGAGGACGACAGCGACACCGCGGCCAAGGGCTTCGTGCGCACACAGGAGGTCACCGTGCGCGCGACGCTGCCCCTGCATCGCACGTTCCGCGCCGCGCACAGCCTGAGCCTCGCCTATCGGCGGCGCCGCGAGACCGCCGAGGACACGGACAAGCCCTCCCGCCTCGACCTCGGCGGCCTGGAGGCGGGTTGGAGCCTCAGCACGGCGAGGGCCTTCCCCTATTCGATCTCGCTCGTCGAGGGCTATCGCCTGAGCGTGTCCTACGTCAAGGAGGCTCCCGGGCTCGGCAGCGAGGTGTCGCTGGGGAAGATGGTGGCGGACGGGCGCCTCTACACGCGCCTCCTCGGCGCGAGCGATGCCCTGGCCCTGCATCTGGCCGGCGGGCTGACGGTGGGCGGCCCCGCGTTCCAGCGGTCGTTCGCGGTCGGGGGCTTCCCGGACGGCGCTCTCTTCGACGTGGTGCGCACGAACCACTCCGTTCTCCGCGGTTACCCGGACGACGCCTTCATCGGGCGGCGCTTCCTGGACGCGAACGTCGAGTACCGATTCCCGCTCGCCCACCCCCAGCGCGGGTACCACCTGCTGCCCGTGTTCGTCCGCCACCTGCACGGGACCGTGTTCGCGGACGCCGGCACCGCGTGGAACGAAGACTTCCGGTGGGGCGATCTCAAGACGTCGGCGGGGGCCGCTCTCGGCGCCGACCTCACCGTCGGCCACGCCCTGCCCTTGACCTTCAGCGTGGGCGTCGCGCGCGGCTTCGCGGAGCGCGGCGAGACGCGCGCGTATTTCCGGACCGGTCTCGCCTTCTGAGGCCCGGAGAGCCCCCGGCGGTCAGAATCCCGTGTCCGCCTTCCAGCGCTCCATTCGTGCGATCTGATCGGGCGTGCGCGGGAAGCAGTAGCGATAAAGGACGCCGCCGGGCGCCTCGATCAGGGTGTGCACGTTTCCGCGGTAATCGTCGCGCAGGTGCCAGGTGATGGGCTTGTGCGCCCTTTCGCTCAGGTGCGTGAAGTACATCCAGGTGCAGGGGTCGGCGGCGTCCGCGATCCGCCGCGCCTCGTGGGCGGCCCAGCCGTCGTCCGGGCTCTCGATCCAGAAGCTCGGCCAGCGCCATTCCCGGCCGGCGGTGGCGAGGCCCAGCAGCTCCGGGCGGCGCCCGCGCACGTAGTAGACGCGATCTGCGTCGGCCGGTCGGCGGCCCGGCGTCTCGAAAGTGGGGCCCTCCCTCGCGACCCGCGCGTAGAAGGCGAGGCGGGCACGATCGGGCTTCTCCCAGTTGGTGGTGTAGAAGAGCCAGGACGGCATGCCGCGGGCGGCGACGTACACCGCCTCTCCCGAAGCCGGGCGCTCGCGGAACGCCGCGACCAGCGTGCGCGCATCCTCGCCCGGAGGCGGATCCTGGGCTTCACGCACGCGCGCCTTCACGAGGGGCGTCAGGCACAGGAGTCCCGCCGCGACCAGGAAGGCGGGCCTCGCGTAAGGGCGCAACCGCGACGCGATCGCGGACAGGGCGCCGGACGCCATGAGGATCCAGAGCGGCGCCGCGAACACCATCATTCGCGGGACGCCGAGGGGATAGCGGCGGAGCGCGGAGGCCGCCACCGCCAGGACGATCGGGAGCGCGACCAGGACGCCGACGGCCCGGTCGTTGCGCCCCACGAGGACGATGAGCCCGGCCGCGAGCGCCACGACCATTGCCCCCAGCGCCCAATCCGGCAGGTTCGGGATGTGGGAGCCCATCCCGGCGAACGTCGGCCAGATCGTCCCCCGCAGCGCGAGATGAGCCCGTCCCGGGAACCCCGCGCCCGGAAACAGGAAAGCCTGCCCGTAGGCCTGCTGCTGGTTGGGGCTGCGCGCAGCCACGCCGTAGATCCCGAGGTAGAGCGCGGCCAGCGTCGCCGCCCAGGCCATCGCGCAGGCGGCGAGCCATGCGCGCTTCTCGCCTCTCACCACGGGATCGCAGGCCAGCGAGGCGAGCGCCGCCGGCAGCACGAACGCGGCGGGGATCGAAAGGAGAAGGCCCACGATCCCGCACAACACGAGCGCGCACCAGCGAAAGGTCGCTCCCGGCCGGTCACGCACCGCGAGCGTGGCCGCGAGCACGGCGACGGTGACGAAGGCGTCGTTGCCGTAGGGCTTGGCCTCGTTGGCGTAGACGACGAGCGTCGGCGACAGGCCGGCCAGGGCGATGGCGGCCAGGGCGCCGGCCGGGCCCAGCCAGCGGTAGGCGACGAGCGACAACACGGGCGGAACCAGGAGCGCCGCGAGCATGGGCCAGGCGCGCAGCGCCATCTCGTTCGTTCCCGCCAGCCGGATGGAGAGGCGAGAGAGCCAGAGGAACAGCGGAGGCGCGACCTGGTTGTAGTCGAGCGGCCGCAGCAGCTCGCCCAGCGAGCGCGACGCGATGTTGAGCGCGAGCATCGACTCGTCGAGCCAGAGCGAGCGAGCGGCGAAGAACTGGACGAGGCGGAAGGCGATCCCGGCCAGAAGGAACACGCACCAGAGCGTCCACAGAGAGGCCCGCTGGGCTGAGGTCCGGGACATCGAGAGGGGCAGGATATCAAGGATTCACGCGCCGCCGTGGGCTACCCCCACGGCGGCGCGTCGTGCCACCTAGCGCGAAGGCGGCGGCGTCGGCGCCGTCTCGGGTGCGGGCGCTTCCGCCGGCGCAGCTGGAGCTTCGCTGGCCGGCGCGGCCTTGGCTGCGGGCGCGCTCGGCCGGCCATCTCCGTTGAGCCGGAAGTTCACCGTCACCGTCATGACGACGGGAACGGGCGTGCCGTTCAGGAGCGTCGGGCTGTATTTCCATTGCCGCACGGCGTCGACCGCCGAGTTGTCGAGGAGCGGAATGCCGCGCAGGACCTTCACGTCCGTGACACGGCCCTCGGGGCTGATCGTGGCCTCGAGGATGACCGTGCCCTCGACACGCGCCTGCTTCGCCATTTGCGGGTAGTTCGGCGGGACGTTGTTCAGCTTGCTGGGAGCTTTGATCTTGCCGCCGACGCGAACCGGTCCGGTCGGGGCGGCAGGAGGCTCCTCGACTTTCGGGATGCCGCCGGGGACGCCACCGAGCTGGCCGCCCAGCTCACCGCCGGGGACGCCGCCGATGGTGCCGCCGACCACGCCGCCCTGGGTTCCACCCTTCACACCGCCCTGAACGCCGCCGATCTCACCGCCGGGCTCACCGGGGCCGGAGTCGAGACCGGTGGCCGGCTCCGGCTTGGGGATCTCCTTCGGGACCTCGACGGGTGCGGTGAACTTCGGCTCCTCCACCACGGGCTTGGGTTGCTCGACCTTGGGCTGGGTCACCGTCTTGGGCGCGGAGGCCGCGGGCGGTGGAGGAGGAGGCGGCGGCGGAGGCGGAGGCGGAGCCGCCTCCACCAGGTAGGCTCGGATGGCGCTGCTCATGACGGGGTCGGGGAGTTCGCTGAACGTGAGCAGCGGAACGAGCAGGACGGCGCCCAGCACGACGACGTGAATCCCGATGGAGACGGGGAGAGTCAGCTTGCGCTTGGTCCGTCCGCTTTTGCTCATGAGCAGGTTGTCGAAGAACTTGTACGGCATCCTGCGACCTCGCTATCCCGGCGAAATAAGTGCCGAAGAAAAAGTCGATGAGTACGGAACTTCATGAGCGCCGCGTCGGCGCACTCGCCCTAGATGCGAGATCCATGCCATTGAAGGCAGGGAGCGACGTCAGTGGGGAAGCCCGAAACCATAGTAAAGAAACGACATCGCGGCCAGGACCCAGGCGCCCGGTGGCACCTCGCGTGCGCGTCCCGCGGCAACCTTGACAACCGGATGGAAGGCGAGCCCGGCGGTCACTCCGTTCGCGATGTTGTAGGTGAAGACGACGAGCGCGATCGCGGCGAAGGCGGGGACGAGCTCGGTCATGTCGTCGTAGGCGATGTGTCGCGCCGAGCCGAGCATCAGGAGCCCCACGACCACGAGAGCGGGAGCATAGGCGTAGCGCAGCGATTGCAGCGGCGCGACGAGAGGGATGAAGAAGAGCG
>Ga0075425_100007234_pt1 | contig 11718 bp, 12 predicted proteins | sample SoiMethybrSBSTD4_FD_75300 | JGI IMG/M metagenome (GOLD analysis project Ga0075425, IMG submission 75300) | Bulk soil microbial communities from a Populus tree surrounding site in Tennessee, USA - Soil MetaG P. TD hybrid SBSTD4 | ecosystem: Environmental > Terrestrial > Soil > Tree plantation...
GCGTCAGCAGCGAGACGAGTGTTTCCTGGACCAGAGGATAGTCGATGATCGTGCCGCCAAACGCGTCGCGCTGGCGCGCGTAGTTTCGGGCCTCGAGAAAAGCTCGATGCAGGAAGCCGCAGGCATTTGTCGCGTTGTGAATTCGTGAGGTGTTGATTACAAAATTCATCAACGTCTTGAATCCGTCGGCCGGATCGCCGATCGCCCAGGCAACGGCCTTGTTAAAATCCATCTCCGCGGTTGGCAAAGATTGAGTACCCAGCTTGTCTTTGAGACGTCTGAACGAAATGTTGTTGAGCCGTCCGTCCGGCAACACTCGAGGCACAAGGAAGACAGCAACACCGGTGGTCCCGGTCGGCGCTCCGACCGGTCGCGCGGCAACTAAGAAATACTCGTCGGGATTCGAACAGAACCATTTTTCGCCGGTGATCGACCAGGTGCCATCTGCGTTCATCGCTGCTTGTGATTCGATGTTGCCGATATCCGAGCCGCCATCCTGCTCGGTCACGAATTGTGCACCGGCAAGAGGTGTTTCGACTGAGAGCAGCAATGGAAGATAGGTCTCTCGCAGAAACTCGGAGCCGCGAGCCTCGATTGCTCGGATCAATCCGTCCGTGCAGCTCAACCCGCAGTTCACCGAAGCTTCGCCGTTGTGAGCAAGCAGATAGACAATCGCAAACTTGTGCAGATCGTTTCGTACGTTGGTCAGCACTCCGAATTCGGCGACTTCACGACGCAGATGCCGAGTCAACGAGCCAAAGTCGATCTGCTCGATTGGAGACCCGACGCGATCGAACTTTACGATTTTGGGGAGCTGTTCAGGTCGGCTGGCTCCACGGGCCAGATCGTTCCATCGACCGGCAACCAGCTTTCCACAAAGGTGAAGAGAATTGAAAACCGGCACTCGGTCTTCGTCCGCAAGCAGATCGCCGAGCAGACTCTGAAAGCCCGAGTCCATCTCGAAGAAATCCAGTCCCTCGATTCCTTGAAATTCCCTCAATCTCGGCATTGATTCGCTCCAAACGCGGAAGGTTGCAAACGAGGATTTCGTGTCGCACCGAGTTCTAATGATTGACGCCTCGCCCTAACGAAAGCGCGCGACGGTGCTAGGAACTTTTCTTTTTGCGTTTGCCTTTGGATGCCTTTCGAGATGCAGCGGCCACGGCTTCATTGGCCCACAGTTTTAGTTGATCGGTATCTTCGAGCACGTCGACCGGCACTTCGAAGTAGTTCATCGATGGGGCTTCGTCGTAAGGTTGAAAGGGCTTCGAGCCTGCGGATACATAAGCGGACCGGTTTTCGTCGTCCACTTTGAAGTAAAGCATATCCGATGCGATAAGCCCGAAGAACAGACCATCGTGATACAAGCCGACACCGCCGAACATTCGTTTGTGGGTGACTTCGCCAACACAAGCAAGTTGATCGACGACGTATTCGATGTATTCTGCGCTGACTGGCATAAATAGTTTCGGTAAAAAATCTTGGTGGATTATATGGCTTAGGAGAGAGGCGGGCAATGGACGGGATGGGGAGACGGGGAGATGGGGAGATGGGGAGACGGGGGAAGATCGGGGATCGAAGATAGAGGATCGAGGGTGGACCCACGTGCTCCCAAGTCACTGCATCTTCGCCCGTCCCCCACTCTCCCAGTCACCCCGTCTCCCCGTCCCTTCCTCTCCCTTGACCTCCTCGGGACACCGCACGACAATTTTTAGATTGAAAGTGAGCCGAAGAAACGATGTCCGACTTCAACCCCACATTGCTCGAGCCAACAGATCCGCATCACAACGAAGCGGCGATGTACCCTACGCTGACTCCATCCCAGATCTCCAGAATCGCCGCCATCGGCAGAGTCAGAAACGTAACTGCAGGCGAAGTCCTTGTCGAAGCCGGTGAACGCACCAGTCGGTTATTTGTCGTCATCACCGGACTCATCCAGATCGTTCAATTCGTCGATGGACAGGAAAGGATCGTCGCGACATTCGAACCCGGGATGTTTACCGGCGAGGCGACAATGCTCTCGGGCCGTCGCGGTATAGCTCAGATACGAGCCGGCGAATCCGGGGAAGTCATCGAGGTCGATCGCGAGAGTCTGCTGACGCTGGTCCAGGCCGATAGCGAACTGAGCGACATCCTTATTCGAGCTTTCATTCTGCGACGAGTGCAGTTGATCGCTCAGGGAATCAGCGATGTACTTCTCGCTGGCTCGATTCATTGCGCCGGGACTCTTCGGATAAAAGAGTTTCTCAGCCGCAACGGGCATCCATATTCGTTCATCGATCTCGATCGCCACACTCACGTTCAGGATCTCCTCGATTCTCTTCATGTCGATCTCAAAGATATGCCGGTTGTAATCTGTCGCGGCCGGACGATTCTTCGAAACCCGAGCAACGAGGAGATCGCCGATTGTCTGGGCTTCAACGAGGCGATCGACAAGTCGCATCTGCGAGATTTGATAATCGTCGGCGCGGGGCCGTCGGGGTTGGCTGCCGCGGTGTACGGCGCATCTGAAGGTCTGGATGTGCTGGTCGTCGAATCAGACTCGCCGGGAGGGCAGGCCGGATCGAGCTCGAAGATTGAGAACTACCTGGGATTTCCAACAGGCATCTCTGGTCAGGAGCTCGCGGCGCGCGCCTACAGTCAAGCACAGAAGTTCGGCGCCCAGCTGATCATTGCCAAGGGCGCGACAAAACTGAGCTGCGATCGCCGGCCTTACACTCTTCAGATCGATGACGGAACGCGATTACCTGCCCGCGCGATTATTATCGCAACCGGCGCCGAGTATCGAAGATTGCCGCTCGACAATCTTTCTCAATTTGAAGGCACCGGGGTCTACTACGGCGCTACGTTTATCGAAGCTCAATTGTGCAACGGTGAGGAAGTGATAGTCGTTGGCGGCGGGAATTCAGCGGGTCAGGCGGCTGTATTTCTGGCGCAGACGACCCGTCGGGTCCATTTGCTGGTGCGTTCAGACGGGCTGTCGCAGACGATGTCCCGCTATCTGGTCCGCCGGCTCGAACAAAATCCGTCGATCGAAATTCGAACCCAAACGGAGATCGTAGCGCTGGAAGGTGACAGCAATCTGGAGCGGGTCCGCTGGCGCAACGTTCAAACCTCATCCGAGGAGACTCACAACATTCGACATGTTTTTATGATGACCGGTGCGGTGCCGACTACACAGTGGCTCGATGGATGTGTGGTGCAGGATTCGAACGGCTTCATAAAGACTGGTTCTGATCTGACGCCGGAAGATCTGCTCGCGGCCAGGTGGCCGCTGGCGAGACCGCCTTACCTGCTCGAGACAAGCCTGCCCGGCGTATTCGCCGTCGGCGACGTCCGCGGAGGAAGCCTCAAGCGCGTGGCGTCGGCGGTTGGCGAGGGATCGATAGCGGTTGCCTTCGTACACAAAGTTCTTCACGACTGAAAGGTAGGTTGTTATGTCGGCTCAAACCTGTTCGCACCTCCAGACGATCGAAAGCATAAAGCATCCCAAGCGTCGCGAATGCGATGAGTGCGTAAAGACTGGTTCGGAGTGGGTTCATCTGAGAACCTGTCAGGAATGTGGATCCACGAACTGTTGTGATGACTCGCCTGGTCGTCACGCGACCGCGCACGCGCATGGGACCGGCCATCCGGTGATCGCATCGGCAGAACCCGGCGAAAAATGGCTCTATTGTTATCCTGACGAGGCGTTTGCAGAGTATTAGCGCTTTTGAAGGGTTAAAAGATCGGCGAGTGATATGAATCGCTTGTCCGCCCTCATCCAGGGGCCCCCATGATTGTAGATCTGGGCCTGGGAGCGATCGATCTCCGTCAGGATGGTCATGTTTTGTAGACCCAAGCGTGGTTCGTCGCCGCTCATGCTACAAACATGGAGCACCGCTTTGGGTTCTCTGCCTACAAACCCCTGTCGGGGTTCTGTGCTACGAACATGAAAAACCTGTCGGACTCCTGCGCTACAAACATGTACCTCTGTCTGCACGACCGGAGGATTCGAGTTCAAATATTGACTCGCGAGTCTTATAATCGCTGACTCGTTCGACGGTGAGGATAGGTCTCTCATTCCCCGCAACTCTGGACAAAAGCAGCAAACGTTGTAATCAATAAATACCGGGCTCGACATGGATAGTGCGCTGACACTGGATCGACTTCACTTCGCGTTCACCATCACCTTCCATTACATCTTTCCTCAACTCACGATGGGTCTGGCGTTGTTGATCCTGGTTCTGGAGACCCTAGCGATCCGAAAAAATGACGAGAGGTACAACGACGCGGCGCGGTTCTGGGCGAAGATCTTTGCAGTGAACTTTCTGTTCGGTGTGATCACCGGAATTCCGATGGAGTTTCAATTCGGCACCAACTGGGCAAAGTTCTCCAGGTTCGCGGGTGGAGTGATCGGTCAAACGCTGGCGATGGAAGGCGTGTTTGCCTTCTTTCTGGAGTCGGCTTTTCTCGGACTGTTTCTATTTGGAGAGAAGCGGCTAAGTCGACTGGGACACTGGTTATCATCGCTTATGGTATTTCTTGGCTCGTGGCTGTCCGGATATTTCATCGTAGCTACCGACGCCTGGATGCAGCATCCGGTCGGTTACGCGCTCGCCAAAGATGGTTCGGTTTACCTCACGAGTTTTTGGGATCTGCTACTCAACCCGTGGGCGTTCTGGCAGTTCATACACACGATGGGTGGTGCAGTCGTTACCGGAGCGTTTGTTATGACCGCTCTCGGCGCGTTTTATGTCTTGAATGAGAAACATTCCGAATACGGAAGATTGTTTGTGAGAGTTGGATTGATAGCTGCTACCATCGGCTCTGTGTTGCAGATTTTTCCGAGCGGCGATGCGCAAGGCAAGATGATCGCGTTCAAGCAACCGCCGACGCTTGCGGCCATGGAAGGGCTCTTCAAGACCGAATCCGGTGCACCGCTTGTCATCATCGGTCAGCCGAACACTGCCGAACAGAAACTCGACAACCCGATCACTGTGCCGCGGATGCTCAGTGTGCTCACGTATCGGAGATGGGAAGCCGAGGTAAAAGGTCTCGATGCTTTTCCGCGAGACCAGTGGCCGGACAACATTCCACTTCTGTATTTCAGCTATCACATCATGGTTGGGCTTGGATCGATTTTCATTGCGGTATCGGTCGTCGCTCTGTTTCTGTTGTGGCGAAACAGGCTGTTCTCTTCGCGCTGGATGTTGTGGATTCTGATGCTCTGTGTTCCATTGCCCTACATCGCCAACACCGCGGGTTGGATGACCGCGGAAATCGGGCGCCAGCCGTGGTTGGTGTATGGATTAATGCGAACCCACGAAGGCTTTTCGCCCACTGTATCTTCGGGCAACGTGATGTTCACGTTGCTTGGATTCATGGGACTTTATTTTGTGCTGGGGATACTCTTTTTGTATTTGATCTGGAGAGAGGTCGAGCACGGTCCGGTCCGCGAGTCGGCCGAGGCGCCGCTCGCTGAGACGTTGCGCGTCGGAGGGCAAGAGTAACCATGGGAACGCTGTGGTTCATACTTGCCGGTTTCATGATCACGGGCTACGTGGTGCTGGATGGATTTGATCTGGGCGCTGGAGCTATATCCGCGATTGTGGCGAAGACGGATGGCGAGCGACGGTTGATCCATCGAGCGATCGGGCCAGTCTGGGACGGCAATGAAGTGTGGCTGATCGCTGCCGGTGGCACGCTCTACTTCGCATTTCCGCTGTTGTACGCGTCGAGTTTTAGCGGATTCTATCTTCCGTTGATGATCGTGCTGTGGCTGTTAATACTGCGAGGGATTGGTATCGAGTTGAGATCGCACAGCGAATCGATGTTGTGGCGCGGTTTTTTTGACTTCGTGTTCTCTGCATCGAGTTTTCTTCTGACGATCTTCTTTGGCGCCGCGCTCGGCAACGTGATCCGAGGAGTTCCGTTTAATTCGGATCACTACTTTTTCGAACCGCTGTGGACCAATTTCAGAGTCAACGCAAGCCCGGGAATCCTCGATTGGTACACGGTTCTGACCGCGGTGATGGCATTGGCTACGTTGACAGCGCACGGTGCTCTTTACATTGCGACAAAGACCGAGGGTGATCTTTGGTTGCGATCTCAACGCGTAGCGGAACGATCCTGGTGGGCGGTTGCGGGTCTGACGATCCTGGGGTTGCTGGCCACACTGTGGGTTCGTCCTCAAGTTCTGGACAACTACAAGGCAAGTGTTGTGGGAGCAGTTTTTCCGATCATTGTAATCGCTGGGCTGTTCGGAATGCGCTTCTTTCCAAAGAAGGGTAATGACAAGGCGTCGTTTCTATCATCGTGCGCGTACATCGTTGGCATGCTCGGAGGAGTTGCATACGCAATGTATCCGGTCTTGCTGCCGGCTTCGACCGACCCTGCTTTAAGCATCACCGTTCACAATGCAGCCGCTTCCGATTACGGTCTAAAGGTCGGACTTGTCTGGTGGACGATAGGAATGATTTTGGCGATCAGCTACTTCACCTATCTTTTCCGCTCATTCAAGGGCCGAGTCAGCCTGGACGGAGAAGGATATTGAAACCGCGTGCGAACAGCATCGCGCAGCGGTATAACGTAGCAAGGAGAGATCAAGATGTATTTCAAACAGTTTTATCTCGGTTGTCTTGCACACGCTTCCTACCTGATCGGCTCGGATGGTGAGGCGGCGGTGGTTGATCCACAGCGGGACGTCGATCAGTACATCGCCGAAGCGGACGCACAGGGATTGAAGATAAAAGCGGTGATAGAAACTCATCTGCACGCTGATTTCGTCAGCGGTCATCGGGAACTGGCCGCTCGCACGGGAGCCGAGATAATCTTCGGCTCAAAATCCGGCGCCGAATTTCATCACCGGCCGGTAAACGACGGAGACGCAATCGATCTTGGTCATGTCACGCTGCGGTTTCTCGAGACCCCGGGACATACACCCGAAAGCATCTCGGTGCTTGTAATCGACAACACCGTTTCTGCGAAACCTCAGAAGGTGCTCACCGGAGATGCCATGTTCATCGGCGACGTCGGGCGGCCCGATCTCGCAGGTGGTAGAGGGTACACTGCTGAACAGATGGCCGGGATGCTCTATGACAGCCTGCACAACAAACTTTTGGCGCTTGAAGATGATGTCGAGGTCTACCCGGCGCACGGCGCTGGCTCGATGTGCGGACGAAATATTTCCAAAGAGACATCTTCGACGATCGGCGATCAGCGGCGCTTCAATTATGCGTTGAAGCCTATGCCCAAAGATGAGTTTGTACGGATGATGACCGTCGATCTTCCTGAAGCACCGTCGTACTTTCCGCGAGACGCAGAGATCAACCGCACCGGCGCCACGGCTCTGAATGACTTGCCACGGCCACGCGAGCTGTCTCCGGAGGAAGTGTCTCGACTCAGCGGAACCCATATGCTTTTGGATGTTCGCCCATCGGCGGCTTTTGGCAACGCGCATATACCTGGCTCTGTGAACATTGGACTGAGCGGTCAGTTCGCGACGTGGTGCGGCACTCTGTTCAAGATGGGAACGCCGATAGTTTTGATTGCCGATGATCTTGCAGCAGTCGATGAGGCGGTCATGCGACTCGCGCGGGTAGGGATCGAAACAGTCGCTGGATATCTAGGAGGCGGGATCCATGCCTGGGATGCCGCGCAACGCAAAACTGCAGTGATCGCCCAGATGCCGATTGATGAACTTCAGCATCGTCTTTCTGAAGGAGATGATCTGCAGATTGTCGATGTGCGCAGACCGGCCGAATACGAAAACGGACACGTGCCGAGTGCGATCAATCTCACGCTCGCTCATTTGGAACAGCAGATCGAAGCGTTGAACTCGACGCGTCCGACCGCGGTGATTTGCGCAAGCGGATATCGCTCGAGCACCGCGACGAGCCTTCTTGAGCGGCACAAGTTCGGCGAGATTTACAACATTGTGGGCGGCACCAACGCGTGGGTCAGCGCTGGATACCCAGTCGAGACCCCGGCTGGCGTTTGAAGAAGCGCAGCGGTCTCGCTGGGGAATTAAAGTGAGCCGCAACATTCTCTTGTAAAACCCACCAACGTACCGTTGATGGATTGTTCACGCTCAGCCTACACACTAACGCGGTCGAGACTCGCCGCATCCCCCAACCGGCAGAATTGAAAAAATCCTCCCCACCCCGCTGGGGACAGGATTTTTTCACACCTTCGGCACGTTGCGGATCGTTCATTCCGGCCAACAAACATGGGGCTCGTCTCAGGCTCCCGAATCCCCCAACCGGCTGCGCTCCATCAACGACGGTCGGCACGGTTTGTCGGGACGCTGGCCGCCTTCAACTTTGCCAGCGCCTCCATTATCTTCCGATAATCCTTCCTGTCTCCGCGTGCTACGTTTGTAGCATTCGGATCGCTGTAGAACGCGAGCAGGTTCCGTTGCAGATCAGGCGTCAGATTCTCGAAGTTCTTACTCGCAAGCTTGGTCAGTAGCTTGCCGTATGTTTCATCCGCGAGTTTGTATTCGCCCGCGCGCGTCGGCTGGCCGGTGTCGAAATCACTGTTTGGCAGATTCACTCTGCCGTTGCGGGCGTCCCGCAGTAGCTCGGCATAATGCGCTTGGGTCGCCTTGAAGCTCTCGAGGAACATCTTTTCGGCTTCCGGAGTTGGAGGCTTGAAGCCTAAGGGAGCAAACGGCCCGACCTTCGGAACAACACGAAATAGGAACGAAAGCGACTTGCTCAACGGGCCCGGCTTGTCGTAATCGTGTCCCCATTCCTTCTCATAATCCGCACGATTAATCTGATATACGAACTTGTCTCTGCCGATGCCTGGCGACGACTTTTCGATCTCATCTTTTTTTGTTTCCCAGGCGACTTTTGTCATTTGAGGAATTATCGTGCTCACGGCGCGACGATATGTCCCGAGCGCAAGATCGAGACTGGTGAACAGATCCTTGAGCTCGAGGCAATAGGTCCTCTTGAACCCACGCTCGAGTACGGGCTTCGAAACCTTGAACCCAATGAAGTCGCGATAGTTCTCGGACGCATATTTGCCTTTTGCGACCTGGACTACGTCAAAGCCAAACTCGGTTTTCAGATGCGCAGTCGGGTCTTCGACGTAAGTGACTGTATTGCCGTAGCGTGCGCGAAGTTTTGGATAGAGCACCGGCACCGCTTTGTTGACTGCGATTGAATGACCTTTGTTATCGGCTGCGTAGTGCGCCATCGCTCCCAGCGCAAATGCGTACTCGTTCAGGTCCTGCGATTCGGCGATCAGGTTTTCGATGAAATCGCCGCTTCTCACATAATGGACGAGGTCAGTGAAGAACTTGCTCCCGAACGGGTAATAACCCATGTCCTGGATGATTGCGCCGCCGTAAGCATAAGCGTGCGCCTCACGCAATTGCTCTTGAGTCGCTCCAGGGAATCTCTTGATCAACAGCGGCTTGATAGAATCGTTCCACGAAGCATCGATGATCGCTTCGTGGGTGAGCACCGAATAACCGAATGAATTTTGCTGGACGGTAACGATCAGGAGCGTCAACGCCGCGAATCGCAAAGAGGTTCGAACAAGGGCAAATTTCGACAATTTTTGGACTTGCATGTTACCGAGACCTCGGCTTCATAAATTTAACCAGTCGGCGTATGGTTAAGGAGCACATTGCGGCTTGCGCGCATTAAAAAAAGACGCAACCCCAGCCGTACGCGGTGACAGTCAGTAGTAAGCAAGAAGGATTCCGGCGTCAGCCTTTGAGAGTGCGCGCAGCCACAAAGTCTTCCTGGCGGGATAGTGATCATCAGGAGGTAAAGTCGATGTTCGACAGAATAGGCCGGCTTTTGAAGAAGTTCAGCCGGAAAGAGCCGAAAGATGATGATTCAGCAAGATGGGATGGTGATGATCGCGACGCGGGCACTCCGGTGCGCGTGAGACGCGACCCGCCGGATCGCGGATCATCGGTGGCAGTCGCCGAACCCGACGATGATTGATAGCTAAAAGAAATAGATCCTATTCGTTCTACAGGTCCAATCAGTCTAATCTTTAGTCGCTGCTCGGCTTAAAATTCACAAACCGATAGCCGAAGTCGTAAAATACCGACTTGTCATCGCTGCCCTTTTTCAAAGCCTCAAGGTACCGCATCAACAACGGCTTCGGACCCGAGACTTGCCACGTCGCCGAGGTCCCTCCGCCGAAATCCACCCGAACCAGTATGTCGCGTAGAGTCCATTTCCGCATATTGAACGGATAGTGTGAGTCTTTGAACGGACCGATCTCTGTCTCCAGCGTTAGCGAAGTTACCAACGCGGCTTCCGTTTCAAACTTTCCGACGATCTCGATTCCAAGATTTCCTTCTGCGCCTGTCCAGTAGAATTGATCGGCTACTGGCACCAACCTCTTGCTCTCGTGGTTGGTCGTGTTCTGTGCGTTGGTGGCGCAAACGAGAAGAGAGGTGACTATCAAGAATACGGTAAGTTTCATTACGGCCTCCTTGACCGCCGACTCATTTCAATCGATACAGGTCAGCAGTCATCACGCCTATGCCAAGCATTTTCAAATAAGAGAAAAGCTGATGCTTGTGGTTGATCAAGTGCTCGAGGTTGTTCAGCAGCACAACCAACAGAGTTTCTCCGGTCGGTACAAACACCGTCGGAATACTGTTGCTCAAATCAGAATCGGTGATGAGCGCGAAACCCTGGTTGATGCATCCCAGGTATCCGCCGATTCGCTCGCGGGCTTCCTCGATTCCGCAACAATGATTCACCGTGAGATCCCGCAGCGAAACGAAATGCGAGAGCTCATTCGGCTTAGCGACATAGAGCGCCGCACAAAAACCGGCGAGGCATTCCAGCAGATGCCCGAGCACTTCGCACAAGCGAAACGAGTCGGGTTGTGGTTTCCATTCCAGTTTGTCGGCAGGTATCAGCGATATAAGATGCAGAGTGCGCTCGATCTGCTCCTCGACTTTTGAGAAAAGACCGGCCGCGAGTGGGTTCGTCTCAGACATCACTTGCCCGCGATGCGTTCTCGAATCCGCGCAGTCCAACCGGACACCGTATTCACCAAAGAGAATTCTCCGGCGATCGATGTCTTAAACCTTGGTGCTATTAGCGAAAGAACCGGAACTGCGAATTCTGTCTCGAGTTCGTAGTGAACGTCGAATCCATCGGAGATAACTGCCCACGCCACTCCCGGTAGCGCCGACAGATCGATCGAACACGGTACGTCGAAACTCGCGCTGGATTTCTCCGGAAGCTCGATCTCCTTATCCCATTTTCCTTCTGCTGCCTGCAGATCGTTGAGCTTTAAACGGTAGTTCAGATCCTTCACTTTGAACGCCGGTCCGGGGTTCTCGATCTCGATAGTCATCTGAGTCTCTGCTTTGCGATTGGTCCAATCAACGGATTTTACAGACACGCCTTTGAGATGAACGGACGGTTTATTGGATTCAGTCGCGGATATTGACGACGAGGACGTGAGAACGAGCAATATCGCGACAACGGAATGAAACTTTAGAGACTTTGAAGAATGATACGCGCAAAAAAACGCAGACACACTGGTCTGCGTTTTTTGCCACGGGTTGGATTGAAACAGATTAAACATCGAAGTACATCTGAAACTCGAGTGGATGCGGACGCATGCGCATCGGATCCACCTCTTTGGATCGTTTATAACTAATCCAACGCTCTATCAGCGCCTCGGTGAACACATCGCCTTTGAGCATGAACTCGTGATCGGCTTCGAGCGCGTCGAGAGCGACAT
>Ga0075425_100007236_pt1 | contig 11716 bp, 13 predicted proteins | sample SoiMethybrSBSTD4_FD_75300 | JGI IMG/M metagenome (GOLD analysis project Ga0075425, IMG submission 75300) | Bulk soil microbial communities from a Populus tree surrounding site in Tennessee, USA - Soil MetaG P. TD hybrid SBSTD4 | ecosystem: Environmental > Terrestrial > Soil > Tree plantation...
GCGTGGCATCCAATCCGTTAAGTAGTGGCATTGCAACATCAACCAAGACAAGGTGCGGCCGGGTTTCTGCGACTGCCCGCACAAGCGAGCGGCCATCGCTCACGGTCGCTACGATTTCATAATCGGCCTCGAGAAGTTTCTTGCATGCTTCAGCAACTAAAGTATGATCGTCTGCGATCAGAATCTTAGGAACGTTTCGTCGGAAATTCGAAATCATGGCTCTACTCCAGTGAGAAACGAGCACTACCGCCGAACTCCGATTCAACCCGGCGCCGTGTCGTGTCAGAAAACCTTGTTGCACCTTCCCATTAAGAAAAAAGAAGAAGTGCAGTATACGACTTTGTGGTACATCCGATTCGCAAATCTAGATCGGAGCTAGGTTAATACCCGCGAGCTCGTCTCGCCAATGGTATTTTTGCTAGCTATCAGACCTGTCAACAGTGACAGGTCTACGACTGCCTCTGGGAAATTACGCGCTCGTTATGGTGTGACTGGAGCCCGAAAGTCGAACGCTACCAAAAAGCCTGGTACCGGGCAGGGGTCCGGGCGCGACTCGGCGATAGCTGCACCCAGACCCGGGCTGTCTTCACTAGGACTGCTGGAACAACCTGTTTGGCGGCCTCGGCGAGATCGAATAATTTCGCCGCTAATGGTAGCGCCTCGCTCGCGCGGCCAGCAGCGACGTCTCCGCAATCTCTTCGCGAGTCGTGCCGCGCGGCTAGCTGTGCGAGTGTGCACATCACGAGATCGGCGGCGGCGGTGACGTAGCGGTGTTCGGCAAGTCTGCCCTCGTTCCCAGCCGGAGCCGGTGCCCCATTCGCCGGATTTGGCGTTGGCGATCTTGACCTTTACGCTGGCGACGATTTCCGCCACTGAAGTGGCGTCCGAAAGCTTGACACCGTAGAGCGCTTCGACGCCTCGGTCAGAGATGTGGGCGTATGTGTCGATAAGTCCAGGGGGTGTGGTGGTGCGGTGGTATGGCCGCGGAGGCTGATGATGCGGATGCCGGAGACCTTACCCGCGAACTCCAGGACTTCGGCGTTGCTATCGGCCTTCACGATAAGACGTGGCGTACGGCGATGGCCTGGGCAACTGAATCCTTGGCATCCACCGTGGGATGTGGCCCGCTGCCACCAATTGTCTCTTTGCCGCCTTGCAAATACAATCTCCCCAATTTCCGCTATTTCCTCTCGCAACTTTCGGATGCGCTCTTTGACGGGCTGCCGCATGAGGCCAGCCTGGCAAAGCATGACACGTGGATCTGGCACAACATCTCGATATCACGCAAAACCCTTGGACTGGGGCTGGCCATGGTCAATGAGTTAGGTAAGCCCAAGCGCTGAACAGTGACTCCATAGCGCGAGCAGTGACCGTCGTGATCAGGAATTGTTTGTTTTTTTGTGCCCAAGGATTGCCACCGCTTCAGTACGTCACGGCAGAATGACTAGTTCCGGCTTGCCGCCGCCGCTCATTCCATAGACAGTCCCGGAACGGAACGCACCGGCATCATACTTGTAGCAGCCGGGAGTGACTGCTGTGGTGGTCACCTGCTTCTTGCCGCCGCCCCTGATCGGGTCGTCTGGGTCAAACGGCGAGTCAGTACCGAACGAGACCATGAATCCATTGTTCTTGTTCGAGCTCATCCACACTACGGTAGTACCAGCCTTGATGCAGAATAACTGGTTATTCTTCGCGTTGGGGATGCCAGGTCTTACGTTGGCGGAATCTGACCCTCTTGTAATGTCAATGGTGCACACAGACGAGGGTGAACCGCAAGTGTTGGCCGGATTGCACATGCTCTCGGGTTGCTCCTCATCACATACGTATTTGCTCTTCTTTTGCGCTTGCGCGGTTGCGGCACTCAATAGAGCGACGAAAGACAATAAAAGCACCGCACTCCAACTGCTGAACTGCCGTTGAATTCTCATAGTTGAAATACCCCGGCTCGCGCTCCGAGGCTATTGCGCGATTTCACTTCCACTCGATGATGTTAGTCAGTCTCCAGGCATTCTGGTTTAGCTCGAGTTGCAATTCGCCTTCCTTGTTGACGATGAGCTGTGCGGCAGGTAAAAGCGCACCGCCACTCTTGTTCTTGTCTTTGCCGTCGATGTTGATTTCACCGGCCGTCAGATTGAAACTCTTCGTCTGGGTGTTCTGACGGGCTTCGCCGAAAGCAATCCTGCGGTCCGTAAGAAAACGAATGGTTCGGCCGGTCGGGGTCACAATTTCTCGAATAAAGCGAAGATCGTATCCAACTGTGCCAGGGATCTGTATCCGACCCACACCTTTCATCTTTTCAAGAGCATCCCTCAGTCCGTCGTTCTGCCCCTGCTGGAACGCCCGTACCAGGATGTCTTTGTCCTCGGTACTCGAGAACTGGTTGATAATGATTTTCACGTTAAAGTTACTTCCCATTTGAGTGCTTGTGCCAAAAGCGGTCGCGTCAATGGTTTCGGGCTTCTCTCCTTGTCCAAAGCCGGAGAGGCTAGCGATCATAAGCAGAGCAATCAGAAGGAGGTTTCCATTTGCGAAGTTCAGGATCTTCAAGGTTGTGCCCATGCAGCCCCCTCCGTGGCGCGGCGAGGTGTCTAGATAGGACGCGCGCAAGTCCTTCGAAAGAGATTATGGGAACTCGGACAGTGGCGACACTGGCAGAAGTCACAGCAATCTCGACCTTGACAATGGCCCGAATAGCCGAGAAGTGCAAACCTCAGATGCGATCGCTCGACTTGAGGCGTGATCGGTATTAACGAAAGCCTCGCCGATCTCGAACAGCATGCTGCACAATAGTCAATTGACGATAAGTCCCCGCTCTGACAATGCCGGCTGTGTCAAGCTCTTTTTAAGCACACTGCAGCGTGCGCACCGTTTTAACTTGCGAAATTTGCTTTCATTCATCCCTGCAAGCCGCACCACTGTCAAAAACAACTGTTACCCACGTGACGAAAAAAATCTCCATATCACTCATCAACCTAAAAATGTACGGTGAGCGCAAGTCAGGACCGTAACCTTTATTGGTGTATTGATATTGTGTGAGATAGGGAGTCACTACCATGGCCCGACGCGCAGAACGAGACCAGCGCTAAAACGCAAGCCTCGGTCGAAATGATTCCCATTTAAGGTCTCAACACTGGAATGTAAATACTCGATATTCGCCACGCGTAACGCCAGGGCACGATTCATTGCTACGTCTAGACCGGCTCCTGCGGAAAGAGAGATTCCCGTACTCTCCCAACGCTGCGTGTAGAGATTTCGCTGTAGTCGTTGATTCTCAAGGTGGTCATGGGAGAGAACTTCCTGGCGTTTTGTGGGATCAGCTTTTTTCTCCGTGATCTTTTGTCCACCGATCCGGAAGTGCGCGTGGGGGCTCCAGCGGCCGGCAGTATGCACGACCCACTGCGGTCCTGCAGTAAAGGTGAGAGAGTCGCCGCTCCAAGTATGTGGCAGCGAGTTTCCTAACGTACAGCCAGTCACTTCCAGTGTCCACTGCCAGAAATCGTTGGCACGGAGTCCTGCAACCGCACCACCGCCTATGCAGCTGAGATTCCCAGATAGTTGAAAGCTGGGCACCGTTGCGGCCACTTCAAATATAGGGACAACGGCCGAGTCTGGGGAACGTTCCGCGGTGCTTACGGCGTCGAATAAGTTTTCCGAAGGCCGCAAATACATTCGGCCGTCGTATTTAGTCACCGTTGCGCGGTTATCGCGGTGCCAAGGCTTCTGCAACATCATCAGGTTTGCGAAGCTTTGAGGTGGATTGAAAGCAGTCCGAGCAAGAATACGGATCGCTGTGTTCTGAGTGCGCTTCTCGATAGGAACGGTCACGTAGCGATCGAGTGCATCTTCTGCCACCAGCCAGACCAAGCCACCATTGGGTGTGATCACATGGTCTACAAAGCCATAGGCGCAGCAGTGACGCTGTATCTGTCCAATCGACGCTTCACTGATGGGTCCGATCTCGAATTGTTCGCTGAAGGCCCAGGAAAAAGCATACGCGCGCAAGCGACTCATCCAGTAGTCGCGGTCTGCGCCGAACTGCACGTGTTGATATCGCGGATCGTTGTGAATCCAGATGTACCCCGACACGGCGCCCTCGATGGGATGGCCCAAGTAATTTTCGTAGTAAGTATCCCCGTCTGACCACCCATGCATGGCTCCTAAGGCCTTGAGATAACCGCCAAAGACACTGTCATGCAGTCCTTCACGGGTGCCTGCTTCTGTTGCGAGCCGGAACGAATGCATAACTCCGAGGTAAAGCATGGATGCTTTTATTAACGGTCTCCATGCTACGTGTCTGCCTGGGGCTTCCGAAACGGGGCGTGTTGCCAGAGGTTTTAATGCGTTAGAGTTCGGCGCCAATTTGGAAGAAGTATTAACGTTACCGCGGGAGGGGGATGGCAATGATTTTCGCACGTCAAGATCTTCAGCGGAAGATCGGCAGCAGAAAAACAATCCGAGGCATATAGTTAAAACAAAAAGCAATATTCCCTGAGACGCTCCTTGGCCACCAGGGGCCGTCTCTGGACAGGCTCTGTGCCTCTGCCTTGTTGAGCATCCCAGCATCATTAGGCTTCTTGTCAGAACTAGCAAGGGAAAGAACTGCGAGGAACTGAAAGGAATTACAGCCCGCGGTGCTTGATTGAAAGCCCAGTTTCTGGAGTGACGGATGAATTCTAGTCAGTGGAATTGCTAAGGACCGTGGGACCTAAACAATCATCTCGGATTCAAAACTGGCTGGCAGACCTGATTAGACTTCTCGATGATGCCACTTTGCGATCCGTGACCTCACCGTCATTTTTGCAGCCAAGTGCTCCAAAACGGTCTTCATCTGACTGACTGTCGGTGAGTCCGAAAGCTTCAATTTTCTCGTGCTTGCGGGGTGATGATGTGCTACTTGGGTGTTCACAGCGCATTCGCTGGCGAACCTTCCCCGACGTACAACCCAAACGAGCTTGACATTTGCCGCCGCTTCACCGTTATTGAGTCAAAGATTGACGAAGAAGTATTGCTCATCGGTGCAGCAGCCTCCTGCCCAGCCGCGGAAGTCAGCTTCCGGTCCGAACTAGAGCGGGTCCTGGGGTGCGGAATGTGGTGTTCACCTTTTCCAAAATTCCTTTTCCCCGTGCCGGCTTCAAATAACGCATGGTCGACGCCAGATCCTTGTGCCCCATCCACAGCTGAACTGTACGGATATCGATGCCAGCTTGAAGATGCATTGTCGCAAAGGTCGACCGGAATTTGTGAAGGAACCAATTGTCGCAGCAAGCAGCATCGGCACAGGAGCGGTCGCCGTTTTCGCAGTTGCCGCAGTTCAGTTCGGCACGGAGTGCGATTTTTTTGCAAAGGTCTAGGAAATGGTAATTCGGCAGCCCACCAGCTGTTGGAAAAAGCAATGGGCTTTTCACGCGTTGCCGGGCGAGGTAGCTTCTTAGTGAAGCCACGAGGCGATCAGGAATTGGCACTTCGCGCTGCTCCCAATTCTTTGGAATGAAACCCCACTGTGGCTTTTCCGTGACCCTTACGACCTGCTCTTTGAGGTCAAGGTCGGCACGCGTGACATGCTGTACCTCCGCGTCGCGAAGTCCTGTCATCCAGAAAAATTCAAATAAGGTGCCTTCAAAGAACTTGCACTTGCTCAGGAATTGCTGGATCTCTTCGACGGTGTAAGCTTCCGGTTCGGCTTCAACGAAACGTGGCCAATCGCCCCGTGTCGCTTAGCCCGGTCACGCCGTTTGCCTTCAGCCACTGTACGACAACGTTGAGCTTTGTCCATGCGGTCCGCTTGCTGAGCTTTTTCTCGTCGCGCATGAATGCCAGCAGCTTCAGGAGATCGCCACGCTGAACTTGATTGAGTAGTTTGTCAGAGCAGCACTCCTGAAAGTAATGCAGCGCCACGCTGTACTGTTGGTGCGCCTTCGGTCGCGAGCGCTGGCGCACTTCTAGGAACTCGGCACAAGAGTCCGAAATAGTCAAGAATTGTCTCTTCCGCAACACCTTCAATCCCGAGCGCCTTGTTGCGTAGCAGCTGGATGTGTCTTTGTTGTTGAGCGTGGGCATCGATCGCATTTTTTCCCACGGATCTTCGATGTTTCGAACCGTTCTCGTACCACTCGACGTAATAGGAGCCCTCGCGATGAAGCTCAGTCCGGCCTGAGGCCAGAATGTGGTCTGGCTTGATTCGGCCGTTCGCCGCAATGACCACTGGACAGAATCGCCCCTGGTTTTCGCCGAGGTTCACGTACTTGGTGAGATTTACGTTCGGTGCCTTAGGAACCGGGGAGAACGCCATGCCTACCTCCCATACCGCTCAAAAGCGGTATGGATTGTAGTATGGACAGCATTAAAGTAGAAGAAAATAAAAGGACTGGCGGAGAGAGTGGGATTCGAACCCACGTTAGAGTTTCCCCTAAACACGCTTTCCAAGCGTGCGCCTTCAGCCACTCGGCCATCTCTCCGACGCTTTTCCGGGAAGCTACTGCGAGAACGATGAATGCAACTACTCTCTTCGATTTTATGGTGGTATTAGTCGAGCCGCAACCAGGAGTGTCGCCGACCTTAGTTTCGGTGCCGGCAGAAGTCATTCTTCAATTTCGTCGCGCTTCATGAAGCGAAACGTACTTTGTGTGATCTTGCGGTCGTCGGGCTGGCTCCGCTTCGCCTCGAACCATACGATCCCGGCACTTTTTCTGCGCATTGGCGACAATAAACAGTCGCAGAGTCTGGCCACTCCAAACGATCTAAATAGCCGGCCGCCGGACGCTGCCGGCAAATGTCACAGAGGAGCACCCTGGCCTCCTGTGGCTGCCCCTTCGGGAATCCAAAATGACGGTGGGCACGCTGTCTCTGTAACTCTAAGTTAGAAGGGGTGAGAAAGAATTGTAGGCCAAACAATGTTCGTGGTTACGAAAGTAACCAAGCGTCAGAAACGGATCAGGCTTAAGAGGGCTTTTTCTCGGTCTCGGTGATCTCGGCAGTGGGAGCTTGCGAGGTTCGCTGCTCAGTAGACGCGGTTGCGTTGGGCGCCGCCTGCTTCGCATCCAGCACCACGCGATTGTTCAAGCAATACAGCGCAAGCTCCAGGCGGTCAGCCACCCCCAGCTTGTCATAAACCTTGCGCAGATAGTTCTTCACCACCTGCTCAGTAGTGCCAACGCGCGCGGCGATTTCTTTGTTCTTCATTCCCTGCGTAACGCAGGAAACAATCAGCGATTCTTTCGGCGTGAGTGCAACCTTGGTGCGGCCGGCATGTCCGCGCGTTCCATGCGAACGATAAGCCTCGAGCACCCACTTCACTGCATGCGGTTCGAGCCACGGCTCGCCTTTGGCGATCGTGCGCAGGCATTCTACAAACAATTCGGAATCCACTTCACGGGAAACAACGCTATGTACGCCGCGGCGGAACAACTCCAGCGTTAGTTCCTGGTCCGGTGTCTCAGTAACTACAGCCAGGCGCAGCGCAGGCGCCTGCTTCAGCATTTCCTGCGCCGCCTCGACTGGATTTTCGGCCAGTGCAGCTTCGAAGATTAGAATTTCGGCGGAGAATTTCTTCGCTGCAGAGATCGCCTGATCCAGCGTCTCCGCCTGCCCCACGACGCGTATGTCGTCTTCAACCGCAAAAATTTTGCGCAAGCCGGCGCGGAAGATGGCCTGCGAGTCGGCCACGATCACACGTATGAACTGTTCCCTGCTCTCCATCTCAGGAGGGGCCACTCTCGGTTCTCCCGTGCTCAATGCAGCGCTAGCCATCATTTGCCTGTTTGGGTCGGACATTCCTGTCCGACCTCGGTCCATGTGGACAGGCGGCTCGCCTGTCCTGTTGCGCCTGCTACCGGCGCTCGAAACGATACTCGTCAATCACCACGGCGACACCGCGCCGTCCATCTTGCGCATCAGCTCGCACCACGCGCCCCCGGCACTCGACCTTCACATCGTGATCCGCTCCCACGACATCCGCGGGTAGCGAGATCGTGAAATCGACCGTCGAGCCGATCGGCATATCTACGTCGTGATGAAATAGCACGCCATTGGCAGAGATGTTGTCGCTCTCCGTGTCAGCCTCGCCGCCCTGCGACTTCACATGGATCGGTAGTTTGACAGGAAAACGCGCCGCGCCCTGCACTTCGGTATAGCGTGCGCGCACGGCCTTTGCGGCACCGCTGGAATTGACAGAATCGTTGGACATCAGAGGCAGATTACATGGCACTACGAGGTGGCGAAAGTTACCGAAGTCATTGCACTTCGAGCGGTTAAAGTCTTGTAGTACATGCACTTGCGGGTGGCCGAGGACCCGCGAAGCCCTTAGCACTTAGTACTTGGCATTTGGCCCTCCAACGTCGTTTCCAGTTTCAGGATCGGGTGAGTGACTCAAGACTATGCCGAATTCCGTACAGATGTAGAAGAGAAAGGACAGGGAGGTTTACTCCGCTGATGCACACCCATCGGGCTGAAGGGATTTGCTGGCCAAATGCTAACTGCCAGTTGCCAAGAGCTGGTTCCCCAGTGTGAAAAAGAAGATCGCCCCTTTACCCACCGCTGCCTGGGGCCAAATCAATCCACCGTGGCGATGAATGATCCGGCGCACGGTCGCAAGGCCGATTCCGTATCCCGGAAACTCCTGCTGCGAGTGCAGCCGCTGAAATGGCGCGAACAGCCGGCCGGCATGCTTCATGTCAAAACCCGCGCCAGCGTCGCGAACAAAGTACACTTTGTCTGGCCCCTCGAGAACGCACCCGAACTCGATGTGTGCCCTTGCCTTTTTCGCGGAGTACTTTCGCGCATTCGAGAGCAGGTTTTCGATTACGACTCTGAGCAAGCCTTCGTCCCCGTACCCTTCGATGCCATCCTGAATGCGGAACTCGGGCGCGTTTCCTTCCTGTCCAATCTCGATGTGTTCGACCACATCGCGGGCGAGCGCGGTCAAGTCAACGCGTTCAAACTTCAGTTCTGCGTGTGAGACTTTCGCCAGCCGAAGCAGATCGTTGATCAGCTGCCCCATTTGCTGAGTCCCGGTCGTGATGCCCGAGAGATACCTGCGGCCCTTCTCGCCTAGCCGCGATGAATGATCTTGCGCCAACAGTTCGGAATATCCAGCAATGTTTTGCAGCGGGCTCCGTAAATCGTGCGACACGGAATACGAGAATGCCTGCAGTTCATCGTTTGCTTGCTGTAGTTGGCTGGTACGCTCGCGTACTCGGCTTTCCAGTTCCGTGTAGAGCTGAATGCTTTCAAGCGCGACTGCCGTGGTATTGGCCAGGGCCTGCAGCAGTTCAATCTCTTCTGAAGTCGCCAGGTGCCGCTTCGCCCAGTAATTACCGATCGCAGCAATCGGCTTCTCGGCGCGCACGGGAACCATGACCAGGCTTTTCACAAACGTCGGCCGATAGGCATCCTTGGGGACGCGCGAATCTGAATAGATGTCTTCGATCACGGCAGCCTGCCGGTTGAGCATCACCCAGCCGCTGACGCACGCCGAGAGGGGAAACCGCTGGCCTTTCCACAACGGCGCGATGGCGTTCTCAGCTGCGTAATAACACTTGTCGCCTTCCCGAAGCACGAATGTAGCTCCGTCGGCGCCGGTTAGCTCGCGCGCCGCCGTTCGTACAATTTCCTGCGCCGCCGGGAGCGTGCGCGCCAGTGACAAGTCCTGTACGGCCCTTACCAGGCGCTTGGTCGCTGCATTCTGGCGCTCCAGACGCGCGATCTTGGCCGCCGGGGAGTTGTCCTGGACCAGTATCGGCTTTTGTGGATTTGCCGCCATTCCCCCGTCCTCAGTCTATTTATTCGAAATTTTACTAGGAATGCCAGTGAGAATATTCCGGGAGAAATGTGCAAAAGTACGTGTTCGAAATTTGTACTACGGGACGATGACGGCTGCGCCATTAATGGCATCGTTCTTCAAGGACTGCAAGGCTTCATTGGCTTTTTCCAAAGAAAAGCTGGTGACCTTCGGGTGCATTTCAATTTCTGCGGCTATTTGCAGGTAATCCCGTGCATCCTGACGTGTCATGTTCGCCACGCTGCGAATCTGGCGCTCCCCCCACAGCAGCCGGTCGTAATCAAACTGCGGCATGCGATCGAGATGGATTGCATTGATCGCTACTACCCCGCCTTTGCGCAAGCTCGATACAGCAGCGATCACAACATCGCCGCTGGGCGCGAAGGTGACGGCGCGATCCAGTTCAACCGGCGGTTTCTCGTTCTCGGTGCCTACCCAAGTGGCGCCGAGTTCGCTCGCAAGTTTGCGATGCGACTCGCCACGCGTCGAAACATAAACTTCGCAGTCCCACGCCTGCAGCACGCGAATGGTTAAATGTGCCGACGCGCCAAAGCCAAACAGTCCCACCCGATCGCCTTTTTCAACTCCGGCAACGCGAATTGCGCGAAAGCCAATGATTCCCGCGCAGAGCAGTGGTGCGGCATGCAAGTTGTCGAGTTTGCCGGGAATCGGATAGCAAAAATCGGCGCGAGCGAGTGCATATTGAGCGTAGCCGCCGTCGACGGAATAACCGGTAAAGGTTGGGAAATCACAGAGGTTCTCCATATCGCGCCGACAGTAGAAGCAGGTTTCGTCCGTACCGCCGAGCCATGAGACGCCGACGCGCGAGCCGCTGTGGACGCCTGCATTCGCGGTGTCTCCCGCAACAATCTCCCCCACGATCTGGTGCCCTGGAATGACCCTTGGTTTGCGCGGCGCGAGTTCCCCTTCTACGATGTGCAAGTCGGTCCGGCAAACGCCGCAGGCAAGGACTCGCAGCAGAACATGCCCAGGCCGCGGATCAGGAGTTGGAACTTCTTCGATCTCAAGCGGTGAACTTGAGATCGGCGCAGGAGTGGTCAGCACAGCGGCTTTCATACCATGAATTTTATGCCCGATACTCCAACTAAACGGCTGATTCACCACGGAGGCACGGAGACACGGAGGAGGAAAAGCATTTCTGCCGCGGGAGCACTCGCAACGAGAAGTTCTGGGGTTGCGTTCTCTGTGCCCCCGTGTCTCCGTGGTGAATTCCTACTATGAGTTTGTTTCAGGCCATTCCGGGCGGAGAGCTTGAGCCCGATAAATCCCGCCCTCTCGCCGATCGTATGCGCCCGCGCACGCTCGACGAGTTTGTGGGTCAGGAGCACCTGATTGGCCCCGGCAAACCGTTGCGCGCACAGATCGAACGAGACGATATTTCCTCGTTGATCTTCTGGGGCCCGCCCGGAACAGGCAAGACCACGCTTGCCAAGATCATCGCGCGCATGACTCGCGCCGAGTTCATCGAGTTCAGCGCCGTGCTCTCCGGGATAAAAGAAATCAAGCAAGTGATGGCCGATGCCGAACGCGCTCGCCAGTACGGTACGCGCACCATCGTCTTCGTGGATGAAATCCATCGCTTCAACAAAGCCCAGCAGGACGCGTTCCTTCCGCATGTAGAAAAAGGAAATATTCGACTCATTGGCGCCACGACTGAAAATCCGTCCTTCGAGATCATCTCCGCGCTGTTATCGCGCAGCCGCGTCTATGTCCTGAAGCCTCTAACAGAGGAGCAGATCGTGCTTCTTCTTCGGCGGGCGCTCACCGACTCCGAGCGTGGTCTCGGGGAAATGAAGCTTTCCGCCAGCGACGATGTTCTCAAGCAAGTCGCTGCCTACTCGAGCGGCGATGCGCGCAGCGCATATAACGTGCTCGAAGTTGCCGCCGCACTCGTGAATTCGTCTGCCACAACCGAGATCA
>Ga0075425_100007237_pt1 | contig 11716 bp, 9 predicted proteins | sample SoiMethybrSBSTD4_FD_75300 | JGI IMG/M metagenome (GOLD analysis project Ga0075425, IMG submission 75300) | Bulk soil microbial communities from a Populus tree surrounding site in Tennessee, USA - Soil MetaG P. TD hybrid SBSTD4 | ecosystem: Environmental > Terrestrial > Soil > Tree plantation...
TCCGGACTCATTGACTTGCCGTCGCGCATTTGATTAGAAAGCGCGGCCCCGAGTTTCCCGTGGAGGTACGTCAGCAGGAATGCCATGACCGTGGCGTCTACGCGACTGTACCTCCAGTCTAAGTTCTGACGGGCGGACACTAGGAATCGGCGTACACGGTGTGCGTATCCCCACCGAAAAAACTCTGGCAAGGCGTCTACTTCCTCTCTGAGGCCCCTATCTGCTGCCAGCAGAGCGATCTCTTCAAGACGAGAAAGAACATTCCACTTTGCTGCAGGTTTGAGCTTCACCTTTCCGTACAGCCAACCCACAGGGTTTATCTCGATTCCAACCGCACGTCGGCCGCCGGCCGCGGCGGCGAAGACGCCTGTCGCTCGGCCCGCGAAGGGATCGAGCACTCCGTCACCTGCCTTTGAAAAGCGTCCTACAACGTCGAGGGCAAACCCGACTGGGAACATGGCGTAGTAGGGTCCGACTCCGACCCACCGATCGAGCGCCGTGCTGAGCGTACGATTGGTCGTGCGGGCCGGGAGGGCCGAGTTGGATGCAGGTCTCATCACATCAACCGTGAGACGACTTCATCAGGGTCTTCGCCAGTTGCTCCAGGACCTTGCGGCCAAGGTGTAATGGAATCGCCGCCTCGGCGTGTGCAGAGACCAGCGGGACGAGCGCGTTGGGATATCGAGAGGAAACGACCTGGTCCATAAGGCTCATGGCATCAGACAGACGTGGGAACTGCGTGACGTCGGCACGCGACAGGTCTTGATGATCGTCTGCCAAGTACGGCAACGTTGCCACGAGTCGAGCCCCGGACTTTGTCTTGTAAAAGAGCTTCCGACCGAAATAGGTGTCCTTCCCGTACTCTTTGCCTTCCGAAAAGATGACGTTCCTGTGGATATAGTCATCGGAGGGAAGCAGAACCGCCTGGTTCGGGAAACGAGCTGCATTCGTCTTCACGTCGAGATCGAGCGAAGCAAAATGATCCACGAACATCCCAGTCTTCTCGATGCCTAATAGGAGAATGTCTCGGCCTCCCGTTGCTTTTCGAACTGCTCCATTGAGTCGGATGAGTTCCTTGCTTACAGCCTGACTCACCCATGCAGGGTGACCAAAGAGCGCCAGCGGCCCGTCAAGAACAAACGCGACTCGACTCAGCGAAGAGAGCCATCCTTTTGCTTCGAGCGTCCGCAGAATGTGCACGATCCATACGCGCTCGTAGACCTGCATGATTTCCGCGAACATCGCCCCGTTCGTTCCAGCAGCATTCATCCCCTCGTGAAAACGAAGAGCATCCGTCGAGTAGAGCGGGCGTTTGAGAGAACATCCACACGACACCGCGCCGTTGACCGGTCGGTATCGCGTCTGTGTCGGGCAATCATCATATGGGCATCGCTGCTCGCGCGCGGAGGCAGGCTTGTGGCCTAGAAGAACCTCGAATGTGTCGAGTAAAGATTCACCATCCTCCGCCATCGCCTCGCGCTTGAATTCCTCGAACACAAGCTTACGCATCGAGGCGGCTGCGCCCGCTTCCCCATCTATTACCACGTTGCAGCCGGGGATTACACAGTCGATCGACGCCGGGGACTCAAGAGTCCGAAAATCACGCGGGTCGACGGGTCGGAGCGCATCCAATTCGCGCATTCGCGCTGCGTCTAGAATGACACATGCAACTGTGACGTAGGAGACTTCTGCTCCTGGGAACCCATTCTCAACCGTCACCTCAGCATGGCTACCGTCGATCGCAATTATGTAGTCGGGCGCCCACGCGCTCGGGGTTACTGGAGCAGGTGCGATTTGATTCGCGGGCTGGTCTGGTGCCTCGGTCTCGCGGCGCCGGCATCGTTGGAGAAGCGACTGCACGCGCTCGCTATCCGCCACGCGTCGAAGTGGACCGTACGATGCATATTCCCCCTCATACGGCACAGGCCTAGACCCCTTCCACTTCGAAGCGTTGGATCTGTGTCGACACGATGTAGGGGTTGCTCTGCGTCTTCACACGCACAAACCCGATGTCCTGTGCGCGAAGGATTGACTGCGCGAAGTCTGCAAAATCGTGGTACTTCTTGAGCTCGCGCATCTCATCCTCATTGTTGAGATGCCCAACAAACCAATTCGTCGTGTTCGCGAGGATGTTCTTTTGGATGCTACTGACTTCCTGCGTCGCGTACACCAATCCGATGTTGCACTTCGCGCCTTCTTTCGCGGTCCGCACCCAGATGTTGGTCAGATCATCCTCTTTTCCCGACGGCAAGAGGTTATGGGCTTCCTCTACGTACAAGAGGACGTGAGGCGGCTGCCTGCCGGAGCGGAAATCTGAGAAGTTCTTCCGGAACACATACTCCATGATACGGTCGGCCGAAGCACGATTGACTGCTTCCTCTCCGCCCGATTGATCCACGATAACCAGGCGCCCCTCTTTCAGATCCTTGTAAACCATCTCCGCGTAATCGCCTGTGGTGGTATGCGTGTGCATGGGCCGAGCGTTCCCGATCAGCTTCGCTCCGTTCGGGTACTCGAACATGCCGAGGAGCCTGTCCAAGTCCGGGTCGTGCCATGGCTCGGCGGGTTCGCCCTTCTTTTCTCGCTCCTCCATGTACTCCCTGTTGAACTGACCATATGTGCCCTTCGAATCGTGAATGAAGGTTCGGAGGTGCTCAAGCGCGATGGCGAGCGACTCCCATGTGATGTTGGCGCTGCCGAGAATCCCAGCTGCCGTGGCATAATCGCCTTTGCTCTCGCTCTTCTCGTTTCCGCCATCGTCCGCGAGGGCCGCGATCAGTTTTTGTGAGAAGAGCCCCTTCACTACTGGCCTCAAATCAGACGCGTACTTGAAGCCTGCCTTTGCAAGCAGTGCACGGTAAACTACAACTCGGCGGTCGTATCGTACCCTTGCCCCGAAATCGCTCTTGGGATCAGGCGGCTCCCCGAATGTGACCTGCCGGAAGTTGCTCAAATACCGAGCCGCCTCCTCCAAAAGGACATCGTTGATCACCTCTTTGCCTGTCTGGAGATGTTCTTCACGATAGAAGTTGATCAGCATGAGGCGGCGATCAGGGTCGTTCGGATGAGGGGAAGTGCCGTACGTCACGACATCCGCTTTCTGGCCCTCTGGATTGGTTCGCCAAACGTTCTTGATTGCTGAGTTCTTTCCACGAGAGTCCTTGTCCTGGACGTTCTCGTTAGCGTACTCGCCAGCAACATCGAAGACTATCTGGCCGATTCGCCGGGGATTCTCCTTGCGGAATCGTAGGTCATAGGTCGACTTGAGAATTATCTTCGTCGTGTTGGATTTGCCGATTCGCGTGATGCCAAAGACAGCGGTCTTTTGGCCAAGTAGGTTCTCGGGAACGACCTCGACAGGGACATCGCCGATGCCTTGGAATGAGCGGTGAGTGGACGCATACCGGACGGTGCCGACGCCAACGGGCGTTCCGCCCGGAGCATCCACAGGCCGGAAGTTCACGATTCGCTCTAGTGCCGACGCGTTGGGCTTGAATACCTTTAGGCCACGGTTCGGGTAGTAGTTGGAGATGTCGCTGCCGAACCGCACCGTTAAGGGTCCCAAGGCCTTGCCGTCACCGTCAACGGGACGATCAAGGTAGAACGTGCCAATCACGCGGCAGGATATTCCCGCGAACGACAGAAGGTGCGCAGTTGTGGCATCCATGACCTCAGGCGAGTCCCAATGTTTCGTGGGCTCCCCGCTCACTCTTTGAGCCGTCTCACCTCTGGTGCGGATTGCCTCTTGCTCGTTGTGCAATGGGGCAGCGTCTAAGACCCGCAGGAGAATTACCGATGCGTCTTCCTCCTGGTAGTTGATCGGTTGGTCGGGGTCGACCCTGGTGGCTACAAGAAACCCGAGTGGCGGGATCCCCCCAACCTTCTTGCGATAGTGGTCATGAATTTGGACGAGCGCTTGTGTATAACCCAGCGAGATCACCTCTCCGACGTACTGCGCGGGCTGTATGAGAGCGCAAAGGAGATCCTTGGCGGACTTCTGATCCGCACTCGCCTGATCGGCGGCGAACTTCGAGAGCAGCGGTGAGGTGGGTGTCGTCATCGGATCCAGGCAGAACGTGTTAGTGGGGTCCAAACCACGCCCCTAGTACCGATCTGCACCGTAGAGGCTGCACTATCGCAGTCCACGCGTCTAGGGTGGTTTTGCGGCAAGAAGGGGCGGTTTTGAGGCAAAACCAGATGCCTGAACCACAGAGATAGGAAATCGTCCACCGCGCGGTGCCGGGCGTACGAAGCTCTTGATTCGGACTCACAGGAAGGTCGTAACACGCGGTGCAGAGCTCAAGTCGCTGTAGAGCTTGATCTTGACTCAGTTGGGACGGAGGGATTCTGAATTCAATGGCCTCCCTGCGGGCCGTTGCTTTCTCTGCACCTAGGTGCGCTGGGCCAGCATTGGCAGGCCGACCCAGGAGACTATGTATCAAGTAGTCAGCCCAGGGAGGCTCAACAAAGTTGGTCATAGGAATAGTGTGCGGGGGACAAGTAACGGTTGAGCGCTGGTTGATGCGGAACAGTTACGTTCCTCCATCATCAGCGGCCTATGTCGCGGCCAGCGGAACCGTGTAACAGGTGGCCGGCTCCCAGCCCATTATCAAGTGGTCATTGAGCCGCGGAGGTTCATGCAGGCAAGGGGGTGAACTTCGGCCTCCCTCTGGCGCTGAGGCTCGACCGAGCATTACAATGCCCACGCGACAAGTGAAGCCCCTAGCACTGCCTTTTCGCCCGGGACCCCCTTGCCGACAGGACAAACCGAGATGTTTGAGCAAGAACCTTCAGCACCGGTGGCACCACCCCCTTTCGCCGCTCGCCTTCGCGACTTCAGACATCTGCGCGGTCTTGCCCGAGCCGATCTGGCGCGGGAACTGGGAGTCACCCCCATCACCATCTACAGATGGGAACGTGGTGCAGCACGCCCCTCGCCTCTGGCTGCGGATCGCCTTTCGGCGTTGGGGTTCGGGGCCATCTCGTGGCACGATACGAACGCTGGCACCGCGCCTCGACTGAAACGAGGCGGTTCCGGTGTGACGAAGAGGGCTGCGGCGCAAGCCCTTAAGGACGGCGCCGCAGCTGTAATCCCCCTGCCCGGCGGACCGACCTCGTGTGTTCCGATGGCCTGGGTGCGAAATGGTCCGCCCGACCAGACCGCCTTCCACCAGCGAATGGTCGCCATCCAAGTCCCTGGGGATGCTCACATATCGAGCCCGCTTCTGGCCCGCCGCCTGTCGATGATCGAAAGCGTCGAAGGCATTGGCGATACTGCGCAATTCGCGTTGGAACGTCCCGATCCCACAGCCGTGTCCTGGAATTCGAATTACGGCTCACACGGTTGGCATCGCTACGTCGGGCGCTTTCCACCCCACGTTGTACGGGCGCTCCTAAATCACTTCCAGGCCGACTCGTCAACCGTGGTTTGTGATCCATTCAGCGGAAGCGGCACGACTGCGGTTGAGTGTCGTCTGCTCGGAATTCCGTTCGTCGGTATCGAGATCTGTCCATTGTCGTGTCTCATTTCCCGCACGAAGGCTGCCTTCCCCGAGGATGGAGCAATTCTCCGCGATCTTGGGCGCAATTTTAGTGCGTTTTATGAAGCTGCCTGGGAGACCTTCGGGGCAAATCGAGGAGCTGTGAATCACGACGAGGTTCTCGCACGGGCTGGTAACCCGATTCCGACGTTTCCTAACATCGAGAGATGGTTCACGGCAGAGGCACTCCTCGGCGTCTCCATCGCGGTCCAGCACGCCATGTCCCTCACGGGGTTCGCCAAAGATGCTGCGCTGCTGGCGCTGTCGGCTCGTATGCGAAGCATCGGCAATGTCGATGTGGATGTCGTGAGGGCTGAGTATCGGAGAACTCCGCGCGAGAAGGTTGATGTTCGCTCCCTGGTGGTCAGGCATTTGAACAGAATGTCCCGCGACATTGATGAGAGTGTCGCTACGCATAAGGGCCTCATGGGCTCGAGGGAATCGATTTCCATGTTTGAGGGGTCAGTGCTTGGAGTCGATCTGCCGGCTCAGTCTGTCCATCACGTTATCACGTCGCCGCCATACGGGGTGGAGGCAATTAGCTATTTGCGAACGCACCTGCTCTCGTATCGGTCGCTTATAGCCGAACTTGGTCACGACCCGTATGAGACGCGGGACAAGACAATCGGCTCAGAATACGTCGCAGATCATGCCCCCGACGCGGGAGAGCGTGTGGGCAAGATCTCGCCAGGATTTCGCGCATTCTTTCACCGGGCCGGGCGGTGGGATGCCAAGATTGAATCGCGACGGCTCGCCATGATGCAATTCTTCGAAGACATGCGTGAAGTAGCTGAAAGGCTTGCCCACTGGCTGGTTCCCGGCGGTCGTGTTGCCTTCATCGTAGGGAACAAGAGGCTCGGGGAAGAGATCATTCCCACAGACACCATCATTCAAGAGGTTTTCGAAGCGCGCGGATTAGCATTGTACGACGTAATCAGCCACAAACTCAAGACCAATAACAGCAATTCCCAGGTCCCGTGGCAGGAACGCATCATTCAAGAAGAGCGCATCATGCTGTTTCGTCGGACGACGAAGGCGTGACAACTTGGACTGAAGGACACGTGCACGTGGCTCTAAGGCGGTTCCTGCGCGAGCGACACTGGCAGCTGATCGCTGGAGAGTTCCCTGGAGGTTCGGACCATGAACTCTACCCGCTAAATTGCGTCGACCCCACAGTTGCCCGCGATGGGAGCCCGGACCCCAGACGACACAGTTTGGGCGAATTGATTCCTGACCTGGTCGCTCTCCGCCGCGACGACTTATTCATCGGCGAGGCCAAGGTAACCTACAGTGAAAGCGATCGGCAAAAGCTAGAGATACTTGTCACAGCTCGGCGTCAGGATCTACTAAGAGCGCTTCGAAAGTTTGCGGTGGAGAGGAACTTTCCCGCTTTGCTCCCGGTGGAACGGCTGCGACTGCTTCCGGTCCTAGTGTTCACAGCCGGAACCCCTGCGCCACCAGTGCCCGATGGATTCAGTTATGTGGTGCTGGAGAGCGCGAACAAAGGGCGCGCTGAAGGCCTACTTGCCTCAGAGGTCCCAATCGATGCAGGGTGAGGTTCTTGCTCGGCGAGTTGAAGGCGTGCAGCCGTCAATTCAGCGTGAAGTGGAACGCGACGCGTGGGACTACGCCGACGCAGATACGCAGCACCTCACGCACGGCATTCACAGATACTCAGGGAAGTTCATTCCGCAGATCGCCTCTCGCGCGATCAGGATCCTCACGGAGCCTGGAGAGGTGGTGCTTGACCCCTACTGTGGGTCCGGCACAACGCTTGTCGAGGCTGCTCTTCTCGGACGTGCTGCTTTAGGTCTTGACCTGAATCCGCTCGCGGTGCTGATCGCGCGCACCAAAGTGACTCCTGTCACTGATCGCGAGCTAGAGCCGGTGAACAGATACTTTGCTAACCTGATCGCTGCAATCGCGGAAACGGAAGGCGGCTCGCTGTTCGAGCCCTCTGCGGCCGATAAGAAACTAATTGGCGAGGCCCGCCGCGATTCTCGCCGCCACGATCCTTGGTTCAGAAAATGGTTTCAGGGCGACGTGCTCGACGACCTGCTGGTGATCGATCATGCAATCGAGCAGCTGAAAGGCCCAAGGCTTCGCACCGTAGCACGAGTGGCTTTTAGTGACATTCTACGTCGAAGCAGTAGGGCACACTCCAGCTATCCGAATGTGATGTTTGACAAAAGCGCGCCAAGGAAGGAACGCCCCGGGAAGGCGTTCCTGCGAGCTTTGGAGAACATCTGCAGCATGATTCAGACTCTCTCAAGCGCGAGGGTGGATTGGACGAAGGTGTCGGTTCGAGAAGGAAACGCCACATCGACGGGTCTCGAAGATGACTCAGTCGATGCAATCGTTACCCATCCTCCGTATGTGGGTTCGATTCCGTACGCCGAATACGGATTGCTCAGTCTAAAGTGGCTGGGTGTAGATCCGAAAAGCCTAGATCGCGTCCTTACGGGGGGGCGCCGACAGTCGGCTGATGTCGTTGAGCGATTCCGCAACGACTATGGGCTGATGTTTAGAGAGGCGTTCAGGGTTCTTCGACCAGGGAGGCATCTCTTCGTCATGGTTGGCAATCCAGTCGTGAAGGGTCGTGTCGTTGACCTGACTCACATGACCTTGGCGCTTGCGGCAAAAGCGGGCTTTGGGATGGTGGCGGCGACCTCGCGTAAAGGTATCAATCGTCGCGCCAACAAGATGGGAGAGGAGGCGCTTCTGTTCTTCCAGAAGACTCCACGCGGCTAGAGCTTGTCTTTGGTGACGAAGGCATCCGAGAAGAGAATCGCGTCCGCCAGGATACGGAAAAGCCGGATATCTTTGCGGCCACCACCTCGAGCAGCCTGCGTCCACTGGGTCGCGCTGATGTTCGGAAACCACAAGACCAGCACCCTCTCCGGATGCTCAGCGACGTAGAGGTACCGATACAGCATCCCCGTTCCAGTATATGGGTCCGACCTGATGTAGGTCATTCCGATGTTGTAGAGCACGACCACCGACGCTCTTCGTGACAATGCTTTGACGTCTGTGCGTCGCCTTCTCCCAAACTCCTCCTTTGACAGGATCTCCACGGAATCTGGCGGACCGTCGTACTGTTTGGGGTTCCGGATGCGCGTGCGAACGAACTCGTCCCGCTCCGCAACTAGTTGCTTGTGGATTTGCGATCCCACTAGTGCACGGCTAATGCCAGTCGCTCCTTGAGTGCGGTACGCTTTCAAGAACTCCCTGACGTATTCGCGAACCTGCTGGTCCTTGGCTCCGTCCCGCCTAACCTCATACCGTTTGTCGACCGGCCAGTCTATCGCCACGACGGCGGTTTTGGTGGTCCTCTCCATGGCATCCAAAGCATGGAACAGACGCGCATTTACAAACCGTCGTCCTGCTGTAGCGCCACCATGTTTCTTGGCCACGTAGGGTCCAAAGTAGATGCACGGGACCCCGTTCTCTGCCGCTGCGGCGATTCGAGCGAAGCGCTGGCCGACGTTGTGGCCACTCGGCACCTCAACTGTTTCCTCGACCACCAAGATAGGCTTACCGTCGTCGAGCAGAATGATGTCCGGGCGATCGTAGACCAACAGAGGTTTCACGGGAGGCGAGTTCTGTGCACTATCAATGGACTCGACCGCGGCCCCGGCGAAGGCTTCGTTGAGGGAACGGAACCAATCTGCCTCCTGCGGCTCGTCGTAGAGAATGGTGAAGCGGCCCATTACGATACCTCAAGCAGAATTGGAGACAGTCCAGTTGAGCGGTTGTTCGACAACCGTTGATTCAGTTGGCAGTACCGTAATCCGTCTGTCAAGCAGGGGTACTAAAGAAAAGGACCCGCTCCGTGAGTAACGACAAGGGCGAGCTGCCTTCGACTCCAGCGTACCTAGAACAGCGGGAGGCCCTGGACCCAGGCTTGAGAGGCCACTACGACAGCCTCGTTCAGGACTACCGGTTCTATGCCCAGGGCACCACAAACACCCGTTCGTCTCGTACAAGGTGCTCGCAGAGCTAGTGAGCCTGGGCTGGAGGTGCGCTGGGGGTTAAGTGATTTGTGCTTCCGCCAACCCCCAGTTCAACAGGGATGGCCTCGATGGATGGGAAGGTTTTGTTGCACTGTCCCATGGACGCTCGCTACTTACACGAGCCATTTGCGGCCTCACGACCTCGCCCACCTGGCGCTCGAGCGCACGGATATCGGTGCCTTCCCCTCCCTGAGGGGCAATGAAGAGCCCGAGACTTCGAGGACTCATGCCAACCGCCCCCGCTGCCGCTCAACCGCTCCTCGAAGCACTCCTTGTCGATCGCGATCGACTGGTTCGCATGCTCCGCATCGGGCTCGCCGAGCTGAACTACCGACGCTTGACGACGCCTAGTATGACGGGCGAGCCTGATATCGGAGAGGCGCTGAGGTATTAGGACGAGGTGTTTGGCTGGATCAAGCGGCAGCATGGCCACGATTGTCGTTGTGATGACCCGAAGGAGCTAGCAAGCCTCGTTGGAACAGATCTTGATCGCCGTAACGGGGTGAATCTCCCACGCCGTTGCCCGCCAGACAGAACTCCTACGCTGGGCGGTATGCTCCGATGCATTTGCGTGCTCGTAGTCCCAGAACAACCATCCCGTTACTCGCACCCAGTGACCAAGCAGCGTCTGGTGGAGCGTGTCCGTCGACCAATCCTCACCACGCTCGGCTAGAAACTCGCGCCACCGCGGCGTCACCTCTACGATCATGCGCGCGGCCTCACTGGCGTCGGTCGAGTCTGCAACGAGCGCGATGTGCGTGTCCATGAACGCCGGATCCGTGGCCTCGCAGTTCACGGTCTCCCGCGAGCCGCGCTTGACCTCGACGACGTAGCCGACAATCGATGCGCCGCGCGCCTCGCTCCAGCGGTCCGCGTCGTAACCGGGCTGCATGATCGCGGGCAGCGTGGCGCTCGAGTCGATATCGGCGGCTTGCGGATGAGTCGTTCGATTCTTCTCGCGATTCGACTCCTGGCGATGCACGCCAGTCGCCACACCTTCGAGCGGGCAGCCGTGAAAGACTTCAGGGGGAGCGGCGGTGTCGGGAATGGTTGCCTTAACGCGGACGCTGGCCTTTTGGATCACCTCGGGCTGCTGCGCTGCAGCGGGCGCTGCTGCAAGCACCAGAGCACAGGCGCCGATCCATGTTCGCATACTGGCTAATGTGCATGAACGGGGTGTCGTGCGCGACGATTTGATACCGCATTACGACACTCGTCTGCTCATCCTGCGTGGTGTCCCCTTGCATTCCTCGCGCTGAGCCGAGCACACTATGGGCATGCCGCAGACCGCGCACTACTGGACCCCTGACGAGGTGCGGGCGCTCCCCGCCGACGGCCGGCGCTACGAGGTCATTGCCGGCGAGCTGCTCGTGACCCCGGCGCCGGGCTTCCCGCATCAAGAGGCCGTCCTGCTGGTGATCGAGGCACTGCGCGAGTACCTCCAGCGAACCAAGGCAGGCCATGCGGCGATCTCCCCGGCGGACCTGACGCCCGAACCCGGGGCGCTCGTGCAACCCGATGCCTTCGTGGTGGGCCTCGTCGCCGGACGGCGGCCGCGCGATTGGGCGGACATCGAACGCCTGCTGCTCGCCATCGAGGTGCTGTCGCCGTCCACGGCCCGCGCCGACCGCACGGTCAAACGACGCCTCTACCAGCGCGCCGGCGTGCCGGAGTATTGGATCATCGATCTCGAGGCTCGGCTCGTCGAGCGCTGGCGGCCGGGCGACGAGCGGCCGGAGATCCTGACGGAGCAGCTGGAATGGGTTCCAGAGCCGGGAGTCACCCCGCTCACGGTCGACCTGGTGGCATTCTTCGGACGAATCTTCGACAGCGCGCCGTAAGACAAAAACGACAGCCGGAGAGCTTTCGCCCCCCGGCTCGCGGCAACCCTACTTCTTGTACACGCCGATCCCGTAATAGCACGGATCATTGGAACAGCTCGCCATCATAACCCTCAGCGTATACGTACCGGTGAAGGACGGCGTGACCGACACAACGGGCCAATCGTCTGTGCCTACGTCGGAAGCCACCTCGTCACCATCAGCATCGAACAGACGCAGATCGATGTCGTGGCAGTCCTGATCGCAGACTCCCAGGAACCCATATGACGTCCCCGGCTGCAGTTTGATCGTCAGGTCTTCGTAATAGTTGTTTCTGAGGCTC
>Ga0075425_100007238_pt1 | contig 11716 bp, 6 predicted proteins | sample SoiMethybrSBSTD4_FD_75300 | JGI IMG/M metagenome (GOLD analysis project Ga0075425, IMG submission 75300) | Bulk soil microbial communities from a Populus tree surrounding site in Tennessee, USA - Soil MetaG P. TD hybrid SBSTD4 | ecosystem: Environmental > Terrestrial > Soil > Tree plantation...
CTTACGGCGACGGCTTGTTTCTTCACCATGACCCAAAATACCGGATCCTGGCTCTCCTTTAGTCCGGGCGCCTTCGTACTGCCGCTGCTGTTGTGGCTGGTTGCGCGCTGCCAACTCACTTTTGGGATAGCCGGGGCATTCTTCGCGTCTGTCGCGATCATCTTAGATGTAACCTTCGGTGTAGGTCGCTTCGGCGACGAGGCCGTGCCACTCATGGAGCGTATCAGAGGTGCCCAGGTGGCGACGACGGTTGTCACCCTTTTCACGCTTGTGTTGGGCGTGTTGTTTGCCCAGCGCAAGATGGCGGAAGATGGACTGGCAAAAGAGCGCGCCATGCTGGCCCGCCTGCACGAGGTGGGCACGCGACTTTGGCTCAAGCGCGACTTAAGCCAGGCTCTCGATGAGATCCTGGCGGGTGCAATCGAGCTGCTCAGGGCCGATATGGGCGCGATCCGTATCTTGGACACCGCACGGGGCATGCTGAAGATCGAAGCGCAGCGGGGCTTCAGCCAGGAATATCTCAAATGTTTCGGTGAGGTGTCGGCGGAGGGTGGCTCACCCTGTTGCAGGGCGGTGCGCTCGATCGAGCGGATTATCATCGAAGATGTCGAGGCAGACACGCTATTCATTCCCTTCCGCCCCATGGCGAGCGCAGGCGGCTACCGAGCGCTTCAGTCAACACCGATCGTAAACCGTGAAGGCACGCTGCTCGGCACGCTGGCGACCCATTTCCGTTCGGTGCACAAACCGGAAATGCAAGACCTGAGCTTGCTCGACCTATATGTGAGACAGGCCGCCGAAATAATCGAACGTCATAACGCCGAGGAGGCGCTGCGTGAGAGCGAGGAGCGGCTTCGGTTAGCCCAATTGCGGACCGGCATCGGGATCTGGGATTTCAATCTGCGCACCGGTAAGCTCACCTGGACGCCGGAGCTCGAAGCGCTCTTCGGGCTCAAGCCCGGAACCGTGAAATGCTACAGGGACTATCGCGACCGGATCCATCCAGAGGACGTCGCGGCGGTCGAAAGTGCGCGGGTTCCAGCGGTGCGCCGCAGAGAGACCTACCAAGTCGAGTATCGAATTATTCGTCCCGACGGGCAGATTCGGTGGATCGCGGCCATCGGCGGTGCCGTATACGACGAAGCAACTGGCAAGCCGACCCGGATCATCGGCAACAATGCCGACATCACCGAGCGCAAGCTAGCGGAGCTGGCTCTGGCCGAGCGCAACTCGCAGCTGACATTGGCAGGCAAATCGGCTCGTGTCGGCTGGTTTGTACATGATGTCGAGACGGAGGGGCTCACGGTCTCCGAGGGATACAACGCCATCCACGGTTTGCCGGAGGGAACCACCGAGACAACGCTCAGGCAGTGGCGAGCCAGGGTACACCCAGACGACCTTCCGCAGTATAACGACATGCGGAGCCGAACCTTCGGTAACCGACGTCAAGACTACATGTCTGATTATCGGATTATTCGCCCCGATGGGGAGGTTCGATGGATCGAATCACGCGGCATCGTGACCTACGACAGCAATGGCCAGCCGAAGCGCGAGATTGGCATCAACATCGATGTCACGGATAGCAAGCGCATAGAGGAGCACCAAAGCAAACTGGTTGCCGAACTCGACCACCGCGTCAAGAACACGCTCGCTACTGTTTCAGCGGTCGTCGACCGCACGCAACAGATGAGCAGCTCGATGGCTGAGTTCGCGGTGGCACTCAACGGCCGCATCAAATCAATGGCCATGGCACAAGAGTTGCTGAGCCGTCGGCGTTGGCAGGGCATCCCACTGGCGGAGCTTGTGCGTCGTGAGCTGGCGCCCTACGCCACTGCCAGCAATACGCGCATCGACGGACCGGATGTCGTAGTAAGTGCTGAAGCGGGTCAGATACTCGCCATGGTATTCCACGAGCTCGTTACCAATGCGGCAAAGTTCGGCGCAATTTCCGTCAAATCCGGTCGCGTATTCGTGCGTTGGAGCTTCAGTCGAAACGGACATGTGGCGGCCGAAGCTCTCACCAGCACCGCAGCTGCGGCTGGCAGGGCTGACACAGAATTGGAGCACCGCGGCGCAGCGACCTGCCTTTGCATTTACTGGGAGGAGAGCGGTGGCCCGCGTGTAGAGCCGCCGAGTCGATCGGGATTTGGCACCAGTGTCGTCCGTGAGTTGGTACCTTATGAGCTCGGGGGCACCGTTGACCTTGCGCACCTCCCCAGGGGAGTCCGCTGTGCACTGCAAATTCCCACACATTGGCTCATGTAGGGCACACTGACACCGAATTGGAGCAGCCCGGCTCAGTGGCCGAAGCTCTCACCAGCACTGCAGCTGCGGCTGGCAGGGCTGGCACCAAAGCAGCGGCGAGAGCCGCAGCGGGTGCCGGCGAGGAAATTCTCTGCGTGTGGACACCGCGCGCCTCACTGTAACGGTCGCATCTGCTCGCCAGGGTCCAGGATCGATCCAACGAGACGAAATGCCTCCATACATTCGTCATCAGAATTTGCTTCCAGCGTTTATTGGCTGCCTTGTCACCGGTAGCCTGCTGAACCAGCGATGCCTTGCCAAGCCTGTGAACACCACCAAGCCCTTCAACGACGTCGTGGTGGGCGGATGACTTCTGCAAATCACGCGTGTCTCAGGTAGGCGCAATCGGGAACGCTCCCGGTGAAGTCGACGATGGCGATGACGGACACGTTCGTGCCGGTCGTGACCTGTCAATTGCCCTGGATACTCCTGGCGTATATCGGGATGTAGATCGGCTTAAAATCGGCGAGGGTGCCCGGTACGAAAACGGTGATGGCCGAGTTAGAGCCATCCTTGATGCTGACGCTGCCGGCATTCGTGGCGGCCCGGATCAGGATCAGATGGTGCAGATCCTCGCCGAGCGCGCCGCTGATGCCGGCATTGCCCTTGACGAGCTTCTGGCTCGTTTGGCCCGCCGCCACCGTGCGACAAGGCCAGCGCCTATGGTCATCGCTGTTCTCGGGGACGCTTCCTGAAGAGCTCCCACGGATCCGATCCCGGGCGCGGTTCAACGGCTGGGCTGGAAAAATCAGAAGCTGTGCGGGGCCCTGGGCGGGTGCGCGCGGTTCCTGACAACTGACGGGACGCGAAGGGAAACGCGAAGGTCCGGGTCAAGGGGCCGTCCTTACGGGGATGTCCGCAGACCTTCAGCTGATCCCACGGCAATGGACGGCGCTGCAGCGCGGAAATCGGCAACTCCGTGCCACTTTGAGACATGGATTGTCGGTGGCGCGACCGGATGAGACGCTCAACCGGACATCTCAGCCATGGTGGGCAAGAACGCTATAGCTTAGGATTGCAAATACCTTCGGTTCGCCTGCGGTCCACCTTGGCCTTTTTCGGAGTTTTTGGCTGATAATTCAGAGGATTGGCGTGATCATGCCATCCGAAGTGCCAACAGCTGGTGCAGATCAACACCTTGGCCGCGTCGTCGACGCGCTGAAACACGAGCTCGAACGCAAGAGTCGAGAGCTTGCCGAGGCTCGGGAGCAGCAAGCCGCGACAGCGGGGATCTTGGCGGCGCTCTCCAGTTCGCCGGCGGATCTGCCGGGCGTGTGCGCTGAGATTGCGGCGAATGCGGCTCGCCTGTGCGACGCCTATGATGCGGGAGTGCTCCAGTGCGCCGGCGATCAGCTGCGGCTTGTGGCCCATCGCGGGCACATTCCCTATCTTACGCACATAGCGGGCGCACCCGTCTGGGTGGGACAAGGTACTTTACCCCTCAGTCGTGGGGTTGTTATTGGTCGCGCTGTCCTCGATCGAACCATACTTCAGGTACCTGACCTGCAGGCCGAAACCGAGGAGTATCCCGAGGGCAGCGAGTTTGCCCGCCGGCTTGGTCACCGCGCCATTTTGGCGGTTCCGCTAATTCGTGGTCAGGAGGCAATTGGAGCGATCTTCGTCCGCCGCACAGAGGCTCGCCCGTTTACCGATCGACAAATCGAATTGCTCAAAACCTTCGCCGACCAGGCCATCATCGCCATCGAGAACACGCGGCTATTCGAGGAGGTGCAGGCGCGCACGCGCGAGCTGACCGAGGCATTGGAACAGCAAACGGCCACATCGCAGGTCCTCCAAGTCATCAGCAGTTCGCCGGGCGACCTGGAGCCCGTGTTCGAGGCCATGCTCTCGAATGCGGTGCGTGTCAGCGGAGCGAAATTTGGCTTCATGCATCTCTATGCTGGAGGGGCGTTCCGCACTGTCGCAATGCACAACGCACCGCCGGCATTCGCCGAGATGCGGCGAAGCAATCCGGTCTTCCGTCCCGGCCCCGGGACGGGTCTTGATCGCGGGGTGCGTTCGAAGCAGGTGGTGCAGATTCCCGATCTGAAGGCGGAACAGCCATATCGGGAAGGTGATCCTTCTTCATTCATGATTGTAGAACTAGCTGGCGCTCGCACGCTTCTTGTCGTGCCCATGCTCAAAGGGGACGAGCTGATTGGGACCTTTGCCATCTACCGCCAGGAAGTGCGCCCGTTTACTGAGAAGCAAGTTGATCTGGTTAGCAATTTCGCGAAACAGGCGGTCATCGCCATCGAGAACACTCGACTGCTCAACGAGCTGCGCGAATCCCTTCAACAACAGACGGCCACCGCCGATGTGCTAAAGGTCATCAGCCGCTCGACATTTGACTTGCAGGTTGTGCTCGACACGCTCGTCGCGTCCGCGGCACTGCTTTGCGACGCCGAACACACACTCATATTCCGTCGCGAAGGCGAGAGGTACCACCTAGCCGCCAGTCACGGTTTCTCCGAAGACTTTCGAAGATTGCTGAAGGAGAATCCTATTGTGCCGGGACGCGGCACGCTGATTGGGCGCACTGCTCTCGAAGGGCATACGGTTCACATTCCCGATGCGCTGGCCGATCCGGAATACACCTGGACCGAATCCACAAAGCTCGGTGGCATCCGCACTCTGCTCGGTGTTCCGTTGCAACGCCAGGGGACGCTCATCGGTATCATGTCAATGAACCGTTCCACGGTGCGACCGTTTACCGAGAAGGAAATCGAACTCCTGACCACCTTTGCAGATCAGGCCGTCATCGCCATTGAGAACACCCGCCTGTTTGAGGAGGTGCAGACGAGAAACCGCGCGCTGGCGGACGCCAACAAGCAGCTTACCGAAACCCTGGAGCAGCAGACAGCCACGAGCAAAATTCTTCGGGTCATCGCAAGATCACCGACTGATGTCCAGCCAGTGTTCGAGTCGACGGTTGAAAGTGCGGCTCGACTGTGCGACGCCGAGATTGCACTGATCTACCGGTTCGATGGTGAGTTCTTGCGACTTGTTGCGTCCTACAACGCGTCACCGCAAGTTATTGAGTTCATAAAATGCAACCCAATCCCCCCAGGACGACAGAGCAACTCGGCACGCGCTGCGCTTGAGCGACAAACGGTGCACATCCCCGATGCGCAGGCCGATTCCGAATATACGTATGGCGTGCGGCATGTGGACCCCATCCGCTCGACGGTCGCAGTACCGATGCTCAAAGCTAACGTCCTGCTCGGCGTCATCGTGATTTACAGACTTGAGGTCAGGCCATTCACGGACAAGCAAATCTCGTTGGTTGAGACATTTGCCGACCAGGCGGCGATCGCCATCAGCAACGTCGGTTTGTTTGAAGAGGTGCAGGCGCGCAATCGCGATCTTACTGCCCTTGGAGAGGTTGGGCGGGCGGTGAGCTCGACGCTCGATCTCAAGGTCGTGCTGAAGACCATCGTCGATCGCGCGGTCGAACTGTCTGGCACAGATGCCGGCTGTATCTACTACTACCGGGCAGGCACTGGGCGGTTCGAGCTAGGTGAGGCGATGGGTCTTGACGAGGACATTATTACCCGACTGCGCAAGCTCGACATTGGTGCGAAGGATAGCGGTCTCGGCGAAGCGATATCTCTTCGCATGCCGCTGCTGATCCCGGACATGACGAAGCGGGAGAGCAACCCGTTGCGCGCGGCAGCAATCGAGGCCGGCTTTCGCGCAGTTCTCATTGTCCCCCTTCTCGGCAGCGAAGGACCACTTGGCGCGCTGGTGCTGCAGCGCCGACAACCGGGTGAGTTCCCCGAGCCAGTCGTGAGTCTCATGCAGAGCTTCGCGGACCAATCCGCGATCGCAGTCGAGAATGCGCGTCTCTTCGAGGAGATCGCGGAAAAGGGCCGCGAGCTGGAAATTGCAAGCCAACACAAATCGCAGTTCGTCGCCAACATGAGCCACGAGCTCAGGACTCCCCTCGCGGCCATCCTGGGCTACGCGGAGCTCATGCAGGAAGGTTTCTACGAACCACTCGGCCAAAAATCGCTCGATGCGCTCACCCGCATCCGCTCCAACGGCAAGCATTTGCTCGGCCTCATCAACACAGTGCTTGACATTGCCAAGATCGAGGCCGGCCAGTTCACCCTGAACATAGCCGAGTATGCCATTGAGAGCGTGGTCGAGACTGTGCGTTCTGCCACTGAGTCACTCGCCCAGAACAAGAAGCTCGCCCTGAAGACCGAGGTGACCAAGTCCTTGCCCATTGGTCTTGGCGACGAGCAGCGCCTGACCCAGGTGCTGCTCAACCTGGTCGGTAATGCCATCAAATTCACCGACGCAGGCGAAGTGCGCGTGACTGCCAAGGCGGTCAACGGCCACTTCAATGTCAGCGTGACCGATACGGGACCGGGCATCGCCGAAGAGCACCAAGCCCGCATATTCGAGCAGTTCCATCAGGTCGACAGTTCCAACACCAAGGCCAAGGGCGGTACCGGCCTCGGGCTCGCCATCGCCAAGCAGATCGTCGAGCTGCACGGTGGGCGCATCTGGGTTGAATCGACGGTAGGGAAGGGCTCGACGTTCCAAATGCGGATTCCCACGCGCGCCACTACGTGACCGAGCCCTGCAGCCCAGGCCAGCTCTTGCCCATTATATGAGGACTTCTCGGCGAGAGGCTGTGAGAGTGCTGGTCCGGTTTGTGGGTCCGATTTCGAGGCGCCGTGTTAATCAAATGAACTTCGGCTAATGGGATGGACCGGCGGTGCTCCCCGCAGTACCCTAGTTCGCCTGCCAGGCGCCTCACCGGAGCGGCAGAAGTACCTCAGAGAGCAGACAGAATCGCTGCAGCGCCGCGAACGGAAAATGTGTGCCATTGACAAACCCGTTGCATGCTGCGCTGTCGTCGAGAGTAACCCGCGCGTAACCGGCTTCAGCCGAATCGGGGTTTAAACCGATGCCTCTCTCACAAGGAAGCTGAGAGTGTCTCGGGACGGTGGCATTTCTGCAGCGCCCAAGGTGGTACCCGCGCGGCGGCCACCGAGAACAACGGGCATACTTGACCAGCGCGGCTCCGGACCGCGTCAGCTCATCAACCGGGCTCCGCGTCGCCAGTTCGTCTTTTGAACGTAACCCAAGGTCAGCGACATGACGACGAAACATAAACACGGTAGCCCAATCCTTGTGACCGGAGCAGCCGGTGCTGTGGGCGGCATCGGCCGCAACCTCACCGAATTCCTGATCGCAAGGGGGCACAAGGTGCGCGCCTTGGTTCGGAGGGAGGACGAGCGCGCGGACGCCCTGCGGCGGCTTGGTGCAGAGGTCATGCAGGGCGACCTGACGGACCTGGCTTCGATGCACCGCGCTATCGAAGGCTGTAGGCGCGTCTATTTCGGAATGTCTGTCTCGGCGGCCTACTTGGAAGCCACGGTCAACACCGCCGCGGTGGCGCGCCACCACGGTGTCGAGGCTTTCGTGAACATGTCGCAGATGACGGTCACGCAGATGAGCATCAGTGAGACCACCGACAGCCCTCAGCACAAGCTGCACTGGCTGGCGGAGCAGGCTCTATCCTGGTCCGGGCTGCCTGTCGTCACGGTGCGTCCGACGGTCTTCCTCGAGGGCTTCTTTCTTCAACTCGCCGCCCCCGGCGTGCGGGCCTCCGACGAGTTGGCGCTGCCCATGGGCGGCGGTAAGACCTCGCCGATCTCGGCGGTCGACGTCGCGCGTGCGGTAGCGGTAATCCTCGACGACCCCGCACCGCATATCGGACAAATCTACGATCTGACGGGGCCGGAATCGGCCGATCTGGGCCACTTTGCGCGCGCCTTCTCGGAGGCACTCGGCAGACCCATCCGATATCGCGACGTCCCGCTCCAGGCGTGGAGCGAAGGCCTGCGGCAGGCGAGGTTCCCTGAGCACCTCGTCAGGCATCTTTCAGCTATGGCCGAGTTAACCAGGCAGGGGCGTTACGACCGCATGACGGACACTATGCGCAAGCTCACCGGCGAAGCACTGACGAACATGCGCGACTTCGTGAAACTCCATGCCGCTGAGTTCAAGCAGCGCGTGCCGGCGCATTCCTGAGGCGCTCGACACATCACGAAGAGGCACGCCGGATGCTTCGCCGGCACGGCAGAACTATCTCACAAAGCTGACGGAATCCCGCTGCAGCGCCGAAAGCAGTCTCGCTTGTGCTAATTTCAGAAGTCACGAGATGCATTCGCGCGAGATTCAATAGAGCGCCACGGCTCGCCATGTGGTCGCGCTGCGATGCCAAAGATCATCCGGCCAAACGACGCGTGCTGCCGGCTCGAGGCTCGCCTCGGCAGCGCTTAGGCGCTGCCGGGGATGCTGCCATCGACGGCAAGTCGCGACAGCTCTTCGGCGTTGGCGGCGTAGGCGCTCACCACGGCGGCGGCGCGACGGTTGAGCTCCTCGCGGTCAAGTCGGGCGCTCGCGCCAGCGCGCATGCCGATCGAGGCGCCGAGGTCGCGTCCGCGTCCGACGATCCAGTAGCCGAACCGCAGCCGTTCGTTGCCGTAGTGGGCCAGCGCCGCGTCGACGTCGCCCCCGTGTCCGGCAATGGCCGTGGCCAGGCAGACCGCATCGAGCGCCGCCTTCGTGACGCCGGCGCCGACGTGCGGGCGCGCGACGAAGGCGGCATCGCCCAAGAGCGCCACCCGACCGAACACCAGGCGCGGAGAGGCCAGGTCGTAGATGGCCTGGAAGAACGGCTGCTCGCCGCGGGTGGCGACGTCGGCCATGGGCGAGGCCAGCTCGGCTCGGGCCGATCGGCGGAAGTCGGCGACGACCTCGGGTCGGATGAGGGGCGGCGGGATCGAGGTGCCGTGGCATTTGCCGCTTGTGTCGGTGCACAGCTCCGCCAGCTCGGCTTCGTCAACGGGGCGGTACCAGGCACAATTGTAGTCGCGGTGGCCAACGCGCAAGTCGCCGTCGCGCGCCGGCACAGCGTAGCATAGTGCCAGTGAGCCTTCCGGCACGCAGAACAGATAGTCCCTCTCCAGGATGTCGCGGGCGGCGCGCACCGCCTCGCTTTCTCGCATGAGGGCGCGCCAGGTGACGTAGCCGGCGTAGGCTGGTTGCAGCTCGGGCAGCAGGCGCGCGCGCACGGTGGAGCGCAAACCTTCGGCGGCGATCAGGAGGTCCCCACGGGCCTCGCTACCGTCGGCAAAGCGGGCGGTTGCGCTTTCGGCATCGGAGTGCACGTCGATGCACTCCATGCCGCGATGATATCTGGGCCCGCGCAGGTTGTCGCGCAGCGCGCGATAGAGGGGCGCCCACGCACTCATCTTACGCTGCTGACGCACCTCGTGGATTAGCCGATCGGCCTTATCCCAGCAGACGTAAGTGCCGGTCGCCACGCTGAGGGTATCGTCGAAGGCGAGCCCGAGCAGGCGCATGACCTCGTGCAGCGCCGGGTGCGTGCCGATGCCGGCGCCGCGACCCGCGAGGTCCTCGCCGGCGCGCTCGAAGACGTCGACCTCCCAGCTGATCCGCCCGAGCATGTGCGCGGCGAACAGCCCGCCGACGGAGCCGCCGATGATTAATGCCCTGCGCGTGGCCATCTCTGCGTCCGGCCTAGTTGGTGGTTAGAAAATTCGCCAGAGCTTCGCTGCGCTTTTGCTCGAAACGCTTCCCCGAGGTCGCCGCATACGCGATCAGCTCCCCAAGATCGGCGTCGTCGAGCGCATCAATCGACCGCACGATACTGTTATCCTCTTCGGCGCGCGCCAGGCTCAGCGCGCGGCGGTCCTCGTAGGATGGCGTGCAGATCAGGCCCGCACAATGCACAATAATCGATCGGCAATGTCGCAGTTGGGTCATGTGTGGGCGCCTTCGGTGGTCTCCAATCCTGGTCCGCTGACCCCTCGATTCTGCGGAATTACGCTCTGTGCCAACTCCGGCCCTGAGCATTCGCAGCAAAACTCGTTGTGAGGTCCTTATTCGATGACCTCGTCAGCGCGTGCGAGCATGGATGGCGGGATGGTGATGCCAAGCGCTTTTGCGGACTTCAGATTTATGACTAATTCAAGCCGCGTCGGCTCTTGCACCGGAAGATCGGCCGCCTTCTCACCTTTCAGGATGCGATCTACGTAACGTGCAGCTTCACGCACCAGTGTCGGGATGTCGGGGCCATATGACATGAGCCCACCTTCGTCGACGAAATCGCGCCAGCCATACAACATCGGGAGACGCTGCCGAGCGGCCAGTTCCATGATCGGCACACGGTTGAGCACCGCGAAGCCGTGGGTGAAAACCAGCATCCCCTGCACTCTGTCTCGTGCGGCCGTGGCGAACGCCTGCTCCAGATCGCCTACGCCGCGCACTGCGATCGGTTGCAGGGTCACGCCGAGTCTCTGCGCGCCAGCCTCTGTCTCCTTCAACTCCGATTCCGTCGCTGGCTCCTGGGGATTGTATAATGCGGCGACGCGGTTGCATTTCGCGAAGGTCTCACACAGCAGCGCCAGTCGTTTGGCGGCGAGGTCGCTCGACATGTAGGAAAAGCCCGTCAGGTTTCCGCCCGGCCGCGCTAGGCTCGCAACGACACCCTGCCGCTCGGGATTGCCGCTGAAGGCAATAACGATCGGCACGGTGGTTGTCGCCTGCTTGGCGGCCCACACCGCTGGTCCTAGAGCGATGATGATCTCGACCCCGCTTGCCACAAGCTCAGAGGCCAGCTCCGGTAATCGATGGATGGCGCCATCTGCATGCCGCTCCGCCACCGTAAGATTTTGGCCCTCGACGTAGCCGAGTTCGCGTAGGGCTTCCCGGAACTGCACCACACGCACATCCCGGGCGTCGGCGTAATTGAGCACGCCAACTCGCCGCGTCCGCTTGGCCTGCTGGGCCCTCGGCGCGAGCGGCCATCCCACCGCCGCGCAACTGAGACACGCGATGAACTTCCTTCGCCGCATCCGATCACCTGTTCAGGGTAAAGCGATCCAGAATATCAGTTCTAATTGCCGAGCGACTTTTGCAACACAATCTGCCATTAGGAGACCCGAGTAAATTGCAGCAATGTGTAGTGTGGCTACTCGATTAGCTCATCGGCTGTGGCAAGTAACGCGGGCGGGATGGCGAGGCCGAGAGCCTTAGCGTTCCTGAGGTTGATGACCAGTGCGAACTTGGTGGGTTCCTGGACAGGCAGATCGGCTGGCTTCGCGCCTTTTAGAATGCGCACGACATAGGATCCGACCTCGCCGTACAGATGAGCATAGTCCGGACCATAGCCCATCAATGCACCCTCCCTTCCTGTTTGTGGCCAACCGAATATCGTCCCAAGTCCCAGGCCTTGTGCGGAACTGATTATGCGGTTTCTATGACGGTACGTGAACGGGCTGGGCTGAATGATGATCACCTTCGCGCCTCCGCTTTTCAGTGCAGCAAAGGCGTCGTCCACCTCGTCGATATCGGTGATGCCTCG
>Ga0075425_100007239_pt1 | contig 11716 bp, 7 predicted proteins | sample SoiMethybrSBSTD4_FD_75300 | JGI IMG/M metagenome (GOLD analysis project Ga0075425, IMG submission 75300) | Bulk soil microbial communities from a Populus tree surrounding site in Tennessee, USA - Soil MetaG P. TD hybrid SBSTD4 | ecosystem: Environmental > Terrestrial > Soil > Tree plantation...
ATACTTATTGCATCAACATAGCCCAGGCTGGCGCACGCATCACATCCAGAACGAAAGCGATCATACCGGTTCATCTCTACGGGCATCCCGCTGATATGACGGCTGTGCTGAAGCTGGCTAAAGATCACAACTTGAAAGTCATCGAAGATAACGCGCAAGCATTCGGAGCCGAGCACCGCGATCGTAAGACGGGCAGCATGGGAGATGTCGGATGTCTCAGCTTCTTTCCGAGTAAAAATCTCGGTGCTTGCGGCGATGGCGGAATGGTCGTGACGAATGATGCCCAGATTGCCGAGCGCGTGCGGATGCTTCGGATGCATGGATGGAAAAAGAAGTATTTTCCGGAAATGATCGGCTATAACAGCCGTCTTGATGAATTGCAGGCTGCAATCCTCCGCGTGAAACTGCGGCACATTGACGAGTGGAACAAACGCCGGCGGTTGCTCGCCCATCAATACTCAGAACTGCTGCAAGAGGCGGAGGTCGGCTTGCCAGTGGAGGGTTCCGACGCCCGTCACGTTTACCACCTCTACATCGTGCGTGTTAAAGGCCGAGATCGTGTGCAGCAGGAATTGAAAGAGCAGGGGGTCGCAACTGCCATTTACTACCCACAACCGCTACACCTGGCGGAACCACTTCGGCATCTTGGCTATCGCAAAGGGGACTTCCCGGTGGCAGAACAAGCGAGCACTGAAACCTTGTCGCTGCCGTTTTACCCGGAGATGACTAACGAGTACGTGCACGCGACGGTTGATGCCTTGAAGGAAATCGTCGGACGATAATGTCTGTCCTAGTGAGGTAAATCAATGAGGCTTGATGACAGTCGTATTCTGGTAATAGGCGGTGCAGGATTCGTCGGTTCTCACTTGGTCGATCAGTTAACATCCGAGCCTGTACGCGAGATCGTCGTGCTGGACAATTTGGTGCGTGGCACTCGTCACAACCTGGAAACTGCGGTAAAGGATCCGAGAGTACAGATCGTTGAAGGCAGCGTCACCGATCCCCATCTGTTACAAGAACTGATGCGCGGCACGGATTACGTGTTCCATCTTGCAGCGCTGTGGCTCTTCGAGTGTGTGCACGAGCCTCGTTCGGCGCTCGACGTTAACATCGGAGGAACCTTTAACGTTGTCGAGGCTGCGCAGCAGGCGGGAGTAAAAAAGGTAGTGTACTCCTCCTCGGCATCGGTGTACGGTGATGCAGCGTTTACGCCTATGACTGAGGAACATCCTTTTAATAATCGTACGATGTATGGTGCGACCAAGATTGCCGGCGAGCAATTCTTCCGTGCGTTCTACGAGCAGCATAAGCTTAACTATGTTGGCCTGCGATATATGAACATTTACGGTCCGCGAATGGACTACAAAGGGACCTACGTAAGCGTCATCATGAAGGTCCTCGACCGGATCGATCAGGGGCTCCCACCGATCATTTTTGGTGATGGCACGCAGTCCTACGACTTCGTACACGTGGACGATGTTGCACGTGCCAACATCCTCGCGCTGAAAAGCGATGCTTCGGACGAGTTTTTCAACGTTGGAATGGGTGTCAAGACGAGCATTGATGAACTTGTTTCGCGGCTAATCGAAATAACTGGCACAGAGGTGAAACCTGAGTACCGGCCGCAGGAACAGATGTTTGTTACACACCGTGTCGGCAGTACAGAGAAGGCGGAACGAATGCTCGGCTTTCGCGCGCGAATAACTTTAGAAGAAGGTTTACGCTCCGTTGTGGAATGGCGGAGCCAGGATCAGCAACGACCAAGGGATGAAGCGTTGCAAGAGACTATGGCATGACGATTCCTATCACAAAAACCTACTTTGGTGAAGAAGAACTTCGCGCTGTGCAGCAACCCTTGGAGAGCGGATGGGTTGTGCAGGGCCCGTTCGTAAAAAAGTTCGAGGAGCAGTTCTCCGCATTTACTGGCGCACGCTTCTCCGTCGCCACCAGTTCGTGCACAACTGCGTTACATATTGCCGTCGCGGCGCTCGGATTGAAGCCTGGCGACGAAGTGATCGTGCCGGCCTTCACCTGGGTTGCAACGCCGAACGTGGTTGAATATATGGGTGCCAAGCCGGTCTTTTGCGACATAGATCTACGGACATTCAATATTGACGCAAAAGGCATTGAGACACTGATCACTCCGCGCACTGTGGGTATTCTTCCGGTTCACCTGTTCGGATTATGCGCTGATATGCACGCCGTGATGAAGATTGCGAAAAAGCATAATCTGTGGGTAGTTGAAGACGCTGCGTGTGCTTTCGGGAGTTGGTATAAGGGACGGCACGCCGGCACGATCGGTGACGTCGGTTGCTTCAGTTTCCATCCGCGGAAATCTATCACCACCGGTGAAGGCGGAATGATTACTACCGCGCGGGAAGATCTCGATCGGCTGTCGCGTTCGTTGCGGGACCACGGAGCGTCTCGCTCGGATCTGGCACGTCATTTAGAGAAGGCGGCGTTTCTATTAGCGGAATATAATCATCTTGGCTACAACTACAGGATGACTGACATTCAAGGCGCGTTAGGCTGCGCACAATTGGACCGCGCCGATTGGATTCTTGAAGCTCGCACATCTCGGGCGCGCCGCTATGATGAGTTGCTTGCAGATATAGACTGGCTGAAGACCCCCGATGTTCCTGAAGGTTATCAACACGGCTACCAGGCATACGTGTGTCTTTTCCAAGAGGAGGAGCCCACGTTGCAAACCGTGAATCGACTTCACGACGCCAGGAATGAGCTGATGAAGGCGCTTGAAGAGCAGGGCATCTCGACGCGACAGGGTACTCATTCACCAGTGATTCAGCAGTACTACTCGGAGAAGTACAATCTGCGACCGGAACAATTCCCCAATTCATACCTCGCTGATCGTCTAACTCTGACATTACCGCTTTACCCGCAGATGACTGACGCGGAGCAAGATTTAGTTTGCGAAAGCTTAAGAGCGGAGATGAAATCCGCGGTCCGTGTTAGCTGAGGAATGTATGTGCGGTATCTCAGGCGTTTGCAATGTAAGCGGAGAACCGGTTCCCGCCGGCTTGCTCAAGCGTATGACCGATGTGATCGCTCATCGCGGACCGGACGGCGAGGGATTTTACACCGACGGAGGTGTAGGTTTAGGGCATCGTCGACTATCGATCATTGACTTGTCCGCATCGGGACATCAGCCGATGGCGAACGCCTCGGCTGATCTCGTCATTACCTATAACGGCGAGGTTTACAACTTCCAAAAATTACGAGTCGAGTTGGAGGCGCTCGGATATCAGTTTCACTCGCGAACGGATACCGAGGTTGTGTTATATGCGTATCAGGAATGGGGCGAGAAATGTGTCGATCATTTCAATGGCATGTTCGCCTTCGCTATCTTTGATCGTGAGCGGCGCCGGATGTTTCTTGCGCGTGATCGATATGGCATCAAGCCACTCTACTGGTACTACAAAAACGGGATTTTTATCTTTGCCTCAGAGATCAAGTCCATCCTTCAACACCCTCAGGTTTCGAGGAGCGTTTGTTATCCTGCTCTCAATGAATACTTCACGTTTCAGAACATCTTCACCGACTTAACGCTATTCGAAGGCGTGCGTTTGCTTCCCGCGGGCTGCACCTTAACACTGGGTCTCAACGAGGGAGCTGAGCCGGCAGTGCGTAGGTACTGGGATTATCCCTTTGCCGAACCGTTAAACCTGTCTGAAGCAGAAAGCGCTGAACAGTTGTATCAGCTCTTTGTTCAAGCCGTCACGCGCCAACTCATCAGCGACGTACCTGTTGGGTCGTACCTAAGTGGCGGCATGGACTCGGGCTCAATTACTGCCATTGCGGTGCGTCATCTTCCGCGCTTAACGACGTTCACCGGGGGCTTTGATCTAACATCAGCTTCCGGAATGGAGCTGGGTTTTGACGAACGAAGTGCTGCGGAGGTAATGGCGAATTTACTTAAGACCGAGCATTACGAGGTGGTGATGCACGCCGGCGATATGGAGTGGGTGCTACCGCAACTGATTTGGCATCTCGAAGACCTTCGGGTTGGACAATGCTATCCGAATTATTATGTCGCTCGCCTTGCCGGTAAGTTTGTCAAAGTCGTGTTGTCGGGCGCTGGGGGCGACGAACTCTTCGGTGGATATCCCTGGCGGTATTTTCGCGGCGTTGACGGTGTCGGCGCCGCCAAGTATATCGAGAATTACTATGAGTTTTGGCAGCGGCTCGTTCCGGATCAGGACAAACAACGACTATTCAATGAAGATACTCTTCATCATATTGGCCAGCATTCTTCGTTCGAGGTATTCCGGAGCGTATTCGATCAGTGGCAGGGACCGCTACGCAACAATCAAGACTATATCAATGCATCTCTCTACTTTGAACTGAAGACTTTCCTTCATGGTCTGCTGGTAGTTGAAGACAAGGTGAGCATGGCCCATTCCCTGGAGACAAGGGTTCCATTCCTCGATGATGAACTGGTTGATTTCGCAGTGCGAATTCCGTTGCAACACAAGTTGCGAAAATTGGAGCAACCCGCTCGCCTCGATGAAAATGTTCCGGGAAACAAACGATTAATCTACGAGCAGCAGACGAGCGACGGTAAACTTGTGCTGCGCCAGGCGATGAGTCGCCTGATCCCCAGGGAAATCACGGAACGGACGAAGCAAGGATTCAGCGCTCCTGACGCTAGTTGGTTCCGTGGCGAAAGCATCGACTACATTAACCGGTTGCTGCGCGACCCAAAGGCGATAATTCATGATTTTTTGGACCGCAAGTATGTGACAGAGATACTTGATGATCATTGCTCAGGACGAAACAACCGCAGATTGTTGATTTGGTCCATGCTGAGTTTCGAGTGGTGGTGCCGCGCCTTTCTGACGGATTTCAAGGGCTGGGTACCGTTTCAACCAACAGTCGCGGGAAGGCAACGCAGTCGTTCTTTGCTAACGTAAATTGAGAGCGAAATGAGAATTGTTTTTTTTGGTGCTACTGCGCTCGGATATCAATGTTGTGAGCAGCTTTTTGACATGCGCGAGAATGTCGTTGGTATTTTTTCCATACCCCAGGAGTTTCGAATCTCTTATTCAGCGACTCCTGTAAAGAACGTCACCTATCGCGGTTTCGAGGAACTAGCGGAACGCCATCAAGTACCGTTGGTCTATATTACGAAGAAGATGAGCGATTCTGAATACCTCGAGACGCTGAACTCGTGGGGAGCTGACCTGGGAATCGTTATCGGTTGGTACTATATGATCCCGCGCACCATCCGCGAGTCATTTCCTCTTGGTGTAGCAGGCATTCACGCGTCCCTGCTACCGAAATACAGGGGAGGTGCGCCGCTAGTGTGGGCCATCATCAACGGTGAACGAAAGTCCGGCGTGAGTTTCTTCTACTTTGACGACGGCGTCGACGTCGGTGATGTTATAGCCCAGCAGGAATTCGAGATTGCGGAAGATGACACGATCAAGACAGTGTACGACAAGGCGGCCCAGGCCTCGTTGAGTATTCTGCGTGAATATGTGCCGCTAATTCGTCAAAGTAAAGCACCGCGTGTACCTCAGGATCATAGCGCGACAACGCAGTTTCCTCAGCGCTCCCCGGAAGATGGCTTGATCGACTGGAAGTCGAAAAAAGCTGAGGAGGTCTACAATTGGATACGCGCACAAACTCGGCCATACCCAGGGGCTTTCACCTATCTTGGTCGGGAAAAGGTAGTGCTTTGGAAGGCGAGTCTGACTGGGATACATCTCAAGGATGCCGCTCCAGGTGCCGTAATAATAAATGGTTCGGAACCTGCCGAATCGTTTGGTGTGTGCTGTGCCAACGGTCAAATGCTTAGCATCCACGAAGTGGGATTAGCAGACGGAAGCACAATAAGCGGAGCAGAGTTCATCACGGCTCGTGGGATCAGTCCGGGCGCAAGGCTAGGCAATGAATAGGAGCGGAGAGATTGCGAAATATGCGGCCGGCCCGCAACGGCGCATCTTGTTGGGTACTAATGACATTGCCGGTCAGCTACTCGATCTGGCCGATGGCTTTCGTCAGTTGGGTCAAAGGGTGACCTCGGTTGTTAATACCCGGAATCCTTTTTATCCTCATCATCAGTACGACGTTGCTTTGGATTCTGATCCCATAGATTGGGGCAGAGCAGCCAAAAAAGCGTCAGGATACGCGCCTCGTCCCATCAGGAATGGCCTTAATCGCTCAGCGCGCTTAGGTCGTTTAGTAAGGCTGATCGCTCGCCATGATGTCTTTGTGTTTTTATGGGGTGGCGAAAGTCTCAGATGGGGGACTGAAATACCATTCCTGAACCGACTAGGGAAAAAAGTCGTGTGGATTTTTTGCGGCGATGATGTACGACACTCATCTGCATTTTTCCAAGAGTTTTCCTCGATCGTGCTCTCAGCGAATCATTCAGAAAGACTCACTGAAGACGAATTGACGAGGCCGTTGGAGAGTATTCGACTTGCGGAGCTTTATTGCGATCTGATCATCTCTCAGCCGAATCAATCGGGTTTGGCAGTTAGACCTTACAATCACTTCTTCGTACCAATAAATCTATCGCCATTCAAAAGCAGAATTCCAGGTCGCGATATTCCAGTCATTGTTCATGCGCCTTCAGTTAAGAGTGTTAAAGGCACAGACCATATTCTGCAGACGCTGGAGCGACTAAAGTTTGATGGCTTACAATTTGAGTTGCGTTTGTTGGAGGGTATATCCAATAAGCAAGTATTGGCTGAGCTCCAGGACGCTGATGTCGTAGTTGACCAACTTCACTTCCCTTTACATGGTAAGTTGGGCGTCGAGGCAATGGCATCGGGATGTGCTTTGGCAACTTGCAATCGGGAAGATTACGAGCCGATTCCCCCCAACCGTCCTATCTGGCATGTTGAGCCGTACAATCTGTACGAGCGACTGCGAGAGTTATTGTCCGATCGAGCTTTGCGCATCCGCCTCGCAAAAGAAGGCCGCACGTATGTTGAGAAATATCATGATCATGTCGAGGTCGTTAAAAGGATTATTCGGGCCTGGGACGGCGACGTGGAATATGATCACTATCCGACTTTTTTTGCGTGCAAATATGAACTTCCCGAGCGTACCGTCATACCCGACCGCCTGAAGCGTATGACCAGCAAAATCGTGCAGCGTTGGGGGTTGCCTGAAGGGATTGATCCCGACGCGATGATCCGACGTGGACTTATGTCACCCCTGGGACTCTCTTCCCCTATCCCTCGATGGACCGTGACTCAGCGCACGACAGCCCTCTCCCGGACACCGGTGCTAAGGTGAACTGGACAAACAAACCTTTATCGCGTTCCCTGCAACCACTGACTTCTTTGGCAGATTCATTCAATAGGAATTGTTTTAATTCTATTTATACTATTTCATTACGCTTAATAAGGAATCGCGGTCGCTATCCAAAGATCTTAGCGAGGAAATAAGCAGTCCGATGGCAGGCACTAACGAGTCACACAAACGCAAGTTAAGAGTGGGATTAATGATTGACTCGTTAGTCCAGCCGAGATGGCGCTACGAGATAATCAAAGAGATCCAATCTTCCTCTATTGCGGACATCGCTCTAATTATTCAGAACAGAGTCCCACACGGTCCGAAGCTGTCGCTGCCTCAAAAGATTTCCCAAAAAAGAAAGACTCTCTTATACGATTTGTATACGAGAATTGATGATTTCGTTTTTAGAGTAGAACCAGATGCTTTCAAAAACCTTCAGATCGAAGATCTGCTTAATGGCTGTCCAGTTATAGAAGTCACGCCTGAAATGAGGAAGTATTCCGACTATTTTGTGGATGCTGATGTGGACCGCATACTTAAATACGACCTCGATGTTGTTTTGCGCTTTGGGTTTCGCATCCTTAAAGGAAGAGCATTACAGATAGCACGCCACGGGGTATGGTCCTACCATCATGGAGATAACCGCGTGAACCGCGGCGGACCTCCCGGATTTTGGGAAGTGATGAATAATGAGCCTACTACCGGCTCTGTATTGCAGGTATTGACTGAGGAACTCGACAATGGAAACGTCATTTACCGCTCGTGGGCCCCAACGCTTGACATACTGTCAGTAAAGAGAAACAGCAGCAACTATTACTGGAAATCTGCCGACTTTGTAATGCGAAGTTTGAGGCAGTTGTATGCCGGTAACGCGAGCCTGAACGGGCATGAAGAACACGCTGCCTTCACTCCTTACAGCAGTCGACTTTACAAAGTACCCACTAATCTTCAGATGCTGCCTCTTTTATTTAGGCTCATTGGTAGATTTGTTCGCGTCCTAATCCGAAAATTGTGGTCCTTTGAACAATGGTTTTTAGCTTATCGTTTCAAGTCTAATCCGAACGATACCAACAATGCTTTTTATAAGTTCAAGCGCATCGTCCCACCTAAGGATCGCTTCTGGGCAGATCCTTTCCCCCTGAAATTCGGCGGTCATTACTACATCTTTGTTGAGGAATATATCTATAAAAAAGGAAAAGCCCACATCTCAGTTATCAAAATTGACGACAGTGGTCGTCCAACTGAGTCAGTGAAAGTGTTGGAAAAGGATCATCACTTATCTTATCCGTTTGTTTTTCAGTGGCAGGATAATTACTACATGGTCCCTGAATCCGGAGAGCAAAAGAAAGTTGAGCTGTATCGCTGTACAGAATTTCCAACCAGGTGGGAGTTTGAAAAAGTCTTACTGGAGAACCACAATCCTGTAGACGCCACGCTGATTGAAATAGACGGCCTCTGGTGGATGTTTGTCAGTATTAGTGTCCGCGGTATTCCCAGGAACTGGGATGAGCTCCACCTTTTCTATGCGGATAGCCCGTTGGGTTGCTGGACACCTCACCGGGCTAATCCTGTGAAGTCTGACGTTAGATCCTCGCGGCCAGCCGGTCGGCTATTTTGGTGGAATAATGAGCTTTACCGTCCGGCCCAGGACTGCTCGCGATATTATGGCTATGGTATGTCGCTTAACAAAATCGTCCGCATCACTCCCAGCGAATTTCTTGAACAGCAGGTTGCGACGATTACCCCAGATTGGGACAAGCACATCATCGGTACTCACACGTTCAATACCTGTGATGATATAAGTGTAATCGATTGTCTGATGAGAAGAAGGAAAATGTTTTAGGGCATGTGTGGTATTGCAGGTTTCGTCGGAGCTTCGATAAGGGACGTTTCGGATCACCAGAATTCGATGGTTCTCAAGCGCATGTGTCAGGTCATCGCGCATCGAGGACCGGACGATCAAGGGATGATGCTAAAAGATGGCGTCGCCCTGGGCATGCGTCGCTTGGCAATCATCGATCTGGTTGCCGGACACCAACCAATCTCAGGTGAGGACGGGTCCGTCACCACCGTCTTCAATGGTGAGATCTACAACTACCGCGAGTTGCAGCGCGACCTCGAAGGTCGCGGCCACCATTTCCAGACCAATTCTGATACCGAGGCGATTGTGCATGCGTATGAGGAATACGGGTCAGAATGCGTCAATCTTTTTCGTGGGATGTTTGCGTTCGCTTTGTGGGACTCACGAGCACGAAAGCTTTTCCTTGCACGAGATCGCGTCGGAAAAAAGCCGCTGTACTACACCTCGACACTTGAGGGATCTTTCGTCTTCGGTTCGGAGCTAAAATCTCTTCTGCAACACCCGGAGGTGAATCCTAAAATCAACGTCGAGGCTGTCGATGCATATCTGACGTTTGGCTACGTGCCGGATCCCCTAAGCATTTTTCAGGATATACACAAACTACCGCCAGGCCATCGCCTAACGCATATTGATGGACGCGTGACCGTTGAAAAATATTGGGACTTTTGTTTTGAACCAGTCGAAGCGCGCAGAGAAGAAGATTATCTGGATGAGTTGCGCGCGCTGCTGGATGAAGCAGTCCGGATCCGACTCGTTGCCGACGTACCATTAGGCGCGTTGCTCTCAGGCGGAATTGATTCAAGCACCATAGTCGGTCTCATGTCCCGCTATACTTCTCGTCCGGTTAAGACGTTTTCCATTGGTTTCCGAGAAGACAGCTACAATGAACTGAAATACGCGCGGGTAGCTGCAAAGCATTTCGGTACCGAGCATCATGAGTTCATTGTGACGCCCGAGTCTTGTGACATTGTTGATACGTTGGTTTGGCATTTCGACGAGCCTTTCGCTGATCCTTCGGCAATCCCAACCTACATCGTTTCCAAATTGGCGCGGCAATACGTTACCGTGGTCCTATCGGGCGATGGTGGCGACGAACTCTTTGGCGGGTACACACGTTACGTAATTGATCAGCGGCGCAGTGGTTTTGCATACCTCCCACGATTTTTCCGATATGGAATTATGCAACCCCTCAGCCGCAGGCTCCCCCACAGCGCTTGGGGTCGTAACTATATTTATAACGTCGCTCTCGATCCCGTCGATCGTTACACCGACGGAATGTCCTTTTTCACGACGCTCAATAAGTTGTCGTTGTATTCGCCAGACTTTCGCCGTCAATTATCAGGAGGTGGCATTCACGCACGTTTTCGCGAATATGCTATGAGCGTGCAAACTGGTCAGGCTCTCGACCGTTTGCTTTATCTCGACAGCAAGACATACTTGCCGGGCGACATTTTGACTAAAGTTGATCGCATGACCATGGCAGTCTCGCTTGAGGCGCGCGCCCCTTTACTCGATCACAAATTAATCGACTTCGTTACCCGCTTGCCGGCTTCAATTAAATTGAAGGGTATTGAAACCAAACACATTTTCAAGCGCGCAGTCAGGAATGTTGTTCCTGACGAGATTTTGGACCGACCGAAACAGGGGTTCGGAATTCCTATCGAGAAATGGATTAGAGAACAACTACGAGAACTTACTCACGAGACGCTAACTGAACCGCGAACTCTTCAACGAGGATACGTTGAGCCGCGATATATTCAGAAATTGCTTGATGAACACGAGCGAGAGCGGCGGGACCATTCGATGGCTCTTTGGGTGCTTCTAATGTTGGAACTTTGGCATCGAACCTTCGTTGACGCAAAACCATTTCCGCAGTTTCAATCTGACGACATAAGTCTGACGGTGCCGGTAACATGACGCAGTCCCCAAGAAATTGTAAGAAGAAGGGTCTAATGAAACTTTTAGACTATTTGGGAGTATAGTCTTCAGCCTACTATGTGTGGAATCGCCGGTGTAATCGGGGACAATGATATTGCGGCCGCGCGAAAGGCAGTCGGCGAGATGACCTGCGCGCTGGCGCGACGGGGTCCGAACGGCTCGGGAATCGAAGTGTGGCAGGAGGCAGTTCTGGGCCATCGTCGGCTGGCGATCTTTGACCTGAGCCCGGCGGGACGGCAACCGATGATGTCGCCTGACAGAGGGATAGGGGTAGTTTTCAACGGCGCAATCTATAACTTTCGGGAGCTCCGAAGCGATCTCGAGAGGAGTCGTTACAAATTCACTAGTAACACCGATACCGAAGTTCTTATTCACGGTTACACGCAGTGGGGAATAGATGGCCTCGTACATCGGCTTCGAGGCATGTTCGCGTTCGGGCTTTGGGACGATGCAGCCGGTAAACTTTTTCTCGTACGCGATCGCCTCGGTGTAAAGCCGCTGGTCTATGCAGTACGCGGGCATAGGATTGCATTTGCCTCGACCATCCGTGCACTACGCGCGGCTGAACTTGTAACTGAAATTGATCAAGAGGCAATGGCGGAATATCTCGAGTTTGGTTTTGTTCCAGATCATCGCACGATTTATCGC
>Ga0075425_100007240_pt1 | contig 11714 bp, 10 predicted proteins | sample SoiMethybrSBSTD4_FD_75300 | JGI IMG/M metagenome (GOLD analysis project Ga0075425, IMG submission 75300) | Bulk soil microbial communities from a Populus tree surrounding site in Tennessee, USA - Soil MetaG P. TD hybrid SBSTD4 | ecosystem: Environmental > Terrestrial > Soil > Tree plantation...
CCCTACAACGGTTGCGTCCGGAAAGGAACGCGTGAGCAGGCTGGCGAGACGGGGATCGCATTCGAGCACGCAGCCGGGCGCCTGCTGCAGCACATCCGCGTAGCACGAAGCAAACATGATCTCGTCACCCAGACCCTGCTCCGCCATCACCAGCAGCTGCCCCGGCAGAAGCTTTTCGCCTTGCCATTCGGGAAACGGATACGCGCGGCGCGGCGATTCGAAGGACCTCCGAAGCCGCGCCTCGTAGAGCGGCCAGCCCGTCGCAAACGAGCCTCGCGAGAGGTTGATCAGCGCGAGATTCCATTCGATCTCGGCATCCTCGATCTGGCCGCGCAGGGCGCCTATCGTGTCCTCTGCGATGCGGGCATCGCCCACGGCGGCCTCGATCAGCGCAAGGTGCAGGCCGACGGACGGATCGCGCGAGCCGAGGGCGCGCGCTCGCTCGAGGCTCTCGCGTGCCGCCTGAAATCGACCCGCGCGCGTCATCAGCGCCCCCTTTGCCGCGTACGCTTCAGCGTCCCCGGGATCACGTCGCAGAACTGCGTCCCACGCCGCGATCGCCGCATCGGAGCGTTGCAGCTGCGAAAGCAGGCCCGCCCGGTTGCGCGATGCCGCGACGAGTCCGGGGTCGAGCTTCAAGGCGCGATCAAACGACGCCAGTGCGAGATCGTCTCTGCCCAGTTGAGCGTGGACGATGCCGTGATTGTTGTGCGCCTCCGCCGAGTCCGGGCTCAAGTCGACGGCGTAACGCGCGCTACGCTCCGCCGCCGCGAAATCCTCCCCCTCGATTTGCGCGATGCACAGGGCGTTCCACAATTCCGGCGAGCGCGGCCGGGAAGCCACGCCGTTCGCGAGCACCTTCACTGCGGCCGCCGCTCCATCGCGGGCTTTCGCGCGCCTTGCCTGCTCCAGGATGCGCTCCCCCGACCATCTCCTGAAAGAGGACGCAAGCCCCGAAAACCATGCACGTCCCGGCATAGGAGCGAACGATACCACGGCGCGCCGGAGCCGGTTCCCGGGCGCCTCGGCCACGAAGCGCGCCCGGTCCTGCCCGCTGACCGTCCGGCGCCGGGCACAGTTGTTGCATAATGTGCCCCATCGATTCACCGGTTGTCGCCGGATGGCCGCTGCGCGGAAAGTCCTGGTCACGGGCGCCGATGGTTTCATCGGCTCCCATCTCGCCGAGCTTCTGGTAAAGAGCGGGCACCGCGTGCGCGCGCTGGTGTACTACAACTCCTTCGATTCCTGGGGCTGGCTCGACCACGTGGACCCCGCCGTCCGCTCCGCCCTGGAGGTTGTCATGGGCGACGTGCGCGATCCGCATGGCGTGCGCCACGCGATGGAGGGCTGCGAGGCGGTGATGCATCTCGCCGCGCTGATCGGCATCCCCTATTCCTATCACGCGCCCGACAACTACGTCGATACCAATATCAAGGGGACGTTGAACGTGCTCCAGGCGGCGCGGGCGCTCGGCGTCGGGCGCGTCGTCCACACCTCGACGAGCGAGGTCTACGGCACCGCCCAGGCGGTGCCGATAACGGAGGAGCATCGCATCCACCCGCAGTCGCCCTATGCCGCCACCAAGGCGGCCGCCGACCAGCTCGCACTGTCGTTCCATGCGTCGTTCGGCACGCCCGTCACGGTGCTACGGCCGTTCAACACCTACGGGCCACGCCAGTCAGCGCGCGCGGTGATCCCTACCGTCATCTCCCAGATCGCCGCGAAATCGAAGCGCATCCGGCTGGGCGCGCTCCACCCGACGCGCGATTTCTGCTTCGTGCGCGACACGGCGCGCGCCTTCCAGGCCGCGCTCGATGCGGACGGGGCGGGGGGCGAAGTGATCAACGTTGCGACCGGTCACGAGATCGCGATCGGCGAGCTCGCGGCGCTGATCGCCGGGCTGATGCGCGCGGACGTCGAGATCGAGACGGAAAGCCAGCGCGTGCGGCCGGAGAAGAGCGAGGTGGAGCGCCTGTGCGGGGCAGGCGCGAAGGCGGCGCGGCTCCTCGGCTGGCAGCCCGAGTACGGCGGCCGCGAGGGGCTCGTCCGGGGCCTCGAGGAGACGATCGCGTGGCTGCAGGACCCCGCCAACCTGGCCCGCTACCGGCCCGGGACCTACACGCTGTAGGTCAAGCACCAAGTCACAAATTCCAAACGGCCCCCAGTTCTGGAGTTGGCGCTTGAGGTTTGGAGTCTTGTTTGAGAGTTGGTGTTTGGAATTTGGAGTTTGTTCGAGATTTGGTGCTTGGAACCTGGAGCTTGCGTGAGATTTGGTGCTTGGAATTTGGACCTTGTCGCATGAGCCACGACGACTTCGCCCGCGAGATACTGGAGCGCATCCGGCGCTGCCTGCCGCACGGAGACGCCTTCGCTCTGCACGAGCCGAGATTCGAGGCGAACGAGTGGAGCTACCTCAAGCGCTGCCTCGACAGCGGCTGGGTGTCGAGCGCCGGCCCGTTCGTCGACGAGTTCGAAGCGAAGATCTGCGAGTTGACCGGCGCGCGCCACGCCGTCGCGACCGTCAACGGGACGGCCGCGCTGCACGTCTGCCTCAAGCTCGCGGGCGTCGCGGCGAACGACGAGGTGATCGTGCCGGCGCTGACCTTCGTTGCGACGGCCAACGCCGTGAGCTACTGCGGAGCGGTGCCGCACTTTGCCGAAGCCGCGGCGGCGACCCTCGGGATCGATGCCGGGAGGCTGGCGGATCATCTCGCCAAAGTGGCGGAGCTGCGGCAGGGCGCCTGCTACAACGGAGCCACCGGCCGGCGCATCCGCGCCGTGGTGCCCATGCACACGTTCGGCCACCCGTCGGATCTCGACGGCCTGGAGCGGGTGTGCCGCGATTTCGGCCTCGCGCTGGTCGAGGACGCGGCGGAATCGCTGGGCTCGCGCTACCGCGGCCAGCACACCGGGACGCGCGGAGTGCTCGGCGCGCTGAGCTTCAACGGCAACAAGATCGTGACGACCGGCGGCGGCGGCGCGCTGCTCACGGCCTCTCCGGATCTCGCGCGCGCCGCGCGTCACCTCACTACGACCGCGCGCCTCGATGCGCGCGGCTGGGAATTCGTGCACGACGCGGTCGGCTACAACTACCGGCTGCCGAGCCTCAATGCCGCGCTCGGCCTCGCCCAGCTCGAAGCGCTGCCGACGCTCCTCGCCCGCAAGCAGGCGCTCGCCGCGCGCTACATCCGCGAATTCTCGGAGTTCCGCGGCGCGCGCATGTTCGAGGCGCCGGACTTCGCCGACAGCAACTACTGGCTCAACACGCTGCTCCTCGATGCGGACGAGATCACCGGCCGCGACGCGGTGCTCACCGTCCTGAACGAGAACGGCATCGGGGCGCGTCCCGTGTGGCGGCTCATGCACCGGTTGCCCATGTACCGGGATTGCCCGCGCATGGATCTGCCGGTCGCCGAGGACCTGGAGCGGCGTATCGTCAACGTGCCGAGCAGCCCTCACCTCGGGCGGGAGTTGGCATGATCGTTGCCTCCATCGCGCGGCTGGTGCCCGCGGCGTAGTCTCGTCCCGCGCCGGGTCACAAGCCGGGAATCACCGCATCCACGCAGTCGAAACGCCCGAGCTCCATACGGGGAGTGGCCGAGTCGTTGGGATGCTTGTTGACGGTCACCGCCGCCCGGTAGCCCAGCGACGTGAGCACTCGGGTGGTGAGCGGGTTATAGCTGCCCGAGGGATAGCTCATGTAGAGCGGCCGGTCGCCGATGACCGGGCGCACGAGCGCCGTCGCGTGATCCAGCTCTCGCACCTGGTCGGTGAAATAGAGCCGCCCGAGCTGGCGGTGCAGGTGCCCGTGGACGCCGATCTCCATTCCTTCCTCCTGCAGGATCGCCATATCGCCGCGCGACAGGTAGAGGCGGTCGAACACGGCTCCCTCGTCGGGGAAATACCTGGCGAAGACCTGCGACAGCACCGGATTTATGATCTCGTGGTCGGCGCAATCGAGCATCCACTTCATGCTGCACGTCAGGAGATCGTCCAGGTAGTCTGCCTTGAACGCAGGATCGGCCCTTATCCTGAGCACTTCGGGAAGCAGGGGATTCAACTCCTCGACCAGGCGCTCGGCTCCGATCTCGGCGAGCAGCAGATGCCGCTTCTGGACGTTGACAACGCGCCGCTCCTCGAGGATGGCGGTAGGAATGAAGAAGACCGCCTTCGCCTTGAGCTCCCGCAGGACCGGCAGCGCGCCCTCCACTGCGTCCCTGACGCCGTCGTCGAAGGTCAGCACGCAGGTCGGACGCGCACCGCGGTAGTCCAGCATCTCGGTGAGCGTGAGTATCTCGTAGCGCTCCTTGAGCGCCGTTACCTGCCGCCGGAAACGATCGATGCCGAACGCGCGCAGGTCGCCGCCGTCTCGCACATAGTGGTACATCACGATGATGTTGTTCATCGGGCGAGGCTTTCGATGAGCGCAACCGGCCGCGGGCCGGCGGCAGCGTAATCCCGCACCATCCCGGCGGCGATGTTTTCGTAGATCCGTCGCACGACCGCGTCGGTGAAATCCTTCTTGTAGTACACCCTGCCGTGTCCCAGGTCCTGGGGATGGGCGGGCGGCGGACCGGCGCGCCGCGCGTGCTCTACGATCCTCAGCACGAGGTCCGCTGCGACGGCGACGTTCTTGCAACCTATCGTGTGCGTGTTGTCCTCCGCCTCCCACTGCGGGCGGCCGTGCAGGAGGATGTTGCCGCTGTCGATGCCGGGATCGACGTGATGTATCGTCACGCCGACGTACTCGAGCTCCCGGTTGTAGAACGGGAATACGTTCGTTCCCGTTCCCCGGTAATAGGGACTCAGCCCCGCGTGGAAGTTGATCATGCGGCCGGAAAAAGCCCGAATGAACGAATCGCGGATGAGCGAGGTGCTCAGCACGACGATCATTTCGGGGTCGAGCCCGACGACCCTGCGGATCACGTCCTCGTCGTTGATGGCGCCCGCGGCTATCTCGATGAAGGTGCGATCGGTCAGGAAGTGTCCGGCGGCGTCGACAGTCGCCGAGAAGGAGGCGATCTCCTGCGCGTGGAAGTCATCGAAGTGGCGCCGGATGAGAGGCGTGGGCGCCGCATCGTGGCTTCCCCAGGGCGCTTCGGGCTGACGCTCGACGAGCATCAGGCCGTCGGGAAGCCGGCTCAGTATCCGGTTGGCAAAATACCGGTGGCGCAGCTTGTCGCCGGTCATTATCAGGACCGGCACGCGCCGCGATGTTGCTCGTTCTGCCATGGCCGTGGCGGCGTACGCGGGCTACGTGCCTTCGTTGGCGCGTCGCAGCTCTTCGCTCCGCCCGACGTCGATCCAGTCCTCCTCGATGGGGTAGACCGCAACGCGCCGCTTCTGCGCCAGCAGCTTCTCGAAGAGCGTGGTGATCGGGAAGAACGCCCCGGCCGGCACGAGGGCGAGCACGTCGGGGTCGAGCACGTAGATGCCGGCGTTGATGAGATAGTGCGGCGCGGGCTTTTCCGAGAGCTCGACCAGCTGATCGTCGCGCTGGGTCACCACGCCGAAGGGGATCTCCACCGAGTAGTGGCGCGCGGCGAGCGTCGCGCACGCGCCCTGCCGCTCGTGGAACTGGAGCAGCCGGGAGACGTCGACCTGGGTGACCAGGTCCCCGTTCATGACCAGCAGCGGATGCTGCTGCGGCTCGGGGAGGAGCGACAGCGGCCCCCCCGTGCCGAGCGGCGCGGACTCGCGCAGGTAGGTGATGGCGCAGCCGTAGCGCTCGCCGTCGCCGAAGTGCCCGGTGATGATGTCCGCCAGGTAGTTGACCGAGATGTAGATCCGCTTGACGCCCCAGCCGACGAGGTGCAGCACGATGCGCTCGAGGATCGGCCGGCCGGCCACCGGCACCATCGGCTTCGGCACCCGGTCGGTCAGGGGCCGCAGCCGCCTGCCCTCTCCGCCCGCCATGATGACCGCGGCGTTGGGCTTGGCGGCCGTGCCGAGCAGCGTTTCGAGGAAGTGGATGCCAAGGAGCTCCCGCCGCGGCCCCACCACCGGCACGTGGCGGATGCGGCGCGCCCGCATGAGGTCGAGCACGCCCGCGCGGTCGGCCTCGGGGCCGACGTGCACGTAACCGGTGGTCATCACGCTGCTCACCGGGGCTTCCAGCGCAAGGCCGGACAGGAGCCCGCGGCGGATGTCGCCGTCGGTAACGACTCCCTGCACGCGGCCCGCGGCGTCCGCCACCAGCGCGATCTCGCGCCAGTTGTCGGTGATGACGCGCATGGCGTCGCGTATCGTCCGGTCCGGCTCGACGACGAGCTTCTGCAGCTCAGGAGACAGGGATGGCGGCATATCCGGTCACTTGCGGCACGTCACGATCCAGTGCGTTATCTCGCGCGCTCCATTTTCCGCCGAGCACGCCATGTGCTCCAGCGTGAGCTCGCGAAACTCCCGGTACAACGCGGCGAGGCTCTCGCGCGTGGCGAAGCGGGTCTTGCCGAGCCCGGCGAACGGGCCTTCGCGGACCTCGCGCAGCGTCGTCGCGTCGATGCGCTCTCCCGTCCCGTCCCCCCAGCAGCCGCTGCGGGGCGTCAGGGAAAAGTGGAAGCCGCCGGGCTTCAGCACGCGGTGCACCTCGCCGACGATGGCGCGCGCCTCCTCCTCGGCGTTGCACGCCAGGCAGACGACGTCGAGCGCCGCGTCGAAGCTCGCGTCGGGAAACGGCAGTCGATCCACCGGGCCCACGACGAACTCGCCGGCGAGCCCCTCCTCGGCGAAGCGCTTGCGCGCCCTCGCGATCGCGGTCGGCGACGCGTCGATGCCGGTCAGGCGGAAGCCCTCGCGGGCGACGAGCCAGCTCGTCCCGCTGCCCGGCCCGCAGCCGATCTCGAGCATGCTCACGGCCGAGCGCTCGGGCGCCCGGTAGAAGTTGCGCGCGACGAAGCGCACGACCTCCTCCTGCGGGTAGCGGCCCCATTCCCGCTCGCGGAACACCCGTTCCCACACCTCGTCCCACGCCACCGCGCGCGCTCCCTCTTCAATGTCCCAGCTGGTACAGCAACTGCCCCTCGAAGGGCGAGACCGAGTATTTCCCCGTCGCGTAGTCGACCGCAAGCCTGCGCCGTACCCTGAGCGCGCTTTCCGCGAGCATGCCCTCGACCTCCGCGGGCGTGAAGAGATGCCCCATCGCCGGCAGGCTCGCGCCCCCGACCTGCCACGAATAGACGGCGTCGCCGCGCCGCACGTCGGGCGCGACGAAATCGAGGAGCCTGCGGCCGAGGACCCGCAGGCGCCCGTAGGCGGCCGTGTTGTGCCGGTTGTTGACGTCCACGAACAGCGCGCCGCCGGGGGCGAGGAGCCGCGCCATGGACTGCAGCGCCGCGACCCGGCGCGAGCGATCGGCCAGGTGGCCCAGCACGTTCCACAGGCAGAGGATCACGTCGAACGGGTCGCTTGCCGGGAGGCTCTCGGCGGTGGTCTCCCAGACGGCCTGCGGCGCGAGCTGCCGGCAGCGCGCCGCCATTTCCCGGCTCGGCTCGGCGAGCACCACGCGCTGCGCGCCCAGGGCGCGCGCGAGCGCCATGCCGCGCACCCCGTCGCCGGCGCCGACGTCGAGGACGGACCCGGCCGGCCCGGCGTGCTCCAGGACATAGCGGTCCACGGCCGCAAGGTAGGCTTCGCGGCGCTGCGCGATCTCGCGGTAATGCGGCGCGAGCGCATCGTAGACGTCCGTTGCCTGCCCCCCGGTGGCATGGCCGGCGCGCACTACGCGATATGCTCCCACGTGATCGGCATGTCCTCCCCGACCGGCGCCTTCAGGGTGCGGCCCAGCAGGCGGCCGAGCTCGGCGGGCTCGATGCCGCCCTGCGGGCGCTTGATCTCGATCATGTCCCGCGTGAGCCGCGCTCCCGCCGGGAGATCGCGCGTCGCCACCAGGCTCTTGCGGATCAGCGGCAGGTTGGGCAGCTCGCACGGCGCCGCGACCTTCGCGCCGGTGCCGAGCCCGCGGTTCGCGTCGCGCACCCCGTCGACCAGCGCCTTCAGCTCGTGCGGCTCCACCGAGGCGAGATGGTCCGGGCCCGGCAGGTTGCGATCGGTGGTGAAGTGCTTCTCCACGGCGCACGCCCCGAGCGCCGCGGCGGCGATGGCCGCGGCGATGCCGGCGGTGTGATCGGAGAAGCCCACCGGCAGGCCGAACTCACGCCGGAGCGTCGCCATGGCGCGCAGGTTCGCCTGCTCGACCGGCGCCGGATAGCTCGACACGCAGTGCAGCAGGACGAGCTCGGGACATCCCGCCGCAGTGATGGCGCGCACCGCCGCGCCGACCTCCGCGAGGTTGCTCGCCCCCGTGGACAGGATGGCGCCGATCCGCTTCGAGCCGAGATACTCGAGGAACGGGATGTTGGTGACCTCGGCGGAGCCGATCTTGATCGCGGCGACCTTCAGCTCGTCGCACAAAAGGTCGGCGCTGTCGAAGTCGAACGCCGTGCACAGGAACGGCATGCCGAGCTCCGCGCAGTAGCGCTTCAGCGAGGCAAGCGTCGCGCCGTCGAGCTCGAGCGCCTTGCACAGATCGAGCTGCCCGCCGTCGGCGCCGGTATTGGCTTCCTGGTACTGCGCCTTCGGCGCGTAGCGGCTGATCTCCTTCTCCGAGTTGAACGCCTGGAACTTGACCACGTCGGCGCCGGACTCGCGCGCGACGTCGACCATGCGGCGGGCGAGCGCGGGATCGCCGTTGTGATTGACGCCCACCTCCGCGATCACCACCGTGCGGTCGGCGCGGGAAAAATCGAAGTCCGCGGATTCAAGGTGCATGGCACTCGCCTGCAGCAGCGGGTTTCAGGGTCAGCGGCGGTAAAGAGGGAAGTAGTCCGACTCGAGCGTCGTCCCGAGCGCCGCGCGCTCGTGGGCGAGCTTCAGCTCGCACAGGCGGTCGTAGCTCGCGCGGTCGTGCACGCGGCCGTAGGTGCAGAGCGTCGCGGCCGACCCGCCGAATCCCGACTTGAAGCGCAGGAGGCTGTCGTCTTCCCGCGCCGTGACCCCGCCGCCCAGGTGGTAGATGCGGTCGCCGGCCCGCCTGGCCCACAGCGCCGTCTCGTGGAGGAGCAGGTTGTTCGGCCGCAGGTGGAAGAACGCATCGTCGGAGCCGCCGAAATGATAGTAGGCAATACCGGAATCATGCAGCAGCAGGTAGGCCGAGGCAAGCGCTCCGTCGACGCGGGCGAAGAAGAGCGCGACGCGGTCGGGGCCGAGGAGCCGCGCGCAGGTGCGGAAGTAGCCCTCCGGAAAGTACCACCGGTCCGCCGCGCCGTGCCGGGCCATCGTCATGGCGTACAGGCGCTCGAATTCCGCGAAGTTCTGCGCGTCGAGCGCCACCCGCTCGACGCCGACCCCCGCGCGGCGCGCCCGCTGTATGCTGCTCCTGTGCCCGCGGCTCACCGCCTGCCACAGCGCCGTCTCCTCGCGCGCGAGGTCGAGCCAGATCACGCGCTTCTCCTCGCGCGGGCTCACGCCGCTCCACCCGGCGACGAGGCGGCGGTTATCGAGGAGCGGATGGAGCGAGCAGAACTCCGAGGCGATCCGCTCGCCGAGGCACCAGGCACGCAACCGCTCGTCGAAGCGCGCCAGCAGGCCCGGCGCCGCGGCGCCGCCGGGATCGGAGCAGAGGGGCCCGCCGTAGCCGTAGGCGTTGGCGATATCGCGGTACGGCTCGGTGACGCCCTGCTGCGCGAGAAAGGGCAGTGCGTTGAGCCGCCGCACGACGAACGGCTGCAGCGCGAAATCGCGCCCGTCCACGAGGCAGGCGAGCCGCGGCTCGTGGCCGTACGTGGCCTCGTATACGAGGCCGTACTCCGGCAGGAAATGGAGATCGTTCAACTCCGGCGGCAGTCGCCCCACGAGCTCCGACCAGAGCCGGCCCTCATCCCCGGTCGCGGCGAGGACCCGGAATTCCATCGGTCACTTCGGGAGCGGCGGCTGATCGAGAAGCGGCTCGCCCGCGGGCAGCCACTTCGCGAGCAGCGCCGGCGTGAGGCGCAGCCCGCGCAGCACGTCGAGCGTGCGCCGCGCCGCGCGGCCATCGCCGTACGGGTTGACGCAATCCGCCAGCGCGGCCCGGAATCCGGCATCGGACAGCGCGTAGCGGACCGCCTTGACGATCGCGCCCCGGTCGTAGCCGACGTCGACGACGTTGCACGCCCGCGTGCGCCCGTGCTGCCGCGTGCCGACGTTGACCACGGGCAGCCGGAACGACGCGGCTTCGAGTATGCCGCTGCTCGAATTGCCGACCATCGCCGCCGCGATCCGCATGAGGCTCAGGTACTTGCGGGAACCCAGGTGCGGCACCACGCGCAGGAACGGCTGGCCGGCCCAGGACTCGAGCACGCGCACCATCTCCGCGCCGCCGGCATCGGTATTGGGATAGGTGAAGACGGTCTGCATCCCCAGCGCGGAGAGGGCCGACAGCGTCTCGGTCATCTGGCGCGCCGCGTCCGCCGCCTCCGTGGTCACCGGGTGCTGGGTACCGAGCACGATGGGCCGGGCGAGATCGAGACCGAGCTCGAGCGCGATCTCCTCCGGCGGCACGGGCTGCAGGGACAGGATCACGTCGAGCGCCGGCTCGCCGACCTCGATGACGCGGGCCGCGCTCTCGCCGCGCGCGAGGAGGCGCGCGCCGCTTTGCGCGCAGGTCGTCAGGTGGACGTGCGCGAAGCAGGAGATGGCGTTGCGTATCGGCTCGTCGATCGAGCCCGTCGCATCACCCCCCGACATATGGACGATCGCGACGTTCTGGTGCGCCGCGGCTATCGCTGCGGCCAGCATCTCGCCGCGGTCTCCCTGCAGCAGCACGACCTGCGGCCGGACCTGCTCGATGACCCCGGCCATCGCCACGACCGCCTCGCCCAGCCCGCGCGCCATCGCGGCCCCGGAGACCGCCGTGTCGCTGACGGTGACGTAGTGCAGCCGCCCGTAGCGATCGCCCTCGACCTCCTCGAGGCTCGCCCTGAACTGCGGCGCGAGGTGCATGCCGGTGACGACCAGGTCGAGCTCCAGGTCCGGCGCGGCGGCGACCGCGGCGTAGACCGGGCGCATGGCGCCGTACTCGGCGCGCGTGCCGGTGACCGCGAGCACTTTCCGCGTCACGAGCGCGCTCCGCCGGACGCGAGCAGGAATTCCGCCCACGCGAAGTCGAGCGGCGTGTCGATGTCGACCGAGGCGATCTCATCCATGACGAGCGGGACGACCCGCCTGCCGTAGATCCGGCCGCGCACGACGAGCGAGCGCTTGATGACGAATACCGCCCCGTTCTCGGCGAAGACATCCGGCAGCTCCCCGCGCTGCAGAGCCATCCGGGCCAGCGTGTGGTACGGGCGGATGGCGGCGCCGGCGCGCGTCCACACCCAGTACGGGTGATCCCTGGCCGCGCGCACGGAGGTGACGGTGTCCGCCGCGCGCGCCTCGAAGAGAGCGATCGCCTCGTCTATGTGCGCGCCGGTGCGAAACGGGGAAGTCGGCTGGAGCAGGACGACGGCATCGACGGGCGGATGGGCGCGCTCGTATTTCATCAATGCGTCGGCGAGCGCGCCGGTGACGGAGCTCTTGTCGCGCGCCAGGCGCGCGGGGCGCAGTCCCTGGGGATCCACCCCCTGCCCGGCCGCGAAGCGGGCGATTTTCGCGTCGTCGGTCGACACGACCACGGCCGTCAGGCGGCGCGCGGAGCGCGCGGCTTCCACGCAGTAGGCGATGAGCGGCTTGCCGGCCAG
>Ga0075425_100007241_pt1 | contig 11711 bp, 4 predicted proteins | sample SoiMethybrSBSTD4_FD_75300 | JGI IMG/M metagenome (GOLD analysis project Ga0075425, IMG submission 75300) | Bulk soil microbial communities from a Populus tree surrounding site in Tennessee, USA - Soil MetaG P. TD hybrid SBSTD4 | ecosystem: Environmental > Terrestrial > Soil > Tree plantation...
ACGTCGTGCGGCTTGACCGCGTGCGTGTCGAGGATGCCGATCGACAGCGAATAGCATCCCGGCAGCAGCCGCAGCGACGGGATGACGAGATCGATGTGGCCGTCGCGATCGACGGTGCCGAGATCGAGCCGCGCGAGCCGGGTATTGGTGCCGTGACAGTAAACGCCGTCGCCGCGATGGATGTCGACGGCGAAGTGCGGCCGATCCACCGGACGTGAGGTCTTGTAATGGATGCGGACGGTCAAGCCGTCGCCGGTCTCGATCGTCTGCACCGGGCGATCGAGATCGTCGAACACTTCGACGCCGGCCAGGCGAATGCCGCCGTCGGTCGGCCGATCGGCATCACGGTTCGAGGTCACGCTCCGGTACGCCTGCACCGCTGCCGCCGGCTCGCCGTCGAAGCGGACGCGGCCGTGATCGATCAGCACCGCGCGGTTGCACAGGTCGAGCACCGCCGTGAGGTTGTGCGAGACGAAGACGAGGACGACCCCGCCGTCGCGCAGCGCATGCATCCGCTCGACACACCGCTCCTGGAATCGCGCGTCGCCGACGCTCAGCACTTCGTCGATGAGCAGGACGTCCGGGTCGAGATGGGCGGCGATCGAAAACCCGAGCCGGGCGTTCATGCCCGACGAGTAGCGCTTGACCGGCGTGTCGATGAATTCCGGAATACCGGCGAACTCGACGATCTCGCTGAACTTGCGCGCGATCTCGGCCTGCTTCATGCCCATGATCGCGCCCTGCAGGTAGACGTTCTCGCGGCCGGTGAGATCCGGATGGAAGCCCGCCGCCACTTCGATGAGCGCGCCGACACGGCCGCGCACCTCGCACCTGCCCCGGGTCGGCTTGAGAATCCGCGTCAAGAGCTTGAGGACGGTCGATTTGCCGGCGCCGTTCGGACCGATGATGCCGAGCGCCTCGCCCGGCCCGACGTCGAACGAGACGTCGTTGACGGCCCAGAACTCTTCCGCCGTCAGCTCGTCGCTGCGCGGACGCACCAGCCGCTTGAGCGTCGATGGAATCAGATCGCGCAGGCTGTCGTGCCGCTCGCCGCGGCGGAACTTCTTCCAGACGCCGTTGAAGGTCACTCCCGGTCGGTTCATGTCAGACGTTTTCCGCAAACTGGAATTCAGCACGGTGAAAGAGAACCCACGCGAACGCGAGCAGCACGATCGACACGGCCGCCGCGGCTGCGAACGGGCCCATCGCCGGCAGCCGGCCCTCGAGCAGCGTGGCGCGATAGGCGTCGATGATCGGCGTCATCGGATTGAGCATCAGCAGCGCGCCCATGCGGCCGCCGATCCGCTCGACCGGATACACGACCGAGGTCGCGAACATCCAGACCGCCAGCACGATCTCGAACAGGTACTTGATGTCCCTATAGAAAAGGTTGGCCATCGCGAGCAGCAGCGCGACGCCGGCCGTGAACAGCACGTGGACGATCACGACGACCGGCACGAACAGCGCCGCCCAGCCCGGCGCGACGTGGTAGTACGCCATCAACCCGAAGAGCACGACCGAGGAGACGGCGAAGTCGACCAGCGAGACCAGAATCGTCGCGAACGGGAAGATCTCGCGCGGGCAGTACACCTTCGTGACAAGGCTCGTGTTGCTGGTCAGCGACAGCACCGCGAAGCGCTGCGTCGACGCGAAGAAGTTCCACGTGCACAGCCCGCAGTACGCGAACAGCGGGTACGGGAGACCGGTGTCGATCGGCGCGACGCGCGTGAAGATCACCGAGAAGACGGCGGTGTTGACCAGGGGCATGAAGATCGCCCAGCCGAACCCCATGACCGTCTGCTTGTATCGCAGCAGGAGATCGCGCACGGTGATGCGCACGAGGAGCTCGCGGTAGTCCCGCTGCTCGACGAACATCTCGCGAACGTCGGCGGCGAGGCGTGCAGAAACGACAGAAACGGTTCGCATCGTCAGCGTATCAACTGAGTTATGTGCGAGACGCCGGCGCATTCGGCAGACGACCGGTGCACGCGGCGTTCAGAACGTTCGTGACAGGAGCAAGGAGTTCGCCAAAGGTCATCCGCCAGCAATTGAGAGGGCGAACAGCACCATAGCGTCAGTCCAACCCTCGAAAGGTCTGCCGGAGGAGTGACAAATGTCTCAGCGCGTCACCGCCCTGGGACCAGCCGGCACGCGCGAGTCGATCGTCGCGACGGCGGAGAGACGTCGAAAGCGAGGACTGGAACCAGTCGGAGATGGAGACGGAGAATTGAACGCGTGACCGAGCGGGTGAAAAGCGCGAAGTCCCGCAGCGCGGAGACCAAACGCGCGCTGCCGGAGTTGTCAGACGACGTCGGCCGCGTCGCCAGACGCCTCGGCCAGCGCACGCGTGCGCTGCAGCACAGTGCCCGCCGTCGTGTTGATTCTCAGGTGATAGGCAACTGAGAACTGACTGAGAAGATCGTCCATCGCGTTCAGCAGAACGGACGCGAATCGGTCTTCGTCGTCGTCGGTGAGGGACGAAATCAAACGGATGTCCACAGGCTTTCCTCTGCACGCAATGAGCGACCGGGCGCTGCGATGACGATGGTCGTGCAATCGCCGTTCCTTACAAACCCTTCGTCCACGCTAAGGAATTTGCAGGCGCCCTGCCGCGCCATCGATCACGAAGATCGACATCCGCGCCGCCATCGAGACAAAAGTCAGCGTCTGGTCCGTCTTCATCGAAGCCGCGCGCGGCATCGCGCTGATTTTTCCGGCGCGAACGCCATCTGACCTCTGGCGTTCTTCTTGCTCCCTCGGTCGCACACTGTCATGAGAATCCTTCTGTCGCTTAGTGGAGTGATGATGCTCGCCGCCCCTGTTGTTCGCGGCGCGAGCGCGTTGATCGTGCCGGCTCAGCACGCCGCCGCCACGCTGTGGTTATCGGAGCCGAGCGGGTTGCTGGTCATGGGCGTTGGCTTCGTCCTGCTCGCCAGCCAGCTTCATCGGAAAAAATCGTGAGACGCGCGCTTCTCTTACTCGGTGTGCTCGGCACGGCGCTGGGCATCACGTCAGATCCGTCGTCCGCCCAGTGCGCAAACCCGATCGCCTGCGAGAATCTGCTGCCCGGGAACCTTCCGAGTGAGTGGGACATCACCGGCGCCGGCGATCCGACGATTCAGGGCTTCACCACCGACATCAGCGTCGATCAAGGACAAACCGTCCGCTTCAAGATCGATACGACGGCGACGGCGTATCACATCGACATCTACCGCATGGGCTATTACGGCGGACGCGGCGCCCGCAAGGTGGCGACGGTTCAACCGACCGCCACGCAGGTCCAGCCGAATTGCTTGTCGAATGCGACCACCGGCCTCGTCGACTGCGGGAACTGGGCGGAGTCGGCGTCGTGGGACGTCCCGGTGACCGCCGTCTCCGGCATCTACATCGCCAAGCTTGTTCGAGATGCCGGCGGAGCCGGCTCCAGTCACGTCGTGTTCGTCGTCAGGGACGACGACGGGCATTCCGATCTGCTGTTCCAGACGTCGGACACGACGTGGCAGGCCTACAACCAGTACGGCGGCAACAGTCTTTATGTCGGAAATCCGGCGGGCCGCGCCTACAAGGTCAGCTACAACCGCCCGATCACGACGCGCGGGACCACGCCGGAGGACTGGGTATTCAACGCTGAGTACCCGATGGTGCGGTGGCTCGAATCAAACGGTTACAACGTCAGCTACAGCACCGGCGTCGATACCGATCGCAGCGGTGCGCGGCTGCTCGATCATCGCGTCTTCATGTCAATCGGCCACGATGAGTACTGGTCGGCGGGCCAGCGCGCCAGCGTCGAAGCCGCACGAAACGCCGGCGTCCATCTCGCGTTCTTCAGCGGCAACGAAGTGTTCTGGAAGACGCGGTGGGAGAACGGCACCGATTCGTCGAATACGCCGTATCGCACGCTCGTCACCTACAAGGAAACGCACGCCAATGCGGTGATCGATCCGCAGGATCCGCCGACATGGACCGGCACCTGGCGCGACCCGCGCTTCAGCCCGCCCGCCGACGGCGGCCGGCCGGAGAACGCGCTCACCGGAACCATCTTCACCGTCAACGGGCGCGACATCCGCTCCATCGTCGTGCCGTCGGCTGACGGCAAGATGCGCTTCTGGCGCAACACGACGGTGGCGACGCTGGCCGCGAACGCGTCGGCGACGCTGCCGAACGGCACCCTCGGCTACGAGTGGGACGAAGACCTCGACAACGGATTTCGTCCGGCGGGCCTGATTCGGTTGTCGACGGCCACGTACGACGTGCCGTCGTACATACAGGATTTCGGATCCAACTACGCCACCGGCACCGCCACGCACCACCTCACGCTCTATCGTCACAGCAGCGGCGCGCTCGTCTTCGGCGCCGGCACCGAGCAGTGGCAGTGGGGCCTCGACAGCAATCACGACTTCGCGGGTCCGGCAGCCGACGTCCGCATGCAGCAGGCGACGTTGAACCTGCTCGCCGACATGGGCGCGCAGCCGACGACGATGCAGTCGGGTCTCGTCGCCGCGACGGCGTCGGCGGACACGGTCGCTCCGACATCAACCATCACGGCGCCTGCGGCGAACGCGACGATCGCTCCTGGAGCAGCTGTCACGATCACTGGCACCGCAACCGATACCGGGGGCGGCGTGGTCGGCGGCGTCGAAGTATCAATCGACGGCGGCGTGACGTGGCATCCGGCCAACGGACGCGCGAGCTGGACGTACAACTGGGTCGCCAGCGGATCCGGCTTCGTCACGATCAAGAGCCGCGCGGCCGACGACAGCGCGAATCTGGAAACACCGTCGGCCGGCGTCACGATCACGGTCGGCGGCGGCTCGAGCGGCGCGTGTCCCTGCAACATCTGGAGTCCGAGCACCATTCCGGCCGGCGCGGATCCCGACACGGGCAACGTCGAGATCGGCACCAAGTTCCGAACCAGCGCGGCCGGAACGATCTCGGGCATCCGTTTCTACAAGTTCTCGAACAATACCGGCTCGCACATCGGCAGCCTGTGGTCGAGCACGGGGACGAAGCTGGCAGGCGCGACGTTCTCTGGCGAAACAGCGTCGGGCTGGCAGCAGGTGAACTTCACGACGCCCGTCTCTGTCAGCGCGAACACCACCTACATCGCCTCGTACCATGCGAACGTGGGGCACTACGCCGTCAACAGCGCGTACTTCGCCGCAGGCGGTGTCACCAATGGGCCGCTGACCGCGCTCGCCGAGGGCGTCGACGGCGGCAACGGCGTGTACCGGTACGGCGCCGGCAGCATCTTCCCGAACTCCACCTTCAACTCGGAGAACTACTGGGTTGACGTCGTCTTCAACGGTCCGGGCGGCGGAGCCGACACGACCGTGCCATCAGTCGCGGGTGTGACGCCGGTCAACGGCGCCGGCAAGGTCGCCACGACTGCAACGGTCACCGCCACGTTCAGCGAAGCGATGACGGCGGCGACGATCAATACGACCACGTTCCAGCTGTTCGATTCCACGGGAGCGCAGGTCGCGGCGGCGGTCGGCTACAACGCGACGACGCGAACCGCGACGCTGACGCCATCGGTTGCACTCGCCACTTCGAAGACGTATACGGCGCTAGTCGAAGGCGGGACGACCGACCCGCGCGCCAAGGACTCGGCGGGCAACGCGCTCGCGGCGAACGTGTCCTGGTCGTTCACGACGATCGGTGGGCCCGATACCTCGGCGCCCACGGTCGCATCGGTGACGCCGACGAGCGGTGCCACCGGCATCGCGCTGAACACGACGGTCACAGCCACGTTCAGCGAAGCGATGGACTCGACGACGATCAACACGTCGACGATCGAGCTGCGCGCGCCAGGCAACGTCCTGGTGACGGCGAACGTCACCTACGACAGTGCGACGCGGACCGCGACACTGCAGCCGACTGCCGCACTCATTCAGACGACAACTTACACGGCGACGGTCAAGGGCGGCGCGACCGATCCGCGAGTCAAGGATCTCGCGGGTAACGCGCTCGCCGCCAACTTCACCTGGTCGTTCACGACCACGACGCCCGACACCACGCCCCCGACAGTCAGCAGTGTGACGCCGACCAGCGGCGCGACCGGTGTCGCGGCGACGACAGCGGTCACCGCAGTGTTCAGCGAGGCGATGGACGCGACGACGATCGGCACCACGTCGTTCGAACTGCGTAATCCGAGCAACGCGCTCGTCGCCGCGACCGTCACCTACAGCTCGGCGACGCGGACCGCGACGTTGACGCCGACCGCGGCGCTTGCCGCGACGACGACGTACACGGCAACAGTCAAGGGCGGAACCGTCGATCCACGCGTGAAGGACGCCGCCGGCAACGCGCTGGCCAGCAACTTCACCTGGTCGTTCACGACCGCGGCCGCTCCCCCGCCGCCGCCGCCGGCGACGACGATTTGGCCGGCGACCGTCGTGCCGGCCGGAGCCGACACCGACAACCAGGCCGTCGAGATCGGGACGAAATTCCGGTCGGACGTGGCCGGCTACATCACCGGCCTGCGCTTCTACAAGTTCTCGACCAACACCGGGACTCATACCGCTCATCTGTGGTCGCGCACCGGCACGTTGCTCGCCACCGCGACCTTCACGGGCGAGACGGCGTCGGGATGGCAGCAGGTCAGCCTGGCCACGCCGGTCGCGATCGCGGCCAACACGACTTACATTGCGTCGTACCACGCGCCGATCGGGCACTACGCCGTCAACGGCGCGTACTTCGCGTCGACGGGCGTGGACAACGCGCCGCTGCACGCGCTGGCCACCGGCATCGACGGCGGCAACGGCGTGTATGCGTACGGCGCGCCCGGCACGTTCCCGTCCAACACGTTCAACTCGGAGTGCTACTGGGTCGATGTCGTCTATGCGACGTCGCTCGGGCCGGATACCACGCCGCCGGTCGTCGCCGCCACGTCGCCGCTCAACGGGGCGACCGGCGTGAACGCCGCCAACATCATCACGGCGACGTTCAGCGAGGCCATGGACCCGACGACGATCGGCACGCCGACGTTCGAGCTGCGCGATGCGACGAACGCACTCGTCGCTGGGACCGTCGCCTACGACACGTCCACGCGGATCGCGGCGTTCGATCCGACAACGACGCTGAACTATCTGACGACCTACACCGCCAAGATTCGCGGCGGGACCGGAGGCGCCGAAGGCGGCGCCGGCGTGGAGGACGTGGCCGGAAACGCGATGGCCGCTGATTTCACCTGGTCGTTCACCACCGGTCCGGCGCCTGGCGCATGTCCGTGCAGCATCTGGAGCACCGCCACGATCCCGGCTGGCGCCGACAGCGATCCGAGCGCGGTCGAAATCGGCACGAAGTTCCAGGCGGACACGGACGGATTCGTGACCGCGATCAAGTTCTACAAGTTCGCCACCAACACCGGCTCGCACGTGGGAAGCGTGTGGTCACGCACCGGCACGCGGCTCGCCAACGTCACGTTCACGAACGAGACCGCGTCGGGCTGGCAGACGATGACGCTCCCGACGCCTGTGCCGATCACGGCGAACACGACCTACATCGTCTCGTATCAGACGACCGTCGGCCACTACGCCGTGAACGGCCAGTACTTCAACATCGGCGTCACGAATTCGCCGCTGCGCGCGCTTGCGACCGGCGTCGACGGCGGTAACGGCGTCTACGGCTACGGCCCGGCCGGCACGTTCCCGTCCAACACGTTCAACTCGGAGAATTACTGGGTCGATCTGGTCTTCAATACGTCCCTCGGACCGGATACGACGCCGCCCACGATTCCGTCGGTGACGCCGTCGAACGGTTCAACCGGTGTGGTTTCGAATGCCAACATCACCGGGACGTTCAACGAAGCGGTCAACGCCACGACGGTGACCACGTCGTCGTTCCTGCTCGTCGAAACCGCGACGGGTAGTCCGGTGTCCGCGACCGTGAGTTACGACGGCCCCACGCGAACGGCGATTCTCGATCCGACCGGTGGTCTCGCCTACTCGACGACCTACACCGCGACGATCAAAGGCGGCGCGAGCGGCGTGAAGGATCTCGCGGGCAACGCGCTGGCAGCCGACGTGTCGTGGTCGTTCACCACGAGTGCGCCGCCGCCGCCGCCGCCGAACGACGGTCCGGGCGGACCGATTCTGGTCGTGAGCTCGACGGGCAACCCGTTCAGCCGCTACTACGCGGAGATCCTGCGCGCGGAAGGTCTGAACGCATTCGCGGTCACCGACCTGACGAACGTGACGGCGACGCTGCTCGCCACCTACGACGTGGTGATCATCGGTGAAATCCCGTTGACGGCGGCGCAGGTCACGATGTTCAGCAATTGGGTCAATGGCGGCGGCAATTTGATCGCGATGCGGCCTGACAAGAAGCTCTTGCCGCTGCTGGGCCTGACAAATCTCTCGTCCACGCTCAGCAACGCCTATCTCGCCGTGGACGGATCCACGGCGCCTGGCGCCGGCATCGTCACACAATCGATCCAGTTCCACGGGTCGGCGGACGTCTATTCGCTCAGTGGCGCGACCGCCGTGGCCTATCTGTATTCAGGGCCGCTCGCCTCGACGCCCAACCCGGCGGTGAGTCTCAACACCGTCGGCATTGGTAGCGGGAAGGCCGCGGCATTCACTTACGATCTCGCGCGCTCGATCGTCTACACGCGGCAAGGCAACCCCGCGTGGTCCGGCCAGGAACGCGACGGCTTCACGCCGATCCGGTCGGACGATCTCTTCTTCGGCGCGTCGGCCACCGACGGCAAGCCGGACTGGGTCAACCTGGACAAAGTCGCGGTTCCGCAGGGCGACGAGCAGCAGCGTCTGCTCGTCAACCTGATCCTGTACTTGAACCGCGATCGCAAACCGCTGCCGCGCTTCTGGTACTTCCCACGGATGAACAAAGCCGTCGTGGTGATGACCGGCGACGATCACGGCAACGGTGGGACGGTCGGCCGGTTCAATGGATACAAGACGGCGAGCCCGGCGGGCTGTTCGGTCGCGGACTGGCAGTGCATCCGCGGCACGTCGTACATCTATCCGAACACGCCGATCAGCAATGCCACCGCCGCGGCATTCAACACCGACGGCTTCGAGATCGCGGTGCACGTCAGCACCAACTGCGCCGATTACTCGGCGGCGACGTTGCCGTCGTTCTACACGACGCAGCTTTCCACGTTCGCGTCGACGTTCCCGGGTCTGCCGGCGCCGACAACCAATCGCACGCACTGCATCGTGTGGAGCGACTGGGCGACGCAAGCGCAGGTCGAGTTATCGAAGGGCATCCGCCTCGATACCAACTACTACTACTGGCCTCAGAGCTGGGTCCAGAATCGACCGGGATTCTTCACCGGTTCCGGCATCCCGATGCGCTTCGCCGATACGACCGGCGCACTCATCGATGTCTATCAGGCGACGTCGCAGATGAACGACGAAGCGAGTCAGACCTACCCGTTCACGGTCAACGCGCTTCTCGACAAGGCGAATGGTCCGGAAGGCTACTACGGCGCGTTCACCGCGAACATGCACACTGACTTCAACCCGTCTGACGGCTCGATCGGGTCCGACGCGATCGTCGCGTCGGCCCAGGCGCACGGCGTTCCCGTCATCACCGCGCGTCAGCTGCTCACATGGCTCGACGGCCGCAACGGGTCGGCGTTCCAATCGCTCACGTGGAGCGCCAATGTGCTGACGTTCACGGTGGCCGTCGGCGCCGGCGCCAACGGGCTGCAGGCGATGCTGCCGACGACAATCACCGGAGGCGCGCTGAGTGCGATCACGCTGAACGGGACTCCGGTGACTTTCACGCGCCAGACGATCAAAGGAATCGAGTACGCAATCGTCCCGGTTGCGGCAGGCACGTATCGCGCGACCTACTAAACCGCGGCGCCACTTCAATCGGCGCCGCGCGCGCGATCCACGCTCTCCGAGTGGATCGCGCGATTGAAATCGCAAACACGACAACGTGGCCCAAGGGGTGTCCTTCGTGCGGCTCCAAATCCGACGACTGGTTTCCGCACTCGGGTTCACCGTGATGGCGGCGTTGGCGTCGACGTCGACGCCCGTCAGCGCGGCGTCAAACAATATCTGGAGCGGCCCGGTCACGCCGCTCGGGCCTGACAGCGACGCGAGCGCTGTCGAACTCGGTGTCCGCTTCCGTTCGGACATCAGCGGATTCATCACCGGGATTCGTTTCTATAAGTTCGCCGGCAACGCCGGGACGCACGTCGGGAATCTGTGGAGCAATACCGGCGCCCTCCTGGCGCGCGCGACGTTCACTACAGAGACCGCATCGGGCTGGCAGGTGGTGACGTTCGCGACGCCCGTCGCGATCGCCGCCAATACGGTCTACGTCGCGTCGTACCACACCGATGTCGGCCGCTACGCGGCGAACGCCAGCTACTTCATCTCGGGCTTCGACAACGCGCCGCTCCATGCGCTGGCGGACGGCGTCGGCGGCGCCAATGGCGTCTACCGCTACAGCACGACGACCGCCTTTCCCACTGACACGTGGAACGCGACCAACTACTGGGTCGACGTCGTGTTCTCGACGACGGCTCCCCCGGTGGCGGACACGACGCCGCCGATCGTTCAATCCGTTACACCCGCGATTCTCGCCACCTCGGTCAGTCCGAGCACCGTCGTCACGGCAACGTTCAGCGAGATGATGAGCTCCACGACGGTGAACTCGTCCACGTTCGAGCTGCGCGATGCGGCCGGCAACATCGTGCCGGCGACGGTCATGGCAGGCGGCGAAACGCCGACTGCGACGTTGACGCCGACAAGTGGACTGGCCTCGTCGGCGGGCTACATCGCGACAGTGAAGGGCGGCGCGAACGGCGTGAAAGATCTCGCCGGCAACGCCCTCGCGGGAAACTTCAGCTGGTCGTTCAGCACCATCGGCGAGGCGCCACCGCCGCCGCCGCCGGTCTCCCCCGTCGTCTGCCCATGCTCGGTGTGGAGCGGCGCGACCGCGGTCGGACCGATGGATGGCGATACCGGCCCCGTCGAGCTCGGGTTCCGTTTCCGTTCCGATGTCAACGGCTTCATCACCGGCATCCGCTTCTACAAGCACGCCGCCAACACCGGCACGCACATCGGCAGTCTGTGGACTGCGACCGGCACTCGACTGACTTCGGCGTTCTTCACCGGTGAATCCGCGTCGGGCTGGCAGGAAGTGACGTTCGCCAATCCGGTGACGATCACCGCGAACACGACGTATGTTGCCTCGTACCACACGGACACCGGTCACTACGCCGCGAGCGGTGGGTACTTCACGTCCGGATTCGACAACGCGCCGCTGCATGCGCTGAAGGATGGCGTCGACGGCCCGAGTGGCATCTATCGCTACGGCGCGAGTGCGTTCCCGACCGACACCTATCAATCGGCAAACTACTGGGTCGACGTCGTCTTCAGGACGACGCTCAACGCAGGCGGAACGACGACGCCGCTGACCGTGTCGTCGGTGACGCCCGCGGCCGGCGCAACCGGCGTCAGCACGACCAGCCTCGTGACGGCAGGTATCACCGGATTCCTCGACTACGCGTCGGTGAACTCGTCGACGTTCGAGCTCCGCGACTCGGCGGGCAACCTCGTGCCGGCTTCAGTTGGCGGCGGCGGCGAAACGCAGACGTTCACGCTCACGCCGGCGTCGCCGCTCGCCTACCAGACCACCTACACGGCAACCGTCAAAGGCGGCACGACCGGCATCAAGGACAGGTCCGGCAACGGCATGACGACGAGCTACACGTGGTCGTTTACGACCGC
>Ga0075425_100007245_pt1 | contig 11708 bp, 8 predicted proteins | sample SoiMethybrSBSTD4_FD_75300 | JGI IMG/M metagenome (GOLD analysis project Ga0075425, IMG submission 75300) | Bulk soil microbial communities from a Populus tree surrounding site in Tennessee, USA - Soil MetaG P. TD hybrid SBSTD4 | ecosystem: Environmental > Terrestrial > Soil > Tree plantation...
GGCAGAGTTTCGAGTAGCGATTGCCCCACTTTGGGAGCAAGGGTCGCAAGATGTGCCAGAAATCCGTAAACGTCGCCAATACTTTCATATTCCTGCGACACAAACGACAGGAATACATTTTCCTGGCTAAGACGAAATGCCAGGGATGCAGCCAAGGAAAGCATTCGCTCATAGCCGGGAGCCGAAGCCGCGCCCGGCATGGGATTATCAAACACCAGCCGCAGCCGACGCTCATCCTCGCGCGAGAATTCCCGCACTTTCAGGGAACCAGACTTGGCCGTAGCCTTCCAGTCCACGAAGCGCACCGAGTCTTCCGGCAGATATTCGCGAATGCGATATAGATCCGACCCTCGGCCTCGCTGATAAGCCTCAAGTTTCCCGGTGAGAACAGGCAACAGCTGAACCACCTCGTCGGGATCAGTCAAATGCGGGTAGACCAGGACCTCTCGCGACAAGGCCATTCTGCGTGTCTTGGTGAGAAAGGCAAAAGGGAAGCGGGTTGAAAGGCTAAACCGTTCCTGATACCGGCCCCGCTTCCGGAACTTCAGCTTCACTTCGGCTTGCAAATGCGATCCGGGCAACACCAGAGGGAAATATGCCGCTTCGTGGAAGACTCCGGACGGTTCGCCCACACTTACCCGCCGCAGCTTGCGATCAGGTAGCTGAAGCCACTGTTTTTCTGGAGGACGCCACGGTGGAACCGGAAAGGTGGTGGCCACCCAGCGCCAGCGAAGCTGTTGCTTCTGTCTCTCGATCGGAACTGCCGAAATTGAAAGTGACGGTACCCATCGGCGTGGATTGTGCACGCAAACCGTGGCCAATACATCGGTTCCTGCGAAAATGTTTTCAGGAACTTTGAGTTCCAGTTCCAACCCCCTTAAACATATGGATGAGGCGACGCCCGAAACCACGATTGCCGCCAGCATTGCCGCGACAATCATGTAAAGCAGGTTATTTCCGGTATTGAGCGCGGCTATGCCGATTAACAACACAATCAGCGCATAGAACATTCCGGCGCGAGTAACTTCGAAATCCAGCGCGTCGCGGAGTGGTCCCGCGCTGACCCGCCGCACCAGATATGGCACGATGCCCAACGCCACCGCAGCCGTCAGCAGCAGGGCCAGGGATGCCAGTACAACCGTGGCTATAACGTTGCCGGCATCGCGCGCTGCGCTGGAAAAAATGGCGGCGCCAAAGGCGACCGTAAGGCCAACCGTTGCCAACAGAAAACGGAACCATGCGCCTGAGTTTTCCGCGCGGAAGGCTCGCGTCAACGCGCGTAGCGCGGCAAGGCCAACGGTCTGAACCCCAGCCGACATGACAACCTGAGCGTAACACTGAAGAAAGGCAGTGTCAGGTTACTTCCTGTACGGAGGGGCGGTATTCCGGAAGTTCATCAAGATTCGACAAAATTCTTCCGGGCACTCCTCATAAGGAAGATGACCCGCTCCCTCCATAACCTCGATTCGCGCTGACTCGAAACATCTGCTGAGCGGGACCGCCGAAGCAGGATCAACTGTTCTGTCGCGGCTGCCCCAAACCAATAGAGTCGGGATTTTCGCGATCTTCGGCAGGGCAGCTTTAATCACATCCATGTCTTCGCGCCAAGTCTTCACGATGCTCACGCCATTCTCAAGGACTCCGGGGCGTTCCAAAGGTTGGAAGTGGCTGATGAGTGTTTCCTCAGTCAAGCGGGCGGGATCTCCGTACATTCTGCGAACGAAATAGCCTTGCACCGGTCGTGCCCAGCGCCCAATCGCCGGAAAACACGCAGCTATCACGGGAATTCGCAACAACCTTAGTCTTTTCCGTCCGATTCGCGACCAAGGATTGGCTGGAGAAACCAGCACCAGCCGGCGAACGCGCGTGACGTCCACAGAGGCGGCGACCATGACGGTTGCCCCTCCGTATGAGCTGCCGACAATGTCAGCGGAGTCAATGCCAAGGGCATCGAGAAATTCGAGCAATCGCGCCGCCGAAGCAGAAAGGCGGCAGTCCAATTTCGAACTGCATTCAGAAAATCCCGCCCCGGGCAGATCGGGAACAAAGACCTGATAGCTCTTTGCCAGGTCGGGAATTACGCGTCGCCAGTTAGATGAATAACCCAGCAACCCGTGTACGAGAACGATCGCCGGTCCCGAACCAGCATGCAAAAACCGCACGCGCAATCCATTCACCCGAGTCCAGCGTTCGTCGAAACCGCCTGGAGATCCGGAGCGGGTATAATCCGATTTCAGCATTCTGTTCCCGGCGGACAACTTTCCGTTCAATCCGAGATTCTATCTGCGCAGATATCGCCTCTGTCGCTTCTGTAAAGGGGAGCTTCGGCTCCCCGGTTTTTTTCTGGTGAAGAGCCGGCTAAGCAGCGCCATAGCTGTGACTTACCAAATACGGGAGACTCCTTCCAAAAAACGTAAACTTTTCGGAGCTACGCTTCTATAATTCTGAAAGAGCTTCTCAGAATGGGACTTAGCACCACCAACCAGTCAGGTTCGTTGGCAGCGAACGTGCACTCCTTTGATCGGGGCGTGCAGCATTCAGCGCGCCGCTGGCGTCGCAGCCGATGAACCGCGAATACCAATTACGATTCACAGCCGGATGCTTAGCGCTGCTGACAGCTGCCTGCGTGACCCTGGCTTGGATCAATTTCCGCAAATCAGCCCAATTCGTAGTACCTTACGATGGAGTCAGCTGGGTCGAGCGCAACGGCGGGATAGTCGCGGATCGGGTGGTGCCTGGTGGCCCCGCAGCGCGGGCTGGCATTGAATCTGGCGACCGACTGGCGGCGATTGAAGGTAAGCCAGTCACCCGCGTGGACCAAGTCACGCGGCAGATGTATCAGCGCGGGGCTCTGTTCAGTATTTCTTACTCCTTGACCAGGGGTTCGATTCCATTCGATGCCAAGCCCATTCTCGGTGTCTACCGTCGCGCTTCGAATGACTGGCTCCGGGCGATAGCCATTCTGTATCTTGGAATCGGACTCTACGTCCTGTTTCGCCGTTGGACGGCTCCTGGCTCGACGCATTTCTACGTTTTGTGCCTCGTGTCCTTCGTTTTCAACTCCTTCCACTTTACCGGAAAGCTGAATTCGTTCGATTGGATCATCTATTGGGGCAACGTTGCTGCAAACATGCTGCAACCCGTCCTGCTGCTGCACTTCGTTCTCGAGTTTCCTGAAAAGCACGAAGCAGTCCGCCGGCACCGCGGCTTGGTGCCGCTGCTGTATGTTCCCGGGCTTCTGCTACTCGCGTACGAGGTTCTTGGCTTCGCCTTCGCCCGCGCAAGCCAATCCCTCCTGTGGCGCTTCGATAAGCTCTGGATGGCGTATGTGGTTGCGTACTTCGTTGCGGCCGCGGCCGTACTGCTACACAGCTACAAAACTGCTACGCGCCCAATCCTGCGCCATCAACTGAAATGGCTTACCCGCGGCACGATTGTCGCTGTCGCTCCGTTCACTCTGTTCTACGCCGTTCCGTTCCTTCTCGGGAAATCAACCCTGGATGTTGCGGTTCTCTCGCTCGGCATTCTGCCGCTGACCTTCGGCTATGCCATCTTCCGTTACAAGCTGATGGACGTTGACCTCATCTTCAAGCGCGGAATGGCTTACACGCTGGCTGCGGTCGCGATTGCAGGCGCGTACTTCACCGTTGTGGCTCTGGTTGGTCTGCTGGTACACAACCGTCTACCCAGCACGGGAGCGACTGGACTGGTTTTGGCTATTGTGATCACGGCCGTCCTGGCCGATCCATTGCGTAAATGGATCCAGGAACGGATCGACCGCCTCTTCTATCGCACTCGCTATGACTATCGCCAGACGCTGGTCGACTTCGGCCGCGAACTGAGCGCCGAAACTGATCTAGACAAGATGCTTACGGCGGTGGTTGATCGCCTTTCGCGCACGCTGCTGGTCGACCGCATGGCCATCTTTCTCGCCGACAGCGAAAACAGTGCCAGGTTCAAGCTGGCGAAATCCTTTGGCATGCAGCAGACGAGTGGCCTTGACCTAAGCTTCCTGAGCGTCCAGCGTCCGGAAACCGGCGAGGGCCACCTCTTCTTCGAGAACACGCACTCAGTCCCGCGGGAGGCGGCCGATGCGCAGGACGCCATCGCGCGCCTCGATCTGAACTACTACATTCCCTGCCGCGCGCAGAAGAGCACAGTTGCATTCTTAGGATTGGGAAAAACTGTCGAAGGCGATTTCCTTTCTAGCGAAGACGTTGAGCTGCTCGAAACCGTAGCCGGCTATCTTGCGATTGCCATCCAGAACGGCCGCCTGTACGCCTCGCTGGAGCAGAAAGTTTCGCAATACGAGCGCCTGAAAGATTTCAACGAAAACATTGTCGAATCCATCAACGTCGGCGTGCTGGCGGTGGACCTCGATGACCGCGTCGAGTCCTGGAACTCGCAGATGGAAGTCATGTATGCGCTTGCACGCCGGCAGGCGCTCAATCGTTCACTGAGCGAAATTTTCCCTGCGGAGTTTGTCACCGAGTTCTCGCGCGTGCGTCAGAGTCCGGGCATTCACAATCTCTACAAATTCCGCATGCCCGTTCCCACTGGCGAAACGCGAACTGTGAATGTCGCGATCGCGCCCCTCGTCACAAAGAAGTTCAGCGTGATGGGCCGCCTGATCATCATGGACGACATTACCGAGCGTGTAGAACTCGAGGCGCAGCTTTCACAGGCGGACAAGCTTTCTTCCATCGGCTTGCTTGCCGCGGGCGTCGCGCACGAAGTCAACACTCCGCTGGCGGTGATTTCTTCCTATGCCCAGATGCTGGCCAAGCAGGTCCAAGGCGACGAGAAAAAGAGCACCGTGCTCGACAAGATTACCCGGCAGACCTTCCGTGCCTCGGAAATCGTCAATAACCTTTTGAACTTCTCGCGCACCAGCGGCACAGAATTCACCGAAGTGGATGTGAATCGCGTCATCGCGGACACCTTGAGTCTGCTTGAACACCAGTTCAAGACCGCGAAGGTCCGTATAGATGACGATCTTTCTCCGCATCTTCCGCCGATTCAGGGCAACCCCGGGCGCTTGCAGCAGGTCTTCCTTAATCTTTTTTTGAATGCAAAAGATGCCATGCCGGAGGGAGGCACTCTACGCATCGTCACCTCAAACGGCGACGGCGTGAGTGTCACCGTGTCAGATAGCGGCAAGGGCATCTCGCAGGAATACATCCAGCGAATTTACGATCCATTTTTCACCACCAAAAACGTTCCGCAGAACGGCCAGAAACGCGGCACCGGTCTTGGCCTCTCGGTCACCTACGGCATTATCCAGGAGCATGCGGGAAAGATTCGCGTCGAAAGCGCTCCCAACGAGGGCACAACTTTCTACCTCGATTTCCCGTTGCTAAGAAAGGCGGTCAATGTCTGAAGCCGCCGTCATCCCACGCCGCTTAAACGACACGCCATCGTCCTCGCAGGGATGCATCCTGATCGTTGATGACGAAGCCGAAATTCGCGAGTCGCTCCAGACTTTACTCGAATTTGAAGGCTACGAGGTCGATGTGGCCGAAAACGGTGAAGAGGGAATCGCGAAATTAGGCGACCGGTCCTTTGACATCGTGCTTCTGGATCTCGCCCTCCCCGGTCGCAGCGGAATCGAAATCCTTCCCGAAATCCGCTCGCTCGATCCACAAATCTCCGTCATCATGATCACCGCGTACGGCACGGTGGAAGACGCTGTGCGCGCCATGCAATTCGGAGCCGCAAATTTCCTGCAAAAACCCTGGGACAACGAGAAGCTGCTTGCCGACATTCGCGTTGCAGTGGCGCGCCGCCGCGCGGAAGAAGAGAACATCCAGCTCAAGCGCGCTCTTAAGCAGCGTTACAACTTCGAAAACATCGTCGGCAAGGGCGAGGCGATGCTCAAGATTTTCGACCTCGTCGCCCAAGTTGCCCCCAGCCGGTCAACAGTTCTGTTACAAGGCGAAAGTGGAACCGGCAAAGAGCTAATCGCGAAGGCACTGCACCTGAATTCGCCGCGCCGCGATCGTACGTTCGTTCCGGTCAATACTGGGTCCATGCCGCCCGACCTTCTGGAATCTACGCTCTTCGGACATGTCAAAGGCGCCTTCACGAGCGCCATTGCCTCAAAGAAGGGCTTGTTTGAAGTTGCGGATCGCGGCACTTTGTTTCTGGATGAAATCGGCACCATGGGCCTGGAGACGCAATCCAAAATCCTGCGCGTTCTCCAGGATCGAAAGTTCATGCATCTCGGTGGCATTCATGAGGTGCAGGTCGATGTACGTATCATCGCCGCTACCAACGTCGACCTTCGGCAGTTAGTCCGCGAAGGCAAGTTTCGCGAGGACCTCTTCTATCGCCTGAACGTCATCACCATCGATCTTCCACCGCTGCGTCAGCGCAAGGAAGATATTCCGCTGCTGGTCGAGTTCTTCCTGCGGAAATACGCTGAAGAGAATCAGCGGCTGGTTCACCGCGTCACTCCCGAAGGGTTGCGGCCGCTGTTGAATTACTCCTGGCCGGGGAATGTCCGTGAGCTGGAGAATGTAATCGAGAGAGCAGTGGTGCTTTCCTCCGGCTCTGAAATCGGTCCCGAATTATTACCCGACCACATCATCGGCCGGGGTGCGCCGATCCCTCTCATCGAAACCCGCAGTGACGCATCGCTCTTTGACGTCATGGAAGAATGCGAGCGTCATATCATCGTCGACATGCTTGAAAAGTGCGGTTGGAACCAGACCGAAGCCGCCGAGCGCTTCCACATTCCTTTGTCGACCCTGAATCAGAAGATCAAGCGGCTGAGTATTGAGATCAGGAAGAAGACGAGAGAGTAAGCCGTCAGCCCTCAGCCGTCAGCCATCAGTAAAAGCAAACGCGGATGCCGCGATTGGGTATGCATTGATTTGTCGGCAGCAATCCGGATTTGGTTTACCTGATGGCTGACGGCTGACGGCTGATGGCTATCTGCTATATTCCTCTCTAACCCATGGAATTCATCTCCCCCACAGACTTCGCCAAAGAAAAAGTTCTGGCGGTCCAGGAGTATGCAACGCTCGCCGGGCGCTCCCTCGGCAACTTGTTCAAGCGCCCCCTCTACATCGCCGACATCTTGCAGCAAGCCGACCTCATAGGCTTCGGCTCGGTCTCCATCATCATCCTGACCGGCTTCTTCATCGGCGGCGCGTTGGCGCAGAACAGCGGCTACACTCTGCAGCGCTTCGGTTCGGTTTCGTTGATCGGCCAACTGGTTTCGCTCGGCATGGTGCGCGAGTTGGGCCCGCTGATCACCGGACTCATGGTGGCCGGCCGCAACGCGTCGGGCATGGCAAGCGAACTCGGCTCCATGATTGTCACCGAGCAGATTGACGCTATGCGGGCGCTCGGAACCGATCCGCTCAAAAAGCTTGTCACCCCCCGCGTCCTCGCCACCACCGTCATGATGTTCTTTCTCACCATCATCTCCGATTTTTCCGGCATCGCCGGCGGCGGCGTTGCCTCCCAGATCTTCTTTGGCGTTGACACCCGGCAATACTGGAGCACGGCGTGGCAGATCCTGGTGTTTCAAGACGTCTTTATGGGCCTTGCAAAACCCCTGCTGTTCGGCTTCATTATTGCCACGATCGGCTGCTTCTACGGAATGACCGCCCGCGGAGGAACACAAGGCGTTGGACGGGCCACCACGCAGGCGGTTGTCGCTTCGTCAATTCTTGTCATCATGGTTGACTTCTTCATCACGCGCTTCCTGATGACGATAACAGGGCACTGACATGGCGAGTCCCCCCGCAGTTGCCGAACAGCGCAGGTATCAGTCGCAGGAGAAATCTCAGTTCGCGATCGAATTCGAAGATGTCTCGATTGCCTTCGAATCGAAGCCGGTGCTCGAGGACGTTTCATTCTTGCTACGACACGGGGAAACCAAGGCGATATTCGGAGTGGCGGGTTCTGGCAAGAGCACACTCCTCAAACTCGCGCTGGGCCTGATCAAACCCGACTCCGGCCGCATCCGCGTGCTAGGCGAGGACGTCACCGCCATGCGCGAGGACGATCTCTTCGAACTTCGGCGCCGCGTGGGAATCGTGTTTCAGGAAAGCGCCCTGTTCGACTCGTTGACCGTTCGCGAAAACGTTGCCTTCCGCCTGCTTGAAGAAGGTCACGTGAGCGAGGAGGAAATCGAAGAGCGCGTTCGCGAGGCTTTGAGTTTCGTTGAACTGGAGCAGACGGTCGACCTCTATCCCTCCGAACTTTCGGGCGGCATGCGGCGGCGTGTTGCCATTGCCCGAACCATCATTACGCATCCGGAAGTCCTGCTTTATGACTCACCGACTGGCGGACTCGACCCGGTCACGTCGAACACGATTATCGAACTGGTAGTGAAGCAGCGCGACGTCTATCACACCAGTTCGCTGCTGGTGACGCATAGGCTGCAGGACGCTTTCACCATGGGCACGCACTACTTCGATCGCGCCGAGAACAAGATGAAACCCTTGCCGCCAGATTCCCGCAAGACGGTTCCAATGTGCTTCCTCATCCTTCGCGACGGCTGCATCATTTTTGACGGAGGCCTGCAAGAGCTGCGCGAGACAAAAGACGAATACATCCGAGAATACATTTCTTAGCGTGCCCCATCATTTGTTGGGTGCCCCAGTTCTCGCTGCTTTTGTATAGGTGGGTATTTCCAAGGCATCACACAGTAGCTCTCTTCCTCAGCAAGTCTTCCAAGTCCCCAACCTTGTCGCCCAGCCAGTTGAGCTTGTTGGCGAGTCCCTGAATCTCGATCGCGGCCCGCCGATTGACGTCGTAATCCAATTCGCTGCGGAGGCGGTCTTTCTTGTCCTGGCGGTTCTGACTCATCATGATGATCGGTGCCTGGATCGCCGCCAGCATGGAAAGGAAGAGATTCAACAGAATGAACGGATAGGGGTCCCAGGAACGATTGCCGAACAGGACGCTAGTTATTGAATAGACGGCCAGCACCACGGCGAATGCAGTGATGAATGTCCACGATCCGCCAAACGACGCTACAGCATCTGCAATCTGTTCGCCGAAAGTTTCTTTCTCATCAATAATCTCGTTAGCATTGCGGGCTGCGCGCAGGCGAACCAGTTGGTGCGCCGAGTGAAACTGCTTGCCGAGCACGGTAAGCATGTCCATGCCGGCCATAGGTTTGCGTTCGAGCAAAATCTGAATATCGTGGCGATCAATTTCAAGGCACACGCTCTCTTCCTGCGCGACGGCAGCAGTCTGGTGCGCGGTGCCCTCCAGCATCGAGGCAAATCCAAAGAATTCGCCTTTGGCGGGCTCATCGACGACGACTTCCTGATGATCTTCGTCAATGGTTGTCAGCCGCACTGAGCCGGAAACCATGACGTACGCCTGCCCGCCGGGGTCGCCAATCTTATAAATTCGTTGGCGCGCCGCAAAGTTCTTTACCTCGACCTGGCTGGCTAGCACGCAGGTCTCGTCGTCATCAAGCAGCGCAAATAGCGGTACCTGACGCAGGATTTCGGGATCGCAAGCCATGGCTCCTCCGGAACTGAATCAAAGAATTGAACTATGAATCACCGGATCATTGAATCACTGAAGAGGCGAACGGACAACCGCCGCGCAACCATCGGATCGTCATCGTTCCGGCAAATCGCGTTTGTTCGTTTGTTGATTGCTACAAGCTAGCAGCCAGAAGCGAGGAGCGAGGAGCTGAGTTACCGCTTGCTATAATCAAGAAACACGGTGGGAGTAGCTCAACTGGCAGAGCACCGGACTGTGGCTCCGGCGGTTGCGGGTTCGATTCCCGTCTCCCACCCCAATGTTTCAACTGCTTAGGTGTTGTCCCGTGCCGTTTCCGTGCCGTTCATTGGGGAATTGCCTTCGCCGCAACCTTCGCTGAGGCTTCCCGCAAGCCATCACCAACAGCGTCCCCGTAGTTCATCGTGACCCGGATGTCCCCGTGCCTCATGGCGCGTTGCTGCACAGTGACCGGCGTGCCCAGTTCATCCAGCCACGCCCGATAACTGTGCCGGAAGCTGTGAGGCGAAACGTGGACGATTCCAGCATCGTGACACGCACGTCCCAACTTCTCCCAAAACGATGTGTAGCTCCGAGGCAACTTGCCATGTTTCTCCGGTGAGGCGAAGATCCAATCTTCCGGGTCCGTGAAGATACTACTTTGCTTGTGCTGTTTGAGTAGGTCCAGGACTCGCGTATCCAGCGCGAGCGGCTTGCCGGAGTGAACGGTTTTCACTTCATCTTCAATTTGCTTTACCACGGCGCGTTGAAGCCTCAGCTCCCCATTCAACCAATCAATGTCCTGCCACTTCAGTCCAATCATCTCTGACCAGCGAAGACCCAAGCAGACGGCAACTATCGCCATCGTGCGATACGGCTCCGTCAGAATGCTCGAGAGCCGGTGGAATTCTTCAATGGTCATAGTGCGTGGTTTGCTCAAGCGCCTGGACCCATTTCTGATGTGGACCAACTCCATCGGATTGCGCTGTGTGGGCACGTCTCCGCGCCACATCGCGTAATCCCACAGCACATGAAGTAATCCGCGGACGTGGACCTTACTCTTTGGTGCCAGCTTCAGCGAATGAACCCACAGCTCTACATCACGCGCTTGAAGCTTCGTGATCTCGGCATCCTGCCATCTCGGGAGGATGTGTTTGCGAAGCAATGTTTCGTATCCGCGTCTTGTGCTGGCCCGCTTGGGCATTTTCTCCGTCCGATACTGCTCCACTAATTGACCAACGGTTACCGTGTGCGTTGCGGTTGCCGGTGGGGACTCCAGCTTGTCCCGGTACGGCTTCGCCGCCGCCCATGCTTTTGTTTCGGAAGAGAAGCGGCCCAACACTTTTGACTTGCGCTTGCCGTCTTCCCACCAAAAAAATCTGTACGTCTTATCACGTGGGTCCTGCACAACAGACCCGCTTCTAGTTCTGCTGCTCAATGGGTCCTCCCAATCCCGCAGCAGACGGCGGATTGAGCATAGCGGCATCCAGCTCGGTCCGCAAGAATCTCCAGGTAACGCGGGCCGTGCCCGAAAGTGCGTGAGCGGGGATGCGGCCCTCTTTGGCCCACTTCAGAATGGTGCGCGGCTGGACTTTAAGGTAGGCGGCGGCTTCGTTTGCGGTGAGCCATTCGGTTTCTATCATCATCGCTTCTCATTTCCGGTGCCTCGCTCACCTAAAGTGCTTAACAGTGCCTTACGTGCTCTAAGTTGCTGAAAAATCCCTAAACCGCTGAAAAATGTCTTAAATCGAAAAAATTTGTGGCGAATTAAGATCGGCATATGGGCGTGGTTTTGTGGAGTTTCCTTCGGACAAAATCTCTCTTTGGGAAACTTGCGCCCTTTGATTTTTGGGCGCAGGAGCGCGCTCGTGCGGAGCGCGTTGCGTCCGGCGTGCGCTTTGTCCGCGCGGCCTGCAACGCTTCAATAAAGCAGAGTACCAGCGGAAGGCAAACCTCAATTTATGACCAATCCATTTTGTCCGGAGCCTGGCTGCTTGGCTGGCTTCCCGCCAGATCGGGGCTGATAGGCACCGTAGGGATGAACATCAGCCAGTGCGTTGGACGTGTTCCAGACTCTCTTGTGGGAGCTTGATGTCTCCGTGCAAGCTGGATGTAGTCGGCGGAGGCGGTGCCTTTCCGGTAGTTGTCCGGGAAAGCGCGTACAGATCTGCTCAGACTGGATAGAGGGCGCGACGGTACGCCTCCGAACGGTTCGGGGATCGGACACTTTGAAG